>Ga0187809_10001529_pt1 | contig 10659 bp, 4 predicted proteins | sample NC_wetland_sal_i_8_FD_132415 | JGI IMG/M metagenome (GOLD analysis project Ga0187809, IMG submission 132415) | Wetland sediment microbial communities from Neuse River Estuary, North Carolina, USA - ASW_4 | ecosystem: Environmental > Aquatic > Freshwater > Wetlands > Sediment | place: USA: North... | reverse complement strand
GTATAGCCCGGTCGGTCGGGGGCCGACAGACACCGCTGACCCACACCGGGGCATACATCGGAACGCTGGACTACATGGCCCCGGAGCGATTCATCGGCCACGACATTGACGGGCGGGCCGATGTCTACTCTCTGGCTTGTCTGCTGCATGAGTGCCTGACCGGCGCACCACCGTTCAGCGGCAAAGATCTGCCCGCGCTTATGTATGCCCAGCTCTACTCTGATCCTCCGGAGGCCAGCAGCCTGGTCGAGGGCATACCGCCAGCCTTGGACGCCGTGATTGCCCGCGGCATGGCCAAAGACCCGAAAGACCGCTTCCAGACCGCTGGCGCGCTGGCCGCGGCGGCGCGCGAAGCCTTGCTGGATGGGGCGGCGGCTCCGCAAATGACAGATCCGCAGCCTCATACACCAGCCGGAATAGCAGCAGCGGCCCGCCAAGCCGCGCCGCCCGAGGCGCCGGCTTCGCAAACGGCGGATCTGCAGCCCCACACATCGACCGGAACACCGGATCCAACGCGTCAGGCCGCGACTACCGCCGCAGCCTGGCCAGGCGTGGCGGAGCCGCCGGGTCCCGAACCGGAGCCAGCAGGCGAACCCGCCACACAGGACCTCCCTCACAGCCCAACGCAAACGGTGACCGCGGACGGCGTTGACGATCGGGGCGACGCGCGACCGCCTGAGAACAGGCCCGAGGGCACCAGTCTCAATCCAGACGGTAGCGGCCCACCCTCGGGCGAGGCGCCAGACGGGCCGGCGCGCAGACCTGCGTGGCGCCGGCTTGGCGTGCCGATTCTGGCCGCGGCCGCGGCACTGGCAGTTGCGATCGTGCTCGTCGTCAGGGCTTCCCCTGGCACGAAAGCGGGCGTTGCTTCTCCTATACATAGCCCAGGCAGCGTGACCAGCCTCGCCGCTCCCACGGTGGCGGGGACGATACAGGTCGGGCAGGACCCCAGCTTCGTCCAGGTCGCGCCGAACGGCAAGTTCGCCTACATCACCGACGTCGGGGCGAAGGCGATCACGGTGCTCGACACCGTCACTAACAAGGTGTCCAAGACCATCCCAATCCCGGAGGGACCGCCCCAGTTCGTCTCGTTCTCCAATGACGGCAAGACGGCCTACGTGAGCGTCTACAACACGAACGGTTCGGGGCAACCCCTCATTGTGTTCATCGACACCGCGACCGGTCAGGTGACGGGCCAGGTGCTGGTGACCAACCACACGCCGGGTCCCTCGCAGGTCAGCCCGAACGACCGGTACCTCTACGTGCCGAACCACAACAGCATGACGATGAGCGGTGGCATGACAGCCATGAGCGGCCCGGGCCAGGACGACATCGACGTGATCAACACAGCCACCAAAAAACTGGTCGGCACCATCACCGTCGCGCCGAATCCGCACTGGATCGCGGTCGGCCAGGACGGGCTGCTTTATGTCACGAACCACACGTCCGCCAAGATCACGATCGTCAACTCGAACACGAACAAGGTCGTCAAGGTGTTCACGGTGGGCGAGACCCCGCACGCCATATACACCTCGCCCGACCGCAGCCGCCTGGCGGTCACGAGCTACGGCGGCGCCGAGGTCTTCATCGTCAGCACCGCGACCGACAAGGTCGTCGCGACGATCCCGGTCGGCCGGGAACCGCTGGACGTCGAGTACACGCCCGACGGGCGCTATATCTGCACCACGAACAGCGAGGACGACACGGTCTCGGTGATCGACGCCGCGACCAACAAGGTCATCGACACGATCAAGATCGGGAAACAGCCCACGAGCATCGACTTCCTGCCCAACGGGCGCCAGGGTTACGTAACCGACGAGGGCAGCGGCACCGTCGAAATCCTGAACTTCCCAATCGAGGCACCATCCAGCGGCAGCCCGGGCACATATTGAAGCAGGCGCGCGATATGCGGCATGTGCGGTTGCTTGGTGACCTGCGCCTTACCCGGCCAGCTCGTCTGTTTCCGCGTCCCGGGCGTCAGCCTCCAGAGGGCGGCCACTCCCCCGCCGACTCGGACACCTTTGTTGCACCAGCTATCCCTCTCCCCTCGAAGCAGTGAGCGGATCAATCGGGACCTAGCTGTGAGCGGCCCTCGACCAGCTTGGCGCCGTGAGCGACTCCCGGCGCTCCAGACGTTGCGGGAGCCAGGGCGTCGATCACCCATGCGACGTGTCAGCGGACCGGTGGTGCGATCGCGTGTGAATCGGTAGGCACGCGGCTGGAGCCGCGCAAATGGTCCAGATGGTCATTCGGTTACGTCGCGGTTGCCACCGCCAGACGGCAGGAGAAGTCCTCGACCACCACTCCAGCGTGAAAGTAGCGGCAGAACACCGCCCGTATCGCCTCTAGCGGCAAGGCGTCACCGTCTCTTTAGCTGTAGCTTAGGCCGGCCGCCGATGAGTTTCAGTTGGAGGCAACGTCTAGCCACCTGTCGATTCTCCGTCGGCCCGCTTTTGACTATCGTCTAAGTCACGGTCCACGCCCTAGGGACGCGCGGGACGCCGCTGGGGGGAGCGAACATGGAAGTCGAGAAGCGACGATCCACACTGGAGCAACCGCGAACCACGGAGGTCCGCGCGTTCCTCATCTGCGACATCAGGGGTTACTCGACCTTTACCAGCCAGCGCGGTGACGAGGCTGCGGCGCACTTGGCGATGACCTTCGCGGGTCTCGCCGGGGACGCCGTCGTCGCACGGGGTGGCCGGGTGCTCGGGCTGCGCGGAGACGAGGCGTTCGCCGCCTTTACCTCGGCCCGGCAGGCCGTGAAGGCCGGGCTGGAGATCTACCTGGCGTGCGCCGAGGAGTCCGCCGCCCATCCTGACTTCCCGATACCGGTGGGAATAGGGATCGACTTCGGCGAAGCGGTGCCGGTCGAAGATGGTTATCGCGGGGCGGCGATCAACATGGCAGCCCGGCTCTGCTCGAAGGCCGTCGCCGGTCAGGTGCTTGTCACCAGGAACGTCGTCGACGCGGCCGGCGAGCTCGAGAGCGTCACGTTCGAGGACCGCGGCCCGGCGGTGGTCAAGGGCTTCAGTGAACCGGTCGCGACCTATGAGCCGGTCGCGACTGCACTGCCTGATCAGCGCGATGCGGGGCGCGAGGGACGTGCAGGCGACGGCGCCCGCGGGTTCCTGCCCATCGAGCTGGACGAGGCCGTCCCGGTGGTCGGACGTGACGCCGAGATGGCCTGGCTCAGGGGAACGTGGCGTCAGGCGCGGCGGGGCCACGGCAGGGTCGTTCTCGTGACTGGCCCGGCCGGCATCGGCAAGACACGCCTGGCCGCTGCGTTCGCGTCTGTGGTATTTGCGGACGGGGGCTCGGTGCGCTATACGGGCGCCGGAGGTGCGGCAGGCGCGGAGACCCTGGCTGCCATCCGTGCGGCCTGCGCCACGTCGCTCCCGGGCCTGTGGGTCCTCGATGACCTGGGTCTGTATCGGGAGTGCGTGGCTTCGCTGGGTGCTTCGTTCCACGAGATCGAGTCGGGCCCGGCGCTCGTGCTCGGCCTGTTGCGCGACGGGGGCGGCGAGCCGGTCGTGGCACGCCTCGTCGAGGCGGTCGACGTGCACGGCGACGGCAGGCGCGAACTTGCCCCGCTTGACGAGTACGGTGTGCGGGCGATCGCCCGGTCGTACGTGATCGACGTCACCGACCTGCCCGCCGAGCAGATCCTGCGCGCCTCCGGTGGCGTTCCCTCGCGCGTGCACGAGTTGGTGGCCGACTGGTCTCGCGACGAGGCTGCGCGCCGTCTCGCCGCCGCGGCAGAGTGGCTGGCGGCTGGGAGGAGCCGTCAGGCGGAGGGCTTGCGATTCGCCGACAACATGATCGCCCTGAAGCTGCGCCGCATCTACGACACGGCCACGCGCGAACAGCTGGCCGGTGTGTGCCCTTACAAGGGCCTCGGCACGTTCGAGGAGTCCGACGCCGCCTATTTCTTCGGGCGTGAGCAGCTCGTCGGCGAACTCGCCGCGCGGTCGGTCGGCGTCGGTCTGCTCGGCGTGGTCGGTCCATCCGGGAGCGGCAAATCCTCGCTCGTTCTCGCCGGCTTGCTTCCGTCGCTGGCGGCTGGGCTGCTGCCCGGCAGCGAACGCTGGGGTCGCGCAGTTCTCCGGCCGGGCGCCAGGCCGGTGGCGGAGCTGGACAGCGCGCTGTCCGGCGCCGAACGTGGTGAGCGGCTCGTCCTTGTTGTGGACCAGTTCGAGGAGGTGTTCACCACCACCGCGGAACCGGCGGAGCAGGAGGCCTTCATCGGGCGCCTGGGCGACCTGGCCAGCGACCCCGCTATGGCCGTAGTCGTCACGATCCGCGCCGATTACACCGGCCACTGCTCGCTGTACCCCGAGTTCGCCGAACTGCTCGCGGCGAACCTGGTGCTCGTCGGGCCGATGACCGGCGATCAGCTGCGGCGCGCCATTGAGCTGCCGGCGCGGCGTGTCGGCCTCCGCGTCGAGTCGGCCCTCGTGGACGCACTCGTCGCTGAGGTCCAGGACGAGCCGGGGGGGCTTCCGCTGCTGTCCACGGCCCTCGTGCAGCTCTGGCACGCGCGCTCCGACGGCTGGTTGCGCTACGACGCGTACCTTCGCGGCGGGGGCGTCCGAAGCGCCGTGGCGCGCCTCGCCGAGTCGTCCTACGAGCAGCTCTCCGAGCGCGAGCGGGAAACCGCCATGACCGTCTTCGTCCGGCTGGTCGGGCGGGGCGCCGGGCATGGAGAAGGCGACGCGGCTGTGCGGCGGCGCGTGCCGCTGTCAGAGTTCGACGTCGACCGGGACCCGACGGTCGCGTCCGTGCTGTCGACGCTCACCAGAGACCGCCTGCTGACGCAGGACGAGGGCATGGTCGAGATCGCCCACGAGGCGCTGATCCGCGAATGGCCCAGGTTCGCGGGCTGGCTCAGGGACGACGCGGCGGGACAGGAGCTGCGCGGCCACCTGACCCAGGCGGCCGGGCAGTGGTCCGGGCGAGGACGCGACCCCGGAGACCTCTACCGCGGTGCGCGGCTGTCGGCGGCGCTCGACTGGTCGCAGGGTCACGATCGCGCCCTGAACGCATTGGAACGGGAGTTCCTCTCGGAAAGCCGGGTCGCGAGCGAGCGGCAGCTCGAACGACAGCGGCGGACCAACCGGCGGCTCCGCAGCCTGCTGGCCGGGACGGCTGTGCTGCTCGTACTGGCTCTCGTCGCAGGGCTGTTCGCGGTGCTCCAGCGGAACCACGCCGAGGCGGTGGCACTGAAGTCCGACGCGGAGCGGGTCGGAACCCTCGCGCAGACCGAGACGAACCTCGACCTCTCCATGCTGCTCGCTCTGGCCGGCGTCAAGCTGGACAACATCCCGGAGACCCGCGGTGCCCTCCTCGCCGCGCTCCAGCGCAGCCCGGCCGTGATCCGCGTGGTCCACCCGTCGACCGGCGAGATCACCGGAGTCGCGATCAGCCCCGACGGCCGGCTCATGGTCACCGGTGACTCCGACGGAGCGGTTCGCTTCGAGGACGTGCGTACCTGGACGCCATCCGGAGGGGCGGTGCAACTGCCGTCTCCCGTGCTGCCCGACGCCGTGCGCTTCTCGCCCGACGGGCGGACCGTGGTGGTCGCATCCGGCGCGGGGAGCCTGACCGAGATCTACCTGATAGACGTCGCATCCCGAACCAAGCGGCTCCTCGGGAGATTCTCCGGCGCCGTCCCCCCCATACCCTACGGGTCGGCCACCGCTGCGTTCTCCCCGGACAGCGCCGAGATCGCGGTGGGGCTCGCCGACTGGCCGATCGCGACCGCGTTGACCCCGGTCTCCGAGCGGGTCGCCTTGTTGCAGGCGTCGACCGGGCGCATGCTGTGGATCCGGTCTTACCATCTGCATCCCGGCCAGTCCGAACTCCAGGTGGGGTTCACGCCCGCGGGCGTGCTCGTCACCTCCGCCGAGCAGGGCAGCACCGACCTGTGGGACACACGCACGGGACGGATTGAGCGCAGCTTTCCCGACGGCGGGCGGTTCGGCCTCTCCCCGGACGGAAAGCTGGCCGCGATCGCGCTCAACAACGCGAGCCTGGTGCAACCGACGCCCACCGCCGTCGCGCTGCTGGACCTGTCGACAGGGGCCGTGCACGAGCTGCAAAGCCTCCCCGATAACGCGTGGATCACCACCCTCGCCTTCACGCCGGACGGCAAGAGCCTGGTCGGCGGCTCTCAGGGCGGCGATGTCCGCGTGTGGGACCTCGCCTCAGGGACGATCGCCGAGACATTCACCCCGCAGTCGGGAGGGCAGGTGCAGGTCGCCGTCGACCCGAGCGGGCGCACGGTCGTATCGGGAACGGACAACGGGACCGTGATCGCCTGGGACCTGTCCGGGCAGCAGTCACTCGGCCGGACCTTCGCGTGGAGCACCCCCGCCAACTCATGTCCGGGCGCGCCCTGCATGGCCATCAACCCGGCCGGCACGATCATGGCCACCGACGAGGGCGATGGCACCGTCGACCTGGTCGACCTGCGCACGCTCCGCTGGTTCGCCACGCTGCCCGCCACCGACGGGCAGGTCGCCAACGGGCTGGCCTTCACCTCCGACGGCCGTCAGCTCCTGACCGGTGACGCCGGGGGGCACATCGTCTTCTGGGACACTAGGACGTGGGCTGCGGTCCGCCGCCTGCGCGTCTCCCGGCCCATCGTGTACCTGGCCGTCAGCCCCGACGGAACGCTCCTGGCCGTGGAGACCCAGCAGGCGAACGCGACCAGCGCCCAGGTGCAGATACTCAACGTGGCCACCGGCGACACCGAGCGGACGTTCAACCTCGCCCAGGCGAGCACGGACATTTTCACGCCCGGCATTGCCTTCAGTCACGACGGTACCGAGCTCGCCGCCTGCTGCGCGTCCCCCTCGGCCGTCGAGGTGATGAACGTCGCCTCCGGCCGCCGGCTCTTCACCGCACACATCGCTGGCGAGGCGCACTCGCTCGCGTATTCACCCACCGCACCCGAGCTGGCGATAGGCAGCAGCAACGGGAGGATCTACCTGTGGAACACGCAACGGGGAACGCAGACCGCCGTGATCACCGCGGCCGCATCCAACGTCATCTCCGTCGCGTACTCAACAGACGGCAAGCTCCTTGCCGCCGGCCTCCGCGACGGGACGAGCGTCCTGCTCGATCGCGCGACGCGTGAGACGCTCGGCCAGCCGTTCCCGGCCGAGCCGGGGGCGCTCCCAACCCTGCTGTTCTCCTCGAACGGGCAACTCGTCATCAACTACACCGGCACGGCGACGATCTGGCCGACCGACCTCGCAGCCTTGCAGCGCTACGCCTGCCAGGTCGCCGGGCGCGACATCACGCCCGCCGAGTGGTCGAGCGTGCTGCCCGGCCGGCCATACCAGCACCTCTGCCCATCCCCTTCCAGCACCGCTTCACCCTGACGGCTCGAGCTGTAGAGAGCGAAGCGCCCGCAACTCTCCGCACCCCTGTAAAGACGTCGAACCCGCCGTCTGCTAAACATCCCCCTGCACCATGGCAAGCCCACGTCCGGAAAGCTGATGCATCTGGGAAATGCCAGGAACCAGCTGAGCGGCGCCCGCGGGCTCCGTCACGACCTATGGGAGGGTAAATGTTCGCGCCCGTGGTCACTGCCCAGGCCCCGCCGGGTATGTGTCCGCCCAGCTCATGCGCGCAGACCGGCGGCTGTTCCCCTCCGGTGACTGGTCTGCGGGCACGGCCGCCGATACCAGGCCGAGGCCACCTCCTACTTTGCGTACTGCGGGCCTTTCCATGCCGATGACGACAGCCAGACCGTGATCCACTCCGCGGAGGTATCGCTGTTCCCGAACTGGACCGGCCAGGTCCTGCGCCGCCATGTGATGATCGACAAGGACATCCTGAGGCTGAGCACCGTCGGCCCGTATGTCTCCGGCGGGAAGAGGGTCCACGCGTGCATGACATGGAACCGGGCCGAGACGAGTTAACGCCGGACGGCGATCACCGGCTACAACAAGCGTCATCGCGGCAGATAAGTAAGTTCAATCGGGCGTACAAACTGATGACGAACACGAAATTCGTGATCGTCATCAGTTGGGTCGGCTGAGAGGCATCCATCGCGTACCCGAGGCGAGCGCATCGCCAGATACGGGATCGAGGCAGGCTAATGAGCGCGAAGGAGCACGATCTAAGGAACCTGCCGAGCTCTCGGCACTGCGTCTAGCCTTGCAGGCACTGCGGGTATGGCAGTCCCGCGTTGGGCTCGCAGGCGATGAAGTTCACGGTACCGCCGGGCGGGACGTTGACGGTCTGCCCTTGACCGCTGCTGTTACTCTGCACGCCGCAGCCTGGGATATAGTCACATTGGGCCTGGTAGATGCCCTCTTCGAGGGTTATCGAATAAGAACCGTCGGCCCCGGTCGTCACGTGCGGCTGGGAATCGCAGCTGGCGCGGCCCTCGTTGGCGAAGGTTATGTCCTGGTCGGCGACAGCCCAGAACTTCGAGATCGGCACCAGCTATCCGGCGCTCGGCCTGGAGGTCGCGAAGAACATCGGCGCGCGCGGCGGCCAGCAGTACCTCGGGCTCGTGACTAACGGCCCGGGCGGGATCGGGGCCACGATCTTCAGCTCGCTGGAGGCCAACCTGCCCGCGAACGTCCACGTGGTGGCCACGGCTCATGACAACGGCGATCCGGGCAAGACCGAGGATGCAGTGGCGCAGATGCTCATCGCGCACCCGAACATCAACGTCATCTACGCGTGGGAGGGGACGGCGGTAGCCGGGATCTCGGCTGCGATCAAACAGCAGAACCGGGTCGGCAAGACGGCCGGCGTGGTGAACGACCTCACGCCTCAGGTCATCGCCGGCATCAAGGACGGCACGATCTACGGAACGAACCGGCAGCATTTCTGCCTCATGGCCCAGGACGCGGTCAAGTACTTCGTCGCGATCAGCCGTGGCCAGAAGGTCCCGGCGCTGACCGACACGGGCACCACATTCGTCACCAAGGCGAACCTGCAGCAGGTCCTCGCCGAGGTGGCGGCAGGGCAATAGGCGATGACGTCGCTCCCGGCGACACGCACCCCGGCACTCCAGCTTCGGGGGATCACCAAGACCTTCGGGCACGTGATCGCGCTGGCCGGGGTCGACCTGGAAGCCCGGGCCGGAGAGGTCCTTGCGATTGTCGGAGATAACGGCGCAGGGAAATCAACGCTCATCAAGATCATCAGCGGGGTGTACCGCCCCGACCAAGGGATCATGGAAGTAGAAGGCGCCGCCGTCGCGCCCGGCAACCCGGCCGAGGCGCGCCGGACCGGCATCGCCACCGTGTTCCAGGACCTCGCGCTGGTCGAGGTCCTGGACGTGGCGACCAACATGTTCCTCGGCCAGTTCCCGCGCCGCGGCTGGTTCGTCGACCGGGCAGCCATGGACTCCGAGTCGCGCGCGTTCCTGGACGGGCTCGGCGTGACCGTGTCCTCGGTCAGGTCGCAGGTCGGGATGCTCTCCGGCGGCCAGCGGCAGATCATCGCCATCGCCAGGGCGATGCGCGCGGGCGGGAAAGTGGTGCTGCTGGACGAGCCCACCGCCGCCCTCGGCGTCCGCGAGACAGGTCAGGCCGCCAGGCTGATCCGGTCGCTCAGGGATCAGGGGTGCGCGGTCATCTGCGTCAGCCACGACATGAGCTTCGTCTTTGACCTTGCTGACCGCATCCAGGTCATGCGCCTGGGCCGGGTCGCGGGAGTCCGGCAGGCATCGGCCACCACCCGCGACGAGATCGTCGGGCTCATCACGGGCTCGGTGGCCGCTGACCCCGCCGACGGCCAGACCTGAGGACGCCCGGATGGCAGACATCGCGCAGAAGACATCTCCAGACCCGGGCCTCGCGGTCCGGGTCAGGCAGCGAGACTGGAACCGCTATACGCAGCAAGCCGGGCTGGTCATCTGCATCGTGGCCCTAGGCGCGGTCTTCTACGCCATCAACTCCCTCTTCGGTTCCGCTTCGAACCTGATCGAGCTCCTGCGGTCCGCGACGCTGTATTTCATCGTCGCGTGCGCGTCGACGCTCGTTCTGGTCGGCGGCGGCCTCGACTTCTCGATCGGCGCCATCTACGCCCTCGGTGCCGTCGTCACCGGGCTCATGATTGTCAACGGCGGCCCCTGGCCGCTCGCCATCGTCGCGGGAATCGCGGTCGGGGTCGCATTCGGAATTGTCAACGCGGTGGTGTCAGTGCGGCTCAGAGTTCCGCCGCTCATCGCGACCCTCGGCGCCTTCTTCGTGGCCACCGGGCTCGCCGACGCCATCACAGGCGGAAACGACGTCTACGGGTTCCCGAACTCCTTCATCGGCCTGGGTGCGGGCGGCGTCGGCGGAATCCCCTACCTCATCTTCTACGCCGTGGCTGCGGGTCTCATCTTCCACGTACTGCTGGAACGGACGGTCTTCGGTTACAACATCCGCGCCACGGGCGGAAACCGGCCCGCCGCGGCCGCCAACGGCATTCGCGTAGAACGGCTGGACATCTGGCTGTATGCCATCAGCGGCGGGGTCAGCGCGCTCGCCGGCATCCTCGGTGCCCCACGCCTCAGTACCGCCTCCCCGGCCGCTGGGGGGGCTGACCTTACCTTTCAGGTCATCACCGCCATCATCATCGGCGGGACATCCCTGTTCGGCGGCAGCGGCACCATCGCCGGCAGCGCACTGGGGGCCATCTTGT
>Ga0187809_10001528_pt1 | contig 10664 bp, 8 predicted proteins | sample NC_wetland_sal_i_8_FD_132415 | JGI IMG/M metagenome (GOLD analysis project Ga0187809, IMG submission 132415) | Wetland sediment microbial communities from Neuse River Estuary, North Carolina, USA - ASW_4 | ecosystem: Environmental > Aquatic > Freshwater > Wetlands > Sediment | place: USA: North... | reverse complement strand
GCTCGATCGCGGCAACGTCCGGATAGATGTCGGCGTGGTCGTACTCGAGGTTGTTCAGAATCAGCGTCCGCGGCCGGTAATGCACGAACTTCGCGCGCTTGTCGAAGAACGCCGTGTCGTACTCGTCCGCCTCGATGACGAAAAAAGGCGCGGCGCCGAGGCGCGCGCTGGTGTCGAAGTTCGCCGGCACGCCGCCGATCAGGAAGCCCGGCTGCAGACCGGCATGCTCGAGAATCCACGCCAGGAGCGAGGAGGTCGTGGTCTTGCCGTGCGTGCCCGCCACGCCAAGTACCCAGCGATCGCGCAGCACTTCCCGCGACAGCCACTCCGGGCCCGAGGCATAGGGAATCCCACGGTCGAGCAGCGCCTCGACGACGGGCTGGCCGCGGGTCATGACGTTGCCGACGACGACCACGTCCGGCGCCGGATCGAGCTGCGCGGCATCGTAGCCTTCGATGAGCTCTATCCCGAGCGCCTCGAGCTGAGTGCTCATCGGCGGATAGACGTTCCGGTCGGATCCGGTGACGCGGTGCCCGGCGGCACGCGCGACCGCGGCGATGCCGCCCATGAACGTGCCGCAAACTCCGAGGACATGTACGTGCATAATGCCGACTGATTCTACAGATCATCCCCGACGCCGTTGCACCACATCGCCGACACTGCCGAAGCGGTCACCGATCTCGCCGCGCACCTGACGAGCCACGATGCCATCGGGCTCGACACCGAATTCCTGCGCGAGCGCACCTATCGCGCGGAGCTGTGCCTCATTCAGGCGTCTGCCGCGGACGACGCCGTCTGTATCGACCCGATCGCGGTGCCGCGCCTCGATGGACTCGCCGGACCCCTCACGGCCGACCGTGTGGTGAAGGTGATGCATGCGTCGCGGCAGGACCTGGAAGTTCTCCTGCCCGCCGTCGGCCTGGTGCGGCCAGTGTTTGATACGCAGATCGCCGCCGCCCTGGCGGGCTTTGCCGCCCAGGTCGGCTATGCGGAGCTCGTGCGCAAGCTGCTCGGAGTGGAGCTGCCGAAAGCGCATACCCGCACGGATTGGTCGCGGCGGCCACTCGCGCCGGAGCAGATCGAGTATGCGCTCGATGACGTGCGCCATCTGATACCGCTGAAGCTTGCGCTCGAGGAGCGGCTCGGGCAGCTCGGCAGGCTGGCGTGGCTCGCCGAGGAGCTGGCCGCCCTCGGGGATGCGCGCGCTCTCACCACGGATCCCGAGGAGGCGTGGCGTCGGCTGAAAGGCCTGCGCGGCCTCGACCCCGGCCGCGAGCGGCTGGCGCGCGGACTGGCCGCCTGGCGAGAGCGGCGCGCCATCGAGCGCAATCGGCCACGGGGCTGGATCCTCGACGATGCCGCCCTGCGCGAGATCATCGTCACAGTGCCGCGCTCGCTCGATGCCTTGCAGGCGGTCACGGAAATGCCTGCCGGCGTGGTGCGTCATTCGGGCGCAGAGCTGCTGGCCTGCATCGCGGCCGCGCAGGTTCCGGATCCCGCGCCAGCGCTCGACATCCGGTCCCGGCCGGATCCTGCGAAGAGCGCGCTCGTGAAGAAGCTCGCGGCGCTGACCCAGGCGGTCGCGGGCGAGCTCGGCATCAGTCCCGAGGTGCTGGCCACGCGCCGCGATCTCGAGCGCCTCGCGGACGGCGGCCGGGAGCTCGCGGCGCTCGGCGGCTGGCGGCGGGCGGTGATCGGCGAGCGTCTGCTGAGCGCGCTCTAGGCGCGCCGCAGCGCGGCCTCCAGCCGCTGCTCGACCTCCGCCACCGGGGCTTCGGCATCGATCGTGCGCAGCAGGCCCTGCTCACGATAGTAGTCGACCAGGGGGCAGGTCTGCTGCTCGTAGACGCGCAGGCGCTCGGCGACGGTGGCTTCGTTGTCGTCGGGGCGCTGGAAGAGGCGGTGCGGCTTGCCGGTCTTCGGGCAGAGCTCTGCCTCGGCCTCCCCGGCCGGGGCGGTCAGAAGGTTCACGACCCGGCCGCAGTCGGAGCAGGTGCGCCGCCCGGCAATGCGGCGGGACAACTCCTTGTAATCCACCTGCATCTGCACCACGGACTCGAGCGGCTGCCCGATCTCGCGCAGCAGCGCATCGAGCGCCCGGGCCTGCGCCAGGTTGCGCGGAAAGCCATCCAGTATGAAACCCCCGCGGGTATCGGGCTCCGCCAGCCGCTCGCGGATCATGCCGAGAACGATCTCGTCGGCGACCAGGCGCCCGGCGGCCATGGCCTCCTTGGCCTTCAGGCCCAGCGGCGTGCCTTTGGCCACGGCGGCGCGCAGCAGGTCCCCCGTGGAAACCTGCGGGATGCCGTGACGCTCGACCAATCGCTGAGACTGCGTGCCCTTCCCCGACCCCGGGGCCCCCAAAAGGACGATGCGCATGAGACTTATCGAGACCTGAAACTGCGAAAAGGCTCGTCACGTTACCGGCGGCGCCGGGCCAGGTCAAACGCCCCAGGCCGAGTCGCGGATCCTTCGGTCGCGCTGACCGTTTCCGGGACGGTCCCGGGTCGGGGGCCGCGCAACGAGCCGACGGGGGGCGGCGATTGCGGCTTGCGGAGACCCCCGCGTATTCTTCGCGGCGCGCACCGCGAGGCGCCGATCTGCTGCAATCACCTCTCAGCCGCGAGATGCCATTATGAAAAAGGCGACGCCGAAGAAGAAGAACGCGTTCTACGCTCAATCCGGCGGCGTTTCCGCCGTGATCAACGCATCGGCCTGCGGCGTCATCGAGACGGCCATGCGGCAGTCACGGCACATCGGCAAGGTCTACGCGGGCCGTGACGGGATCGTGGGCGCGCTGACCGAGGATCTCATCGACGTGAGCCGCGAGAGCCCGGCCGTCATCCGGGCCCTCAGGCATACCCCGGCCGGGGCCTTCGGCTCGGCGCGCTTCAAGCTCAAGGGGCTAGACCAGAACCGCGCCGAATACGAGCGCCTGATCGAGGTCTTCCGCGCGCACGACATCGGCTATTTCTTCTACAACGGCGGCAATGACTCGATGGACACCGCCCTGAAGGTCTCGCAGATCGGCGAGTCGCTGGGCTATCCCATCACCTGCGTCGGCGTGCCGAAGACGGTCGACAACGACCTTCCCCATACCGACTGCTGCCCGGGCTTCGGCTCGGTGGCCAAGTACATCGCCGTCTCCACCCGTGAGGCGGCGCTCGATGTCGCTTCCATGGCGCGGACCTCGACGAAAGTGTTCGTCTTCGAGGTCATGGGCCGCCACGCCGGCTGGATCGCCGCGGCCGCGGGACTCGCGGGCCGCGCGCGCGGCGTCCGTTCCGCGCTGCCCGGCGAGCCGCCGCACATCATCCTGTTTCCGGAAGTGCCGTTCGACCGGGAGCGCTTCCTTCAGAAGGTCAAGCAGTGCGTCACGACCTGCGGCTATTGCGTCGTGGTGGTCTCCGAGGGCGCGGCCTATCCGGACGGCAAGTTCCTGGCGGAAGCCGGCACCCGCGACGCGTTCGGGCACGCGCAGCTCGGCGGTGTCGGGCCGGTGGTGGCCGAGATGATCCGCGATGCACACGGCTACAAGCACCACTGGGCGGTGGCGGACTACCTGCAGCGCTCCGCCCGCCATATCGCCTCCAAGGTCGACGTGGACCAGGCCTACGCCGTAGGGAAGGCCGCCGTGGAGCTGGCGGTGAAGGGCATCAATGCGGTGATGCCCGTCATCGTGCGCAAGGCCTCGAGGCCGTACAGGTGGAGCATCGGTCACGTGCCCCTGGCGGAGGTCGCCAATCGCGAGAAGAAGCTGCCCCGCGACTACATCACCGAAGACGGCTTCGGCATCACCGCCGCCTGCCGCCGCTACCTCGAGCCGCTGATCGCCGGCGAAGCCTACCCGCCCTACCGGGACGGCCTGCCCGAGTACGTGCGCATCAAGGGCGCGCCCGTGCGCAAGCGCCTGCGCACCGAATTCAAGCTTTGACGCTCGTGGTATAGTTCGCGGCCGATTTTTTTGTAAGCCCTTCAATTATTCCGGGGGAGAAAGCCTGATGGATGCCACCACGTGGCTCTGGGCCGCGATCGCGGCCGGTGTGCTCGCCGTCCTCTACGGCATCGTTTCCATGACCGCCATCCTGCGCCTGCCCGCGGGCAACGCGCGCATGCAGGAGATCGCGGCGGCGATACAAGCCGGGGCGAAGGCGTATCTCAATCGCCAGTACACCACGATTCTCATCGTGGTGATCGTGCTCTTCCTCGTGCTCGGCTTCTTCCTCGGCTGGCCGACCGCCGGCGGCTTCGCGATCGGCGCCTTCCTCTCCGGCGCGACCGGCTACATCGGCATGAACATCTCCGTGCGTGCGAACGTGCGTACGGCTGAAGCCGCCACCCGCGGCCTCAATGCCGCCCTGTCCGTCGCGTTCCGCGGCGGCGCCATCACGGGGATGCTCGTCGTCGGGCTCGCCCTGCTCGGCGTATCCGGCTATTTCGCGTTCCTGCGCCACATCATCGGCACGGAGCCGGCGCTGCACGCGCTGGTGGGCCTCGCCTTCGGCGGCTCGCTGATCTCGATCTTCGCGCGCCTCGGCGGCGGCATCTTCACCAAGGGCGCCGACGTCGGCGCCGATCTGGTCGGCAAGGTGGAGGCCGGCATTCCGGAGGACGACCCGCGCAACCCCGCCGTCATCGCGGACAACGTCGGCGACAACGTGGGTGACTGCGCCGGGATGGCGGCGGACCTCTTCGAGACCTACGCCGTCACCGTGGTCGCCACCATGCTCCTCGGCGGCCTGGAATTCGGCAAGCAGAGCGCCGCGGCGGGCTTCAGCGCCGCCATCTACCCGCTGGCGCTCGGCGCGGTGTCGATCGTGTCGTCCATCATCGGCACCTTCTTCGTGTCGACGCGCGAGGGCGGCAAGATCATGAACGCGCTCTACAAGGGCGTGATCGTCTCCGGTGTGGTCTCGGCGATCGGCTTCTACTTCATCACGCACGGCCTGATGCCGGCGCAGGGCAACGCGCTCTTCGGCTGCGCCCTCATCGGCCTCGGCCTGACCGCCGCCCTGATCGTGATCACGGAGTACTACACGGCCACCGAGTACAGCCCGGTCCGCAAGGTCTCGGCCGCCTCACAGACCGGTCACGCGACCAACATCATCGCCGGCCTCGGGGTATCGATGAAGGCGACCGCGCTGCCGGTCATCGCCGTGTGCCTGGCGATCTGGGGCTCGTTCAAGCTGGGCGAGGCGGACGGCGTCGGCCTCTACGGCATCGCCATTGCCGCCACCGCCATGCTGTCGATGACCGGCATGATCGTCGCGCTCGATGCCTACGGCCCGATCACCGACAACGCCGGCGGCATCGCCGAGATGGCCGGCCTGCCGAAGGAAGTGCGCAACATCACCGACCCGCTGGACGCGGTCGGCAACACCACCAAGGCCGTCACCAAGGGCTACGCCATCGGCTCGGCGGCGCTCGCGGCGCTCGTGCTCTTCGCCGATTACACGCACAACCTGCAGGCCGCGGGCAAGCTCGTCGCCTTCTCGCTGTCGGATCCGGCGGTCATCATCGGGCTCTTCATCGGCGGCCTGGTGCCGTATCTGTTCGGCGCGCTCGCCATGGAGGCGGTGGGCCGGGCGGCCGGCTCGGTCGTCACCGAGGTCCGCCGTCAGTTCCGCGAGATCAAGGGCATCATGGAGGGAACCGCCAAGCCCGATTACTCGCGGGCGGTCGACCTGCTGACCCGCGCGGCCATCGGCGAGATGATCATCCCGTCGCTGCTGCCGATCGTGGTGCCCATCGTGCTCGTGGTGGTCATGAACTACCTCCTCGGGCCCGGCTCCGGCATCAAGGCCCTCGGCGGCCTTCTCATCGGCACCATCGTCACCGGATTCTTCGTGGCGGTGTCCATGACCACCGGCGGCGGCGCCTGGGACAACGCCAAGAAGTACATCGAGGAAGGCAACTTCGGCGGCAAGGGCTCCGACGCGCACAAGGCGGCCGTCACCGGCGACACGGTCGGCGATCCGTACAAGGACACGGCCGGCCCGGCCATCAATCCGCTGATCAAGATCATCAACATCGTCGCGCTGCTGATGATCCCGTTGCTTTGAGTTGATTGGCGCCAAGTCGCCTGCGGCGACTTGGCGCCAATAGACCTATGCGTGGTGTATGGCGCTCAGCAGCCGGTGCAGGACCGCCGGCGAGGCCGGCTTCACCACGTGATGATCGATGCTCGCCTCGCGCGAGCGGCGGCGGTCGGCCTCGTGGCCCAGTCCGGTGAGCGCGATGATGGTGGTGGAGGTGCCCTCCGGCATCGATCTGATGCGCGCGGCCGTCTCCAGGCCGCTCAGCTCCGGCATGCTGATGTCCATGAAGACCACCTCCGGACGCACCTGCCGGTACATCTCCAGCGCCTCATGGGGCCCGTAGGCGGTATGCACTTCGTGGCCCATCATCGACAGCAGGCAGGCCACGGCATCCGCGGAGTCGACCTGATCGTCGACGACCAGAACCTTGAGCGGCACGTCCGCGTGCGGCAAATCCTCCACTACCGTCTCTCCTGCAAGACCCGGGAATCCCACAGCAGTGTGCTCCTGGACACTTACCCAGCCCAAGCTGAGCAAGAATCGTGCGAGCGCCCGGCGCAGCGCCAGGCGAGGGGCGGCGCATGGGAGAAGGGGTCGCCGCGGGTGCGGCGGTAAGCGGGGCCGCCACCGCGGCAGTGTCAGGCCCGTCCCGCCCGCGACTCCGTCAGCATGGCGCCCACCAGGCGATTGAGCCGGGCGCAATATCCGGCGACGGGCTCCTGCGTTTCCGCCTGCTTGCTGATCAGGGCGTCGCTGATCTCTGCGAGCCGGCGCTCGATGCGCTCATCCACGGTCAGTGATCTGCAGATGAGGGCGCTCACGCAGGCGGTGATCTCCGCATCCAGGGTGCGCGCATCGCTGCCGGCGATCTGGACGCCGGCCAGCTCGCGGGGACAACCTGCGGCAAGATGCTCACGCCATAAACGGGCAAGCTGCATAAGCTCAGCGCCTCCGTGCTGCTCGCTCTCGTGCATGAATCGGGCGACCTTCTTACCACGGCCGCAGCCAACTTGCACCGTTGGTTTTGCCCCGCCGCGACTGTTGATTGTTGGCCGCAGCCAACGTCGCCGCCCGGACGAGCCGACATTAAGATGCAAGCATCTGATTTTATTGGCATAATGCTCGCGTGTTTCGTTGTTGCTTTCTCGTCGGCGGGCGCCCGGCGCCGGCGCCCCGCGCATCCGCGCGGCGTCGCTGCGGGCGCTTGACGGGCCGGCAGTCAACCTGTTGGACTTTGGCGGTGACATCGCTCGGTGCGGGAGGTGCGGACGTGGAATCCAAAGAGCAATTTCCGGTCGCGAAGACCGACGAGGAATGGCGAGCCGCGCTCACCGCGGAGCAGTACCGCGTGCTTCGCCGTCATGGCACGGAGCGGTCCGGCACCAGCCCACTCAACGACGAGCACCGCGCCGGCGTGTTCCACTGCGCGGGCTGCGGCGAGCCGCTCTACGAGTCGCAGGCGAAGTTCGAAAGCGGCACCGGCTGGCCGAGCTTCTTTCAACCCATCGCCGGCGCTGTGGCGACGCGGGAAGACCACGGTCATCTGATGAAACGGACGGAGGTCCATTGCGCGCGCTGCGGCGGCCATCTCGGGCATGTGTTTCCCGACGGCCCCAGGCCGACCGGCCTGCGCTATTGCATGAACGGCGCCGCCCTGAAGTTCGAGCCAACGACCGAAGGCAAGTAAGCAAGCGGCCCCGGGGGCCTCGCCGTTTCCCCCGGGGACCTTCGACCCGCGTTGCCGGCGCTCAGGGAGGTCGCGGGATCAGGCACAGTGACGTGGGTGGCCGCGCACAGAATCGCCAGGAGCGATTTTGAACGGCGCGAAGCGCCGGGGCCCGAAGGGAGGCTCAGGATGAGCCGAGCAAATCACCCGGAGCGGCCTGCGCCAATCCTCAAGCGGCGATGGCGAGCGGCAGCGGGCGCGCTATGGCGTAGCCCTGCACGAAGTCGACACCCATCCGCCGTGCGGCCTCGAGCGCGGCGCTGTCCTCCACCTGCTCCGCGATCACCTTGAAGTTCAGCGTCCGCGCCAGCTTGATCATCGCGGCGACCATCGCCTGGTTGACCGAGTCGCGTCCCAGGTTGCGGATGAAGGAGCCGTCGATCTTGAGGTAATCCATCGGCAGGCTCTTGAGGTTGGAGAACGAGCCGACTCCCGACCCGAAGTCATCCAGCGCGAACTGACACCCCATGCCGTGCAGGACCCCCACGAACCGGCGCGCATGCTCCAGGTTGGATACCACGGCCGTCTCGCTGATCTCGAAGCACACCTGCGCAGGCGCCACGCCGGTGCTGTCGAGGCATTCGACGACGAACTCCAGGAACTGGGTATCCGCCAGCGTCTGCCCGGAGACGTTGATGGCGACGCAACGGTCGCTTGGCACCGGGATCGCGCCGCGGCCGAGCGCCGCGAGGGTCGTCTGCACGACCCAGCGATCCACCAGCCCCATCAGCCGGTAGCGCTCCGCCGCCCGCACGAACTCGGTCGGCGGCACCTGATGGCCGTCCTCGTCCTGCAGCCGCACCAGAACCTCCATCGCCGGACCGCCGCCATCGGTGCCGTGGGCGGGGACGATCGGCTGGTAGTAGAGCTGGAAGCGGCTCTCCTTGAGCGCTCCCTGCAGCTTCTGCAGCCACTGGATCTCGCCCGTGTGGCGGGCGAGCGCCTCGTCGCGCGCCGAGTACACCGCCACCCGTCCCGAGCCCTGCTTCTTGGCCACGTAACAGGCGGAATCCGCGGCGGTGAGCAGCTCCTCCAGCCGGCCGCTCTCGCGCGAGATCTCCACCAGGCCGACCGACACTCCGATGTTGAAGATCCGGTCGCGCCACACGAAACGGTGATCCGCCACCGCGCGGCAGACATCGTCGGCGATCTGACGCGCCTTCTCGAGCGGACAGCCGATGAGGAGCATCCCGAACTCATCGCCCCCGAGCCGCCCGACCGTGTCGCTGTCGCGCACCGCGTCGCGCAGCAGCTTCGCGACCTCGCGCAGCATGCTGTCGCCGGCCAGGTGGCCGCTGGTATCGTTGACCACCTTGAAGCGGTCGAGATCGAGATAACACAGGACGTGTTGCCCATCGCCGCGGTGGCCGCTCTCGATCGCCTCATCCAGCCGCCGCTCGAACTCGCGCCGGTTGACCAGACCGGTGAGCGCATCGTGAGTAGCCTGGTAGGACATCTGCCGCGCGAGGCCGCGCTGCTCCGACACGTCGTGCAGGAGGATGACCGCGCCGACCTGCTCGCCGGTGGGGCTGCGCATCGGCGCCGCCGACAGCTCGATCGAGTGCTCCGCGGCGTCGCCACGCGATATCAGCAGGGCGCGGCGCCCCAGGGTCACCGGCGCGCCGCTCGTGAGCGCCTGCCGCACGGGATCGGAGAGCAGGCGCCGGTCGGTCTCATCGACCAGGCCGACGATCTCCTCCAGCATCTTGCCGGCGGCCTGGTCGGCGGGGGTCGCCACCAGCCGCTCCGCGGCGGGATTGAGATGGGTGATGCGGCCCTCGCCGTCGGTGACGATCACCGCCTCGGCGAGCGAGTCCAGCGCCAACAGGTAGGCCGTGCCCTCGCCCTCGGCGCGCACCCGCAGCGCCTCGACCGTCTGCGTCGGCAGGATCTCCACGCCAGTGACGAGCAGCGCGCTCGTGCCGTCGTATTCCACCCGTGCGGAGGTGATCTCCAGGCGGCTCACCTGGCCTTCGCGGCCGAGCACCTCGACTTCGTAACGCTCCGCCGCCGGCTCCCCCGCCAGACGGCGACGGATGTTCTCGTGCACCAGCTCCGCATATTCCGGGGCGACGAGGTCGCCCAGCCGGCGCCCGGCGAGGTCGGCGCGATCCGCCCCGACCAGCGCGGCGAACTGTCGATTGGCGTACAGGATCACGTCGCGATGCACCAGCACCGCCTCGTGGATGCGCTCGCCGAGCTCGGCGAAAAGCTTCGGGGTGACGCGGCCGCCTTCGCGATCGGCGCCGGCGCGCGTCAGCAGATGGTTGATCGCCGTGACGAGCGCCGACACCTCGGGCTTCGAGCCACCCGCCTCCACGCGTCCGGCGAGCGAGCCGCCGATGGCGATGCGCTGCAGCTGCTGCGACAGCCGGTCGAACTCCTTGAGCTCGCGCCGCTGCGCGGCGTGGAGCCAAAGGAGAACGGCTGCGGCAAGAGCCAGCAGGATGCACAGCAGCGCGACGGCGGACATGTCTAATGAGACCTCTGAGAACCGCCGCCGCCATGCGGAGCGCTCCGATGAGCGTTGATTGCTGGCGGGCAGTCCGGGATTGCTTTCATTATTCTCGTGCCCGGGTTGCGGACGGCCGAAGCATAGCGTAGGTGTCCGGCGTCCCGTCGGCATTTCACCATATCTCGCCGCATACCGGCTTGGCAGGAGCCGCGAAAACCCGTAACTTCACGGGCCCCCGGACCCGGGATGCAATAAGTCCAATCGGAGCCTCGATCAAGATGTCCACCGTCCAGCCCCGCGAGCAGATGATCGAGCAGCAGGTGCGCGCGTGGGACGTGCTCGATGCGCGCGTGCTCGACATCCTGCGCCGGGTGCCGCGCGAGGCCTTCGTCTCCCCGCCACATCGCTTCCTGGCCTTCGCGGACGTGGAGATTCCCCTGGCATG
>Ga0187809_10001527_pt1 | contig 10666 bp, 13 predicted proteins | sample NC_wetland_sal_i_8_FD_132415 | JGI IMG/M metagenome (GOLD analysis project Ga0187809, IMG submission 132415) | Wetland sediment microbial communities from Neuse River Estuary, North Carolina, USA - ASW_4 | ecosystem: Environmental > Aquatic > Freshwater > Wetlands > Sediment | place: USA: North... | reverse complement strand
TCCATTACCGGCCGGAACGTCACTTGGCCATCCACGGCAGCGAGCCTACAGCGGACCGCACCGATGACCGCAATAGCAGCGGCCAGCACTGAATGGTGATGCGGGAGGCCAGGCATGCCGTCGTGTCGCAGGCGTCAATCCCGGTTGCGCGACTGGGAGCTCCTCGCCACGATAAGCGCATGCTGGACCCGGACTTCGTGCTGGATGACGGCAGCCGCGAAAGGCTGGTCGCCCGGTTCGGCGGCGGAGTTGACGCATGGTGCGCCGCGCTGCCCGAGATGGTCAAGCTGTGCTGCCTGCGCTGGCATCTGGAGCTGGACAAAGCCTTGTCCGGCAACGGATCCCGCGTGTTCATCGGCAGGCAGCACGGCAGCCGTGGCGTGGTCCTGAAACTGACGCCGGACCGGGCTATTGCGAACGAGGAAGCAATAGCACTACGGGCCTGGGCAGCCACGCCGCACGCCGTAGACCTGCTTGACGCTGACCTGGAGGCAGGAGCGCTGCTCCTGGAGAACATCGAGCCCGGTACCAAGGTCGGCGATGAACCAGAAGTCCCGTCCGTCAGTGAAGTCGCCGAGCTGCTGACCGGCCTGCGGGAAACTGCTGAGTACGACGACGGACCATTGCCTACCCTGGCCCAGGGCCTGGAATCAATGTTCTCGCGTATCGGCGGCCTGCTAAGCAACCCGCAGGTGAGCCCGCTAGTAGCTCGGCAAGTCCTAGACGATGGGTACCAGAGAGCCCGCGAGCTGGCCAGCAGCGGCCCACAGGGCCTGCTCCACGGAGACCTCCACCTCTCCAACATCCTCAGGGGCGGGCCAACCCGGGGACTCGTCGCCATCGACCCCCGGCCAGGCGTCGGCGATCTCACTTTTGACGCAATCGACTGGACCCTAGACCGCGCCGCCAGCATCGATGAGATCCACGAACGGATCGAACGGCTATGCGGGCTTGTCCCGGGTCTGGACCGCGACAGGCTCTGGGGCTGGTGCCAGGCGACCGCCGCCGCCCTCGCCATTCTCCGGCTACGCCGCCGTCCTCCAGACGCCACCACACAACTCCTGCTAGAAATCGCGGCGAGTAACTGAACGACGACAGTCGTTGCGATCAGGCTGGTCAGATGTCGAGTTCTTCCACGTACTTCTCGCCGAGCGCGTCCGCGACGTCGGCCCGCAGCCTTTCGTCGATGCCTTCGTCATCGGCGAACGCGCCGTACTCGTCGTAGGTGTACAACTCCTGCTCGCGGTGGTCGTAGACCGCGATCGTCCCCTTCGGCGTCAGCCACGCGTCGGCCTTGTGGGTGCTGCCGATCTTGCGGCCGCGGAACGCGATGTCGTGTTCCCGCTTGCCGTCATAGAGCTTCACCCGCTGGTAGCCGTCAGCGTCGATCTTCTCCATTGCCTTCTCCCGTTCCAGTTCGACGCGCAGCGCGGCCTGGCAGACCGCGCTGATGTTCGTATCGGTCAGCCCGGCCTTCACCTCAGCGGCGAGCGCATCGGGCAGGTAGATCGTCATCTTCATAGGCTCCCCTTCCCATGTCGGTACACTGCCGCAGCATATACCGACATCAGGTCCTAGTGTATGTACATTGGCTCGCAACCGCCGAGGTCGCGGCACCTTCCTTCACGCCGCCACGCCGGATTCGCTGCTGCCATGGTCAGGACGCATGCGGTCAGAGGGGCTGGAGCCGGGTGCGCAGGAGACAGAATTCGTTGCCTTCTGGGTCGGCCAGGACGTGCCAGCTTTCTGTGCCGGTCTGGCCGACCTCGGCGGGCCTGGCGCCGAGAGCGAGCAGCCGCTCCAGCTCGGCGTCCTGGTCGCGGTCGGTGGCGTTGACGTCGATGTGCAGCCGGAGCTTCCCGGCCCGCGGATCGCTGCTAGGGCTGAGGATGAGGGTGGGCTGCGGGCCGCCGAAGCCGGCGCCGGGTGGCCCGATCTCGATGCTTCCGTCTTCCTCCCGGCCGAGTTCGACGTAGCCGAGGACATTGCTCCAGAATGCGGCGAGCCGCTCGGGGTCGGCGGCGTCAATGACCAGCTCACTGATACGGCATGCCATGCCCGTCATCGTACGTAGACCGCCCGAGATTCGATGGTCGGCCGCGTGCTGGCGGACGACGCCCTACACGCGGGGTCCGGCCGGTACAGGAGGCGCCCGGTAGGGTTTTAGCTATGCCCGAGCAGCGGCAGGCATTTCAGCGTGAGCTGGATGCTATCGATGCCAAGGTCATCGAGCTGTTCGCCCTGGTCGCGACGGACCTGACCACGGCGGCCCACACGCTCCCGAACGCCAACAACGACGTAATCAACGTACTGAACGAACATGGGCTGGTCATCGACCTGCTCGGCCCGGAAATCGAAAGACGGGTCAAAACGACCATCCTGCTGCAGGCGCCCGTCGCTTCCGACCTGCGCTTCCTGCTCTGCGTGCTGAGAATCCTGCCCGAGTTCGAGCGCTCTCACCATCTCGTCGTACAGCTCGCCTCCCGGGCCAGCCATATCCGTGGCGAGGACCTCTCACCCCGCGGCCGGGAACTCGTCGGACGAATGGGGGACCTCGCGTCCGATATGTGGCGCCGGGCCGCGGACTCCTGGTACCAGCGCGACCATTCCGCCGCCGCGGTGCTAGCCGAACGCGATAACGAAATGAACGAGCTTCAAGCCAACTTGATCGCCGAGCTTTCCTCGGGACGGATGGCCCTAGCCGTGACGATAGAGATGACGCTGATGGCACCCCTCTACGAGCGTCTCAGCGACCACGCCGTCAACATCGCCGGTCAGGTTATCTACATTGCCGACATCGGTCCCAGTGTGGTGCGGCGCTGAGCGGATCTCCTCCCGAGGTAAGGTACAGGCCATCATGGCCACTGCCAGGAAGCGGAGGATGTCATGGCCACACGATGGAGCGATCTCAGCGAGAGCAGCCGCAGGCTGATCATTGGCGCAGCGATCGGTGAAGCCGCCCTCAAGACGGCGGTGCTCATCGACATCAGGCGCCGTCCGGCCAGCCAGATCCGCGGCTCGAAGCGGATGTGGATCATCGCGGCGGTACTCGTCAACTCCGCCGGAGTCGGGCCGCTGTCATACTTCGCTTTCGGCCGGCGGCGGCCCGGCACCCGACCGAGTGACTGAGTGAGATCGCCTCGCCCACGGCACCGACCGCTACGCACGCCCGCAACACACTTACCAGGCCACTTCCCGCGCATGCCCGGAGGTCAATGAATGACCCGGCGACCAGAATCTACGGCACGTCGTTACGGCAAGGTTTTTGATGAGATTGCGGCTGAGTACGACCGCCACCGTCCGACCTATCCCGACGAACTCATCGACCAAGCTTGTCGGGTCGCGGGGATCGGGAGCGGCGATCATGTACTTGAGGTCGGGTGCGGAAGTGGTCAGCTGACGCGCGGCCTTGTCGCTCGGGGCCTGCACATCACAGCACTCGAACCTGGCACGAGCCTCATCGCACTGGCCAGGCAGAACCTGGAAGGTGCTGGAGAGGTGGAATTTGTGAACGCCCGGTTTGAGGATGCGTTGCTTCCCCGCGAGCAGTTTCAGGCCGTGTTCTCTGCGTCCGCGTTTCACTGGGTGGACCCTAAGGTTAGTTGGCAGAAGACCGCTGACGCACTTGTTCCCGGCGGAACGCTCGCCCTCGTGCAATATTTCGGGCTTGAAGAGCCGCGCACCAAGCGGGATCAGGACGCAGCACTCGCGGCGATGCGAAAGGCCGCCCCGGAAATTGCCGCTAACTGGCCGGCCTACCGGGATCTCGACGCCACGCTCGCTGGGATGGAGCAACGCCGTGGCAACGTCGCCGAGCTATGGGCCTGGCTCGGCAGCTACGACCTAGGGCAAGATTGCGTCGGCCGCTTGTTCGATGATGTTCAGGTGGCAGTCATGCCAAAGCTCACCGAGCACACTCCTGACGAGCTCAATGCGCTCGTTCGTACGATGTCGTTCTACGCTCGGCTTTCACCGGACCAGCGTCAAGTCCTCGAGCGCGAACACGCGGCCATCTATGAACGATTCGGGCGGCCGATCCGCGCGAGCAGCCTCGCGGCTCTCGTCACGGCCCGGCGCCGCGCCAGCCCAGCGCCGGCTTGACCGCGGCTGGCGCGCGGCCACAATGCTTAGTAGTGCTGCGGTCACGGGTGTTCCTGGGCGGGCAGGCCGTATCGATGCTGGGCGACGGGCTGGCCCTGCTGGCCATACCCTTGCTGATCCTGCGGTTGACCCGTAGCCCGGTCGCGGCGGTACTCGCGTCGCTACCCGGGAGTGTCGGCTATCTGGCCGCGGGCCTCCCGGCCGGGGTACTGGTCGATCGTCTTGACCCCTGGCGGGTGCTGATCGCCGGTGAGGTCGTCCGGGCCGCGATCTTCGGCGCGCTGTTCCTGCTGACCGGATCATGGCTGGCCCCGGCCTGGCTGATCCTGTCGCTGGCCTTCACCGCCGGGGCCGTGACCGTGTTCTCGGACACCGCGCTCACCATCGCCGTGCGGGACGTGTTCGCCGGTACCCGGCTGGTGACGGCGAACTCGTGGCTGGAGTCGGCCAACCAGGCGGGCCAGATCATCGGGCCGAGCGCGGCCGGGCTGCTGGCCGCGGCCGGGCTGCTGCACGTGTCGATGCTGATCGACGCGCTGACCTTCCTGGTCGCGCTGGCCTCGCTGCTCGTGGTCCGGGGCGCCTACCGGGGTGCGGCGCGATCTGGCCGGCCGTCCCCGGGCTGGCGAGCGCTGCGCGGCGAACTGGCCGACGGGATCAGGTACCTGGCCGTTACCCGGCTGCTGTTCACGCTGCTGGTGTTCATGCTGGTGCTGAACCTGTGCCTGGGTGCCGACAAGCTCATCATCTTCTTCGCCCGCAACACCCTGCACCTGCCACCGGCCCAGGTCGGCCTGGTAGTCACGGCGGGCGGGATCGGCGGCCTGCTCGGCGCGGCGGGAACCAGCCTGCTGTGCCGATGGCTCGGGCCCGTGCCGGCGGTCATGCTCGGCGCGGCCTCCTCCGGGCTCGCCCTGTTGCTGATCGGCGCGGCGACCTCGATGCCCGTGGCCTTGGCCGGGAACCTGCTCTATACCTGGGCCATCATCGTGGCGAGCGTGACCATGCGCTCGATGCGGCAGGTACTCGTCCCCCGGGATCTGCTGGGCCGGGTCACGGCCTCCTGGCGGCTCGGCGGCCAGGGCGTCACCCTGGTGGGGGCGCTCCTGGCCGGGGCGATGACCGGGCTGCTGGGCGGCGATCCGCGGCCCGTGTTCGCCGCTGCCGGAGCCCTGACCCTGCTTACCGTGACCGTCGCATGGTTCGCGGGCCTGCGCCGCGAACAGCTACCGGCCAGCATCCTGGCCTCCCCACCGGCCAGCGGGGAAAGTCAAGACCCGGTGTCGGCCGGCCGCGAACGTAGCGTGATCAAGGCGAGCAGCCCGGCGAACAACGCCAGCGCTGCCGACAGATAGAGCGCGGCGTTCAGCCCGTCCTTGAACGAGGAGTAAGCAGCGCCGATGACCTCCTGGACGAGATGCTCGAAGGGCCCGTAGTTGGTGTTCTTCGGGATCGCGCCGGTCTCGATGGCGCTGATGACCTGGCCCTGGAAGCTGGCCGGGATGCCTAGATGGTTCAGCCGCGAGATGAGGTTCGCGTGCAGCTGCGAGTACACCAGCGAGCCAAGGATGGCCACGCCGGTGACCGCGCCGATCTCCCGGCTGGTGTTGGCCGACGAGGCGGCCATCCCGGAACGCTCGGCCGGGACGGCGTTCAGCACCGACGAGGTGACCGGGACCACGGTGGTGCCGATGCCGATGCCGGCCAGGCTGAGCGCGACGATCAGCGGTCCGTAGGACGGGCTGGGCTTGAGGTAGTCGGCGGCCAGGAAGCCCGACGGCCAGCAGCAGGCAGCCGGCCGTGATCGACCAGCGCGGCCCGATCAGGGCCGTCCAGCGTCCGGCCAGCACCGACGAGACGATCATCAGCACCGTCATGGGCAAGAAGATCAGCGCCAGCTTGTAGCCGGAGACCGAGACCACCTCCACCAGGTACAGCGCGGTGAAGAAGAAGATGGCGAAGGTGGCGAAGTAGGTGCAGAACGCGGCGATGTTGGCCGTCGTGAATTGCGGCACGCGCAGGAACCGCAGGTCGAGCAGCGGGTACTCGGCGCGGCGTTCCTGCAGGATGAACGCCACCCCCAGCACCGCGCTGGCGCACAGCAGGGCGATCGAGACCGGCGCGCCAAACCCGACCGACTCCGCGTTGATGATCGCGTACACGAACGTGGCCAGCGCCCCGGCGCCCAGCAGCGTGCCCGCGGTATCCACTCGGGCCGCCGTGGGGTCGGCGCTCTCCGGCAGGATGATCAACGCGACGATCAGCACCGCCATCCCGAAGAAGAGGTTGAACCAGAAGATGCCGCGCCAGCTCCACAGCCCGGTCAGCACGCCGCCGATCACCGGGCCCATGGCCAGCGCGAAGCCGGAGGTGCCGGCCCACACGCCGATGGCCCGGCTCCGCGCCCGGGCGTCGGGGTACAGGTGGCGGAGCATGGACAGCGTGCCGGGCTCGCTGGCCGCCGCACCCAGGCCCATGATGGCGCGCCCGGCGATGAGCGTCTGGACGTTCGGGGCCAGCGCGGACAGGACCGAGCCGGCGCAGAACACCCCCACGCCGGTCAGCATGACCTTCTTCCGGCCGAGCTCGTCCCCGATCATGCCGCAGGCCAGCATGAGGCTGGCGAAGGTCAAGGCGTACGCGCCGACCACCCACTGCAGGTCCGAGACGTTCGCCTTCAGGCTGAACTGTATGTCGCCCAGCGCGACGCTGACCACGGTGTTGTCGAGGAAGGTCAGGAAGAGCAGCGTGCAGAGCGTCGCCAGGGCCAGCGTCTGGCCACCGCGGGCCACGATCCCCCGGTCGCCTGAGGCGACCTCAGCCTGGCGGGCCACCCGACGGTCCTGCCTCAGCCGACCGAATTGCACGCGGCGGGCACCGTGCCGCCGGGCACCAGCTTGAACAGGCCGCACAGGCTGGCGTCGCCAACCTTCCAGGTCCCGTCCTCGTATACCGCCTTGCCGGTCTGGCCGCTTAGCAAGGTCGAGCTTCCGGATACCAGGTTGTAGTTCACGGTGGCCGACGTCGCGGAGTTCACCGTCACGCTGGTGACCTTGGCCCCGATCCCGCTGGCGAGCGGGATCTTGCTGAGGGCGCTGATGGCCGAGGAGAATGCGCTCCCGTTCTGCAGCAGGGCCACCCGCTCCGAGGTCGGCGTGCCGAAGTTGAAGAATTTCTCCCAGTTCGCCGTGATCTCCGCCACGGCCGCGGAGCTACCCGAGGCCGATGACGCCGGAGCCGATGAGGCGGGCGCGGACGACGCGGGCGCGGACGACGCGGGCGCGGACGAGCTGGACGATGAGCTGGAACTGCTGCACGCGGCAACCGCCAGTGCGAGCGCCAGGGCCAGCGCCGGGGCCAGGATGATCCGGCGAGCCACGAGTGGGAGTCGCATCGCGCGTCCTTAGTCTCGGTCGGATGTACCACTGAGGGCTGCCATATTCTCAGTGCTGACAGAGAGTCTGCCTTGAATGCTTCCCTAGCTGCTGCTATCTACCCTCGGCTGCCCGACGCCCGCGTCAGGGTATTCCGGCCAGGTTGCGGGAAAGCAGCCCGGGAAGTGGCCCCCGAAAGCCAGGCCTACCAGCGGAAATGCACGAACAGGCGACCGAAGTTCTTGGAGTCTTTCTCGACCCGGTGGTACTTCGCCTTGATCTCTTTGCGTTCCAGGAACCGCAGCACGTGCTTCTTGAGCTGTCCCGAGCCTTTGCCCGGGATGATCTCGACCAACGGTGCCTTCTTTTCCACCGCCTCGTCGATAATCGCCTGCAGCGCGCGGTCGATGTCCTGCCCGCGGTTGTAAATGTCGTGCAGGTCCAGCGTCAGCTTCATGGTTCAGCCCCCTAGCTGGCGCCCTCGCCGGGCTGCACGATCGCGATGATCGCCGCGACTGTTTCCTCCGGGTCCATCTTGTCGCTGGCCACGACGGTGACGCCGGGCTCACCGGGTTGGGGCGGTTCGAGGGCGGCGAACTGGCTGCCGAGCAGTTGCTCGGGGAAGAAGTGACCGGTCCGGGCGGCCATCCGCCGGTCTGCCTCGGCCCGATCCACGCTCAGGAAGATCATCCGGGCCTCGGGACGCCCGTCGAGCAGCTCCGCGCGGTACTCCCGCCTGAGCGCCGAACAGGTCACCACCGCCGATTCGCCCGTCGCGATGCGCTCGTCCATCCAGGCCGTGATGGCCAGCAGCCACGGCTGGCGGTCCTCATCGGTCAGCGGGATCCCGGCGTGCATCTTGGCGATGTTGGCGGACGAGTGGAAGCTGTCCCCGTCGGCAAAGCGCCAGTGCAGGCGCCCGGCGAGCAGGGCGCCCACGGTCGTCTTGCCGCTTCCTGACACGCCGGCCACCAGCAGGATCATCGTGCTCGCCAGTCTAGTCGTAGCCGAACTTTAAGCGCGCTGAGAGCACGCCGAGAGCTTCAGGCTCTACACTGCCTGGCATCATGTAGCACGCTCGAGAAAGCTGACCTCATGGGGCGGTACACGAGGGACACGGGCCGGCGTCACTGGCTGAGATGGCTCCTGGTCGCTATCGGCGTCCTCGTTGTCCTCGCCGTAGCCGGGCCGTTCATCTATATTCACTTCTTCAGCAGTTCCCCCGCCGCCCTGACGTTGCCCCCGGCGAGCACCAGCACGAGCACCGCGACGGCGAACACCGGGGACAGCGGGCCACTGGCCGGCACGTGGACCGTCGGGTCGGGTTCCGTCGTCGGCTACCGCGTCAACGAGGTGTTGCTGGGGCAGAGCCAGACCGCGGTCGGCCGTACCACCTCGGTCAGCGGGCACATGACCATCACCGGCACGACCGTGACCAGCGGCACGTTCAGCGTGCCGCTGTCCACCGTACACAGTGACAGGCCCCTGCGGGACGGGCAGTTCCAGGGCCGGATCATGGAGGTGGCCCGGTACCCCACCGCGACCTTCACGCTGACCAGCCCGATCGACCTGACGCCGCTGCCCGCCGACGGTGTGATCAAGCACTACACCGCGCACGGCAACCTGACTCTGCACGGCACTACCCGCGCGGTCACGTTCACCTTGGCCGCCGAACGCAGCCAGGACGGCCAGATCGAAGTCAACGGCGACATCCCCGTTTTGTTCTCCGACTACAACATCCAGAACCCGAGCTACGTGGGCCTGGTCACCACGCAGAACCACGGCCTGCTTGAGTTCCTGCTCGTGTTCAGCAAGGCCTAGCGGCCGGGAACTCAGGAAACCTCCCAGCCCACCATGACCTCGCCGGCGTCCTGCCGCCGCACTGAGATCACCCCGGTCTTGCTGGGGTTGGTGAACGGGACCACGGTCTGTCCCTTGGTCGAGTCCACGGTGACCGGCTGGGTGAGATGCCATTGGGTGTCGTAGACCGCCACCCGCAGCACGGCGGGCGCCAGGCCCTGCAGGCCGTTGTCGCAGCCGAACGCGATGTTGGTCGCGCTGCCAAACGGAACCGCGATGATCGTGACGGCGTTCGCGCCGTTGTTGAGCTGACCTGACTGCACTTCGTCTCCCACCTTCGGCTGGAATGAGCTGATCCACGCGCTCAGGTCCGCTGCGGAGCCGTTGAACACGTCGTTGTCGTGGTTGCTGGTCCCGCCGGACTGCCAGAACGTCCACGCGCTCCACGGCGCGGGCGCGGGCGGAGTGGCGCTCTGGTAGATGGCGAGCCACAGCGGGTAAGAGCCAAGCCCGGCGCAATTGCCGGACGTGATGAAGTTAAAGAACGAGTACACACCGCACGGGTTGTGCGGCCGCAGCGAGGTCAGAGCGGCCATGAAGTCGCGTGCGGTGGCCGCCACGGCCGCCGGGGACGCCCCGGCGGTCTCGTTGTCCAGCCACAGCATGTCGGTCGTCTCCAGGCCGACGGCGCTGACCGTCTCGACGAAGTACCTCGCTTGGGCCGCCCCGTCGAGTCCCGGATTCAGGAAGTGGTAGGCGCCGCGGGCCAGCCCCTTCTCCTTGATCCGGGGCCAGTTCCAGGCCAGGAACGGATCGGGCGAGTTGGTGCCGGTCGCGCCCAGGCCCTGGCTCGCCCGGCAGATACCGAACGACAGGCCCGACGTGCCGGCCCAGTCGAACTCCCCGGCGAAGTTCGAGACGTCAATGCCCTGGGCCAGTCCCGCCATCGCCAGCACTCCTCTAGTCCCGCCGCGTCGCAGCGATCGTAGCGTAGGAGATACTGATGAGGCTGGGTAAGCGATGCGGCGGAGGTGACGCGAGCCTCATGAACCCCCGGAACTGGCCCGTCTACCGGCAGCTGACCGGAACCGACCGCCGCGGGCTCGGCGCCGCGGCCAAGAGCAACCGGCCTCGCGTCGCCCGTACCAGCACGGCCGACCAGGTGGTCAAATCGATCTGCCCGTACTGCGCGGTCGGCTGCGGCCAGAACGTCTACGTCGCGGACAGGAAGGTCATCCAGATCGAGGGCGACCCGGACTCGCCGGTGAGCCGGGGCAGGCTCTGCCCCAAGGGGTCAGCGACCCTGCAGCTCACCACGGGGAGCGCGCGGCAGTACAAGGTGAAGTACCGGCGTCCGTTCGGAACAGACTGGGAAGACCTCGACCTCGACC
>Ga0187809_10001526_pt1 | contig 10674 bp, 7 predicted proteins | sample NC_wetland_sal_i_8_FD_132415 | JGI IMG/M metagenome (GOLD analysis project Ga0187809, IMG submission 132415) | Wetland sediment microbial communities from Neuse River Estuary, North Carolina, USA - ASW_4 | ecosystem: Environmental > Aquatic > Freshwater > Wetlands > Sediment | place: USA: North... | reverse complement strand
GAACCCGGCCACATCCCCAGAGGCGTGAAATGCCAACACCGCCAGGAGGCTGCCCGCGGTATTGTTGAAGATCGCGGCGAAGATGATGGAGACGGCAAAAACAAATGGGATGAAGGCCAGGCCGGCAATGCTTCCGAGATTCGGGGCTACCGGGTTGCTGAGGATTGCGAAGTGCCAGATCGTCCAAGGAACGGCGAGCACCAGGCTCGACATCGCGGCACTCCATCGCTGCTGCAGGAGCGGAAGCGCGAACCCGCGCCAGCCCACTTCTTCCCCGATTACCACCAGATAGAGCCCGACGTACACCAAAGGAATCACGTACCACTGGCGGCTGGGCGAGAATGTGGGTGCCCCGGAAGTGGCTGGTGCCAGCGCGGAGGCGACGCCATAGCTGGCAACGGGGAACAGCAGCGCGAAGGCGCACCAGAGTGGGCTGACACGCCAAATCAGGAATCGGCCGAGCACCGTGCGCAGTGCCGGCCGCCCACCAGCCGCGCCCGTGACGGCCACGGCGGCGACGGCTGGACCAAAGAGCCCCGGAACCGTGATCCACGAGAGTTTCGTGACACCCGCAAGAATGAAGAGCGGCCACGAGATGAGGTACGCAAGCACAAAGAAGACCACCAAAGGGTGTCGTGCGACGAGCGATTCGTTCCCGGTGGTCGAGGGACGTTCCTCCGACAGGCGAAGTGTGTCCATGGGTACGGTCTCCTGTTTCTCAGGCACCACCACCGGTCGCGATGCCCTGAACCGGATGGTGGTAGGCCGCGATTGTCTCGGTCCTCGAGGATACGTTCAGTGTAGTGGGCGGCACGGGCGCTTGAGACCCATCCAAGGGTGGGTAAGCGAAGCGGATTGTGGGCGTTGTCCTATGCGCGCTGTCGTGGGGAGGGAACGGGACGTACGAGGTGCGCGGCGGTATACCGGGACCCGCTGGTCAGGTCCCGACTCGCTCACGAGCCGCTAGCCGATGTTCAGCGCTCGGGCACGGGCGATCGCCTTAGTGCGGCTTGTCACTTGGAGCTTGCCGTAGATGGCGTTGACGTGCCACTTCACGGTGCTGACCGCGATGACCAGTTGGTCGGCAATCTCCTGATTTGAGCAGCCGGCGATGATCAGTCGCACCACCTCCAATTCACGTTCACTCAGCGGTTCGACGAGCGAGGACGGTCCGGAACTACGAACGATCGTGGCAGATGGCAGGGCGTCGCCGTCCGCCACGCCGGCCAGTAGGTTCAACAGGTGGTTTCGATAGCGCCGCGAGCCATGCTGATCACCGGGCATGCGTGCACGCATCCGCATCAACAACTTGGCCATCGGCGCACCTTCGTCGACAAAGAGCCGAATGTAGCCCTCTGGCTCGGCCAGGATCAGCGCACGCGACAGCCGCTGCAGCGCTGCTGCCTCATCCCCACAGGCACACTGGGACAGTGCCTGGAGGACCAAGATCTCCATGACACTGCCCATCCGCCCCTGCTCCTCGGCCAGGTGGAGTAGCTGTTCCAACACCTGCCACGGCTCGGCGGGCCGGTGCTGAGCAATCAGGACCCGTGCCCACGTGAGATACCCGATCTCATGCGCCGGATCGAGCGCCTCATCTATCGGTCGGTGCCAGTCCTGAACCCATCGCCACGCCACGGTTGGGTCACCACACTGAAGCGACAAGCGTGCGTGCCAGGCGGCCAGCTGCGTCGCATTGACGGGCGGGAGATGGACGGTGTGAAGATGCTCTTCGAGCATCTGGATGAGAACGCGTGCGCCTGCGGTATCTCCTTGCGCCTGTTTCACTCGCGCGAGCGAGATGTATCCCAGGAGCAACATGGCGCTCTGTCCCATTTGCTGACACTGGGTGATGCCTGCGTCCAGGTCGCGTGATGCCAGGTCAAGGTCGTTCCACTCGCGCCGAAGCTCTCCTCTGCCGACGTAGATCGGACCGGTCACGGGTAGTCGACCGCCGTGCTCTGCGACGAGGTCCAGCGCTTGCCAATAACTCCACTCCGCCCGATGCAGATTCCCTTGTCTGGTCTGCATTTGGGCGAGCTCAAAGGTGATCATGATGGCCGCATAGCTGTTGCCGGCCGCGTGGCTGAGTACCCTGGCCTCGGTCAGCGCCGCTGCTCCCGCTGCCGGATCACCGCACCACAGGTAGGCGATGCCCAAGTTCCAGGCGGCAAGGCCACGGGCCGCGGCGTCGGCGGAGAGCTGCGCCAGCGCCTGACGGGCTAGCTCGACGGTCCGTGGGGCGTTCCCCTGTCTGAATGCGATAAACGCGCGGATAGCTGCCACCCGGCCGGCATAGTTGATCTTGCCGTTCGCGTCATCGTGCTCGGTTGCCACTGCACCATATGCCGTTGTGGGTGGTGAGCTGGTGGGGCAGCGTGCGTCCTCAAGTTCTCGGAGCAGCTGCTCAGCTCCGACAAACTGACCATCATGAGCGAGGAGCCAGCCGTGCCAGAGACACAGTTCCGGTCGCGCACGGACGAGGTTCTGGGGCAGGCGTGCCAACCAGGCGCGCAGTGTGGCCACTTCACCACGCTTCACCAGCATGTCAGCTGTCTGCTCGATCAACTGCGCGGCCTGCTCGAAATCAGGCGCTGCGATGGCGTGATGGACAGCATCTCGGAGAAGGTCATGCCGCGCATACCAGGAGCTGGCTTGCTGATGTAGGAGAGCGACGCGCTCGGGCTGCACCCGCTGCACCCGCTGCCGCAGCATGTCGGCGAAGAGATGGTGATAGCGGTACCACTGCCGCTCATCGTCCTGGGGAAGCAGGAAGAGCTGGGCCGCGTCCAGCCGCTCCAGCATCGCTTGGCCACCGGGCTCACCCGTGATGGCCTCACAGAGGGAAGCACACAGGCGCTCCAGAATCCCGGTCTGGAGCAGAAAACGTTGGACCTCCGCAGGTTGTTGCAGCAGCACCTCATCGGTCAGATAGTCGACGACAAAGCGGTGCGTGCCGCTGAACGCCCGGAGGAAGGTCGCACGATCCTGCTGCCCCTGCAGGGCGAGTCCAGCTAGCTGGAGTCCGGCAGCCCAGCCTTCGATGCGGGTGTCGAGCGCCGTGATGTCCTCGGCGGATAGCTCCTGTCCAGACAGGCGGGCCAGGAACGTGCCCGCCTCCTCCCGGCCGAAGCGTAGGTCGGCCGATCGGATCTCGAGGAGCTGCCCGCGACCGCGTAGCCGTGCCAGGGGCAGGGGCGGATCAGCCCGAGTGGCGATGATCAGGTGGAGGTGCGGGGGGAGGTGATCCAGGAGAAAGATCAGCGAGGAATGGATCGGCTGGGCCGTGATCACGTGGTAGTCATCGAGCACCAGCACCACGTCGTGGGACAGTGCGGTCAGGTCGTTGATGACGGCGGTCAAGAGCCGGTCGAGCTCTGGTGTCTGTGCGGACCGGAGCAGGAGTGCGTGTGCTCCGAGACCACCGTGGACGCCATCGAGTGCAGCGAGGATAGCGGACCAGAAACGGGTGGGATCATCATCCCCGTGATCCAACGATACCCAGGCCCGTGCGAGTGGTGCATTGTGGAGCCAGGCGGCAAGGAGGGTGGTCTTGCCGGAGCCTGCCGGAGCCGCGACCAGCGTCAGGGGATGCTCCACCGCCTGCTGGAGGCGGGCGGTCAACGCGGGACGGGGCACGAAATGCAGGGAGGGGTGCGGCACACGCAGCTTGGTCACCAGTACGGACACGTCCGGCTCGTCGCCCACGGAGACCGATGGGTGAACCCACGAGTGACCTCCATTGACAAGGTTAGAATCGGCACCCAACAAAGCCAACTCTCATGAATATATGAGTGTTCCCGCTCAGCCTCGTGACAAGGCGGCCGCGACCAAACGCATTCCAGCGACGAGTTCCCAATGTGGTGATGGTACGAGCGGGACCGATCATGGTCAATCTTGGAGGAGTCGTCGAGAAACGGCCCGCTCAGCCAACGCCAACCACGCCAACTCCGCGCCATGTCCCGATCGAAGCGTGACGGAGATACGGGTGGCAATCGCCTCAGAAACGGCCCAGCGCGTTGAAAAAAGCCGTCGTTGCGGCGACCGTTGCACTGAGCCTGCGACGGCACGTCCAACAGCGGGGATGGGCTACATGATGGTCAAAAGGTAAATTTGGACCGCTGATGGACTCATGAGCGGCCCATGTAATCCCCAGTGCTTACCCCAGCCCCGCCTGGCGAGGTAGCGTTTCAGGTTTTGCCCAGCCGCGATCACCCCCCCCTCGATATTCACGTTGTGGACCCCACGGAGGCGGAAGCGACTCAGTCCATGCCGTTGCTTGGCCTCGGCGAAGAGCGGCTCAACCCAGACCCGCCGTTTCCGCATCGCCTTCTCAAAGAGTGGGGTTCCGTCATACCCGCGAACGCGCTCAAGCAGTTCCAAATACATCGAACGGTAGATCTGACGGCCACGTCGATTGGCCGTGCACTGCTTGCGGAGTGGACAGACCGTACAACTCTTGGTCGGTGCCCGATACCGCGTGCGTTGGTTGACCGTGTCTACGTGGGCGAGCGCCAAGGTCTCGCCCTTGGGACAGGACTAGACGTCCTGCTCAAACAAACCTAGCCACATAATGCCTGACACATATTTGCACTTGCGGTGGCAGAATCGAACGGACACTAGTCCAGGTTCATCTCGACGGATTCGTTGATCTGACAGGCTTTTCGCCTTCATCGACCCAACCGGTATAGCCAAATTTCCCGCGTTTTCTTGCCATGTGAACTGCACGTATGTGTAACGGATCATATGGCGAGGTCTGATCAGCCACCGCACATCCTCCGTGACCCAATTGAGCGCCCTTCGGTCTTCTCCTCGACGTTTGGCTGAGACCCCGGTCGACCGTGCCGAACCTGGCAGAGGTCGAGCTCTGTTAATCCTTCAGTTCGGTGGCAACGCTATGGTAGCGGCGAGAGGCAGTGCAGAGCGGCGCCGTCCACCAAGCGCGGCTCTGCGAGGAGATCATACCGGTTCAGTGGCCGTTAGTCGTGACCTGGAAACACGCGACGTCATACTGGCTGACGGCGTGAGTACTGTTGGCGGCAGTGGCGGAGATGCCGCTTCCGGCATAGACCGCTTCGGCGTGACTGAAACCCGCTGTGGAGAAGCCGGTCGGCATACTGGTGGCACCTGCCGACCCGCAGCTCTAGCTTGGCTGACCGGTCCCGCTCGGGTTGGAGGCGACCAAACTCCCCCCGACCAGTCCAAACGTGAGGATGACGACGACGAATGCTGCGCTGAGGCGACGACCGATGGTCGAGCGACGAGATGAAGAGCCCATCGATGTTCCTCCCTTCCTGTCTTGGGATATCTCCTTCAGAAGGACATGGTGGACGACGGTCTATTGACCGTACGTGTTGGGGTGGAGATTGGATGGGGGCACTCCGGGCAGAGACGTTCAAAAGCGCCGGCACGAGGCTGACTCAGGAGTTGCGGGTGCGACCTACGGACGATGCGGTCCGACGAGCCGTTGCCGCGCATGAGCCGCTTATCAACATGTCCGGAATCAGCGACAAGTAACTTCGGTGGTGGCGTCGAAACTTGGACGTGCTGCACGCGGAGGGTTAGAGTCCAAGGGGTGCGGAAATAGGCCGAGTCTGGTCTGGAGAACTCCGTGCTCTCGCGAGATGACAAATAGAGTCGTGTCCTGACAGAACAGCTGCCCCGGCCGGATGATCAGTGAACTGTACGGCAGCGCTGTTCGATGGTTTCAGCTCATCGACTGACGAGCATGTGAAGCTCGCTCGATACCTGAAACGCTTACGGTTCCGGAGAGAACAATGAGTTTCTTGCGCTCGCGATAGGCGTCTCTCGCACGGCCGATGGGTAACCTGTTCTCAACGTAGCGTATTAGAGGTCATTTGTGGGGTCATGTGGCCGTAACCAGGTACCCGCGGCATCGCGCAGGATCAGCACCTCGAGCGACGCTGAGCTCGTGACGCTCTCGAAGCCAATGCGGACCGCCGGCTGCCCTTCCCAGATGACGTCCTGCTCGGGGAGCACCCGCATACGCGGGTGTGACCGCCAGAACGCGTGACCCTCGGGCAACCCGAAGGCGAGCGCACTCAGCCACATCCGGTTCTGTGTCCCACAATCTGGGCAGGTGGTGTCCAGGGCGTACCGCACCTGCGGCGCGAAGGGCCAAGGGGATGGCGCGATGGTCGGCGGCAGGAGACGCTCGCACCGGCTGCAGCGTACCAATCTCCCCTGTGGCGGTGACCAGTACCGCTCCTGCAACCAGTCACGGAGCCGAGCCGCAGCAGCACGTGGGCTCTGCCCGGAACGATGCAGCAGGGGCATCTCAGCACGTGAGAGTGCGAGATCGCCGGTATCGTTGCACACGGGACAGCGCAGGATGAACTCACCAGTTGACCGGTTCAGCCGACCGCGCAGCCGCTGCCGTCCGCAGATCGGGCACCAGAGCTGGGTGTCCCCCCAGCCGTCGCCGTCGTGAACGAGCCCGAACGCCTCCGCGTCCGGGCGCAGGTCCGTCGCCAGCACCCGGCGCAGCGCCACCTTGCCCCGGTGGAGGCGCATGGCGACCGCACCCTCGGTCAAACCGAGATTCCGCGCGATCTGTGTCTGCGGAAGGTCTTCCACATAGTGTGCAATGAGGGCGGCGCGCGTCTCAGGGGGCAGCAGGGCGAGTGCCCGATCGAGCAGCCGCACAAGCTCGGCGTGCTCAAGCTCCACCTCGAGGTCGGGCTCGGCGAATCCACGATCGGCCGCTAAGTCATCGAGCGAACCGGCGAGATGGGCCGTGTCCCGCCCGTGGCGTCGCAGCCAGCGCAGGCAAACGTTTCGGGCGATCGCCGAGAGCCACGCACTGACACCGGTCGGCTCGATCAGCCGATCGACATGCCGCCACGCTTCGAGGAGCGTCTCCTGGGCCAGGTCTTCCGCTATCCGAGGTTCCCCAGTGACGACGGCGCAGAGCCCGACGAGCCGATGCCGTTCGGTTTCCAGCGCGTGGGCAAATTCTGGCGGAATGGCCGGCATCCTGGCGCCTCCAGCACGGATCCCGATCTGGGCCACATCGCCGGTTACATGAGGAGTCGTGCGCGTGTGATCCGGCCGTCCGCCACATGATAGAGCACGGCGGCGCGGAACTCCGTGGGAAAGCCCGGAAAATTGAACCCGGTCGTGTGCTCCTCATCGATGATATAGTCGCCCACTTCGATCCGGTTGACGACCTCGACGTGCAGGTTCGGGCTCTGGGCAAAGAGCGGACCGTACATCGCCCGCATGCCGTCCTGGCCGGCCATGACCACCTGCCCACGGCCGTCCTCAATGACGGCATCCTCCCCATAGGCCGCGAGAAAACCATCGAGATCGCGCCGGTTGAAGGCCTCGAGTTGTGCCTGGATCACGTCCACCTCAGGACTCCCTTCGTGCGTCATGCGCCGAACGCTACCTCGTTGCCTACATATCGCATCGGAGGCGCGAAAGTTCACGCGGGCAGTTGCGGTCGGCGATCGTGGGGCGGGCACACCGGCACGCGGCAACGGTCGCGGTGGTGAGAAGCGGCACAGCGGGACGGTGCAGTACGGTAACCGCCGCGAACCCCTCCGTTTTTGAGCTGCGTCGTAACGTGTTTCAGAATCTACGGCTGGGGATGCTCATGGGACGGCTTCGCTGAAGTGTCGTTATGCGCAAGGTATCTGTGAATGAAGGTCGTCTGGCACTGACAAGCCCGCGTCTCAGCGTAGGGCCATATCCAAATCGCGAAGCACCTCCCCGACGCGCCCTGGACCATCTGGTGCCGCGGGATAGCGGCTGAGTACGTCACGACGACTGGTGGCGCGGAGCCCGACCATTGCCACCGGTCCGCTCCTATCAGGCTCACTCCGCGGCCGATCGACTGTTGGCTTGGCGTCGGTGATTGCCGGCATTCACGAGGGAATCCATGATCTGCTCTCTCGGCATGTTCGCATCCGTGCGGGAGAACCAAGGGGCCGAAAGCGCCAACCCAGAATCGACTAGAGTCGCCAAGAGTGCCCCTGGAAGACGATGCTGAATGCCCGGCCCGATCGTGGTGTCCCGGCGGTCACGACCACATGCGACTGAGAACTGCCAGAATGCGGCACAGCCTGTTCTGGTCAACCACCGAAATGAAACTTGAAGATCGCTTTCTGGCCGTTGACCGCAACGTTGACGGTGTAGTCCCGGTTCGGTGGCATCACCACATTGTTGCCGTAGTGGAAATCGTCCATACCCGCTTGCACGCCGTACATAGTGGCGATTGGAACGTTCGTCGACATGTTCTGGGCGGTATTGTCGATGACCTCGATCGTCACGTTCGCGTCGGTGACCGTCTTACCGTCGCTGACATCGTACACATGAAGCTCAACGTGCTCGACGTTCGATCCCATCGGCATGCCACTCGCCGGAGAGGCGGATGGCGGCGCCATGCCCGCCATCGGAGAACTTTCAGGCATGGTCATCGAGCCAGAGACCATCACCTCGCCACTGGTCGGGTGCTGCTGGTCAACCTGTGCCTGGGTGTACATCTGTTCCTGCGGGCCGACCATCAAGGTTAGCTTGTAGTTACCCGCAGTCTGCGTCTGCGAAACTTGGCTGGTTCCCGTTCCCATCGCCATGGGTGAGCCCGACATCGGCGAACTAGACATCGACCCTCCCGCCATCGTCGATGTCGCCTGATTGCCAGCGGACTCGGGAGTTGGAGTCGTCGAACTTCCACCGCCGCATGCGGCGAGCAGCACGCTCAGCCCAGTACCGGCGCCGAGAACGAGCGCCGCGCGTGCAACCAACATCCTTCGAGAGATCGTCACGGGCTTTGAACCCGGTGCTGTAATCATGCGGTGATCCACGGGAGGGTCCTTCACTCCGCAGCCGACGCAAAGTCGCACGAGCCTAACGTCGGGGCGAGATAGGTGCTCATACTTGCCAGCATTGGCAGTTCTCGACTTTCCATAGAACGCAGCACGGATCAGCCGGTTGCGGTGATCTGCATGCTCCATGATCGGGTGTCGCAATCGACACTCGGCCGCTTCCTGTCGGCCGATACAGTGCAGCCCAACGCTCCCGGCTCTCAGGGCTACAACCTGTATGCCTACATCGGTCGTCTCACAAACGGTCGTTTTTGAGACGGTCCCAGCACCGTCCTCGCAACCCCTCGTTTTCCGCATGAAACCTGTCTCAGAATCGCGTCTCGAAATCTCCGTTTTGTTTCTTGTAATCACCGCTGACTTTTGAGACGATGTCCGTATGCAGATTGGCTATGCACGCGTCTCCACCGACGACCAAGACCTCTCGCTGCAGCGCGATGCGTTGAACGCCGCCGGCTGCACGCGCATCTTCGAAGACACCATGAGTGGGGCCAAGGCCGAGCGACCGGGACTACGGGATGCCCTCGATCACTGCCGGGCGGGGGATACCCTCGTGGTCTGGCGCCTCGATCGGCTGGGGCGTTCACTGACGAACCTTATCGATCTGATGACCCGCTTTAATCAGGAAGAGATCGGCTTCAGGAGTCTCTCGGAGCAGATCGACACCACCACGTCGGGCGGCAAGCTGGTCTTCCACATCTTCGGGGCGCTGGCGGAGTTTGAGCGGGAGCTGATCCGCGAGCGGACCCGAGCGGGCCTTGTTGCGGCGCGGGCCAGAGGCCGGCAGGGCGGCCGCCCCAAGAAGCTCGATACGCCCAAGAAGATCGCCATGGCGCAGTCCCTCTATAATGAAGGGACGCATTCCATCAACGACATTTGTCAGACGCTCGGCGTGTCGCGGGCGACGCTCTATCGGGCGATCAACCGGCGGCAGCGCTGACTGAATAGACCGCAGACTCAAACACGAAGGAGAAAGGGTCTCATTTCACGACCAGTAACAGGGCCGTGACGTCTGATGTCATTAACGACATGCCGTGACACGCCCATGATGTCATCAGATTCACATAATCCTGGACGATATACGCCTTGAATTAGCCCTATACTGCAATGACGTCTCTCTGATCGTTCGGTCACGAAGACGCTTGGAGGCACCGGGCCAATCTGGTTGATAGAATCAGTCCGAACCTCGCATCGCGATCGTGATACTCTGCGCGTACTCGGGCTTCCCGGAGGACGAGTCGCTATCGATGCGTGCCAGCCCGTTCGTTCATAACTCGTCAGGTGGAAGAGGAGGACTACGATCGGTCAATGACGATGCTGTCACATGGCGATATCAAGGAGCAACAGCCGGTCCTTCTCTTGAGACGGCAGATATTTCGCATAATCCGATTTAGTGGCTGACCGACGGCGTCACGCAAGCATAGACGCATCTTTCGGTCATCGGCGACCCGCGTCGGGAAGAGGAGCGTAGTCCATGCGGATTCCTGCGGCTTCGATCTACTTTCCCCCGGAGGATCGAGCCACGATATTGCAGCAGATCGACGCGTGCCTTACCAGTGGTCAGCTGACCCTTGGCAAGTTTGGACGTCAGTTTGAAGAGGAGTTCAGCCAATATCTCGGGGTGAAGCACGCGGTCGCTGTGAGCTCCGGTACTAGTGCCATCGAGATCCCGCTCCGGGCACTCGGTGTTGAGGGACGTGAAGTTCTGGTGCCAGCGAATACGTTCTTCGCCACGGCGTCCGCGGCCATCGCGGCTGGCGCCAGAGTGCGTTTCGTCGATTGCGATCCGCAAACGATGGCGATCGACCCAGCCGATCTGCGGCGTGCG
>Ga0187809_10001525_pt1 | contig 10676 bp, 9 predicted proteins | sample NC_wetland_sal_i_8_FD_132415 | JGI IMG/M metagenome (GOLD analysis project Ga0187809, IMG submission 132415) | Wetland sediment microbial communities from Neuse River Estuary, North Carolina, USA - ASW_4 | ecosystem: Environmental > Aquatic > Freshwater > Wetlands > Sediment | place: USA: North... | reverse complement strand
GGGACAGAGATACGATCCTGGTCCGCCTGGTAAATGGCGAAACCCGCAAATATCTTAATCATCTCCAGTATGTTCCCATGGAGACCGGTCGTCTCCAAAAGCTCGTCCACTCACTTTCCGATGGGTGGTCCTTCCTCCGGTCACGCGCTTTCCGGCCTTCCAGGCAACGTTATTCCGGCGACCTGGGCATTTCGCCCTCTTCTCACATCTGAACTTGTTTATCGCATGTCCGGGCTTCGAGCGACCAGCGAACCGCATGCCGGACCCGAGGTGTCTGCATCCATCAGAACGGAACCTGCAGGCTCGTTAACTGATCGTCGAACCGTCCCTGTGTGATGGTAAAATCAGGAAATGCAGCTTCAAGAATCCCGGACAACTCCCCCACCGAAGCACTTCCCTGCGCGCCACTATAATTTGCCCGGTTGAAATAGATCTCCCCCGTCCCGGATTCTACCGGGTAACCGTTAATGTCCGCCGTAAAGTATCCCCGGGAGGAATCAATAGAGAACCGCTGGCCCTGGAACGTATCCAGGTCGCCGGACGAAAACCCGGAAGGTATTTTCAGATACAGTGCGATCGACCCGAAGTTTTCCGGATGCGCCTGCAGGAAGCCGTCCCATTTGATAACAAGCATGGTATCCGTATTGCTGACCGGAACCTTATAAATGGCCAATTCCGATTCACTTCCGGAAAGAAACCCCCCGGTAATGCGATTGACGGTTCGCCAGGGCCACCCGTTTACATAACAGGTAAAAATATTGTTACCGGTATTGGAAAAAATGGTCAGGCCCTGCCTTGTGTCATCAGCATAATAATTCGTACGGTCTTTATAACAGCCTGACAGCACCACCGAAGCGATGATGATCCATTTAATTCTCATGTTTCTTTCTTTTAATATGGATGGAATACCCGAAAAGGAACGACAGCGGGGACATGAATGAAAAAGAAGACGGGTACTTGATGACACCGTTCAACGGGGGACTGGAGATCGTCAGTTGCACAAAAACCCGGTCAGGGCCCAGGTACTTCATATATTCCATGCCGGTTCCGCCGAACAGACTGAATTTTTTTTGCGTGGCGTCCGGGTTAAGAACGGTATAGTGCGCTGCGTCGCCGGTATACCGAACCGCTATTTTCTGGCTGGAGAACCCGCTGAAGAGCAGGATTGAAAAGTGCCGGTCAGGATGTTGGCTTTTTAAAATAAACCGGTGGTCGAGAGAAAAAGTCCAGCCGGTCGGGACGATCACTTCCCGCGCGGGTGCAAATAACGGCAGGGAAGGATCCGTGGTAAACGAAGAATCTACTGAATGTGCCGCGAAACCCCAATTGCGCTGCACCCGGACGGATAATTCATAATTTCTCCCGGCAATCCATACCGCCGACAGGCCGGTGCTGATCTGTTGGAAGTGAGGCCTCCGGTTGACCCCGGTTTGGTAGCCTGTTAACGGTTCCAGGTAAATTTGTGCAGTGCTATTACACGCAGCCAGGATTGACAAGCCAAAGATAAAAATGCCTTTTCTCATAACCCATTCAAGAGTGACCGGGCGTGTTCTTTGCTGCACCGGCTTAAAGTCTTAACATAATTTTTAGCGATTGCCACAAGGTCTTGGGCACGTTGTAAGATTATTCGATGTGGATCTTCACGCCTTTCCGTAGCGTATTATGAATCTCGGCCACAGCATCGGTTTGCCGGATCAGGGCTTCAATCTCACCCGGAGCCGCATCGGCGTCGACGTGCGCGCGGTACCTGAAATCACTCCCCGCCTCACCTTCTGCGGCAAAGGTGGCCGTGACCGTTACTTCCACGCTCCGAATGGCGAGGGAGCGCCTGGCGGCCTCCCGCAACAGGTCGTTGCAAAAACAGGTTGCCAGGGACAACAATAACAACTCTGCCCCATTGACGGCAGAACCCCACCCGGTGTCCTTTGCCGGAAGGTTGACGGGCCTGGTGACGTCACCGGTCGATACATAGGACCGCAGCCGATGCGCCTCATTTTGTAAGGTTGCTGAAATGAACATGGATCGCCCCTCTCTTTTGAAGACCTGAATGAAGATACGACAATTCCACACGGGGCATCGGCGAATACGGCCTTCGTTGCACCGGTATTTCGAACAACCCTCCTGATCCATTAACTTTGACCCCGAATGGAAGACGAAATGAATTTTCACACCCGCAAATGGGTAAAGCCGGAAGACCTCAATCCAAATCATACACTCTTTGGAGGAAAACTTTTGCAGTGGATCGACGAGGAGGCCGCCCTGTATGCCATCATCCAGCTTGAAAATCCGCACGTGGTGACGAAATTCATTTCAGAGATCAATTTCATATCATCGCCCAGGCAGGGAGATATTATTGAAATCGGTATCCTGGCGACGCATTTCGGCAAGACTTCGCTGACCCTGAGATGCGAGGTGAGGAACAAGCTGACCCAGGAGCAGATCCTGACCATTGACAAGATGGTCTTCGTCAACGTCGACGCCGAGGGGCTGCCCGCACCGCATGGGAAATCGCGGATCACCTATGTCAGGGACCGCATCCGTAAAAAACCGGAGTGAAGGCAACAAAAAAAAAGCGGTTCAGTATCCTGCAGCCATTCCGTCCTTGCGCGGATCCGAAGCACCGTGGTAGACGTGATGTGCAACATCAAATTTGATACATTGATAACCTCCGAAATCCCCTGCCTTTCCCGGTTGGACGGTGTATCCCATCTGTTCCAGTTTACGGATGGTATCTGGTGAAAAGCCCGATTCCAGGTAAATGGTGCCGATACCCCCGCCCGCCTGCCCGGTGGGCTGCGATGACCCTTCGTGATCGATTCTCGGCGCATCACCGGCCTCCTGTATGTTCATGCCAAAGTCAATTATGTTCATCAACACTTCCACCTGTCCTTCCGGCTGAAAGGAACCTCCCATCACGCCAAAACTCATGTAAGGCTGATCGTTCCTGGTAACGAAGGCGGGAATGATCGTGTGGAAAGGCCGCTTTCCGGGGGCGTAAGTGTCGTTCTGGCCTTCCTCCAGTGTAAACTGGCTCCCGCGGTTTTGCAGGAAGAAACCCAGGCTGTCGGGAACCAGCCCCGAACCGAAAGCGGAAAAATTGCTCTGGATCAGGGAGACCATGTTACCGTCGTCGTCGGCAACGGTCAGGTAGACCGTCTCGCCACCGCGAAGGGTTGCAGGATCACCGGCCATGACCCGAACCGATGCAGCATCGGGGTCGATCAACCGGGCACGCGCAGCGCCATAACTTTTGGAGATCAACTGATCCACCGGTATCCTGGCAAATTCAGGATCCGCATAAAAGTGTGCACGGTCTTCATAAGCCAGTCGCTTGGCTTCGGTAAACAGGTGGATGTGCGCCGCGCTTCCATAAGTGATCTTGCTAAAATCAAACCGTTCCAGGATATTCAGCATTTCAAGTACTGTAATACCCTGCCCATTGGGAGGCAGTTCCCATACGCGGTATCCCCGGTAGGTCGTGGAGATAGGATTGACCCATTGCGACTCATGGCCAGCCAGGTCCCCGTAAGAAAGATAGCCACCGCGCTTTCTCATGAAAGCGGCGATTTTTTTTGCGATCTCCCCCCTGTAAAATACATCACGCCCCTCACGGGCAATCTCGTCCAGGCATCGGGCGAGATAAGGGTTTTTAAAGACTTCCCCACGTGCAGGTGCTTTCCCGGAAGGCATAAAAACCTTCCGGACACTGGAGTCGCTTGCGAACCTGGCCTGCAATTCCTCATAATAAAACGCCGCTTCATCGGCCACCGGGAAACCTTCCCTGGCATACCTGATGGCAGGCGCCAGGATCGTACCCATCGGCAACCTGCCGAACCGGCCGTGGAGCCGGAACCACCCGTCGACACAACCCGGAACGGAAACGGATAACGGCCCGTTGACCGGCATGAATTTCCGGCCCCCTTCCCGGAGCGTTTCAAGGGAAAGGCTGCGAGGGGATCTGCCGGATGCATTCAACCCGTACAATTTTTTGGATTTTGCGTCGTATACGATGGCAAACAGGTCACCGCCGATCCCGTTCATCTCCGGGTCCGTGACGCCCAGCACCGCGTTGGCCGCAATGGCGGCGTCGATCGCATTACCCCCTTTTTTCAGGATGTCGATCGCGGCCATGGTTGCCAGCGGGTGACTCGTACAGGCCATTCCGTGGCGGGCCATCACGACCGATCGGGTGGCAAACGGCCAACCGGATAACCGGTCCTGTGCATCTATTCCCTGCGACAGGTACAGGGTGAGGAAAATCACCAGAAAAACGGCCCGGAAGCATGTCTTCATGTCGTATTGGTTTGATGGCTCTTGAATTAAATGGACTGCAGGAATTGCGGAGGTCTTCGTGCGCGGGTAACCTGCTCGTACGCGTAGGCGATCCTGAGGAGTTGCGGTTCACTCCAGGCGCGTCCAAAAAATGAAATGCCGACCGGTAACCCGAATACCTGTCCGGCGGGAACCGTTATATGCGGGTACCCGGCGACGGCAGCCAGCTGGGCGCTCCCTCCCAAAAAGTGATCTCCGTCCACAAGGTCCGTCACCCAGGCGGGACCGTCCGTAGGCGAAACCAGTGCATCGAGTCCATGCGCATTCATCACCGCATCGATCCCTTCCTCGCGTGTCATGCGATATTTGGTTACGAGTGCTTCCAGGTATTCAGGCGTTGAAAGCGGACCTTTGCTTTCTGCATCCAGGAACAGCTCCTGCCCGAAATAGTGCATCTCCCGGTCTGCGTTTTTCTCATTGAAGTCGATCAAATCCTTCAGGGAATGAAGCAGCGTGGCGGGCCCACGGTGTTCGAGGTAGGCTGCCATCCCTGCCTTGAGCTCGTATGACAATACCTTCCCTTCGGCCTCGTCAAATTTTCCCATGGTATCAATGGTGACCGGATCCACCAGGATCGCGCCATGTTTCCGAAGATTCTCCAGCGCGGTGTCCATGATCGTATCCACGGCGGGATGAAAGCCAAAATATTTGCGGAGCACCCCGATGCGCGCACCTTTCAATCCGCCGGTGACCAGGAAGCGGGTATAATCGGCGTACTCCTTGCGATCCGGGTTTTGGGTCGCATCGTCCTCGGCATCTGCGCCGGCCATCGCCCCGAGTAAAATGGCTGCATCCCGTACGGACCGGGCCATCGGGCCGGCGGTATCCTGTGAATGGGAAATGGGAATGATCCCCGCGCGGCTCAGCAGTCCGACGGTCGGTTTGATGCCCACCAGGCCGTTAAGCGACGAGGGGCTTACGATGGATCCGTCGGTTTCAGTCCCCACCGCAACGGTGCAAAGGTTCGCGGCTGCTGCGGCAGCCGAGCCGGAACTCGAACCGGACGTATTCCGGTCCAGCGCATAAGGATTCCGGGTGAGGCCGCCGCGGCCGCTCCAGCCGCTGGTAGAATGTGTCGAGCGCATATTGGCCCACTCGCTCAGATTCGTCTTACCCAGGATCAGGGCACCTGCCTCGCGGAGCTGCTTTACCACGTAGGCATCTTTGGCCGGCTTCATGCCCAGTAAAGCAAGCGAGCCTGCAGTGGTCTCCATCCGGTCCGCCGTATCAATATTATCCTTCAGCAACACCGGGATGCCGTGCATCGGGCTGCGTGGTCCCTTTTCCTTCAATTCACGGTCGAGCGCATCGGCGATTTGAAGGGCATCGGGGTTCACCTGCAGGATACTGTTGATAGTGGGGCCCGCTTGATCGATCTCATCGATGCGCCGGAGGTATTTTTCTGCAACCGATCGGACCGTATATTTCCCGGACGCAAAGGCGGCCCGCAGCGCCTCAATGGAAATTTCATCGAGCTCCGAGCGACCGGGCCCGCCCCCTAGTTTCAGGGCGTGCCATGCGCCTTCCGCAAAGGACAGCGCTGGGGAAGACAGGGCCGCAATGCCCCCTGCCACGCCTTTCTTTAGAAAAGTCCTGCGGTTGTTACCGTAGAAGTTGCTGTGTTTCATCGTTATAACGGTTCAGTTGACGATTGGATACGGGAAGGTAAGGAAAAAATGAGGGGCCTTCGGCAGAGGCGCAGCCGTTGGCAAAGAGAATTTAGGGATTCACCCTTAGAAAAGCTACTTTTACATATACTATCAGCCAGTTTACCACTGGCATCGCTGATCTACCTGCGAAACCGCAAGGGTAATCTGGTAACTGGGAATAATGAAGCTTTTTGTGAAGTTATTAAAAACTTATCTGCTCGCCGTCCTCTGCATTGCGGTAGCCACGGCGCTTCGCATATGGCCGCTGAACGTACTCGGAGACCGGTTCATCTGGTCCTCATTTTATCCTGCCGTGGTGCTTTCGGCTTTATACGGCGGACTTTATCCGGGCTTGTTCGCAACATTCGTTTCCTGCCTGATCGCGTACACCGGCTGGCATTATTTTTCGGACCATTCGTTCTCGGCGGACAATGCCGGGGTCGTGGGCATGCTGGTATTTGTCGTCAACGGCGTACTGATCTCCGCAATTGCCCAGGCCTTGAAAAAGAGCCGTGAAACCAATGCACGTGCGAGCCGGCAACTCGAAGAGAAGATAGCCCAACTCAATGCATTGAGCGATCATTTACCGGATTCTTTCACCTACCAGTCGACGGCGGGAAGCGGTCCTGAGCCTGAAATGGTCCATATCAGCAATGGGGTCGGAAAGTTCATCAAGGGCGCCGGGGAAGAAATTGTCCGCAACCAGGAGTTGTTGCATCGCCTGATCTGGCATGAAGACCGGGATTATTTTATCAGGGAACGCGACAAAGCGAAAAAAAATATCTCCGAATTCCAGGTGGATGTACGCTTTAACCGGCCCGACGGAACTTTTGGCTGGGCAACCATTCATTCCAAGCCCCGTCAGCGGGAGGACGGCATTTATGTCTGGGACGGCCTGTTCACCGATATCACGCAACGCGTCAACCTGGAACGCGAGCTGACCCGGCAACAGTTGCGAAGCCAGCAGTTGATCACCGAAATGGCGATCCAGGAACACGAGGAAGAAAAGAACCAGGTTTCCTATGAGTTGCATGAACAGATCAACCAGTTGCTGGCCGCGGCAAAAATGAACCTTGACTATATCCGTTCCCGGAAAATTCCCCATGACGATATCCTGGCCGACTGCATCCTGAATTTGAAAAATGCAATCGAAAAGATCAATTTGCTGTTCGAGTCGATCGACGCGCCCACGTTCGATATGGTCGGGCTCGGAATGCGCATTGAATCCCTGGCAGATGAGATCCTGCGGCCGTATTTCCCGCTGGTGTCGGTTGAACTGGTCCGCCATGAACTGGACCAGCTACCCGAAAAGATCAAGCTGCTTTTGTACCGGATCGTGAAAAACCGCCTCAATTTTATCAGGGACCACGTGGAACCCTGTGCCGTCGAAATTGCCATCGCGGTGTCCGACTCCCAACTGCAGATGTCCCTCAATTATACGGGACCTACCTTTGAAAAGGATCCTGACAAATGGAGCATGGATCTAAGAAAGATCAGGAGCCGCGTGGAATTCTACGGCGGGACACTTCGCATCAGCTCCGGCGGAGACGGTACCTGCCAGACGCAGATTTCCCTGCCCCTTGGCATGACAGAATTGCCCAGCGATCCCATTGCCGCCGCCTTTTTCCCGCGATGACCGCCACGGATTTTGAACAGGCCCCATCTCTTCCCAAGGCCGTCCCGGTCATAGATGTTTTCTATAATTTTATAAAAATAATCAATTGGATTTATTAATCCACCTCGCTTAATTTTGCCCCAATCGCCGTTGGACGATCATCCAAATAATATCAACGCCATGAGCAATAACAATTCACAGCAGGCCGGCGCCCCCTCCAGCGGGGAAGCAAAATGCCCTTTTCATAACGGTTCCATGAATGGAACGAGGAACCGCGACTGGTGGCCGAACCGGCTGAACCTGGGGATCCTCAGACAACATTCTTCCCTTTCGGATCCCATGGACAGGGATTTTAATTATGCCAAAGAATTCCTGAGCCTTGATCTCGAAGCAGTGAAAAAAGACCTGCATGCTTTAATGACGGACTCCCAGGACTGGTGGCCGGCGGACTTTGGACATTATGGACCGTTGTTCATCCGGATGGCATGGCACAGCGCAGGTACCTACCGCACCGGAGACGGCCGCGGCGGCGCAGGAGCCGGCCAGCAGCGGTTCGCCCCCCTGAACAGCTGGCCGGACAATGTCAGCCTTGATAAAGCCCGTCGGTTGCTCTGGCCCGTCAAACGAAAGTATGGCCGAAAGATTTCCTGGGCAGACCTGATGATCCTCGCCGGCAATGTCGCTCTTGAATCGATGGGATTGAAGACCTTTGGCTTTGCCGGGGGCCGGCAGGACGTATGGGAACCCCAGGAAGACGTGTATTGGGGCGCTGAAAAAAAATGGCTCGGCGGAGATATCAGGTATCGGCACGGTTCCGAAGGTGTGGAAAAGGAAGGAGGGGTCGTCGTATCGGATGACGCCGCGGACGGCGATATCCATTCCCGCAAACTTGAAAATCCGCTGGCGGCGGTGCAGATGGGGCTCATCTACGTAAACCCCGAGGGGCCCGACGGTAACCCGGATCCGGCAGCCGCGGCCACAGACATCCGTGAAACCTTCCGGCGGATGGCCATGGACGATGAAGAGACGGTCGCGTTGATTGCCGGCGGCCACACGTTTGGAAAAACACATGGTGCCGCCGAAGCCGGCAAATATGTGGATGTGGAACCGGAAGCCGCGGCCATGGAATTGCAGGGATTCGGGTGGAAGAACAGTTACCGGACGGGGGCCGGTCCTGATACGATCACCAGCGGGCTGGAAGTTACCTGGTCCAAAACCCCTACCCGCTGGAGCAATCATTTTTTCGAACATCTCTTTGGCTGCGAGTGGGAGTTGACCAAAAGCCCCGGCGGAGCACAACAGTGGGTGGCCAAAAATAAGGACGTGCAGGTGCCGGATGCTTTTGATCCGGCGAAAAAGCATCCCGCCACAATGCTGACGACCGACCTGTCCTTGCGGATCGATCCTGCTTATGAAAAAATTTCAAGGCGATTTTACGAGCATCCGGAAGAATTTGCAGATGCCTTTGCCCGTGCCTGGTTCAAACTGACCCACCGGGACATGGGCCCGCGATCCCGTTACCTCGGACCCGACGTACCCGCGGAAGACCTGATCTGGCAGGACCCGTTGCCATCCGTTACCGGTGCTTCCGTCAACGACGCGGATATTGCCGCATTGAAAGAAAAGATACTCCAATCCGGGCTTTCGCTGGCCCAGTTGGTGGGCACGGCCTGGGCGTCAGCCTCTACCTTCCGCGGATCGGACAAAAGAGGAGGTGCCAATGGTGCGCGGGTGCGCCTTAGCCCGCAAAAAGACTGGGAAGTGAACAACCCGCAACAATTGCAGCAGGTACTCCAAAAGCTGGAAAGCATCCGGCAGGAGTTCAACGGGCAGGGCAACGGCGAAAGGAAGGTGTCCACGGCGGACCTGATCGTCCTGGGTGGCTGTGCGGCGGTGGAAAAGGCCGCCCGCAATGCCGGCTTCGAAATACCGGTCCCGTTCTCCCCGGGCCGCACGGATGCCCTGCAGTCTCAAACAGATATCGAATCGTTCAGTGTACTGGAACCGGTTGCCGACGGATTCCGTAACTACCTCAAGTCGAAACTGACCGTATCCACTGAAGAAATGCTGGTAGACCGGGCCCAGTTGCTAAATTTAACGGCTCCGGAAATGACCGTTCTGCTGGGTGGTATGCGCGTGCTGCACACCAATTTTGACGGCTCGGACACCGGCTTCCTGACGACACGCCGGGAGATGCTGTCAAACGACTTTTTTATCAACCTTCTTGACATGAATACGATCTGGACGCCCACGGATGAATCCAGTGAACTGTTCGCGGGCAGGGACCGTGTAACGGGTCAAAAAAAATGGACCGCTTCGCGGGCCGACCTCATTTTTGGTTCCAATTCGGAATTGAGGGCGCTTGCAGAGGTATATGCCTGTGAAGATGCGGGAGAAAAATTCGTCAAGGATTTTGTGGCGGTGTGGAACAAGGTCATGAACCTGGACCGTTTCGACCTGGTCCGGCCTTGACGTTCCCTCCGGAATGAACCTTTTTATCCTGCAGGGCGGGGAGCACGGCGGTATGCGCGGAGCCACCGGGTAATCCCGTACAGCACACACACTACTGCTATAAAAATCAAGGTTGAAAATATCTCCCACTTGCCCAGGCTGGAAAACAGCCATACGATCGCAGCCACCCCTACGAGCGGTGTGACAAATCCTCCCGGTGCGCGGTAAACGCCGGGGGTACGACCGGGCTCCTTCGCCCTGAGTTTTACCATGGCCAGGATCACTGCGAGGTAGATCAGCAGGACAATCGCACTGGCCATGATCGCCAGTTGCTGGAACCCACCCGTCAGGGCAAGAAAAAAAATGAGCGAACCGTAGGTGATGACGGCCAGGTGCGGCGTGGCAAACTTGGGATGTACCCGCCCGAGATACGGCGGGAAATAGCCTTCATTGGCCGCTGCAAATAGCGATCTGGGGGTACAGAGAATATCCAGCATCACGTTTCCGAAACAGGAGAAAGCGGCGCAAAGAAGCAGTATGGTTGCACCGGTGGGGCCGATGATCCTGTCGGCAACCGCCGCCAGGGGCGCATTTTTGTACAAAGGCATTTGCGGTCCCAGTATGCCCTG
>Ga0187809_10001524_pt1 | contig 10678 bp, 4 predicted proteins | sample NC_wetland_sal_i_8_FD_132415 | JGI IMG/M metagenome (GOLD analysis project Ga0187809, IMG submission 132415) | Wetland sediment microbial communities from Neuse River Estuary, North Carolina, USA - ASW_4 | ecosystem: Environmental > Aquatic > Freshwater > Wetlands > Sediment | place: USA: North... | reverse complement strand
GGAGGTTGCTCAGGAGAGCGGCTATGGGAGGAGGAAAGGATACCGGCTTTGTGGGCTGCAAAGATGCACCCTGCCAGGGATGATCCGTCGCGGGAGGGTATGGTGAACAGGTATTCGTCATAGTCTCCCTGGAGACTTTTAAGCGATATTTTGGAATCGTCGGAATGCCGGTTATCCACGAGCCCGTTGGACAAACGGAAAAAATCATTTTTCGCAGTCTCGAGATGGGTCTTTTGCACGTTCGGGATGCACAACAGGAACAGCGTGTCGCTGGCTACCTTGCGTTTGACATAGGTATAGATCATTCCATTCAGCTCGATTTCCCCGTTGCAACGCTGGTAACCTGACCAGTCGGTCTGGTAGGGAAGATGCAGGGGCAACTTCAGCTCCATCAATTGCGCATCGCTGTAGTCGTTGTTGTCCAGGCGTTCATCCAGCCTGGTGGAAACACGCTGCTGCATGTATTCCACTACAAGCCTGTATCCAAAAAGATTGAATAAAAACAGTGTAATAAAAAAGAAAGCAGCAGCTTTTTTAAGCATATCAATTAACCGTAAAAGTCGTTTGGTATTTCCCTATATGCGTCAAAGTTAGGGATTTCCAGTTCTTTGGCAAAGAAGTTTTTAGCTGCCGGATGCCCTCGGGCGTAATCTCCAGTCCGCCGAATCCCATGAGTACGCTTTGAAGAAAACCGCCGGCTCCCGTTGCAAAATAGGGATTGGTACCACCCGCGGTTTCAGCCAGCACGCCGAACGGCGGTCTTTCATTGGGCTGGTAGGATTCGCGGAAGGCCGCCCAGGCCTTTTCGGGCTCCCGCAGGCGGGCGTACAACAGCGCGAAGATGGCATGGGTCATAGCGGGAGACCCTTCCCCGACCCTCGGTTCATAATAGGCCAGGTCCTTTTTGATCTGTTCCTGCGAGGTTATTTCATGAAGGGGATAGGCCAGGAGATTCACATCCGCCTGTTTTATCTTCTCACCCTGGTACCCGGCAAATTCCCGGGTCACGCCGTCATCCATTTTAAGGATCGGGATATTTTTTTCGACGTCGATCCAGTCGTCGTTAACGGGTTCCCCCAGGATGCGGGCGGCCATGACCGCGTCCCGCAGGTTTGCCCTGGCAGCGGCGTTCGTAAACGCATTATCATCCACATTTTCCGCCCATTCATCGGCCGCCACGACGTTGTTGATGTCATAATGACCCGGGCCGTTCCTCGTCACCCGGCTCGTCCAGAAATCTGCGCATTCCCGGATCATCGGGTAACCTTTCTGCCGGAGCCACGCAGTATCCTGGGTAACGGAAAAATAATTCCAGGCGGCAATGGCAACATCTGCCGTGATATGATGTTCAAAGGGCCCGCTCAATGCCCACACCGGCGTTTCCTCGTTGCCGGAGGCGGCACTTTCCCAGGGATACATCGCTCCCTTGTAACCATGAGCAAACGCATTGTGTTCTGCTTCGGACAGGCGCTCATACCGGTATTCGATCATGCTTTTTGCCATTTCCGGGTGCAAGACCAGCAGGGCCGGGTACATCCACAGTTCCGCGTCCCAGAATACGTGGCCGTTATAGCCGAGCCCGCTGAGGCCCATCGGCGAACAGCTGTAGTCAGTCCCGGCCCTTACATAGGAATATAAATGATACATGGCAGCATGCACCGCCTGCTGGCTGGCCTCATCGCCCTGGATAATGATATCACTCTTCCAGAGCGAGTCCCAGGCGGCCACATGGGCAGCGATCAGGTTGGGTGTCCCCTGCAGTTTTGCGAAGATCACATACCGTTCCGCCTCGTTAAGGGGATCCTCATCCTGGGCACTGGTGATCTCCGCACCCACGATCGCAAAATGGTAAGTTGAACCGGCTTTCACCTCTTTTTTGAATTTCATCAGGTGCAGATTATTGTCCCACATTTCGTGAATGAGGGCAGGTTCCGTCCCGTGCGGTTCATCGAACAGGAAAGCTGTGGAAGCGGCAAAGGTCAGTTTGCCCGTGGGGCTTTTGGCGATCGAGGAAAGCAGGCTGATCGTCACGTGCGGGCGGTCGATCTGGTTGTAATAGTTCTGGACATCCCGGAGCTCATCCGGGGCTTCCATGACACTGGCAGGGATAATTTCGATATCCTTTTTGGCCGTGATCGTGACGTCCACCAGGACATTATACGGAAGGTTACGAAGTGCATAGTACGTGTAGGAAATGGACGCCTTGTCCGCATAGTCAAAGGTGGTGGTGAAACGGGCATTGCGCATGTCCAGTTCCTGGCGCATATGGCGTGCGTCGCCGGCACCGATCCGGTGCCCGTCGACGTCCAGGTCCATATTGACCAGGTCGAAACTTTTCAGGAAATTGCTGACGCGGCCGCGGCCGTATTCATCATAGGCGCCGTTCAGGACGACGTCCTTGCACCGCAGGGGCTCGGCGGAGGAGACGATACCAATCATACCGTTGGCGACCGTCTCGCCATAGTAGTTGGCGGGGTCGATTGAATCGGCCTGGATTTTCCAGCCATTGACATGCTGGGCGTTTGCAACCAGGCAGCCCGATACCATGACCAGGCAGGAAAAAAGTGATTTCATGTTCATAGCGCCAATTTAATGAAAGATTTAAGATTACACCGCCTTACGGCTTGAACCGGATCACCATCGTGCTGTCATTGTTCCGGGCCAGTATAAAAGCCGGCTGTCCACCGATGCGGATACTCCTGATATGCCGGACCTGGCCCCTGATGGCCAGGCCATTGATGGATACTGCCTCAAACTGACCACCTCCCCTGTTCAGCAGGATCGTTCCGAAGTCCGCGTCGCTTCTTCCCAGGGCCTGCGGATTTTCATAAAAATTTCCCACCAGTAAAATATCCGGCAGGCTGTCATGGTTTGCGTCCACCACGACGGCATCGCGGTAACAGGACAACTGGGCCATCCAGGGCATCGGTCGTGCGTCAAAATTCCCGTTGCCCCGGTTGATCAGAATGGAATTATGGAAGTCGTCCGCTGCCAGGACGGTCGCCGAATCCAGCTGGTCCTTTGTAAAAATAGCGTCCAGGGAAGCATTGGCAAAGTCGGTCGCGTCGGGGTACTTCTTGCGAAGGAGGGGCATCTGGGATGCCAGCTGACTGAGACCGGCGAAGGGTATCTCGGTATCCCGCAGGTAATATGTCAGTATTTGCTCCTGGTTCCCGGTATGGTAAAAATCATTGCAGTACATTCTTACGGGTTGCTGCTGTGAAGCCTGCAACTTCGTATTGAGACCCAGGTTCCCGGCGACCAGGTCGGTCTTCCCGTCACCGTTGAGGTCAAGGGGCAGCACAAAGTTCCACCAGCCCTTCTGACCGGTCACCTCCTCCTTTATAAGACCATGGCGGTGGCGGATGAATGCATCGATCCCGCCCCACTCGAGGGTAACGACCAGGTCGGACATCCCGTCCCCGTTGAGATCGCACCAGGTGGCGCCGGTCACCATGCCGACATGGGACAGGCCGCTGGCGTACCGGTCCGTGACGTCCAGAAAATGCCCGGTGCCGTCGTTTTGCAACAGGTAGGAACGAGGCGTCGACCCATAATCGAAGGGTACCGAACGGCCCCCGATAAAAAGGTCCGTCTTCCCATCGCCGTTAAAATCGCAGGCAGCCACACAGGAAGCATTGACATACAGGCCCCCGAACGCATCCTGCAGGCGGGTAAAAACACCTTTCCCGTTATTGAGATATACGCGGGGCATGAGATGCGGATCCGTGGCCGGTGACTGGCTCCCGCCGCTCACGACCACCAGGTCAACGGCTCCATCTCCATTGACATCGGTAAAACACGCATCGATATCTTCGTAAAGACTGTCGTTGTCGATGGCGGGTTCCGGCACCCGGTGAAACCTGCCGTCGCGATCCTGGCAAAAGACCATGCTTTTGCCCCCCCTGGCGGAGCCGATAAAAACATCCTCGAGGCCGTCGCGATTCACATCGCCGACCGCCAGCGCGGGGCCTTCGGTAGAGAGCATATGTGGCAACAGCGGTTCTATATTGAATTCCTCGTAATCGTTTTCCACCGGCTTCGACTGTAAACCGGTCATGGCAGTAATATCTTCCATCGGGCGCGTAGGATTCTTCCGGAAACCGATGATCTTTTCATAAGGAAATTTCGGGAGCCCCGGGTGATAGGAAAGCGTCATTTCCCGCACGCCCGGGCCGATCTTCACGGGCTGACAGGTATTATCCGGCCAGATCAGGTAGGCCGAATCAACCTGCGTGTGCTCCAGGCCGATATGGAGCGGTATCTCCATACTGGACAGGAACCCGTGTACAGGGTACTTTTCATACGTCCTGACCTCGCTGCCGCAAAACAGCACCATCCTCGCACCGATCGCATTCCGGTTGGTCGCGGGACCCGCCAGGGTGATGTCCACCCATGGATGAGGGCTGGTACCATCGGCGGAATTCGTCCGGTTTTCATACAGGACGGCCGCCTGGTTGATATTATTGACTACGATATCGAGGTCCCCGTCATGGTCAAAATCAGCGTATACAGCGCCATTGGAAAAGGTTTCGGGATCGTTCCGGATCCCCCCGGTCAGGTCCCTGAACTGCAGGCGACCCTCATTTCTGAAGAACCTGTTCGGGATCCTGATTGCAGGTGCCCGGTCCAGCACCTGCTGATCATTCCGGTCGAGCGTCCCCGTCCGCAGCTTTTCCTGCACCGCCGTGTTGGAGACGAAGTTGATGTAGTCAATATCATTGAGCCTTTTGGGGATCCCGTTCGAAATGAAAAGGTCTTTGAGGCCGTCGTTATCAAAATCCATCCAAAGGGGTGCCCAGGACCAGTCTGTGGCCGCCACGCCCGAATATAACCCGGTCTCGCTGAAAAGGCCGTTGCGCCGGTTCAGCTGGAGGTTATTACGTGAATACTGGTAGGAATACCCGAGCTGGAGTTTTAACCGGGCAAGATCCTCGTCGTCATCGCCCAGGGATCGCCGCAGGATATGGGGATCCGGCGACAGCATGTCCAGGCTGATCACGTCATCGTATCCGTCGTTGTTCACATCGGCGATATCCACGCCCATGGTATACCGGCTGGTGTGCATCATACGCTCGGTATTTTCTTCGCGGAACGTCCCGTTGCCCTGGTTGATATACAGGTAATCGTTTTCATGAAAATCATTTCCCACATAAATATCAGGCAGGCCATCCATATTGACGTCGGCAACACAAATTCCAAGGCCGTATCCGAGGACCGAACTGTGTATACCGGCCTGCGCCGTAACATCGGTAAAATGGCCGTTCCCGTCGTTCCTGTATAAACGGTCGCCCGAACCGGGTGCCTGCCTGTCCAGCAACATCGACCGCTGCCCGATGGTCCCGTTCTGGTGCAGCGAGTGATTCAATAAATACATGTCCAGGTCGCCGTCACCGTCATAATCAAAAAATACTGCCTGCGTACTGAAGCCCGAAAAATCAAGGCCGTATTCATGGGCCTCATCCCGGTAGTGGGGAACGCCGTTACGATCAATTCCCTGGCATACCAGCAGCTGGTTGCGGCTGTGCAGGCCGAGGAAATTCCCCACGCGGCAGATGTAAATATCAAGGAGCCCGTCATTGTTGATATCAACGACCGACACACCGGTGGACCAGCCGCCGTCTTCAGGAATGCCCGCTTCCCGGGTGACATCCCTGAAATGCAGGTTGCCACTGTTCAGGTACAGTTTGTTATCGCCCTGGTTCGATGCGAAAAAAAGGTCCGGTCGCCCGTCATTGTTAAAATCCCCGCAACCGATCCCCGCCCCGTTGTAGTAATACATGTAGTTCAGTGTATTGAGGCTCGGGGAAGGTTTCAGGAAGTTGTCGAAATCAAGGCCGGTCTGGCTGCTGTCCCGTGCGACGAACCATACCGGCGCCGCAGTTTCCCGGGTCCGGCACCCGCTCTGGGACCACGCTGCCCACAGGGTCGCCATCAGCAGGAAAGACCGCTGAAAGCGCCTGGTCATGCGGGATGGATACATATGTGATCGGAAGACGGTTTGCCTGCAAACATAGCCGGTGAAAAATAAACGTGGGTTCAATCGGTTGATCGGGCGGACCCGGAAAGGACTGGATGTTGCCCCGGTCAAAAGTAGGGCAATTCAGGGTATATTTGCCGATATCTTTTCGCGATGACAAAACGCCTCGCTGTATATGGATGTATCCTGCTGATCCTGGGCGCGGCACTCCTGGTGCCGGTTACGCGGACCAGGACCTTTGAGATCTCCGCCACCTTTCGTAACACGGTCGGCACGCTGATGCACCCCTCCCTGTGGAACGACTGGTATCCCGGCCTTGGCGGCCATGGCGCGTCGCAACCTTCCGCCGATACATTTACCGGCGGTGGGAAACCGAAGATATTCACTTTGGGCGTCGCTCCCGATACCATTCGGGTCCATGAGATCAACCCGTCGGCCTATGAGGTGCGGGAGGCGGCGTCGGGCCGCCGCTTTTCATTTTCCATTTACCCGGGAACAACACCGGGCACGATGACGGTGAACCTCGTTAACCGGAGCCCGTTGCTGTTCGCGGAATTCAGGAAGGAACTTCCCGGTGAAGCGGCCATAACGGCCCTTAAGTCTTACCTGGAAAATGTACGGTCATTCTACGGGTATGACATCCTTGCGACGAAGATCCGGGATTCCATCATCGCAAGTATCGTCCTGAGGATACCAAAGAAGGACCTGTTCCCGGCGATTCACGAGGGGTTCCGTGAACTCCAGGAGTATCTCGCCGCCAAAGATCTCGCCAGGACGGGGCACGTCTCGGTCTCCTATATCCCGCTGTCGCCGGATTCACTGCGGGTAACCGTCGGGATTCCCGTAAACCAGTTTGCCACACCGGCCCACGGCGTTGCCTGCCTCCTGCTGCCGGGGAAAGGCAATATCCTGGTGGGCACGTACCAGGGTCTCTTCTCCGGCCGCCAAAATATCTATAATGCCATGGCCAGGTACGAAGCCGATCATTCGATGATGGCCCCCTCCGAACCTTTTGAGCGTTACTTAAATGATTCCCTGCCCGATTCCGACAGTTCGCGCATTATGATGGAACTGAACTACCCTGTTTATTGAGAAAATTTGCGTGGAAGATGCCCGCGGTACACCTGTCACAGCTGGTACTGGATGACGCCGACCGCAAGACCCGCTGTTCCATATCCCGTAAGATATCCCTTCGTAAACAGGGTTACGGCATTGCGCCCCTTCAGGTACAGGTAACCTCCCGAAACAATATTGTTGGTGCCCGCCAGCGTTGCCTCGAAATAGTACAATCCCGCCTGGAGAATGGAAAAGGATTGCGCCGACTGGAAGGAATTGAAATCATTGGGAAGATAGGCGCAGTCGGAAAAGAGACGGTACCCGTCGTAGCCCGCGTCCGGATAGGCCCAGATATCCAGCGGCGGAGCATTGGGGGCGAGGTTCAGAAAACGGAGCTGGCACTTGGAAGTATCCGTCTGTATGATATTGTCCTTTACCAGGACTGACGTCACCTTGCCATGAATAAGGGTGTCGGTCAGGAACAGCGAATAGCTTGCGTAGGGTTCAAAATAATTATTCACGACGCTGACCGTGCTGCCGTTCACGTCCGGCATAAAGGCGAGTTGCTGGTACCCGGACTTGATATTTACATAGGGGATCAGGAAGGTGTCGGCATGGTAACTGTCCGGGTTGACGATAAAGGTCACGGTAGCAGTTGCCCCGAACACGATCGGGGAATCCGGGAGCGGGAAGAACTGGTTGTTGACGAACAGCTGCAGGTTGGCGATGGAGGGAGAAATATTGGTGATGGAGATGCGCGCCGAATCACCGGTCGTATAGTGGTAAGGCGTGGTAGCCTCCTTTTTACAGGCTGCTGCAAGGACCATTCCGCCCATAAGCACGATCGTTCGTATCCAGGTGCCGCTTCGCATTTTTCAGACAGGTTGTTTTTGGGCCCCGCAGGACAAAGTTGGGGATTTTGTGGTGAATTGCCTTAGTGGGTCATTTCCGGGCGTTCCTGGTAAAGACTTGCAGGGAATCATTGTTGCGGGCCATCAGGATATCGGGCCCCCTGGAGGTACCGATCTCCTGGACATCCCGCACTTCCCCGCGGATGAACAGCCCGCTCTGCGAAGGGGGTTCATAAGTAAAATGCATTCCTCCTTCATTCAGCAGGGTCACGCCATAGCTCGCATCCAGCCTGCCGACCTCCGGTTTGAGTCCGTAGAAATTGCCGCCGAGGAAGATATCCGGCCTGCCGTCGCGGTTAAAGTCGTCGACCAGGATCCCGAACACGGGTGCTATCTGGGCCCGCATGGGCAAAGGCACCATGCGGTAATTCCCACGCCCATCGTTATAAAACACGCAGGTAGCGGTCTGCAATACGGTCAACTGGCGGGCATGGGCCAGCTGTTCTTCCGTAAATACCTGGTCGATCGTCTTGCCTGCATAGTCGCTGTACTTAGGAAACTTCTTTTTCATAAAGGGTAATTCCGCGACCAGGTCGTCACGGAGGTTGAACGGATAGGATTTACCATCGCTTTTATAGTAAGCGGCTATACAGTCGCTTTTACCGTCGTGATCGAAGTCATCCACAAAAAGTCTCGCCGGGTGGAGGCTGTCCGCCCTGATCTTGCAGTTCAGGCCATTATTGCCCGCGATCAGATCCGGGTAACCGTCGCCGTTCAGATCTGCCACTACCAGGCAGTTCCACCAACCGGAAGATCCGGGTACCTCACCCGTTTTCTGCAGTTTGCCCTGAACGAACTGCAGGGTGGTCACCGGCATCCAGTCACCCACAACGACCAGCTTTTCGGAAGCCGCTCCTTTTTCCCTGATCCACTGTGCATCCGTCACCATACCCAGTTGCGAGAGTACCGGGGCGACCGAACTGGTTACATCGGCGAACCTGCCGTGACCCAGGTTGTGCAACAGCTTGCTTTGCGGGCTCACGCCGTAGGAACCCGGAACCGACCGGGCCCCGATAAATATATCCGGAAGCCCGTCGCCGTCGCAGTCCCCGACGCGGACACAGGAAGCATTGACGCTGAGGGTCGGCCACCCGTTGAACGCCCTGGTGAAATTTCCCTTGCCATCATTGAGGTACAGGCGCGGTGCGAGGTACAGGGATCCCAGCTGGACCTGGTTGCCGCCCGATGCCACCACCAGGTCCATATCCCCGTCCTGGTCGGCATCAAAAAATGTTGCCCCGATACTTTCGTAATCCTTGTCGCTTTCAAAGGCATGTTCGGGTTGCTGGATAAAATGCCCGTCCGGCTGTTGCAGGAAGAGCTTTGCCGTGTCGCCCGCCGCGTTGCCCATGAAAAAATCCTGGAGGCCATCGTGGTTGACATCTGCGACCGCCAGCTTCGGCCCCTCGGTCGATAGCATTTTGGGTATCAGCCGTTCGGCGTCGAAATCCACGAAATCGTTCTCCCGGTGAACCACGTCGCCGGATACGACCTCGCGGGTGATGTTCCGGTACACGGGAACCGGAACCGGCGCGGGTTTGAAATGCCCATTGGCGTTTTTTTGCAAGAGCGTCAGGGTAGTATCTGCACGGATGTGGAACAGGGTCTGGGTCCGCAGATCGGGCCAGCAAACGACCAGGCTGTCGATCCTGCCGGCGGCACCGGTGCCGAAATTGAGCACAGGATCCACCGAACTTTCAAAGCCCCGGCTCGGCATTTCCTCCAGCACCTGGCGAATCCCGCCGGCGAAGATCGTTACCCGGGTGCCGAAGCCGAAATCGTTGGGAGGATTACCCTGCAGCCGGACCTTGAGATAATGCGCCTGATGGCGTTCCGAAGTCATGTTGCGGAACACATAGGCCTCCATGTTTTCATTGTTCACGACAAGGTCCAGGTCCCCGTCGCCATCGAGGTCCCCGTAGGCCGCCCCGTTGCTGAAACTGGGTTCCGTAAATCCACATCCCTTGCTGTCGTCCTGGAAGGTCAGGTTGCCGCGGTTGATGAACCCGTAATTGACCAACGGCGTGGAAGATAGTTTATCCAGGAACGTCCTGAAGTTGAACCCGTTGCTTTTCACCTGCCGCAGGGCTTCCTCGCCGCTGAAATAGTCCAGGAAATCCTGGTCCGTGAGGTCCTTGCTGATCCCGTTGCTCACAAAGAGATCTTTCAGACCGTCATTATTGAAGTCAAAGCTCAGCGCGCCCCAGCTCCAGTCCGTCGCCTGGACACCGGCCATGGCGGCGATCTCGCTGAAAGTCCCGTCGCCGTTGTTCAGCTGCAGGCAGTTATTGGTGAACTGGTGGTGGAAATCATTTTTAAGTTTGGCATTCTGTATGTTGAAGTCGTCAAATTTCGTGGTCGTCTTGAGCCGGTAATCATTGTCCGGCAGCATGTCGGTGGTAAAAATATCCAGCCAGCCGTCGTTGTTGAAATCGACCATGTCCGATCCCATGGAAGCATAGCTCATATGCCCCAGGGCGTCGTTGCTCACCTCCCGGAAGGTGCCGTCGTGCTGGTTGATATAGAGATAATCTTTTTCGAAGAAATCATTCGAGACATAGATATCGTCCCAGCCGTCGTTGTTGACGTCGCCGACCGTCACGCCCAGCCCAAAACCGATCTCGCTTCCGTAGATATGCGCTTGCTCGCTGACATCGGTGAAGTGCCCGTTGTCATTGCGATATAATCGCTGCCCCCCGTTGTAACTTCGTATATTCCTCAGGTTGCGTTC
>Ga0187809_10001523_pt1 | contig 10690 bp, 9 predicted proteins | sample NC_wetland_sal_i_8_FD_132415 | JGI IMG/M metagenome (GOLD analysis project Ga0187809, IMG submission 132415) | Wetland sediment microbial communities from Neuse River Estuary, North Carolina, USA - ASW_4 | ecosystem: Environmental > Aquatic > Freshwater > Wetlands > Sediment | place: USA: North... | reverse complement strand
GACAGGCTGACGGAGATGCGGTCCAGCGCCGGATACTGCTCCTCCAACTTCTTCAGGTGCTCGATGATCTCGTCCGCTGAACCGGTCAGGAAGCCGCCGGCGTTCACCGCATCCTCGATACGCGGCAGTTTCGCGGTCGGTGCGCGCTTGGGGTCGCGCATGATCTCGATCTGCTCCTCGGTCAGTGCGCGCACCAGGCGCAGCTCGCCGAACATCTTCATGTTCTCTTCGTAGTATTTTGCGGCGCGGCGGATGCCGTCTTCCTTGCTGTCGGCCATGTAGAAATGGAAGCCGAAGCACAGCCGCTCGCCCAGCTCGATCTGCTTGCCCAGCTTGGCGTGCGCCTGCTGCCAGCCGAGGACCACATTGTGCATCGCGCCGCCTTCCGCGGAGCCGCCGCCGACCATGCCCTGGATGCCATGCTTGGCCATGAACTCCATGGCGCGCGCGGAGCCGCCCTGGATCGGCTGCCAGCATTCCACCGGAAGGCGCAGCGGGCGCGGCACCAGCGTCAGTTCCTTCAGCGTGTAGCCGCGATACGGCACCTCCGGCGGCAGCGTGTAATGCTTGCCCTTGTGGCTGAACTGCTCCTCGTTGAACGCCTTGAAGATGATGTCGGCCTGTTCCTCGAACAGTTCGCGGTTGGCCGGCTGGTCGAGCAGCGGCGAACCGAAGGTTTCCACCTCGCGCGTGTGGTAGCCGCGGCCGAGGCCGAACACCACGCGGCCCTTGCTGAGGATATCCGCCATGGCGTAGTCCTCGGCCAGGCGGAGCGGGTGCCACATCGGTGCGATGTTGAAGCCGCAGCCGATCTTCAGGTTCTGCGTGACGTGCGTCAGGTGCAGCGCCATCATCAGCACGTTGGGGATGCACTCGGTGCCTTCGCGCTGGAAGTGGTGCTCCGCCATCCAGAAGCAATTGTAGCCCAGCCCGTCCATCAGCACCGCCATGGACTGCGCCTTGTCCAGTGCGGTGGCGAGGTGCTCGTTGGAATAGCGCCGGTCGTTGATCGGCGTGCCGCCGTAGCCGACATTGTCCAGATCGACATGGCCGGCGTACAGGCTGTCGAATTTGGTGATCATGCCGCGTCCTCCCGAGGAAGCTGGTTGTCTGGCGGCATGGTAGGGCCTGGGCGGCCGGTGGCAACTGGCGGAAGTGGCGGCAGCCGCCGTTGACCTGGCCGAGCCATGGCGGAGTTTGCATCGTGGGAGCAGCAATGCCCGGCCGGATGATTAGGCGGTGGTGCTGCGCCTCTGGTAAGCTTGCTCCAGTTTCACGTGATAATTGTTCTTCGCCTCGTCCGGTCCGTTGTAGCCGAGGGCGAAGTGAAGCCAGTCGTGCGCCGCAAGGAATTTCACCAGGCCGCTGGAACGGCAGAATCGCAGGAACGCGTTCAGGTGGGCACGCTCGCTCGCACGCATCGCCGTTGCGAACTCATCGACGCTGGAGAAATCGCATTTGCCATAGTTGAACCCCATGATCTGGAACATGCCCCAGGATGCCGATTCAAGGGCGGCCGAACGGTCCAGGCCGATCGCTTCGTTGAGCCGATCATGCTGATGCGCACCCCCGGCGCCGTACAGTGCGCGGTTCCAGGTCGGCGACGATATGTTCGGGTGAGTCCGGTCGTATTTGTGGCCGGTGAGGCGGCCGAAGATGTGCGCCTCGAACAGAATCTTCGGCCGTCCATCCGGCAGGAATCCGCCGCCGCTGCTTTCGACGTCGCATACCGCCCAGATCGCGGCAGCATCGCAGTCGATCTTCTGCGCTTCGGCGGCAATATCGTCCGCCGAAATCCGCGCCGGCGGCGGCATCGATCCGGTCGTGTCTGACATGCAATTGCATCCTTGGATGTCCGGAGCATCCGCAATGCGGCGTGTGTCCGGGATGTTGTGAGTATCCAGAATCTTGTGAGTATCCGGCGCACCGGCAGGCCGGTTGCCAGCGGACTTCCCCGGGGTCGGCTATTCGTCGGGCAATCGCTGCAACAGCAGCAACGCGCCGGCGTCGTGGCGCTGGCGCAGCAGCGTGGTGCCGCCCACGGCGTAGGCTGCGGCGGCGCCGAGTATCTCCCGCAGCCGGTCCGGCGCATTGGCGTCGAACGGCAGAACGCAGCCGCCGGTGCGCCGCGCCAGATCCAGGAACAGCTCCGCGTCGCGCCGCGCCATCCAGTCGGCGGTATCGTGCAGCACGATCAACCGCATGCCGCGGCGGCCCATCTCGTCGGCCAGCGTGCGGCCCCGGGTCGGCGACTCCTCGAACACGTCGCCAATGTAGATCACCACCCGCACGCCCGGGCTGGCGAGGCTGCGCCGCAGGATCGGCAGCAGCCGGGTCATGCCGGCTCGGCAGGCAATCCCGGCGGCACGGTCGCGCAGCCGGTTCGGATCGGCGGTGAATTCGGTGAAAGTGTGCAAATGCGAGCCGCCATGCACTGCAAGCGCGACATCCAGCTCGTTCGGCAGGGTGCGTACCAGCGCATCGGTAACTTGGCGCGCGGTGGCCCAGGCGGGCTCGCGCGAGGCCGTGGCATCGAAGCCGAACACCAGCCGGGGCCGGCCGCTGGGTGGGGCTTCCGTGTCGCGTTGTGCCAGGGGCCGGTTGCCCAGGCGGGCGAGCAGTGTGCGCAGCCGGGTCAGCAGGCCGGGCGGGCGAGGCGGTGTCGGCTCGCGGTAGGGGACCAGGACGAAGTTCGGCTTCTCGGTCATGCCGAACGATCATACGCCGCCGGCAACCCGGCGGGAATCGACGATCTGGCGGGAGGCTGTGGAAGCGGGGATTGTCTGCCGGTCCGGGTGGCATCGGCGGTACTCGGTGGATTGTGGGTTACCTGCTGGGGCTGCTCCATTGTCAGTTAATATAAGTGACTAAGGAAAATGTCAAGCCCCGGGGGAGAACCGCCATCGTACCACGCGTGCGCCTGGGGGCTCGGCAGGCCTGGCCGCGTCAGCGGCAGTCACTTGCACGAATGCGCCCGGGTTTCCGCAGCATCAGTCTGGCGTCGGCAATCGGCAGGCGCCGCCGGACCAGGCTCCAAACCCAATTGGCGCGGGGCTTCGGAGTCAGCCAGGGAATTGGAACCACGGATGAACACGGATGAACACGGATGACTTCCAGCGGACCGTAGCGGAGTCGCGCAGTTCCGTTCGGGTCGGGACACAATGGTTACTGCCTGCCCCAGTTACTGCCTGCCCTGGGGAGTGCCCGCGAACGGTCGCGCGCCACCATGCCATCCGTGTTCATCCGTGGTTCCAATTTCCTTGCTTCTCGGGTTTGGAGCCCAGTTCATCCCGCCGGAAGAGGCCATCCGGTGCGGCGCAGATCGGCCGCATTTGGCGGTGGCGTTGGCGCGCGTGCTGGGCGGGTGCGACCTGCGGTCGAGCCATGCGCTCGCCCCGCGGTTCGGCCATACCACGACGCATCGTGCCACACCGTCAGAAGTTCTGCCGAAGTTTCCGGCGGAATATGCTAGGCGCCATCGCCAGAGGGCTTCCGCGATGCGGCCGATTGCGTCGCTTCACGCTGCTGCGCCTGGTGCGGGCCGGTCGGGGGCGACCGATTCTGCTCCCAGATCCGATAGGCATGCAGCTGGCGCTGAGTCGGAATCGAGGTGGTGATGATGCCGTTGGCATCGCGGAACTCGATGACCACAAGGCCCAGCGCCGGATCGAGACGCAGCTGTGGGTTGGGAAGCGGCGCAGCCGTCGCGGTCGGCGGCCCGCGCGACGGCGGGGTAGGTGGCCTGGTATCCGGCTCCATCGCGTTCTCGCTGGCGCCACTCGCCGCTGCGACGGAACCGATGCTGATTTCGTTCGGCATGGGCGGTACGGCCTCCAAGGGCTGCGCCGTCCTGGCGCCCACAACAGGGCAGCTTATGCACGACAAGGTTGACGAAGCGTTAACGGGATCAGCAGATTCAGCGCTGCATCTTCAACACTGGCCAGCCGTCCCAGCATGCCGCCGCAGCATGCCGTCGAACGCGGCAAAGACGCGCCGCATCTGCACGTGCTTGTAGGGGAACATCTCCGCGTCGTCCATCAAATGGATGATTGCCGCGGTATCGGCCTCAAACACCAGCAACCGTCCGTCGGGCGTTTCCCCGCAATCGATCGAATAGTACTCGAACGGCAGACGGTCGTGCAGTGCCGCGAAGGCGCGGTGGTGGCGCATGGCAAAGGCAGCCGGGAAATCAGCCATGGCCTGCGCCTCCTCCGCGCGCTTGTCCGCGCTGTCGGTCATGCCGGCGTTCAGATAGTGGACCATCCAGGCCCGGGAGCAGGCCATGTGGCAGAGGAACGGCTGGCGCTCGATGAAGGCCACCCGGTACTTGCGGTACAGACCATCGGGCGAGCGGTACTCGGCGAACGCCGTCACGTAATAGTCCGGTTCGAACGAGAACATCAGGTGGGCGGCGAACTCCGCCGGGCTGTCGATCTTCTTCAAACCGCGTCCCGCATGCGAACCGCGCGGACGCACCAGCAGCGGATACGCGCAGTTCGGCAGCAGATGCCGGACATCGCCGCCTTCGGCCAGCCACCGATCAAGCTGCTTCCTGCCGACCGCGACAGCCGGCGGACAAATAAGCTCCGGCACGCCGGACAGCAGAGCCGACAGCCGGTCGCGCGCCAGCAGCGACAGATGGCGCGGATCGTTCAACACCGGTCGCGGCCAGGCTGCGAACAGCGCCTGCAGCCGGCGCAGGGTTTCCGCATCGGCATCGCCGGCGGCAAAGAACGCAACATCATGGTCGGGGACCATCGCCGGCAGAAGCTGTCCCGGCAGCAGGAACAGCAGGTCCAGCCGCACATCCAAATGGTTGCTGATGAAATCGAGCGGCGTATTGGCCATCAGCTCGCCCGGCGCGACCAGGGCGAGCACCCGCAGCGGCGCCTCAGCCGCCGCACGCCCGACCCGAAACACCGGCGCGGTGGCCAACGCTTCATCCTGCAGGTCGAGCCCCTCCGCCCGGCGGAACGCGAGCTGCCGGGCAATGCCGGTATCGTACAGGCGGGCAGCGGGATCGGTGTCGTGGCGCTCGATCATGGCCGCCAGGGCATCTGGCGTGGCGCCGTGCATCGCGGCCGTGGTCAGCGTCGCGGTGCCCAGGATGGTGGGCGGGATGCAGGTCTCGCTGAGCAGCGGGATCGGATCGGAAAGCACTGGCATGGCGCGGCGTCCTCGGAACGCCCCAGCATGCGACGGCCGGCTTAACAACGGGTTACCCGCACGCGCGTCGGGAATTGGGTGCGCGCGGAATGCCGCCTGCCTGCAGCGGGAGACGCCCGGCCCGGCTGGCTTGCATCCACGGCCCCGCCGCTGCGCTACAGGTAGCGCACCCAAAGATAGGCCTGCGCGATCAGCACGGCGAGAAAGGTCAGCGGCAACGCCTTGCGGGTGTACAGACCGAAGCCGAACGGCACGCCGGAGCGCTGGGCGATCCCGGATACCGTCAGATTGGCGGAGGCGCCGATCAGCGTGCCGTTGCCGCCGAAGCATGCGCCGATCGACAGGGCCACCCATAGCGGCAGAATGGCGGCCTCACCGCCGAACTGCGGCGCCATCGCGTGCAGCACCGGGATCATCGCCGCCACGAAGGGGATGTTGTCGATAATCGCCGACAGGATCGCCGCGCTCCACAACACCACGCTGGCGGTCAGGCCCATGTTGCCGGCGGTCAGCTCCAGGATCTTCTGCGCCAGCCAGGCGAGCGCGCCGGTGGCCTCAACGCCCTTCACTACGATGAACAGGCCGACGAAGAAGAAGATGGTGATCCAGTCGATCTCGGCATAGGTGGCGGAAATCTTGGCGAACTGCTCCTCGCGCGGATGCACCAGGTTCTCCAGCAGCATCAGGGCGGCGGCGGCGATCAGCGCGATGGTGCCCGGCTCCAGCCCGGTCATGCGCTGGGTGCAGAAGCCCAGCAGCGCGAAGCCGAACACCAGGATGGAGTGGCGCAGCAGGCGCGGATCAACGATGGAGCTGGCGGCGCGGATGCTCATCACTTCCTGCCGCGCCTGCTCCCCGGCGGTGAGGAACCGGCCCTGCAGAGCGTAGGTGAGGCCGACCTGCACCAGCATGACGATCACCACGCAGGGCGTCATGTGCACCAGGAAGTCGTTGAAGCTCAGGTTGGCGGCGCTGCCGATCAGGATGTTCGGCGGATCGCCGATCAGCGTCGCGGTGCCGCCGAAATTGGAAGCCAGCACCTCCGACACCAGGAATGGGAACGGCGGCACGCCCAGCCGGCGGCAGATCGCGATGGTAACGGGTGCGATCAGCAGCACGGTGGTGACATTGTCCAGCAGGGAAGACAGCAAGGCGGTGACCAGAGCCAGCGACACCAGCAGCCCGGCCGGCGAGGCGCGCGCCGCCTGCACCGCGCGGATCGCCAGGTACTCGAAGACACCCGAGCGCCGGGAGATCGCCACCAGGATCATCATCCCGGTCAGCAGGCCGATGGTGTTGAAGTCGATGCCTGCGACCGCCTGCTGCTGGGTCAGCACGCCGCTCAGCACCATCGCGCCGCCGCCGAGCAGTGCGAGGATGGAACGGTCGAACCGGTCGATCATCACCAGGGCGTAGGTGACGATCAGGATCGGCAGGGCGACGTAGAGCGGCGGCAGGCCGAAGACCATCGTTGCATCCATTGCGGGCTGTCGACGTGTTTTCGGGGATTCGCGCTGGTTGTGCCAGGGGCAGCGACCTCCCGCGCCATTGCGGGAGCGGCGCGTGTCGGCGTAACAAGCTGCCAGGGTGGCAGGGGAACCCGCAATGCAGCAGGCGCGGCAGCATCGTCCCGGAATGCACGCAGGAAAGGCGCGCTGATCATGCCGCCCGAATCCGCTCTGCATGTCTGCGTCATCGGCGCCGGCATCGTCGGCGCCGCCACGGCGGTGGAACTGCTGCGCGACGGTCACCGGGTCACCATCCTGGAACCCGGCGAACCCGGCGGTGAGCAGGCCGCCAGCTACGGCAACGGCACGCTGCTGAACCCGAGCTCGGTGATTCCGATGTCATCGCCCGGCCTCTGGCGCAAGGTGCCCGGCTACCTGTCCGATCCGCTCGGCCCGCTCACCATCCGCTGGTCGTATCTGCCGCGGCTGCTGCCCTGGCTTGCTCGCTTTCTGCGCGCCGGTGCCACCGAGGCGAAGGTCGCCGCCACCGCGCGTGCGCTGCGCCCGCTGCTGCAGGACGCGCCGCAGCGGCATCGCCGGCTGGCCGAGGAAGCCGGCGTGGGCGATCTGATCGCCCGGCAGGGCGTGCTGTTCGCCTTCCCCTCGCGCGCCGATTTCGAGGCGGAGGGCCTGTCCTGGCGCATTCGGCGGGAGAACGGCGTGCGCTGGCTGGAACTGTCGGAAGACGAGCTGCGCCAGCGGGAGCCGGCGCTGGACCGGCGCTATCGCTTCGCGCTGCTGGTGGAGGATAACGGCCAGTGCCGCGATCCCGGCGCTTACGTCGCCGCGCTGGTTCGGCACGCGGCAGGGCAGGGGGCGACGCTGCGCCGGGCGCGTGCCACCGGGTTCCGCGTCGAGCAGGGCCGGCTGCGCGCCGTGCTGACCGAGGCGGGGGAGATCGTCTGCGACCGCGCGGTGATCGCCGCCGGCGCGCGTTCGAAGGCGCTGGCCGCGGCGGCGGGGGATCGCGTGCCGCTGGAGACGGAACGCGGCTACCACGCGGTGATCGCGGCTCCGGGCGTCGAGCCGCGCTATCCGATGATGACCAGCGATGGCAAGGCGGCGTGCGTGATGACGCCGCAGGGGCTGCGGGTGGCCGGGCAGGTGGAACTCGCGGGGCTGGAGGCCGCGCCGAACTGGCGGCGGGCGGAGATCATGCGCGACATGGCGCGGCGGATTTATCCCGGCATCCCGGCCGACCTGCCGGCCGAACGGGTGAAGCTGTGGATGGGTCACCGCCCCTCGATGCCGGACGGGCTGCCGTGCCTCGGGCCGGCTTCGGGCTGTGCGGACGTGGTGCATGCGTTCGGCCACGGCCATGTCGGGCTGACCGCCGGGGCGACGACGGCGCGGGTCGTGGCCGATCTGATCGGTGGCCGGAACCCGGGATTGGACCTGTCGCCCTATTCGGCCCGGCGGTTCAGGCCCGGGCGTTTCACATCTCCCGCTCGCGGGGGTTAGGCCGCGAAGCGGACCGACGCGGCGCATGCAGTGAGCCGGGTGAGGGGTGGCTCACCCCGAAGCAGCGTGATGAGCCGACCCTCTCCCGCCTCGCTCCGCTCCGCGACCTCTCCCGCGAGGCGGGAGAGGTGAGGCACTGGGCGACGACGGAGGGAGGTGGTCGGATCATCCACGTTCATCCGTCGTTACAAACGACGTCAGCGGCGCACCAGGCGGCCAGCCGGTCGTACCATTCCGTCTGCTGCGCCGGGGTGAAGTTCGCATTGGCGCCGCTGGGGCTGGGCACCACGAAGACCTGGCTGCGTCCCAGCCGGAACGCCTGGGCGCCCAGCGCCAGATCGCCTGACCGCCAGCCCAGCACCGCGGCGACTGGGCGGAATCCTGTCGTGCCCTGGAAGCAGGCGACGCGCGGCCGGTACCGCTCCAGCCGCGCGACCAGCGCCGCCGCCCCCGCGGCCAGTTCCTCACGCCCGAGTTCCGCGGCCTTTGCGGTCGGGCGCTTCACCACGTCGGTGAAGCCGATGCCGTGTGGCGGCAGGCAGCGGTCATGCGCCGGCAGCAACACGTCCACGCCGAGGGCGGCGCGCACCGGCGCACTCAGCACGGAGCGCGACAGGCAAGGCCAGAAGCGGTTGCTCCTGCGGGCAAAGTAGTGGCCCTGCGCAACGGAGTACAAGGACGGGTTGATGCCGACGAACACCAGTTCGAGCCCGTCGTGCAGCAGATCCGGCAAGGTTTGCATGGTCGCCCCGAGGTGCGTGGCAGGCGTCCGCGCGATCGTCGCAGCATGCCCTCCGTTGCTGCAAGCGTTGCCCGATGCCGCAACGCGCTCGGTCCCGGTGCAGCAACCGCGCGTCGTGAGACTTTGCGTGCCTGTCCCGATCCGCGCTGGGGATGCTCCGCCAAACGGCAACCCCTCCATTTGCTCGGCAAATGCACAGCTGCGTTCTCGCGGCGCCGGATTATCGATCCGGGTGGGCGAGATCATCTCCCGTCCATCGCAGCCGGACCTGCGACACGGTGCTCCGGCAACGGTCTCGAGCCACAGGCTCCCGCAACACGAACAGGAGATTGATCATGAAGACGATGATTCTCGCCGCCGCGCTGGCGCTTGGTTCGGTCACGGCATTCGCCGCTCCCGCCACCAGCAACGATCGTGCGGCGAACACGGCCCCGCAGTCGCAGCAGATGTACCAGCAGTACAGCCAGCCGGCAGGCAGCGGCTTCGGCTACAACTACACCACCGGGTACAGCCAGCACTACCGTGGTGCGATCGGCGCCGGCGGCAACGGCTAAGCCGCGCGAGGAGTTTGTGCGGACGGCCGGCCCTCGAGGCCGGCCGTTTGCCGTTACAGGTCGTGCGTAACACCAACTGGCCGGGATCACACCAGCCAGGTGGCCTCGTTGTCACCCCACACCCGGTCGTTCTCGAACCGCGCGAACAGGCGGCGCGCCTGGTCCACCAGGAAATCGATCGTCACTCGTACCCGCGGCGGCAAATGCCGACGTGAGGGGTAAACGATGTGCACCGGAAATTGTTCCGGCGGATAGTCCGGCAGCAGCCGGTACAAGCGGGAGGCGCGCAGGTCGTCGGCAGCCTGCAACTCCGACAGCCGGGCGATGCCCAGCCCCGCCACGGCGGCCTGCTGTACGGCCGTGCTGCTGTTGGCCCGAAGCGAGCCGGATACCTCCACTTCCACCAGCTTTTCCTTTGGTCCGAACCGCCAGCGTGCGCTGTCCGGGCCGATGTCGTGGATGATGCAGGCGTGCTGTTTCAGCTCCTCCGGCGTGGCCGGGGCGCCATGCTTTTCCAGATAGGCCGCGCTGGCGACGGCGATGCGGCCAAATGAGCCCACGGTGCGGGCGATCAGCGAGTGATCCGGCGGGTCCTGGCCGAGCAGGGCGATGTCCAGGCGTTCGTTGATCATGTTGCCGAACTGGTCGCCGGTGACGAGATCCACGATCAGCCCAGGATGTTGTCCCAGCAGTTCCGGCAGCCGGGCGATCAGCCATGCGGTGGTGCCGACCGGCACGCCGACGCGGACCAGCCCGGTCGGCGAGGATCGCTGGCGGCCGAGCGCTCCCTCCATTTCCGCAGCGGAGTCCAGCAGGTTGCGCGCGTAGGCGAGCAGGTCCTGGCCATCCTCGGTCAGGCTCAGGCTGCGGGTGGTCCGCTGCAGCAGGCGCACGCCGAAATGGTCTTCCAACTGGCTGATCAGCCGGGTGATGCTGGAGTGGCTCGTGCCGGTCTCGCGCGCGACGGCGGAGAAGGATCCGGCCTCGGCAATCCGGGTGAAGGTGCCGAGTGCGGCAAGAAGGTCCATGATTTGTCTGCTGTCTGCACAAGTGTCGCGGCTGCAAGTGGATTTCCCCGCTCCTTGCGCAAGGCTCGGGCGTTGGCGGCTCATGCCAGGGATGTGCCTGGCGCGTGGTGTCGCTAGCTAGTCAATGTGTCCGGTTTTTGTAGCTCGTGATCTGTCCGCTTCGTTCATGATCCGTGCCGCTTCTCCGGCACGCAACGCTGCGATGGAAGCGTGTCATCCAGCTTGGTTTCG
>Ga0187809_10001522_pt1 | contig 10693 bp, 11 predicted proteins | sample NC_wetland_sal_i_8_FD_132415 | JGI IMG/M metagenome (GOLD analysis project Ga0187809, IMG submission 132415) | Wetland sediment microbial communities from Neuse River Estuary, North Carolina, USA - ASW_4 | ecosystem: Environmental > Aquatic > Freshwater > Wetlands > Sediment | place: USA: North... | reverse complement strand
GATCGCCTCGGCTCGGCCGCGGATTTCCAACATCCGCGGAGTCCAGGGATCGACGGAAACCAGGTCGTCGATGACGATCGCGGCCCACGGATTGGCCTGCACGTCGCGGTACTTCTTCGTCGTCGCCACCCGGTGCCCGCCGATGTCGAGCACACCGAGCTCGGCGTTGTAGCAAAACGACGTCGGGACGACGTGCGGTTTGTGGTCGGCGCCGGTCGTCGCGAGCCGGCCAAGCCGCTGGGTCGCCAGGTATTCAATCTGCGCGGGCGTCAATTCGATCACCCACGCGGCAACCGGTCGGCGCGGTCGGGTATTTCCGGCCCGCTCGGCGGGCCGCGTGCGGTGGCTACGGCAGCGACGGCGCGGGCTTGAGCCGCGGGTCGGTGACCCGGAAGCTGCGCACCTTGCCCGGCGGGGTGTCGCGGGATTCGAACCGCACGGTGACCCACCCAGAGCCGGCGCCTTGCACCCAGCCGCGGCCGAGCTCCTCGTGCTCGACATCGCGGCCGGGCGGGTAACTCGGCCGGGTTGGAGCGGCCGCGACCGGTTCGTCATCGCTCGGCTCGTCAGCTCCGAGGGCCTCGCCGGCGGCTGGCTCGTCGTCGGCGAACAGGTCTCCTTGCGTCCAGTCGGTCAGACCGCTGACCCCGACGCCGAGTAGCCGCAGCCCGGCGCTGACATCCACCTCGCCAAGCAGCTGACGGGCCAGCCGCGAGACGGTTTTCGCGTCGTCCGTGGGCGCCGCCAGCGTCGTCGAGCGGGTCAGCGTGGTGAAGTCCGGCAGCCGCACCTTGACCGAGACCGTCCGGCCGGAGAGCCGGGCGCCACGCATCCGGCCGATCACTCGGCGGGCCATCCCATCGGCGATGGCGTTGAGCCGGGCGACGTCGGCGATGTCGTGTTCGAAGGTGTCTTCGACGCTGACCGACTTCGACTCCCGCTCAGCCACCACGGCGCGGTCGTCCAAGCCGTGCGCGAGCAGCCAAAGCCCGCGACCGTGGGTGCGGCCGAGCGCGGCCACCACATCTGGCTCGGGCAAATCGGCGAGGTCGCCGATCAGGTTCACGCCGATCCCGCGCAACCGCGCCGCCGTCGCCGGCCCCACGCCGGGCAGCCGGGTCACCGGCAGGCCGCGCAGCGCGTCGTCCTCGCGGCCCGCGCCGATCACCAGCAGGCCGTCCGGCTTGTCGAGGTCGGAGGCGATCTTGGCGATCAACTTCGAGCTGCCCGCGCCGACCGAAACGGTGAGCCCGGTGCGCTCGCGCACGCGTGCTTTTAACGCGGCGGCGATCGCGTGGACGCCGTCGTCCGACAAATCGGGGTGACCGCCGGCGGCGAGGTCGACGTAAGCCTCGTCGAGGGAGAGCGGCTCGACCAGTGGGGAGAGCTCGCGCAGCAGATCCATGACGACACGGCTGGTGGCGTGGTAGGCGTCGAAGCGGGGCGCCAGAAACGCCGCCTTCGGGCACCGGGCGCGTGCCTCGACCGCCGACATCGCCGAGTGCACCCCGAAGGCCCTCGCCTCGTAACTTGCGGTGGCCACCACGCCTCGCCCTCCGACGCCTCCGACGATCACCGGCTTGCCGCGCAGCGACGGCTTGTCGCGCTGCTCGACCGCGGCGTAGAACGCGTCGAGGTCGGCGTGCAGGATCGACGCGTCGGCGCGCGGTCGCGGCAGTGGCGCGCGGCCGGCCGACGGTGGTGTCACCCGCTCATTTTGACGTTCGCGACCGACGTGCTGGCCGGATCACCGGCGCCCGACCTAGGCTGGAAGCCAACGGCCCTGTCAACCGAACATTCGGTTGGTTCGCGCGAGGTGGTGGTCAGCATGTCGGCGGAGCTGCAGGCGCGCTTCGACGCGCTCATCGACGCCGACGAGCGGATCGAGCCGCGCGACTGGATGCCGGACGCTTACCGCAGCACGCTCGTCCGCCAAATCGCGCAGCACGCGCACTCCGAGATCATCGGCATGCAGCCCGAGGGCAACTGGATCACCAGGGCGCCGTCGTTGAAGCGCAAGGCGATCCTGATGGCCAAGGTGCAAGACGAGGCCGGTCACGGGCTCTACCTGTACGGCGCGGCCGAGACCTTGGGCGTCGACCGCGCGGAGTTGCTTGAGCTCCTGCACACCCGCAAACAGAAGTACTCGAGCATCTTCAACTACCCGACCATCTCGTGGGCTGACGTCGGCGCGATCGGTTGGCTGGTCGACGGCGCCGCGATCACCAACCAGGTGCCGCTGTGCCGCTGCTCCTACGGCCCGTACGCGCGCGCGATGATCCGCATCTGCAAGGAGGAGTCCTTTCACCAGCGCCAGGGCTTCGACATCTTGCTGAGCCTGTCGAGGGGCACCGCTGCGCAGCGTGAGATGGCGCAAGACGCCGTCAACCGGTGGTGGTGGCCGTCCCTGATGATGTTCGGCCCTCCGGACGCCGACTCGCCGAACTCCGCGCAGTCGATGGCGTGGGGGATCAAGCGGTTCTCCAACGACGAGTTGCGGCAGAAGTTCGTCGACATGACGGTTCCGCAGGCTGCCGTCCTGGGCGTCACGTTGCCCGACCCCGACTTGCGACTGGACGAGGAGACCGGCCACTACCGCTTCGGCGAGATCGACTGGACCGAGTTCTACGAGGTCGTCAAGGGCAACGGCCCGTGCAACGAACAGCGCCTCCGGCATCGGGTGCGCGCCCACGAGGACGGCGCTTGGGTGCGCGAGGCGGCCGCCGCCTACGCCGCGAAGCAGGCTGCCCGGCGGAGCGCGGAGGAGGTCGCATGAGCGAGAGCGGGTTGCCGCAGTCGCGCCAGCGGCGCGACGAAACAACACTGTGGGAGGTGTTCGTGCGCGGACGACGCGGGCTGTCGCACGTGCACGCCGGCAGCATCCACGCGGCCGACGCGCAGATGGCGCTGCGCAACGCGCGCGACGTCTACACCCGCCGCGGCGAGGGCGTGAGCATCTGGGTGGTGCCGTCGTCGCAAATTACTGCCTCGACTCCTGACGAAAAGGACCCGTTCTTCGACCCGAGCGCGGATAAGGTCTACCGGCATCCGACCTTCTACACCTTGCCGGAGGAGGTGCGACAGATGTGATCGCGAACGACTCTGCGGGTACCACCGACTCCATGGCGCGTGCGCTGTTCACCTACACGCTCCGCCTCGGCGACGACGCGTTGATCCTGGCGCAGCGACTGTCGGAGTGGGCGTCGCGCGCGCCCGAGATCGAAGAGGACATCGCCCTCACCAACATCGCGCTCGACCTGCTCGGCCAGGCGCGCGCTCTACTCGACTACGCGGGCACGCTGGAAGGCGCCGGCCGCGACGAGGACGACCTGGCCTACCTGCGCTCCGAGCGCGAGTTCACCAACGTGCATCTCGTCGAGCAGGAGAACGGCGACTTCGCGCACACCATCGCGCGCCAGTTGTTCTTCTCGACCTATCAACTCGCTCTGTACGAGGAGTTGATCAGTTCCCGCGACGAGTTGCTCGCCGGCGTGGCCGCAAAGGGCGTCAAAGAGGCCGCGTATCACAACGACCACGCCACCCAATGGACGATCCGGCTCGGCGACGGCACCGACGAGAGCCACCGGCGCATGCAGGCTGCCGTCGATCGGTTGTGGCCGTTCACCGCCGAGCTTTTCGAGGCGGATGACGTCGATCGCGCGCTGGCCGCGCAGGGGATCGGTGTCGACCCCTCGACCCTGAACGCTCGATGGGCGCTGAGCATCGCGGAGGTGCTCAGCTCGGCCACGCTGACACCGCCGCAGACGACGTGGAGTTCCCACGGCGGCCGCCGCGGCGTGCACACCGAAGGTTTCGGCTATCTGCTCGCCGAGATGCAGTACCTGCACCGCAGCCATCCAGACGCGAAATGGTGAACGCGGTGCTCGCCGTCGACGTGCGCGAGGTGTGCGAGTCGGTGCCCGATCCCGAGCTGCCGTTCATCACCGTCGGCGACCTCGGCATCGTCCGCGACGTGATAGTCGACCACGCCGGGCACGTCGAGGTGGTCGTCACTCCCACCTACTCCGGGTGCCCGGCGACCGAGGTGATTCGCGACGACATCGTCGCCGCGCTGCGCGCGCACGGCCACACCGACGTCCATGTGCGCACAGTGCTCGCGCCGGCGTGGACGACGGATTGGATCACGCCCGCAGGTCTCGAAAAGTTGGCCGCCAACGGGATCGCGCCCCCTTCTTCTCGTTCGGACGACGCGCACATCGTCGACGTGTCGATTGGCGTGCGCTGCCCGAAATGCGGCTCGACGAACACCAAGGTGGTGTCGCGGTTCGGCGCCACCCCGTGCATGGCGATGCATCGCTGCGCCGACTGCCTTGAGCCGTTCGACCAGGTAAAGCCGCACTGAGCACGGTGTCGCGTCCGCAGTTGCACCCGTTGCGGGTGTCGGCGATCGATCGGCTCACCGACGACGCCGTCGCCATCACATTCGCGGTTCCGCCGGAGCTCGTCGATGACTACGCCTTCACGCCGGGGCAGCACGTCACCGTCCGCTGTCTCGCCGCTGGCGACGACACCCGCCGCACGTACTCGCTGTGCTCGCCGCCCGGCGTTCTGCGCATCGGCGTGAAGCAGGTGCCGGGCGGGGTGTTTTCCAAGCACGCGCTGGAAAATCTACGGATCGGCGACGAGATCGACGTCATGACGCCGATGGGCCGCTTCACCACGGCGATTTCGCCGGACGACGCGAAGCATCGGGTTGGCATCGCCGCGGGCAGCGGCGTCACGCCGGTGCTCTCCATCATGGCGGCGACGTTGGCCGCCGAACCGAAGAGCCGATTCACCCTCATCTACGGCAATCGCAGTTCCGGTTCGGTGATGTTTCTCGACGAGATCGCGGATCTCAAGGATCGCTTCTCAGATCGCCTGTGCGTTTTTCACGTGCTGTCGCGCGAGCCACGTGACGCCGCGCTGCTCACGGGGCGTCTCGACCGCGACAAACTCAATCAGCTGCTCGACGTCGCGGTCGACGGCGCGCAGGTTGACGAGTGGTTCTTGTGCGGGCCGATGGCGATGGTGGAGACTGCGCGGTCGGTGTTGAAGTCACGCGACGTCGACGAGAAGACCGTTCATTTCGAGCTTTTCCACGTCGACACGGCGGCGCCGGTCCCGACGGTGGCTGGTGCGGCCGCGCCCGCGTCGGCCGATCTGTCTGACGTCGACATCAAGCTCGCCGGGTTGACCACCTCGCTGCGCGTCGGCCGTTCTCAAGATGTGCTGCACGCCGCGCTGCTGGTGCGCGGCGATGTCCCGTACGGGTGCACGAACGGCATGTGCGGCACATGTCGCGCCAAGCTCGTCGACGGCGACGTGGAGATGGATCACTGCTACGCCCTCGACGACGCCGACCTCGCCGCGGGCTTTGTGCTCACCTGCCAGGCGCAACCCCGCAGCGCAACGGTGCTGCTCGACTACGACGCGTGAGACGGCAGGTTTACCGCGCACCACACGGATTTTCCGTGATCGAGCGGTCGGGTGCCCCACGCTTCGCTGAGCGCCTCAACCAGGAGCAGGCCGCGGCCGCCCTCGTCGTCGTTGTCGGCATGCCGGCGGTCAGGCAACGCCGAGCCGTCGTCGTCGACCTCGATGTAGAGCGCGTGGTAGGTCCGGCGCAGCCGCAGGCGAATCTGACCACGGCCATGGCGAACGGCGTTCGTCGCCAACTCGGTGGCGAGCAGGACGGCGGTTTGCGCGGGGTCCTCATCGAGTTCCCACTCCGTGAGCTTGGCCTGCACGAAGTGACGGGTGTTCGGCACCGCTGACGGCTCGCGGGTGATGTCGAGCGTCGCCCGTTCGCCTTGGTGGGCGGGCGTTCGCACCAGCAACAACGCGACGTCGTCCTCGTGCTGGGTCGCCTCGGGCAGCATGTCGCGCAACAGCAGGTCGGCGACCTCGTCGAGGTCGTCCGTGTTGGAGAGCGCGTCCGACAACGTGTTGCGAAGCAGCGCGATCCCCTCGTCAAGGTCTCGATCACGGCGCTCGACCAGACCGTCGGAGTAGAAAGCGACGACCGTGCTCGGGGGCAACGTCGCGATGCTGTGTCCGAACGGCACGCCGCCCACACCGAGCGGAATCCCTTGCCAGACAGCGAGTTCGTGCGTCTCGCCGTCCGGCGTGTGAATGAGCAACGGCAGGTGGCCGGCGTCGGCCACGCACAGCGTGGCGGTGAACGGGTCGTAGACGGCGTAGGAGCAGGTGACGATTTGCTCGTCGAGTTCGGCCACGATGTTGTCGAGTTGGGCGAGCAGCCGCCGCGGCTGCAAATCGACGTGCGCCAACGTGCGGGCGGCCGCGCGCACCTGGCCCATCACCGTGGCGGCGGCGAGGCCGCGGCCCATGACGTCGCCGATGACCAAGCCGACGCGTCCGGCGCCGAGCGGCACCAGGTCGTACCAGTCGCCGCCGACCTTCACGCCGTCCGACGCGGGGACGTAGCGCGCGGCGGCGTCCAGCTCTGAGGTCGCGGCCAGTTGCTCCCGCATCAGGCTGCGCTGCAGGGTCAGCGCGATGTCGTGCTCGCGCGCGTAGCGGCGGGCGTTGTCGATCGCGACGCCAGCGCGGGCGGCCAGTTCGCCGGCGATCGCGACGTCGTCGTCGGTGAAACGGCGGCCGCTCGTCGACTGCTTGAGCAGCAACACGCCGATGACACCGTCGCGGGCGAACATTGGCACGGCGACCTGCGACCGCACACCGACCCCGGCAAGGGAGGCGGCGATCTGTGGGTCGACCGCGCCGGCGATCAGGTCGGCCTCCCCGACGTCCTCTTCGAGCACCGGACGGCCGCTGCGCAGGGACCGGATCGCCGCGTTGTCCTCGCTGTAGGGCACCCGTTCGCCAGGGGCGGTGTACGGAACGGCCGGCGGCGGGGCGTCGGCGGAGTGCTCCATCGCGGCCCGCCGCAGTTGACCGGTGACCGTGCCGGAGGCGTCGACGTCGACGAGGTCGACGATCGCGTGGTCGGCCAGCGAGGGGACGAGCAGCCCGACCAGGCCGCGGGCGGTGGCTTCGACGTCGAGGCTGGCACCCAACTCCTCGCTGGCCCGAACCAGCAGCGACAGCCGCCGGCGAGCGGGCTCGCTGTGGTTCTCGGTCGCCAGCGTCGGGGAAGATTCACCGGCCATGCCCGAATCGTGCCAGATTCAGCCCTGCTCGCACAGGCAACGGCCAGATTGTCGGCCGGCGGGCGGGCATGATGTGCGATGTGAAGATCGACGGGTCTGTGATCATCGTGACCGGCGCGTCGTCCGGGATCGGAGAGGCGACCGCTCGGCTCGCGCACGCGCGCGGGATGAAGGTGGTGCTCGCGGCGCGGCGGGCGGCGCTACTCGCCGAGGTGGCGGCCTCGCTGCCCGGCTCGATCGCGGTGCCGACCGACGTCACGTCGTCCGCCGACATCGACGCGCTGGTCGATCGCACGGTGGCTGAGTTCGGGCGCATCGACGTCCTGGTCAACAACGCTGGTCAAGGGCTGCACCTGCCGGTGATCGAGGCCGATCTGGACGACGTGCGCGCCGTCTTGGAGCTGAACGTGTTGGCGCCGCTGGCGCTGATGAAGGCGGTCGTGCCGGTCATGCGGTCGGTTGGCGGCGGCGCCATCGTCAACATCAGCTCCGGCTCGACGCGACGCGTGTTGCCCGGCGTCGGCCCGTACGCCGCGACGAAATCGGCGCTCAACACGCTGACCGAGGTCGCCCGAACCGAGTTGGCGCACGACAACATCGCCGTTTCGCTGGTGGTGCCGGGCGTGACCAAGACCGCGTTCCACGATGTGCTGCGCGCGGGATCGGCGGACCTCGCGCACGCGCCGAAGTGCAGCCCGGAGCAGGTCGCTGACGCGGTGCTCGGCGTGATCGAGTCCGGTGCGGCCGAGGTTGTGGTGTCGGCCGCGCGCGGTTAACGGTTTGTCAGCCTCGTCGCGGTCGCGGTTATCGTGACGAGGTGGCCGACGAGGAGCTGAGCGAGACAGATCCGTCGTGGTCGACCACCCGCCGCGCGGTGTTGCGCGACGCGATCGGAGTCGGTGTCGCCACCGGCGCCTACGGGCTGTCCTTCGGCGCGATTTCGGTGGCGTCCGGTTTGTCGATCCTGCAAACCTGCGTGCTGTCGTTGGTGTTGTTCAGCGGCGGCTCGCAGTTCGCGCTGGTGGGCATCGTCGGCGGGGGAGGCGCGCCGATGACCGGTGCGGCGACAGCGCTGCTGCTCGGCGTCCGGAATGGCTTTTACGGTCTGCGGCTCAGCCGATTGCTGCGGTTGCGGTCGTGGCGGCGGATCGCGGGGGCGCAGCTGGTGATCGACGAGAGCACCGCGATGTCGCTGGCGCGCACCTCACGCCCGGCGGCTCGTTTTGCGTTTTGGTCGACCGGGCTTTCGGTTTTCCTGTTATGGAATCTGGCGACTTTGGTGGGCGCCGTCGCCACGAAGGCGCTGCATGACCCGCGGGTGTTCGGTTTGGACGCCGCGCCGCCGGCCGCGTTTCTCGCCTTGATGGCGCCACGGTTGCGCGCGCGCGAGCCGCGCGTGGTCGCGTTGGTCGCCGCGATCGTGGCGATCGCGTCGGTGCCGTTCGTGCCGACCGGGGTGCCGGTGTTGTTGGCGGCGGGCGTGGCGGTGGTCGCCGGGTTCGCCGGCCCGCGCGGATTCGGTTCGCGAAAGGCTGCTCCGGACGACGACGCGTCGGCCGTTGAGGTGCGCGCCTGATGTGGCCGGCCATCATCGTCGCCTCTGTTGGTTGTTACGCCATCAAGCTGCTCGGCCTGTCGGTGCCGCGAAAATGGCTGGCGCACCCGCGGATCGCGCACACCGCGGACTTGTTGCCGGTGGCGTTGTTGACCGCGTTGGTGGCGACGCAGACTTTTACAAATGGTCGTCACCTGGTGATCGACGCGCGCGCCGCGGGATTGCTGGCCGCGATCGTGGCGCTGCGGTTCAAGGCGCCGTTCTTGGTTGTGGTCGGGGTGGCGTGTCTCGTGGCGGCGCTGGTGCGGTTGGCTGCTTGATTTGCGGCTCAGGCTGGCGCGGCGCGCAGCCCGCGCATCGTTAACTCAACGGCCGCGTCGACCACCTCGGCGACGGCGGCCCGGCCTGGGCGGTACCACTCGACCACCGAGTTGACCATGCCAAATGACAGCCGGGTGGCCAGTAGCGGGTCGATGTCGGCGCGCAAATCGCCGTCCGAAACAGCCCTCGCCACCAGGCCTGCGGCGAACCGGTCGAAGTCACGCCGGCGATCCAACGCGCGCTTCTCCGTCGCGGTGTTGCCGCGCACCCGCAGTAGCAGCGTCACGTATGGCAACTCGGCGAGCAGCGCCTCCGCGGTGCGGCGCAGCACGTGCTCGAACCGGACGACAGCGGGCCCGGAACGCGACGCCGGCTCGTCGCGGATCGCCGCCAACGCGGAAAGCGCTCGGTCGCATGCGGCCGCCAGCAGCGCCTCTTTGCCGTCCACGTGGTGGTAGAACGACGACTTCGAGATTCCGGCGGCGCGGGCGAGGTCTTCCATCGACGTCCCGTCGTAGCCGCGCTCGTTGAACACCCGAACGGCGACGTCGAGCAGCGACGCGGCATCGTATGGCGTGCGTCGCGACGCCGTCGCTGCCGGCGCCGCGCGACCCGAGACCGCCGTCATCGTGGACGCCGGATCTCGACCACCCGGAAGCGTCCGGCCACAAAGGCGGCGTCGGTCAAGCTCGCGTTCGCCGCTGGATTCGCGCCGGTGGCGTGGAAGTCAGAGAACGCGCTGGTCTGATTCACATACACGTCGGCCGTGAGATTGACCGACAGCGAGACGCCGGCGTCGACCGCGATCCGCGTGGCCTCAGCCAAAACGGCGGGATCGGTCGAATAGACCGACGCCGTCAGCGCGCCTCGCGTCGTGGTCAACATCCGCCACAGCTCAAGGCTCTCCGCGGTGTCGCGCGTCTCCACCACGAATGACACCGGGCCGAAACACTCGGCGCCAAAAGCCTCGACGTCGGACGACGAGACGCGCAGCACCAAGGGCGTGCGCACGCGCGCCGCCGGAAACTCGCTGTGCGGCACCGGCTTCGACGCGATCGCCACCTTGCCCAGACTTTCCGCCGCCGCCAGCCGGTCAGCCACCCGGTCGTCGACCAGCGCGCCGAGCATCGCCGTCGCGCGGGCTGGCTCCCCGAGCAGCGCGTCGAGTGCCGCCGACAGCGCGTCGACGAACGAGTCGACCTCGGACGACGGGACGAGCAGCACCTGCGGCGTGGTGCACATCTGCCCGCTGTAAAGGGAGAGCGAGTACGCGAGGTTCGCCGCCATCGCCCCGGCGTCGTCCGTCGAATCGAAAATCACCGTGTTGACACCGGACTTTTCGGTGAACACCAGCGCCTGGCGGGCGTTCTCCTCCAGCCAGTTGCCGTACCCACTCGACCCGGTGAAGTCGATGACGCGCACCTCTGGGCGCAGCGCTAGCGCGCTGGCCAGCCCCTCACCGTTGTCTTCAACCGCGAGGCTGACCAGGTTTTCGTCGAAGCCGCACTCCGCGAGCACCGAACGCGCCACCGAAACGGTCAGAGCCAGCGGCAAAACCGCGTGCGGATGCGGCTTCACGACGACCGGGTTTCCGGCCACGAGGCTGGCGAAGAAACCCGGAAAGCCGTTCCAGGTTGGGAAAGTCGTGCAGCCGATCATCAGCGCCACGCCGCGTGGCACG
>Ga0187809_10001521_pt1 | contig 10695 bp, 5 predicted proteins | sample NC_wetland_sal_i_8_FD_132415 | JGI IMG/M metagenome (GOLD analysis project Ga0187809, IMG submission 132415) | Wetland sediment microbial communities from Neuse River Estuary, North Carolina, USA - ASW_4 | ecosystem: Environmental > Aquatic > Freshwater > Wetlands > Sediment | place: USA: North... | reverse complement strand
CTGCGCTGGCGCTGCAGGGCGGGCAGGTCGGTGAGCAACTGCAGGCGGGACAGCTGCAGGTGATGCCCGGGCACCGCCTCGTGAAAGGCCACCACCTCGAGGTCCCATCCGGTCCCGGCGGTCGGCCGTTCGGTGTTGAACCAGAACGTCCCGGCCCGGCCGCCGTCCAGGCGCGGCGGGGTGTAGTGCGGCGCGGCCCCGCCCAGCGCCACGACCTGCGGCATGGGCGTCACCTCGCACGGCGGGGGCAGCGGTTGCGGGAACAGCTCCGCCGCCCGCGCCTCGGCCCGCGCCACCGCGACCGCCGCCTGGCGGATGGCTTCGGCTGGCGACATCTTCCCGGCCGAGTCCCGCACCGCGCCCAGGACCTCGTCCAGACCGGACAGTCCCAGTCCGGCGCCGAGCTTGACGGCCCGGGCCTCCAGCGTGTCGACGTGATCCAGCCCGATCTGGTGCAGTTCCTCGGGCTGCAGCGGCAAGGTCGTATAAATCCGGACCGCCCGGGCGTAGTCTTCCCGGCCGCCGGGCAGGTGGACCAGCCCGGCCTGCCCAGACGGCCGCGCCTGGGGGAGCAGCTCCTTGATCGTGGCGAGCCACCTGGTCAGCGCCGGCCTGACCACCTCGGCGGCGATCGTCCGGCGCTCTGCCTCCCACGCCCCCGCTCCGGGCCACCCCTGCGGCGGCCGGGGCGCCAGGACCGCTCCGGGGACCGGGGCGGCCAGGACATCCTCCGCCCAGGCGATGGCCTCCTCGACAAGCGGAGCGACCGGGAACCGCTGCTTGGCGGCCCCGACCCGCAGCCGCGCACTGATCTGGTCGAGCCACGTGCCGCTGCGCCGCAGCCGGGTCAGATAAGCCTCCGCCGCCGCCTGGTCGACCAGAACCGTCCGGGCGGCCAGGGCCAGCAGGGCGGCCGGCCCGGCGTACTGCATGGCGGTGACCGTGTACTCCGCCTGCGCCAGGTCGATCAGCGTCAGCTCTTGCGTGGCCATCTCCCTGGTGCAGTCCAGCGTGACGGCCTCGGCCAGGGTGAGCGGCCCGGGATCGATCGCGTCGGCCTCTCGGAGGAACTGCTCGACCGCGGCCCGCCAGGCCTGCCTGCCCTCCTCGCTCTCGTCCGGGACCAGGTCGTCGTACCCGGGAATGCCGTACATGCTGGCCGCGAACGGGTTCTCCGTAAGCCAGCGGTGGTGGAAGCGATCGGCTAGGTCACGCGCCGGGGTCATGATCCTCCTCGGGAATTCGGCTGCGGTTGACATCATCGCAGCCGCCCACCTCCAATGATGAGGTGACCGACCGTGACGCGGATGCCGATGTCATCGCGGCCGGGCCCGAGCCGCGGGGACCCCTGCTCCGGCCGGGCGGCCTGGTTTGGCTGTTCGTCCTGGTCGAGGTGGTGGCGCTGGCCGTCTCGGTGGCGGTCGCGGTGCACTACCGCGCCGAGGTCCGCAGGCTGCAGTCCGGCCCTCCGTCGGCGGTCGGCCTGGCTACCTCGCTGCCAGCGCCCGAGCTGGGCACGGTGGCGCTGGCGTTGCCCGCCGACGGGACCGTGACCGGCACCGTGGTGATCACCGCCGCGGCCCTGCCCGGCGGCGGTCTGGTGCAGTTCACCGTGTCGGCCGTCATCGCCGGGGGCCAGCCCGGGACGGTGTACGACCTGGACGGGAACGACTGCTCGAGCACGGCCCCGATCACCGACCACGTGTGGGCGACGGGCGTGACCGGCGCCGACGGTACGGCCGACCTGGTCGGCTACGCCTGGACCGGCGCGCTGGCCGACCAGTACTGGCTCACCCTCGACCCCTCGCCGGTGAACCCTCCGCCGGGCCTGCACGGACAGTTCGCCGAGGGCCGGGCGGCGCCGTTCCCGGCCGGCCAGGCGCCCTGCGCGCCGTCGCCGTGAGCGGCGGCTTGGTCCCGGTGAACCTGAGTCGCGCGGGCTTACGCCGACTCGGGGCCGGGACCGGGACCGGGATCGGGACCGGGATCAGGGCCGGGGCCGGAGCTGGGGTCGGGGTCGGGGTCGGCGGGCAGGCTGGCGAGCGCGGCCCTGAGTTGCTCCGCGAGCGGGACAACCTGCTTCTCCTCATAGATCTGCAGCGCCGCACGCACGCACGCCAAGGCTCGTTCGGGCGATCCGGCCAGCCAGTTCACCTCGGCGCTGGCCGCCAGCACCATGGCCTGGTGCAGCGCCCATGAGGTCGCCGAGATGAGCGCCTCCGCCTCGGCCATGGCCGGCGTGGCCAGATCGGGCTGGCCGCGCCGGGCCAGGATCCTCGCCCTGGTTGACTGCCACACCACCCGGAATGAGGTGTCGCCGGACGCGATGACGGCCTGGGCTTCATCGATCATCTGCTGGGCCTCGTCGAGGCGGCCCTGGGTGCACAGCGCCTCGGCCAGCAAGACTGCGACGTTGCTGAAAAATCCTCGCGAGCCCATGTCACGGAAGGCCTCGTATCCTTCCCTCCAGTAGCGCTCGGCCGCGACCGGGTCGCCGGCCACCCGCTCGATCTGCCCGGCGGTCACCGCGGAGTAGGCCAGCGAGATTTTCGCTCCCAGGCCGCTGAACATCACCCGGCTGCGCGCGACCGCCGTGCGGGCATCGGCCATGCGCCCGAGGTAGGCGTACAGCTGCGACAGGCTCAGCAACTGGCCGGCCTCGCCCCACGGCTCGCCGCGGGTTTCCTGGAGCAACCGCTCCACGCGGTCTACCGCGGTGTCGGCCGGGACCGGCAGCATCACGAATACGGTTCCCAGCGAGTGGCTGGCCATCATCCGCGCTCGGTGGTTGCCGCTTTGCCGCGCGTAGCCGATGGCGCGCTCGAACGCCTCCTGAGTGCCGGGCCATTCGGCGCGGTCGAAACGCAGCTTGCCCGCGAGAAGCCACGCCTCGGCCAGGCCCGCCAGGTCCCCTTCCGCGTCGAGGACGGCAATGGCCGCCGCGCATTCCTCCTGGGCTCCGACGTCACTTCCGCCCGGCACCTGGTGGATCTTGTGCAGGTCGGTGAGCTGGATGCTGATCCGGGCCTGCTCGGCGGATGCACCGACCGACGCGGCCGCCGCCGAGCCCTCCGACAGGACGGATTCCGCGCGGTCGAGATCGCCGACCTCAAACAGCAAGGTGCCCAGCAGCCGCAGCAGGCAGGCTCGCTGCCTCCCGTCGGACGGACCTTGCGCCAGGGCGCGTTCCAGTAGGTCCCGGCCCTCTTGCAGCAGCCCGCGGGCGAGCCAGAACGGCCCGAGAGCCGTGGCGAGCCGCGGGGCGGTCGGACTGCCTGCCGACAGCGACCATTCCAGTGCGGCGCGGAAGTTGTCGTGCTCCCGGGACAGGACGGCGAGCTCGCGTTCCCGCTCGGCCAGGGCGAGGAAGGCCAGCGCATGCCGTTGCCGGGCGGCCTCGGTGCCGCGCGCCGCCGCAAGCCGGGCCGCGGCGTACTGGCGCACCGTTTCCAGCAGCCGGTAGCGGGTGCCGTCTTCGGCCGTCTCGGCGGTGACCAGCGACTTACTGGCCAGCTGGTCGACCATCTCCAGCGCCGTCGCCTCGTCCAGGCCGCACACCACGGCGGCCTGCTCCAGGCCGAAGCTCCCGGCGAACACCGACAGTTCACCCAAGACGCGGCGTTCGGCCGCAGAAAGCAGCTCATAGCTCCAGTCCATCGTGGCCTGCAGCGCCTGATGCCGGGGATGCGCGGCCGGCCGTCGGCGGGCCAGGAACCGGAACCTGTCCGCCAGATTCGCCTCGATCTCTACGGCCGACAACGTGCCCAGCCGCGCCGCGGCGAGCTCGATCGCGAGCGGCAGCCCATCCAGCTTCCGGCAGATCCGCTCCGCCACTTCCACCGACGCCACCCCGGCGCCTTCGCCGCCGCGCGCCGCCGATCCCCGGTCCAGGAACAGCCGGACGGCCGGTGCGGCGGCAGACGCCTGCGCGTCGGCCGGGTCTGGCGGCAGGTCCAGCGGCCGTACCGGGTAGGTGACCTCTCCCGCCACCCCCAGCGGCTCGCGGCTGGTCGCCAGCACCCGCAGCCCGGGTGAGCTGCGCAGCAGCTCACCCGCCAGCGTGGCGCACGCATCCACCAAGTGCTCGCAGTTGTCGAGCACCAGCAGGAGATCCGCCGACCGCAGCCGGACCCGCAGCGCCTCGATCACCGGTACGTCACCCGCCTGCCGGACCCCGAGGGCCTCCATCACTTGCGCCGCCACCAGGCCGGGATCCGCCACGCTGGCCAGGTCGGCCAGCCACACCCCGTCCGGGAACCGGTGCACCAGGCGTGCCCCCGTCTCCACGGCCAGGCGGGTCTTGCCCGCCCCTCCGGTTCCGGTCAGCGTGACCAGCCGGACCTGCCCGAGCAGCCGCTCCAGCCCGGCCCGGGCCTGTTCACGGTCCACGAAACTGGTCAGCGGCACGGGCAGGTTATGCCGTGTGGCCCCGTCGGCCTGCCCGCGGCCGCGCGGTTCCTCCACCGGCGGGATCGGGGTATCAAGGTCGGCCGCGGCGAGCTGGAACAACCGGACCGGCCGATCCAGGTCCTTCAGCCGCCGCTCGCCCAGGTCCAGCAACGTGAACCCCAGCTCCTCCTCCTCATCGTCCACAAGGTTCTGCGTCGATGACGAGATGAGCACCTGGCCTCCGCGGGCGGCCGCGCAGATCCGCGCCGCGCGATGCACGGCCAGGCCCGTGTAGGCCCCCCCGGCCGGGACCGCCTGACCGGTGTGAATGCCGATCCGGACCCGGACCCGCGCGCCGGCCGGCCAGTCGTGTCCGGCCAGAGCCCGCTGCACCTCGAGCGCGCACAGCACGGCCTGCTTCGCGCCACCGAACGCGACAAAGAACGCGTCTCCCTGCGCGTCCACCTCATGCCCGCCGTGGGCCGCGACCGCCGCGCGGACCAGTCGCCGGTGCTCGGCCAGCACCTGCGGGTATCGCTCCCGCAGCATCTTGACGAGCCGCGTCGAGCCCTCGATGTCGCTGAACAAGAAGGTGACCACTCCGCCCGGAAGCCCGCTCACCCGGCCCTCCTGCCGCGGACCGGGCCGCGGGCATTCGGATCTGCCATCGTCCCTCCCGCACCCTTGCTACCGCTAGCCTAGGCCAGCAGCTGGCTCACGGCCGGATGCTGCCCGAGCCCCCACAGGGGTCCTACAGGGCGTAGATGCAGCCGTCCCAGTACGCCTCGATCCGGGGACGGCGTTTGCCGCGCATCCCGATCTCCAGCACGTCGGGCCGCCGGCCACCCGGGATGCGATACCAGACCTCCAGGCCGGCCAGGTGTATGGGGCGGAACTCGGACGGGTCCGGCGGCGGCGTGGTGGCCGCGTACATGTAGGCCGGCGTACCCCAGCAGCACCGCAGCGGGCGAGCCGCCCAGACCCACACCTGCCCGCCCTGGCCGCGGACGAACTCCTCCGCCTCAGGGCTCACCTCGACGCGCACTGCAGTCCTCCAGAAACCAACCCCATCCATCGTCGCACCCCCCGCCCGGCACGTCCATCCGTGATCGTGGATCATGACCCCCGCTGGTGGGTAGGAGCAAGCCACAACGGCGTGCAGCGCCTGGACGAGGGAGTCGGGTTATGAGCTTGTTTTCCTGGATGAGTTCGTGCGGAACGGCGCGCGACGACCAGCAACCCAGCCTGATCCAGATCCACGACGTGAACCCGGACGACCCGATGAGGCAGGCGGCCGCCGCGGACATTGCCCTCATCGAGAGTGACAACCGGGGCTCCGGCGAGGCTGACCCGGACGCGACCTAAGCCCCGGTCAGTGGCTGGGCGGCACGTCCAGGGCCGGGTTGCGGTCGAAGAAACCGAACGGCTTCAGCCAGAACGACACCGCATCGGTCGGCATCACCGGCCAGTCCTCCGGCCGGGTGATGTGGTGGATGCCGAACACGTACCAGAGCACCACGTCGGTGTTCTCGATCGGCCGGTCCGCCGCGGTCCAGGCCGGTAGTCCCGCGTCCCGCAAGCTCAGGTTCGGGAAGTCGCCGCACGGCCACCGCTCGTCCTCCCGGTACGGCGTGACCCACAGCGTGTGCCCGATCACCTCGGCCCGCAAGAACGCCGGCGAGGAGGGGGAGAGCAGCGGCGGGAACGTCCCGGACGGCACGAGCTTGTATCCGACCCGGGAACCCAACCCGTTCCGCGCGCCCTCGTTGACCACCTTCCAGGCCCGCTGTACCGACCAGTCGTAGTCCTGCTTCCCCTCCGCTTCGGTCCGCAGCGGCGTCTCCCGCACCACCAGCCCCAGTCCCCACGGATCCTCCCCAGCGGCCTCCGATGACACCGCGTACACCGTGTTGTCCGGTCCGTCCACGTCCAGGTCGAGCCGGGCCACGATGAAGTGCTGGTGGAACGGCGCGTACGTGTCGTGATCGACCACGGTCCCGTGCGCGCCGGAAACGGCACCAGCATGCGAGGTGACCACGATCCCGGTCGCCCGGACCTCGCACTCGATGTTCCCGTCCTGGTAGAACCGCCAGTAGACCAGGTACTCGTAGTTGGCCACGGTGACGTGGAAGGAAACCACCAGCCGCCGCTGGCGCCGGACCGCGGCGCCGGTCCGCTCGTCGACGTGCTTCCACAGCACGCCGCTGTCCTCCTCGTGCACGCAGATCGCGTTGCGTATCTCCCGGGGCTCTCCGGCCGAGTCGTGCACCACCGCGTCCAAGTAGCTGATCTCGCCCAGGCAGTCGCAGCCGAGGTCCAGCGAGGTGGTCATGAAGCCCAGGCCCCACTCGCCGATGTCGAACGCGGTCCGCCGGTAGTGGTCGGGGCTCGCGTCGCGGTACGGCACGAACATCTCGGCGAATGACATCCTGTGCGCGACCGGCCGCAGCCGCCCGTCGTCACGGAACCTCACCTGGTGCAGGACCAGGCCCTCGCGGTGGTTGAACCCCAGCCGCAGTTGCCAGTTCTGCCAGCTCAGCAGCCGGCCGTCTAGCGTGAACCCGGCGCCCGCAGGCTGGCTGATCTCCAGCGGCGCGACCTCCCGCAGCGGCCGCCCGATCAGCTCGGGCAGGTACTCACCCATCACCTCCGGCCGGTCAAAGTCGCCGGCGTCCTCTATCTCCAGCAGCGTCATGGCGTTCAGGTCGACCACCGGGTGCAGCCCGGTCAGGTGGTGCGCGTACGGGTTGCCGTCCGGGCTGTCGCGGTACCAGACGTCCGACCAGCCGATCCGCAGGCCCCGGTACCGCTCGGGGACCAGCGCGGCGCCGTAGGCCCACATGTCGGTGAGCACCAGGGACATGTCGGTGATCCCGCGCCGGGCCAGCGCCTCGGCCAGCGCGGGGTGGGCCCGGAGCATCTCGTCGCACTCGTGCCACTCGTCCACGGTCATGTTCGGCTGCTGGCCGGGCAGGTGCTCCCAGCTCGTCACCGCGTCGCCGGTCAGCGTCAGCACCGCCCGGTAGGCCTGCCCGTCCGAGCGGTCCCAGCACACCACGATCGCCTCGCGGCCCGCCGCCGCACCAGCCGCCAGCGCGGCCTTGCCCGGCTCCTTGAGCTCGATCGACGCGAACCGCCAGCCCGCGCCCACCCCGCGGTCGCGGCGCAGGATCGCGGCCGCCTGCCGGATCTCCTCCGCCGTCAGCGGGTCGAGCGGATGTGCCGGTGAATCTGTCACGATCGTCCCTCCATTCCCGCAGGCAAGCCCCATCCTGACGGATGACCGTAGGCGACGCTACCTCTGCCCGCTCCTGATTCTTATGCTGAACGGGCCGGGGTGCCTGCCTCCGGCCAGCTCAGCCGCATCCCGTGGCCTTCGCAGCGGGCGCCTGCGTACCTACAATGACGGTGACGTGTGAGCGTGACCCGGGTTGACGTGCCGAGCGTGGGGGTCGGATTGGGATGCGGGCGGTGCGGTGCGCCGTTGGACGACGGCGACCTCTTCTGCGGAGACTGCGGCGCTCCGGTAGGCGCCGGCTGCCCTACCTGCGGTGAGCCGCTGACACCCGGCAAGCGCTTCTGCCGCCGGTGCGGCGCCGCCCTGTTCGAGGCCGGGCCCGGTCCCGCCTCGGTGTCCCGGACGGCCCCGGAGTCGGCCGCCGAACGGCGGATGTGCTCGGTGCTGTTCTGCGACGTCGTCGGGTTCACCCCGCTGTCGGAGGCCAGGGACCCGGAGGCGGTCCGCGAGCTGCTGTCGCAGTACTTCGGGGTCGCGCGGACGGTGATCGGCCGGTACGGCGGGGTGGTGGAGAAGTTCATCGGCGACGCGGTGATGGCCGTCTGGGGCACCCCGGTGGCGACCGAAGGCGACGCGGAGCGAGCCGTGCGGGCCGCGCTGGACCTGGTGGCCGCGGTAGCCGAGCTGGGGACCGAGTCGGGGCTGCCCGGCCTGGCCGCGCGGGCCGGGGTGGTGACCGGCGAGGTGGCGGTGAACCTGCGCGCGGTCGGCGAGGGCATGGTGGCCGGCGACGCGGTGAACACCGCGTCCCGCGTGCAGGCGACCGCCGAGCCGGGCTCGGTGCTCGTCGACATGCCGACCCAGCGGTTGACCGGCAGCGCGATCGCGTTCACCGACGGCGGGGAGCACACCCTGAAGGGCAAGGCCGAGCCGCAGCGGCTGTGGCGGGCGGTCCGGGTGCTGTCCGCGGTGGGCGGCTTGCAACGGGTCGACGGCCTGGAGGCCCCGCTGACCGGGCGGGATGCCGAGCTGCGGACGATCAAGGACCTGTTCCACGCCGCCGCCGAGCGCCGGGTGCCGCGCCTGGTGCTGATCTCCGGCCCGTCCGGGGTGGGTAAGTCCCGGCTGGGCTGGGAGTTCGAGAAGTACGCCGACGGGCTAAAGGTGCAGGTGTGGTGGCACCGCGGCCGGTGCCTGTCCTACGGCGAAGGGGTGGCGTTCTGGGCGCTGGCCCAGATCGTCCGCCAGCGGCTCGGCATCGCCGAGGAAGACCCGGCCGACGTCGCCGCGGCCAAGCTCGCCGCGGGCCTGGACCGGTTCGTGCCCGATCCGGCCGAACACGCCTACGCCGGGCTGCGGCTCGGCCGGCTGCTGGGCGTGGCGTTCATCGGCGACGGCTCCGCCGGGGACAGTGGGGAGGCCCTGTCCCGGGAGGAGCTGTTCGCCGGCTGGCGGCTGTTCTTCGAGCGGCTGGCGGCCGAGAACCCGGTCATCCTGCTGGTCGAGGACGCCCAGTACGCCGACACCGGCCTGCTGGACTTCCTGGACCACCTGATCGACTGGGTGCGAGACCTGCCGGTGTACGTGCTGGTGTTCGCCCGCCCCGAGCTGGGCCAGGCCCGGCCGGGGTTCGGCGCGGGCCGGAATCGCAGCACACTGACCCTGGACCCGCTGGATACGGCGTCCATGGATCAGCTGGTCGACGCCCTGGTGCCGGGGATGCCGCCAGCGGCCCGGGCCAAGATCACCCGTCAGGCCCAGGGCATCCCGCTGTTCGCGGTAGAAACCGTGCGCTCGCTGATCGACCAGGACATCGTCCAGCCGGTCGAAGGGGTGTACCGGCTGACCGGCGACGTCGGCGAGCTGGCCGTGCCGGACAGCCTGCACGCGCTGCTAGCCGCGCGGCTCGACGCCCTGGATCCTGATGCCCGGCGGCTGGTCGCGGACGCGGCCGTGCTGGGTACCACGTTCCCGGCCGAGGCGCTGATCGCGGTGTCCGGGCGGGACGAGCCGTCGGTCCGGGTCGCGCTGGCCGATCTGGTGCGCCGGGAGGTGCTGAGCGTATCCGCCGACCCGCTGTCCCCGGAACGGGGCAGCTACCAGTTCGCCCAGCAGTTGCTGCGGCAGGTCGCCTACGACACGCTGTCCCGCCGCGACCGCAAGGCCCGTCACCTGGTCGTGGCCGCCCACCTGCGGACCGCGTTCCCCGGCGACGGCGAAGAGGTCACCGACGTGATTGCCCGGCACTACCTGGACGCCCTCAACGCCATCCCCGACGACCCCGACGCCGCCGAGATCCGCGGCCAGGCGGTCACGGTCATGACCCGGGCCGCCGAACGCGCCGAGCGGACCGGCGCTCCCGCCCAGGCCGCGGCCCGCTACGCCGCCGCCGCCGAGCTCAGCCCGCCCGACGCGGCCGACGGGATCGCGGACCGGTTGTGGGAGCGCGCCGCCCAAGCCGCCTACGCCGACGCCGACTTCTCCGCCTCGGTCGGGTACGCCGAACAGGCCCGCGGCGGGTATCTCCGGCACGGTCATGACCGGTTCGCCGCCCGGGCCCAGGCCATCGCCGGGCGGGCGCTGCGCTCGTGGGGTCGTCATACCGAAGCCCGCGAGCAACTCACGGCGGCCGTGGAGGTCCTGCGGGCCGATCCCGACCCCGACACCGTGCAGGCCCTGAAGGAACTTGCGATGCTGGAGGTGTTCGCCGGCGCACCCGATGCGGACCGGTTCAGCACCGAGGCGCTCACGTTGGGCCAGGCCCTCGGCCTCGGTTACAGCCAGCTCAGCGAGCTGTTCTTGACCCGCGGGCTCTACCACTCCTCGGCGGAACGCAGGCCGCAGGCGGTCTCCTATCTGCGGGAGAGCGCGCGGCTTGGCGCCGAGGCGGGCGATGTACTTGCGGTGGGACGCGCGATGGGCAACCTGTCGGACGCACTGGCAGGCATGGATCCCGCCGCCGCGGTCGACGCTGGTCGGGCCGCCATCGAGCACCTGCGCCGCACCGGATCTCGGATCCCCCTGGCCGTGGCGATCACCAATCTGGCCGAGGCCCTGCTTCAGCTGGG
>Ga0187809_10001520_pt1 | contig 10695 bp, 8 predicted proteins | sample NC_wetland_sal_i_8_FD_132415 | JGI IMG/M metagenome (GOLD analysis project Ga0187809, IMG submission 132415) | Wetland sediment microbial communities from Neuse River Estuary, North Carolina, USA - ASW_4 | ecosystem: Environmental > Aquatic > Freshwater > Wetlands > Sediment | place: USA: North... | reverse complement strand
CGTGCCGCTCTGCCTCAAGCCCGTCCTCGCGACCGCGGCCTCCCCCGGCCTGATGTGGCCGATCCTGCTGGCCTGGGTGGTCGTCCTGCTCCTCGCGCCCCGCTGGGCCACGCCGGCGGCGATCGCTGCGGCGTTCGTGGTGACGCTGCTCCATCTCGGCTCAGCGCCGCACGTGAGCATCGGATTCGTGCTTGTCGCGCCGCACCTGGACTGGCAGGCGGTGATCGGCATCGCGGTGCCGCTGTGGCTGGTCACGATGGCGTCGCAGAACGTACCGGGCGTCGCGGTGCTCAAGAGCTTCGGCTACGAGACGCCGTGGCGTCCGACGCTGCTGACGACGGGCATCGGCACCGTCGTCGGGGCGTTCGCCGGCGGCCACGCGATCTGCATGGCCGCGATCAGTGCGGCCCTTGCCGCCGGGCACGACGCTGGTCCCGACACCACGCGGCGCTGGCGGGCGGCGATGACGACCGGCGTCCTCTACCTCGGTCTCGCGGCCGGCGCCGGCGTCGTGACCGCGATCGTGCTGGCCGCACCGGGATCGCTCCTCCCCGCGGCCGCGGGCATCGCCCTCATCGGGACGCTGGCCGGGAGCATCCAGCAGGCGCTCGAGGACGCCGCCGGCCGCCTCCCCGCGGCCGTCACGTTCCTCGTCGCCGCGTCCGGCATCACCGTGCTCGGGATCGGCGGAGCGTTCTGGGCACTCGTCGTCGGCGTTCTGCTGCGGTTGGTGCTCGTCCGACGCTCCGCGGCATGATGCCGGGGTGGAGGAGATCGAGCTCGCTGGTGGCGGGATCAACCGGGTCGTACGGATCGGCGACGCGGTCCACCGGCCCAGCGCTCCCTGGAGCCCGGCGACGCGGGAGCTGCTGAGGGTCCTCCACGACGCCTCGCTGCCCGTCCCGCGCTACCTCGGCGTCGACGACCAGGGCCGGGACGTCCTCGACTTCCTGCCGGGCGATGTCGCGCACTTCCCCGTCCCCGAGGCGGCGAGGTCGGACGCGGCCCTCGTCGATGTGGCCCGCACGCTGCGTCGCTTCCACGACGCGTCGGTCCCCCTCGTGGGCCGGAACCTGCCGTGGCAGCTCCCGCCGCTGCCGGGGGCCGAGGTCGTCGTCCACGGCGACTTCGCCCCGTACAACCTCGTGTTCTCGTCGACGCGGCTCGTCGGCATCATCGACCTCGACTACGCGCGGCCGGGGCCGCGGACGTACGACATCGCCTCCGCGCTGTACGGGCTGGCGCCGCTCACGGCCAGCGACGAGGGCTGGGGCTCGGTCCCCGAGCGCGCCGCCCGCGTACGGATCTTCTGCGACGCGTACGGGCTGGACGAGACCGGCACGGTCGACGCGCTCCATGCGGTGGTCCCCCGCCTGGCTGGCCTCGTCGCGTACATGCGGGAGCAGGCCGCGGCGGGTCACGAGGCGTTCGCGCGGCATCTCGCCGAAGGCCACGCGGAGCACTACGAGACCGACATCCGCTGGATCACCCAGCACCTGGGTGAGCTCGGCGGCTGAGTCAGGCGAGCACTCGGGCCGCCGCAGCAGCCGCTGCGGGCAGCGCCTCGACGACCCGGTCCAGCACGTCCGCGTCGTGCGTCGCCGAGACGAACCAGGCCTCGTACGCCGAGGGCGGCAGCGCGACACCGGCGTCGAGCATCGCGTGGAAGAACGCCGTGTACGCCTCGGTCCGCTGCCGCTGCGCCGTCGCGTAGTCGCGGACGGGCCCATCCGTCCCCCAGAAGACCGAGAACAGGGACCCGGCCCGCTGCAGCCGGTGGGGAACGCCCGCGGCAGCCAGAGCAGCCGAGACGTGGGTGCCGAGCGTCTGGGCCGCCGCGTCCACCCGTTCGTACACGCCCTGGTCCGCCAGCCGCAGCGTCGCGATGCCGGCCGCGGTCGCGAGCGGGTTCCCGCTGAGCGTGCCGGCCTGGTAGACGGGACCGACCGGGGCCAGCAGGTCCATGAGGTCGGCGCGACCGCCCAGCGCCGCCAGCGGCATGCCGCCGCCGACGACCTTCCCGAACGTGAACAGGTCAGGCGCGACCTGCCCCTGCTCGAGCCCCCACCATCCCGACCGCGACACGCGGAACCCCGTGAGAACCTCGTCGTAGATGAGCAGGGCCCCGGAGTCACGGGTCAGCTCGCGCAGCAGCAGGTTGAAGCCCGGCTCGGGCGGGACGACACCCATGTTCGCTGCGGCGGGTTCGGTGATCACGGCGGCCATCTCGTCGCCACGTGCGGCGAAGACCTCGCGGAGCGCGTCCGGGTCGTTGTACGGAACGACGAGGGTCTGGGCCGCGGCCGCGGCCGGCACTCCCGCCGAGCCGGGCAGACCCGCGGTGGCGACACCCGATCCGGCGGCGGCGAGCAGGGCGTCCGAGTGACCGTGGTAGCACCCGGCGAACTTCACGATCACGTCCCGACCGGTCGCGCCACGCGCCAGCCGTACGGCCGTCATGCACGCCTCGGTGCCGGTCGACACGAACCGCACCCGCTCGGCGAGCGGGACACGGTCGCGGACGAGCTCGGCGAGCTCCACCTCGGCCACGGTCGGCGCACCGAACGAGAGCCCCTTGGTCGCCGCGACCCGGACCGCCTCGACGACCTCCGGTCGCGCGTGACCGAGCAGCGCGGGTCCCCACGAGCCGACCAGGTCGACGTACTGACGGTCGTCCACGTCGTACACGTACGGCCCTTCGGCGCGCGTCACGAAGCGCGGAGCGCCGCCGACGGCTCCGAACGCCCGTACGGGGCTGGACACGCCGCCGGGGATGACGGCCCGAGCGCGGGCGAATGCCTCCTCGTTGCCGCTCATCGCAGCCACTCCGCGAGATCGAGCGCCGCGTACGTGAGGACGACCTGCGCGCCGGCGCGGACGATCGACGTCACCGACTCCGTGAAGGCGGCCCGTCGGTCGATCCAGCCGTTCTCGGCGGCGGCCGCGATCATCGCGTACTCACCGGACACCTGGTAGGCGGCCACTGGCACCCGGCTGTCCCGGGCGACATCGGAGATGACGTCGAGGTACGCGCCCGCGGGCTTCACCATGACGATGTCCGCGCCCTCGGTCTCGTCCAGCCACGCCTCGTACAGGCCTTCCCGCCGGTTGCCGGGGTCCTGCTGGTAGGTGCGGCGGTCGCCGACCAGCGACGACCCGACCGCCTCCCGGAACGGGCCGTAGAAGGACGACGCGTACTTGGCGGAGTAGGCGAGGATGCCGACCTGGTCGTACGAGGCCGCGTCCAGCCCCGCGCGAATGGCCGCCACCTGGCCGTCCATCATCCCTGACGGGCTCACGAAGTCGGCTCCGGCCGCGGCCTGCGACACGGCGAGCCGGACGTACAGGTCGAGCGTCGCGTCGTTGTCGACGGCTCCGGTCGCGTCGAGGACCCCGCAGTGACCGTGGTCGGTGTACTCGTCGAGACAGGTGTCGGCGAAGACGGTGAGCTGGTCGCCCACCGTGTCCTTGACGGCGGCGATGGCTGCGTTGAAGATGCCGTGCTCGTCGCTGGCGGCCGACCCGGTGGCATCCTTCTGCTCAGGCGTCGGGACCCCGAAGATGATGATTCCCCCGATGCCCGCCGCCGCGGCCCGTTCTGCCTCCGCACGGACGGAGTCGAGAGTGTGCTGCACCACGCCGGGCATCGCCGAGATCGCCTTCGGCGCGTCGATGCCGTCCGCGACGAACACCGGCAGCACGAGCTGGGCGGGTGAGACGCGGGTCTGGAGGACCAGTCGTCGGAGCGCTGCGGTGCGCCGGAGGCGGCGCGGTCTGATGACGGTCATGACTCTCCTGTGATCGAGACGGATCCCGTGAGGGCGAGAACGACGGCCTCGGCGAGACTGCGGGCGTCGGGTCGCCGGGCGACAGCGCCGAGGCGCAGCCCGACGCGCGTGCACTCGGCAGCCGATGACTCGCCGATCGCGACCGCAACCGGTCCGGGCAGGCCGCAACCCGCCACGGCAGCCCTGGCGACGGACGCCGCGGTCACGACGAACGCGTCCGCCCTGCGCCAGGTGGCGGACAGGACGTCGGTCGGGGGGACGGCCAGGGTCTCGTACAGCGCGACGGTCGTCACGTCCCAGCCGGACCCGGTGAGGCTCGCTGCCGGTTCGGAGGAACGCTGTCGGGGCCCGGGAAGCAGCGCCCGACCGGGGCCTGGGCCCAGCCGCGCGGCAAGCTCTGCTCCCCCGGCGTCGCCGGTGAGGTCGACCGCGTACCCTGCGCTGACCAGGGCCGTCGCCGTGGAGGTGCCGACCGCAGCGACGCGGGCGCCCGTCGGCAGTGGGCGACCACGGAGCAGCTCGGCGGTCGTCGCGGACGTCACGACCAGCCAGTCGAAACCGGCACTCCAGGCGGCATCGAGGGGGGCGTCGGGGAGCGGTTCGATGCGGGTGAAGGAGGCCGCGACCACGTCGGCACCCGCACGTACGAGCAGGTCGGGCAGGCCGTCGGGGCAGCGGTCGGGCACGATGACCTGCCGTCCCGCGAGCGGGTGGGAGGCTGCGCCGAGGTCGACGAGCTCTGCCGCTCCAGCGGTGCGTAGCGCATCAGCGATGCTGTGGCCGAGGCCAACGGCGGCGTCCGCGTCGATGCCGACGGAGCCCGTCTCCTCGAGCTGCCGGGAGCCGTCCGTCGCCACGACGCGCGCCGTGACCGACAGCATCCCGTTCTCGATCCGGCCGTAGGCGGCGACGGGCGCGGCGCACCCCGCCTCGAGCCCTTCGAGGACGGCCCGCTCAGCGAGCGCGGCGAGCCTCGATGCGGAGTGGTCGATCCGGGTGAGCGCCTCGACGAGCTCGGCAGGAGCGTCGGCCCTGCACTCCACGGCCAACGCCCCCTGCGCCGGTGCGGGGAGGAAGTCCGACGGGTCGAACAGCTGGCTGATCCGATCGGCGAGCCCGAGACGCCGGAGCCCCGCCGCCGCGAGGACGACCGCGTCGAGGTCGACTGTCGTACGGGCAAGTCGCGTCTCGACGTTGCCGCGGATCTCGACGATCCGCAGGTCGGGCCGTCGTGCGAGCAGCTGCGCGGCCCGGCGGGGCGAGCCCGTACCCACCGCCGCTCGAGGGGGCAGGTCCGCCAGCGTGCGGGCGTCACGGCTGCACAGCGCGTCCGCGGGGTCCTCCCGCTCCGGGACCGCACCCAGTACCAGACCCGCGGCCGGCGCGGTCGGAAGGTCCTTGAAGGAGTGGACGGCGATGTCGGCGGTCCCAGCCAGGACTGCCTCCCGCACCGCCCCGACGAACACACCGGTCCCGCCCAGAGCTGTCAGCGGGGCGCCGCTCACGTCGCCGTGGGTGGTCACCCGTACGAGCTCGACGACATGACCCTGCGCCCGCAGCGCGTCGGCCACCATCCCCGACTGCGTCCAGGCGAGCGTCGAGCCTCGGGTCGCGAGTCGGATCCTCATGCCACCACGGGCGCCAGCCCGGAGACCGTCGCCTTGTCGCCCCGAGGGTTCGAGCAGCAGGAGCCGGCACAGAGCTGGCCGGGCGCGGGCTCGGCCGACCCTGTCCGGAGCTCGGCGGCGACCCGGTCGGCGAGCGCCGCGATGAAGCCCGGATGGATGCCGACCGTCGGCGTCCGGACGAGCCGGATCCCCACCTCGGCTGCCGTCGCCTGTGCCTGGGTGTCCAGGTCCCAGATGACCTCCACGTGATCGCTGAGGAAGCCGACCGGGACGAGGACGACGTCGGTCACCCCGTCCTCGGCGAGCGCCCGCAGCCGGTCGTTGACGTCGGGCTCGAGCCACGGCACGGTCGGTGGGCCGCTGCGGGACTGGTACACGAGCTGCCAGCCGAGCTGCTGCCCGGCGACCGCGGACAGCCGTTCGGCGACGCTCGCGGCGACCGTGAAGTGTTGCGCGACGTACGCGCCCCCGTCGGGCCCGGCCGTGCGCGCGGTGCCGTCCGGGATCGAGTGCGTCGTGAAGACGAGCGCGGTCGACGGCGCAGCGAGGTCGAGATCCGCCGGCACCGTCTGCAACGCGAACTCGGCCACGGCGTCACCGAACGCAGGCAGGTCGTAGAAGGGCGGCAGCTTCCGCACGTCGAGGTCCAGACCCGTCGTCTCCAGCGCAAGGCCGAGGTCCTCCCGGTACTGGCGACAGCTCGAGTAGCCGGAGTAGGCCGCGGTGGCGACCGCGAGAATCCGGTGGTGTCCTTGCGCTGCCAGCTCGGCCAGCACGTCGGGGACGTACGGGGGCGAGTTGCGGTTCGCGAGCACCACCGGCAGGTCGATGTCGCGGGCGGCGAGCGCCCCGGCGAGAGCGGCAGTGAACGCGCGGTTCTGGGCGTTGATGGGGCTCACGCCGCCCAGCGTGAGGTAGTGCTGGCCCACCTCGAGCAGGCGTTCCCTGGGGATGCCGCGGCCGGCCGTGACCCGCTCGAGGAACGGGACGACGTCGTCGACGTGCTCCGGGCCGCCGAAGCCCACGACGACGAGCGCGTCGTAGGCGAGTCTCATCGCAGGATCCTCGGCAGGTCCGACGGTTCGACGCGGTGGCCGGTGAAGAACGGCGTCTCCTCGCGCACGTGTCGGCGCGCCCCCGCGCTGCGCAGGTGACGCATGAGGTCGGTGAGGTCGACGAGCTCGTCCGCCTCGAGCGCCAGCAGCCACTCGTAGTCGCCCAGTGCGAACGCGGCGACCGTGTTGGCCTGGACCTGCGGGTAGTCACGGCCCATGAGCCCGTGCTCGGAGAGCATGTCCCGCCGCTCCTCCTCCGGCAGCAGGTACCACTCGTACGAGCGGACGAAGGGGTACACGGTGAGCCAGCGCTTCGGCGCCGCGCCGTGCATGAACGCCGGGGCGTGCGACTTGCTGAACTCTGCCTCCCGGTGCACGCCGAACGCGGTCCAGACCAGCTCGGCCGTATCCGCCAGCACGTCGCGGGTGAAGGTCCGGACCGCGTCCTGGATGGTCTCAGGGGACGATCCCACGAGCCAGACGAGCAGGTCGGCCGAGGCGGGCATCGCGGCCACGTCGTACAGACCCCGCAGGGTGACGCCCTGGCGTGCCAGTTCCTCGCCGAATCGTTCGGCTGCCTCGACGACGTTCTCCGGGGCCGGGCGTCGGCGCCCGAGGGCGACGTAGCAGGTGTAGTGGATGGTGTCAGGCATGGCTGCGCTCACTCTCGGAAGGTACGGCGTCGACCGTACTCGCGGACAGGACGGACGTGGCAGCGATGGCCAGTGAGGCCTGACGCCGCCCGTCGGCGATGCAGTCGGGGATCCCCACTCCCCGTACGGCCGAGCCGGCGACTCGCCAGGTCGGCAGCCCGGCGAGGGCGCGCTCGACGGTCGCAACCCGGTCGAGGTGGCCCACCGTGTAGACGGGTATTGCGGAGCGCCAGCGGGTCACCCGGGTCGTCACAGGGGCGGTTCGGATGCCCATCACGCTCGCGAGGTGGGCGGTGACGGTCGCCACGAGCTCGTCGTCCGGGGCCAGCGCCACCGGGCCGAGGCGCTGCGGGACGAAGGCGCGGATGAGGACGCGGTCCTCGGGCGCCCTGCCCTCCCACTTGGACGAGCTGATCGTCACCCCGCTGATCGGCGCGGACTCACCCTCCAGCCACCCCTGCCCCGTCGGAGGCTCGGGGAACGCCGAGACGGGGTAGACGAGGTTGACGACGGTCGACGTGCCGAGCGGCACGGCGCCGAGCGCGGCGGACGCGGCCGGCGCGACCTGTGCGAGGAGGGCCGCGGAGGCCGACACACCGCCGGCAAGGACGACGGCGTCGGCGCTGACGTGCTCGCCGTCGGAGAGGGTGGCTGTGACGCCACCGTCCGCCGTCGGGCTGAGTTCCACGACAGCTGCATCCGTACGCAGAGTGACGCCCGCAGCCCGCAGCTGCTCGACGAGCGTGTCGACCAGGCTGCCCAGTCCGTCCCGAAGGGTGGCGAACGGCGAGGACGGGCCGCGGCTCGCCGTACGCGCCTTCCGGCCCTGCGCCAGGGCGGCGAGCATGAGGCTCCGGTGTGTCGTCTCATCGGCCCGCAGCGACGGCAGGACGGCGTCGAGGCTGAGGTCGTCGACGCTCGCACCGTAGATGCCACCGACCATGGGGTCGGCGAAACGCCGGACGATGCCCGCACCGAGGCGCTTGCGCAGCAGGGTGCCGATCGCTTCGTCACGGCCCGGGGTCAGCTGACGCGGCAGCACGAGGTCGAGCGCCGCACGAACCTTGTCCAACGGCGAGAGGATCCGCGTCGTGACGAACGGCCACAGGCGTGTCGGCAGGACCATGCCCATGCCCTGCGGCAACGGCCGGAGCTCCCCGCGAGCGCGCAGGGACACCGACCGCGCACCGCGGATGCGGATGAGCTGGTCCTCGATGCCGAGCTCCTTGACGAGCTGGACGCCCGCTGGGCGGTACGAGACGAACGAGTCGGGCCCGTGCTCGTACAGGATCCCGTCCTCGTGCTCGGTCCGGAGCTTCCCGCCCAGCCGGTCGCTCTTCTCGAGGACGACGACCTCGCTCGCCTCGTCACGACGGACGGCCTCCCAGGCAGCAGCCAGCCCGGTGATGCCCCCGCCGACGACGAGCAGCCTCACGCGCCGACCTTGGGCACGTAGGGGCACAGGGGGTCCGACTCGAGGGCGTTGCCGGTCCACGCGTACGCACGGGCGCGCGACCCGCCACACCAGTCGTGGTACTCGCAGTGCCCGCAGCGTCCCAGGAAGGTGTCGGGGTCGCGCAGCGACCGCATCAGCGGGTCGTCGCGGTAGAGCGAGACCAGGGACGCCTCCTTGACGTTGCCCACGGTGAGCGGCAGGAAGCCGGACGGCGTGACGTCGCCGGTGTTGGAGACGAAGACGATGCCGTTGCCGTCGCGGATGCCGAACGCCCGGGACATGGGATGCGCCTCGACCTCCTCACGGCTCTTCCCCGCGTGCAGCAGCGCCGCCGGTCCGAGTCGGCGGTAGTGCATCGCCTCGGTCGTCTTCACGCGGAACGGGGCGTCGCGGCCCACCCGCTGGGCCCACAGGAGCACCTTCTCCGCCTCGCCCGGGCTCAGCTCGGTGAGCTCCGAGCCTCGGCCGATGGAGATGAGGAAGAACAGGCTCCACTGCATGAGGGTGTGCCTGCTGAGCAGCTCGTACACCGCCGGGAGGTCGGTCGCCGTCGTCTCGGTGACGAGCGTGTTCACCTGTACGGGGATGCCGACCTCGGCTGCGATGTCGAGCGCGGCGATCGTCGCGTCGAACGTGCCCGGCACCATGCGTACGCCGTCGTGGAGCTCGGCGGTCGACCCGTCCAGCGAGAGCGAGATGGCCTGGATGCCCGCCGTCTTCATCCACTCCATCCGCTCGCGGGTGAGCAGCGGAGTCACGGCCGGCGCCAGGGAGACCCCGACGCCACGCGCGGTCGCGGCCTCTACCAGTTCGGCGAGGTCGGGGCGCCGCAGCGGGTCTCCGCCGGTCATGACGATGTGGGGCAAGGGCTCCCCCGGTCCTCCGAAGTGGGTGATGTCGTCGAGGAGGGCGAGGGCCTGGGCTGTCGTGAGCTCTCCGGGCGCGGGGTCAGGCATGGCGGTGGCCCGGCAGTGGCGACAGGCGAGCCCGCAGGCGTTGGTGAGCTCCCAGTAGACGATCATCGGCGCGCGCTCGTACGCCCAGTTCACCGGCTTCACCGAGCCGATGCCGTGGGCGGGACGGGTCGCTGTGTGTGTCATGCCTTCTCCTGCGGGATGGAGTGGACGAGCTCGACCAGTCTGGTGAGCACGTCCGGGTCGGTCGATGGGGGCACGCCGTGCCCGAGGTTGAAGACGTGCCCGGGGGCGACCTCGCCCTGTCGGCACACGTCGCGGACGGCCGCCTCCAGCACGTCCCAGCCGGCCGAGAGCAGGCCGGGGTCGAGGTTCCCCTGGAGAGGCACGCGGTGGCCGAGAAGCGCGCTCGCCTCCGCGAGGCCGATGTCGGTGGAGACGCCGACCACATCGGCGCCTGCGGTGTGCATGTCGACGAGCAGGTCGCGCGTCTGCGTACCGAAGTGGATCCGGGGCAGTCCGAGGTCCTCGACGCCCGCGAGAACCATGGCCGAGTAGGGACGGACGACGGACCGGTACGTGGCGGCGTCCAGGCGGCCGGCCCACGAGTCGAACAGCTGCAGCGCCTGGACGCCGCCTTCCGCCTGGGCGCGCAGGAACGCGGTCGTCGTCGCGGCCACCCACTCGAGGAGTCGACGCCACGTCTCCGGCTCCTCGGCGAGGAGGGCGCGGGTCCGCGGCAGGTCTCTGTCGGGGCCGCCCTCGACGAGGTACGACGCCACGGTGAAGGGGGCACCGGCGAACCCGATGAGCGGTACGTCGCCGAGCTCGGCGACCGACAGTCGTACGGCCTCACGGATGGGCTCCAGCGCGGCGGGGTCGAGCTCGGGGAGCCGCTCGACGTCCGCGAGGCTACGGATCGGGTCGGCGACGACAGGGCCGACGCCCGGCACGATCTCGACGCCGACGCCGGCGAGGCGCGCCGGGACGACGATGTCGGAGAAGAAGATGCCGGCGTCGACGTGGTGACGCCGTACGGGCTGGCAGGTGATCTCGGCAGCCAGCTCCGGCGTGAGGCAGGCGTCGAGCATCGCGGTGCCCGCGCGGGCGGCCCTGTACTCGGGCAGCGAGCGCCCTGCCTGACGCATGAGCCACACGGGGCGGTGCGCCGGCGTCGCTCCCCGGTAGGCGGCGAGGAGGG
>Ga0187809_10001519_pt1 | contig 10696 bp, 9 predicted proteins | sample NC_wetland_sal_i_8_FD_132415 | JGI IMG/M metagenome (GOLD analysis project Ga0187809, IMG submission 132415) | Wetland sediment microbial communities from Neuse River Estuary, North Carolina, USA - ASW_4 | ecosystem: Environmental > Aquatic > Freshwater > Wetlands > Sediment | place: USA: North... | reverse complement strand
TCCGCCGGGGCGATAGGGCGTATGGAGCTGCGCTTCGCTGAGATCCTGTACGGCCAGCTCCAGCGCGCGGGGAAGCAATTCGATATCCCGGATCATTTCCACCCTGGCCGCCTCGGTGTAGGCTGCGTCGCCCGCACGCCATTCGGCCTGGGTACCGATGGGAAAACTGAGATCGGTCGCCTGGTTGGTCATAAAAGGTTATTGGTTGTGTACAATGTCAAGCAATTCAATTTCAAATACGAGCGCGGCGCCTCCGGGGATGGCAGGGCCCGCGCCGCGGTCACCGTATCCAAGGTCGGAAGGTACAAACAGTTTCCACTTGCTGCCGACCGGCATCAGCTGGAGGGCTTCCGTCCAGGCATGAATGACACCGGCCACCGGGATCACCAGCGGGCTGCCATGTTTGTAGGAATTATCGAATTCCTTTCCATCAAAAGTGGATCCCACATAATCGGCCTTGATGGTATCGGTCAGTTTGGGAATAGGTCCCGTTCCCTGGGTGATCACCTGGTATTGCAGCCCGTCGGGAAGGGTCACGACGCCGGGCTTTTTTTTGTTTTCCTCCAGGAATTTGTTTCCCGCCTCCTTTTCATCCCGGATGTTGTCCATCATGATTTGCTCGAGTTTCGTCTGGATGAGGATGCTGCATTGCTCATCCGGCATCAGCAGCGGCCGGTCATGGTAAACGTCATCATAGGCCTTCTTGATCATCTCCGTATTGACGTTTTTGATACCGTCGATCTTAAAATATTTCGCGGTCTGCACTCCCATGGCATAACTGAAACTATCCAGGGAGGAAAGCGCCCCCGTCACGGTCTTCGGCACCGGTGGGTGTTTGGCGGGCGCCTTCTTTACTGTTTTCTTTGACTGCGCATACGCGCCCGTTACCAGTCCGGCCAGTAAAAGCGCCAGGACCGGCTTGCTCCATTTGCTGTTAAAATCAATCATTGCTTTCATAATTTAATATGTTTAATCGTCGCGGAACTCCTTGCCGGTCAGGTGGATGAAAACATCCTCCAGGCTGGCGGCCTTGGTTACTTTCGGCCGCTCGAAACCCGATGCCACCAGGTCGTCGATCAACCGGTCCGGGGTCTGTAGCGCTATGATCTTCCCTTCATCCATGATGGCTACCCGGTCGCACAGTTGTTCCGCCTCGTCCATATAATGGGTGGTAATGATTACGGTCGTGCCCTTTTTCCGGATGTCCCTGATCAGCTCCCAGAGATTGCGGCGCGCCTGGGGATCCAGTCCCGTGGTAGGCTCATCCAGGAAGATGATCTTCGGGGAATTGATCAGCGTGGTGGCAATCGAAAATCGCTGCTTCTGGCCGCCGCTCATGTTCTTGTACTTGTTCTTCGCCTTGTCTTTCAGGTTGACCATTTCCAGGAGGTCCATCGCGTCGACGCGGGTATTGTACAGCCCGCAAAAAAGATCGATGAGCTCCAGGAGGTTCAGACCCGGATAAAATCCCGACGTTTGTAATTGCACCCCGATGATCTTCTTGATCTTCCCCGGTTCCCGGTCCAGGTCCAGTCCTCCCACCAGTACCCTGCCCGAAGTTTTTTCCCGCAGCGTTTCCATGATCTCGAGGGTCGTCGATTTACCGGCGCCGTTGGGTCCCAGGAGCCCGAATATCTCTCCCTCGTACACTTCAAACGAAATGCCTTTGACGGCTTCGAACTTGCCGTAATTTTTTTTCAGGTCGGTTACCGAAATGATTGTTTCCATTATTTTATTACTAGGTATCAGAATCGGGTGCCCTCCTCTACGGGATCGCCGGTGCTTTCCCTGCCAAACAGGATTCCAGCTCCGCCATCATCGACGAACTCCCTATGAACAAAGGTGTCCTCTCGTGGAGTTCCACGGGCTGCTTTTCCAGGATCCTCCGGTGACCGTCAGTCGCCCGGCCGCCGGCGATCTCCACCATATAGGCAAGCGGATTGCATTCATACAGGAGGCGAAGCTTGCCCTGCGGACGGCTGATCGTACCCGGGTAGATAAAGATACCGCCCCGGATCAGGTTGCGATGGACATCCGCCACCATGCTGCCGATATACCGTTGGGTATAGGGGCCTCCATGATCCCGGTCCTTTCGCTGGCAGATCTCGATATATTTCCTTACTCCTTCAGGATATTGGTAGTAGTTTCCATGGTTCACCGAATACATCTTCCCCGCTTCAGGGCACCGGATACCGGGGTGACTGAGGCAGAATTCACCGATCGAAGGGTCGAGCGTGAACCCGTTCACCCCCCTGCGGGTCGCATACACCAGGATGGTTGATGAGCCGTAAATGACATATCCGGCGGCAACCTGGCGCATGCCGGGTTGCAGGAAATCAGCGGTTGTCAGCGACGTACCCACCGGCGTCACCCGCCGGTAGACGCTGAATATCGTTCCGATGGAGACGTTGACATCGATGTTGGTGCTGCCGTCCAGCGGGTCGAACATGCAGACATACTTGGAATTCATACTGACCTGGTTATCGAAGATCACCACGTCATCCAGTTCTTCACTGGCGATCCCTGCGCAGCTGATGCCGTGCTGCAGCACCCGGATCAGCTGGTTGTTCGCGTACACATCGAGCTTTTTCACTTCCTCGCCCTGCACGTTCACATTCCCGGTATCCCCCAGGATATCCACGAGGCCCGCCTTGTTGACCTCCAGGTTGATGCGTTTGGCTGCCAAGCCGATATCCCGCAAAAGGCCGGCCAGTTCCCCCGTCGCCTGGGGAAAGGACCGCATCTCACGGATGGTGAATTCATCGAGCGTCAGAACCTGCCTGTTGACCATATCCGGCGATATCATTTGGTTGCCGGCAAAATTAGCGTAATTCAGATTGAGATACCGGTCCCGAACCATCAATTTCAACGGGCCAGCCGGATTTTATTTTTCGTTACTGAATTTCATTTTCCGTTTACTTTGTTGATCAAAAAACGGATATGAAAGTGTTCAAATTCGGGGGCGCCAGCATCAGCACACCGGAGCGGGTCAAAAACCTGCCAAAGATCCTGCAGGCGTACCGGGATGAGAAGATCCTGATCGTGGTCTCGGCCATGGGAAAAACGACCAACGCACTGGAAAAGGTGGCTGAGTCTTTTTTTAGCGGCAACAAGGAACTGGCCCTGCAACTGTTCGCCAGGGTCAAACAGGAACATCTCAATTTATTGAAATACACGATTACCCAGCAGTGGGAAGCCGCCACCCGGGATCTCAACAGCTTCTTCACGGAGGTGGAATGGATGCTTCACGACCGGCCCGTGAAGGACTATGCCTACTATTACGACCAGGTCGTCTGCGCCGGGGAGCTGTTGTCCACCACCCTGGTGAGCCATTTCCTGCGGGAGGAGAAGATCCCCAACCGCTGGGTGGACGTCCGGGATCTCATACGAACCGACGACCAATTCCGGGACGCCGCGGTGGACTGGGACGTGACCGCCCGCCAGATCGGCGAACAGGTTCCCCGTCTTTTCGAAACCTGCAATTTCATCATTACCCAGGGATTTATTGGCAGCACCGACGAAAACGAAAGTACGACCCTGGGGCGCGAGGGAAGCGACTTTACCGCCGCCATTTTCGCCAATGTCCTGGAAGGGGAAGATGTTACCATCTGGAAAGATGTCGAGGGCGTGATGAACGCCGACCCCAAAGACTTCCCGGGTGCCAGGGTCATTGGTGCGCTCGATTACCGGGAAGTAATCGAAATGGCCTACTACGGGGCCCAGGTGATCCATCCCAAAACGATCAAGCCCCTCCAGAACCGGGATATCCCGCTATTGGTAAAATCCTTCGTGGACCCTTCGCTTCCGGGCACACGCATTTCTTCGGTCATACAGCACGATCTCCCGCCCATCATCGTTTACAAACGCAACCAGGTCCTGATCACGTTCGAGTCCAGGGATTTTTCTTTCGTGGAAGGCGAGCCCGTGAACGATCTTTACAGGATCCTGCAGGAGGCGCGGATCAAACCGAACCTCACACAGAATGGTGCGATCAGTCTTTCCGTATGCATGGATGACATTCCCGGCAAGCTGGAACAGGTAGCGCTCCGGGCGGCGGAACGTTTCGAGGTGCAGGTGGAAAAACAGTTAACGTTGCTGACGATCCGGCATTACACCGGCGAATACCTGCAAAAGCTGACAAGCGGCAGGACCATTGTCATGCAGCAGAAAACGCCGGTGACGATCCAGACCCTCATGCGGGAAAGTCAATCGATCACATAATCTCCCCGGCGATCGATCAGGATGACGGGCAGCTGGTGGGTTTCCTCAAATTTGTCGTAGGCAAGTTTCAGGTTCATCGCAAATTTTTCCAGCGAGGGGTTGTTCTTCACGGCATTTTTAAAATATTCCATCGACTTTTTGGAGCTGTACCGGATGGGGAAAACGTGTACGGGAATAAAATCCTGCCCGTTGAGCTTCGCGTAACTCGCAATCGTGTAGATCTCCTCGATGTCATTGTCCGTGACCGGGATGCATCCGACCGAAACGCAGCTACCGTGTATATAGATTCCGTTCCCGGGATGCAGCGAATCGCTCAGGAGCTCATCGGATGCGTTGGGATAGTTCAGGTGCATGGACAGGTGGTAGGCGCTGTGCGGGTTGAACTCGTTGATATAATAAAATCCTTCCGGCACCTGGTAATCGCCCTGCATGCGCTTGGGTCCCATCGTGCCGCTCTGCATGCATACCTTGTAGGTTTTGAACAACTTGTATTTTTCCTTCTCTGAATTTTTAACCCAGACTTCCAGTTGCGCGTCATATTTAAAGCTCCGGATATAGACATACCGCGCGGGCCATTCCAACCCGCGTGCGGCAAACTCCTTCTGAAGGGTATCTTCTACTCCCGGTGCATTCGTGAATTCCCTGAGCAGGATTTTACCATGCGGCGCTACGGAATTCTGCGCGGTCGCCGTAAGAGCGATCAGAAAAATTCCGGCGACAAGCAGGAATGGTCCGGGGATTTTACGCATCATGGTTATAATAGGATCTCGTCCAATACTAACGTAAAAATAATTTTTTTATTTAAAAAATGCGGGCGCTTCCCGGGGATTAACGCTTTGTTAGCGCTACAGGTTTCCCCGCAGTTCCTGCTCTCTTTCAATGGCTTCGAACAGCGCCTTGAAATTCCCTTTCCCGAAACTGCGCGCGCCCTTGCGCTGGATGATCTCAAAAAAGAGCGTCGGCCGGTCCTGGACGGGTTTGCTGAAGATCTGTAGCAGGTAACCCTCTTCGTCCCGGTCCACCAGAATGCCCAGTTCCTGAAGGGGCGCGAGATCCTCGTCGATATGCCCCACCCGTTCCAGTAACGTCGTATAATAATTGGATGGCACTTTCAGGAATTCAACACCGCGCTGCTGCAACTGCAGGACCGTATCGATGATATGATGCGTGGCCAGGGCCACGTGCTGGCATCCTTCGCCGTTATAAAATTCAAGATACTCCTCGACCTGGCTTTTCTTTTTTCCTTCCGCCGGTTCATTGATCGGGAACTTGACATACCCGTTGCCATTAGACATCACCTTGCTCATCAGCGCGGAATATTCCGTCGAGATATCCTGGTCGTCAAAGCTCAGGATATTCCTGAATCCCATTACCTGCTCGTAAAATGACACCCACTTGTTCATCTGGCCCCAGCCCACGTTTCCGACACAGTGGTCAACATAAAGCAGACCCGTTTCCGGCGGGTTGTACAGGCTTTCCCATTTGCGGTACCCCGGCAAAAAAGGTCCGTGGTAATTTTTCCGCTCGATGAACAGGTGTACGGTATCGCCGTAGGTATGGATGCCACTCATCACCACTTCCCCGGAGGCGTCGGTACGCCGTGTGGGTTCGAGATAACTTTTGCCTCCGCGCCGGGTAGTCTCCTCCCAGGCCCTGCCCGCATCTGCCACGCGCAGCGCCAGCACCTTCACCCCGTCTCCGTGCAGGGCGACATGGGCGGCTGCCTCATCACTGCCGCGGAGGGCCGTCGTGAAAACAAAGATGAGCTTGTTCTGGCGAACCGCGTAGCTCGCCCGGTCGCGGTTCCCCGTTTCGGGCCCGGAGTAGGCCAGTGACTGGAATCCGAACGCGGCTTTGTAGTAGTGCGCCGCCTGGCGGGCATTGCCGACATAGAATTCGACGTAATCGGTCCCTTCCAGCGGCAGGAAATCCCCGGATTGGACCTCACTGCCGGAAGGCGCCATCGTGGATTGACTCATATCGATCGCTTTTTTGCAAAATTAGCCTATATGGACCACAAGCGACCCGCAGCGCCCGGTAAAACGTCCCGTAATATTATGAGCGGTGGCCCCGGGGTGCCCTTGTTTTCCTAATTTCACACAAAATCAAAACATGATCATGAAAAAAATTTTCCTGCTCCTGCTGGCAGGCTGTTCCGTGATATCAAGAGCCCAAAATACCCCGGCGCCGACGCTGAAATCCATTCTCCTCGAACAATTGAAAAGCACGCACAATGCAGAGGAATGGTTCGTGCCGGCGAACATCGCCGTGGAGGGTCTGACGGCCGAGCAGGCCAACTGGAAGGACAGCAATGAAAATCATTCCATTGCTCAACTGACCACCCACCTGATTTTCTGGGACATGCAGTCACTTGCCAAGTTCAAGGGAGAGACACCCGCCCCCTTCAGCGGTGACAACAAGGAGACGTTCGCACCAGTGGACAAGGACACCTGGGCAGCCACCGTCAGGAGGCTGGACAGCGTCCTGACGGAGTGGGAAAAGGCTGTCGAAGCCGCGGACGATGCCAAGCTGGCGTCGTGGTATTCCACCATCGCCCACATCGGTACGCACAATGCCTATCATATCGGTCAGATCATCTACATCCGGAAAATGAAGGGATGGTGGGATGACAACAAGGGCGTAAAGTCATAAGGCTGCGAATGCGAAGGTCGCCTTGCGGGTTCCTGTATACGGGGAGGGCGTGGTTTCATTATCCGTGGCAAAGCCGTTATCTTGCGAAAAAATCTCATGAAGGTTGGCATACTGGGCGGGGGGCAGCTGGGCAGAATGCTTTTGCAGGCGGCAGCCAATTACACGGTGGAAACGCATGTGCTGGAAAACGACCCGGAATGTCCGGCGGCCCATCTTTGCAACCAGTTCACCTGCGGCGATATCCGCAATTTTGACGATGTCTACCGGTTTGGCAGGAACCTGGAAGCCCTTACCATCGAGATCGAGTCGGTCAACACGGATGCCCTGCACCGGCTGCAGCAGGACGGGGTCCGGATATTCCCTTCACCATCAACGCTCTCCACGATCAGGGACAAGATCCTGCAAAAACAGTATTATGTAGCTGTGGGAGTCCCCTCCCCGCAATTCATTGTGACGCAATCCATCGGCGAGCTGGCCGGTCATGCGGATTTCCTGCCCGCGGTGCACAAGCTGGCCACCGGCGGATATGACGGGCGAGGCGTAGTGGTCCTCCCGGACGAGACGCGGCTCCCCCAGGGTTTTGACGCACCCGCCGTGCTGGAGAAGATGATCCGGATCAAAAAGGAGATCGCCGTTACGGTGGCCATCGGCCAAAAGGGTGAAACCGCGTTGTATCCCCCGGTGGAAATGATCTTTAACAACGACCTGAACCTGCTGCAATACCAGCTTTGCCCCGCTTCACTACCCGAAAAGATCCTGTGGAAGGCCGAGGCGATCGCACTGGCGGTTGCCAGGAATTTTAACAGCGCGGGCCTGTTTGCGGTGGAGATGTTCGTGGACCAGGAGGATAATGTATGGGTCAATGAGACCGCACCCAGGGTGCATAACAGCGGTCACCATACGATCGAGGGAAACTACTGTTCACAATTCGATATGCTCTGGAGGATCATGCTGGGCTATCCCCTGGGACATACGGGCGTGATCCTTCCCTCCGTAATGATCAATCTCATCGGGGAAGACGGCTTTTCCGGAAATGCCGTCTACGAAGGCCTGGAAGCGGTGCTGAAGATCGACAATGCCTTTGTCCACCTGTACGGCAAGAAGGAAACGCGGCCCGGAAGAAAAATGGGGCACACGACCGTGCTCAGCAGCAGCCCGCAGGATCTCACCCATAAGGCCAACCTGATCCGCCATACCCTGAAGGTCAAGGCGTGAATACGGCCTACGTCGCAGCGACCGGGTACCTAGAAGGGAATTTCGTTTACCAGCCTTTTCAGTTCGATTTCAGAGGACTTGGCCGCAAAGCTGATGTTCGTATAGGCATAAGCAGCCTGCTGAAAACTTTGCTGTGCCTGCGTCAATTCCACGATGGTGGCCTGGTGCAGCCGGAACCGGTATAGCACCAGGTCAATGAGCTTGCGCGCCAGTGTTACATTACTCCGCTGGGAGTCCAGCTGTTGCAGGGAGGAAGCGTACGCCTGGTAGGTTTGCACGGCTTTCGCCCGGTAATCCCTGATCAGGATGTCCTTCTGGAGTTCAGCGTTCCTTACGTTGATCGTCGCGACCTGCTGCTGTCTTTTATAAATAGAACCATTGTAGATCGGGATCGTGAGCGATACCCCCGCAAAAGGGCCGTTGCTCTCATTCAGCAGGAAATTTCCGGCCGATATTTTACTCCGGTTGTAGTTGTAGCCGGCATTGGCGCGAAGGGACGGATATCGCTGCGCCGCCGTCTCTTTCACGATCAGCTGGTTGATGCTGACCTGTTCGTCGGCGGCTACGATATCGGCATTTTTCCCGAGGTCATCCAGGATGTTACCCAAAACGATGTGAGGGTCCACGTCGATGACCGTGTCCATGATGGAAAACGAGGAGTCGGGGCGAAGGTTCAGCAGGAGCAGCAGGCCGGTTTTTGCCTGGTCGATCACCAGTTGCTGAGACTGCTGCTGCTGTTCCAGGTTGTTCAGGTTGATCTGGGACTGGAACAGGTCGGCGTCGTTGGCCATGCCTACGCTCTGCTGGGTCCTGACGATTTTCAGTTGCTCGCGCGCTACGGCGACGGATTCGTTGATAGCCTGTAAATACGCCTGCTGCCGCACGACATCGTAGTAACCCGTCATGACGGAAGCCATGGTATTCTGGATCAGCGAATTCAGCACCTGTTCGCTTTGAAGCTCCAGCTTGTCCAGTTGTTGCTTCGTCGCAACGACCCGGGCGCCGTTATATAACAACATGCCGGCAGTGATGCCGGAAGAAAGCGTGTTCCCCGCCGCTCCGCTGCGCTGGATCACCTCCCCCGAATTGAGCTTCTGGTGGACGTTGGTGGACTGTTCATTGTCGGTCGCCGAAGCGCTCACCAGGGGCAACCCGCCCGCCATGCCGATGTTGTTATTGATGGTGTTGATGGCAACGTTATTCTTCTGCAGCTGGATATCGAGGCTTTTTTTCAGTGCTATATTGATCGCATCCTGCACGGTAAGCGATTGCGCTCCCGCCAGGTGAAGCGCCAGAACGAAGGGTATTGCAATTACTTTTTTCATTCGGTTCCTGATTTTTCAAATGCTGGTTGCTATTCCCCGAGGCCGCCGGCATCCCTTTTGACGCCCCTGAACTCATTATCCTTTTCGCGGTCTGTCTTGTGTCTCCCCGAAATAAAGGTGTAGATGGCCGGGATAACGAACAGCGTAAAGATGAGTGAAAAGATGATCCCGCACACGACCACCACACCCAGCGAGATCCGGCTTCCTGCAGAGGCACCGAGGTTCAGCGCGATGGGCAATGCTCCCAGGGATGTGGCCAGGCTGGTCATCAGGATGGGTCGCAACCGCAGGGTCGCTGCATCGATCACCGCCTCCATCTTCGTGAGCCCGTGCGCCCGGCGCTGGTTTGCAAATTCCACGATCAGGATCCCGTTTTTCGTCACCAGCCCGATAAGCATGATCATGCCGATCTCGCTGAAAATATTCAGGGTCTGGTTGAAGATCCACAGGCTCAGCAGGGCGCCGGCAAGCGCAAGGGGCACCGTGAACATGATCGTCAGGGGATCCGTAAAGCTTTCAAACTGGGCCGAGAGGATCAGGTAGATCAGGATCAGCGCCAGGATGAAGGCAAATACGATATTGGAGGAGCTCTCCGCATAATCCCGGGACGGACCGCTCAGGGCCGTCGAATAGGATTCATCGAGCAGCCGGTTGGCGATGGCCTGCATGGCCCTGACCCCGTCCCCGATCGTATATCCTTCCGCCAGCGAGGCGGAGATGGTGGCAGCCTTGTACCGGTTAAAGTGGTACAGCACCGCGGGATCCGTGCTTTCTTTCAGCGAGATCACGGAAGACAGCGGAATACTGGCCCCCGCGTTATTACGCACATACAGGTCGCTGATATCCTGTGGCTTGTTACGGTCGTTGCGTTCCACCTGGGCAATGACCGAATACTGGAAACCGTTCTGGATGTAATACGCCAGGCGTCCCCCGCTGAATGCCGCCTGCATCGTGGAGATCACGTCCTGGGTGGAAAGCCCGAGGTCCTTGATCTTCATCCGGTCCACCGATATCTGCAGTTCGGGTGTATTGAACTTCAGGTTCACATCCACGTTGGCGAAGGTTTTATCCTTTCGGACCTCATCCAGGAACTTCGGGATGATCGTCCTGAGCTTGTCCAGGTTCTGGTTCTGGATGATGAACTGGACGGGCACACCGCCCTTCGAACCTCCGACGGCGATGGTCTGGTCCTGCGAGGCAATGATGTTGGCCTGGTTAAAACGGCGCATCTTGATCTGCAAATCATTGTAGATCTGTTGTTGTGTGCGCACCCGGTCTTCCGG
>Ga0187809_10001518_pt1 | contig 10697 bp, 7 predicted proteins | sample NC_wetland_sal_i_8_FD_132415 | JGI IMG/M metagenome (GOLD analysis project Ga0187809, IMG submission 132415) | Wetland sediment microbial communities from Neuse River Estuary, North Carolina, USA - ASW_4 | ecosystem: Environmental > Aquatic > Freshwater > Wetlands > Sediment | place: USA: North... | reverse complement strand
GAAGACCATCGAACACCGACGCTTGCAGCACCGCAAGCTCGCCGCTTAATATCAACCCCAGGACGAGGCCCGCGCTCCGCTAATCAACGCCGCGATCTGCGCCAAATGTTCTGACGACAGACATTTCGCAGCGGTGATGTCTTCACCCATGTTCTGCGCTGCTGTGTTGAGTGCGACGATCAGCCCGAGGAAGGTCAGGATAAGCCCGACGCCGACGAAGATATTCGAGGCGAAATGCAGGACGGTGAGCTTTGGCGCTGCGCGGTTGAAGAACGCGCTTGGACGATTGGTATTGCGCACGGGTGAGGCGCTCTCATCGACCATGGATTCCTGAAATTCACGCCAGGCCTGGACGAGGTTATGTGCGCCTTCCTGCTCGGTCCCCATCGCGCCCGAAACCTCGATGTAGCTCTCGGCAAAGGTGTGCCTTTCGGCATCGGGATCTCGATCAGTCCCTAGAGCCGACTGCAGTGCGTCGATCCGTTCCCGTGCAGCAGCAAGGTAGGGGACCACCCTCTTCTTTGCTCGCTGCCTGACGATAAAGGCGGCGGCGAACATGATCGGCAGCAGGACGAATGGTGCGACCCAGCGCTCACCGTACACAAAGTCAAGCACGCCCAAAAACAGATCGAGTATTTGCTCGAGAATCTCGTTCATTTGTCCCTCAATTGAATAAAGGCTTCAAGACTAGCGCCCTGGAAGTCGAAGCCTTACCCCGTTCAGCCAGGTAACTGGCTTCCATGTGTCTGAAAAATCAAGCCTGGAGTTGCCCCTGCTTCAAATTGGTTCTGAGGCCTGATGAGGTTTCCGGCCTGCAATGCGGCCGTCTTCAGATCAGACAAGTCCAGGGTCGCTGCAATCAGTGTATCCTCGCTACCGACAACAGAATGCTGGCTCTGAAAGCCTGCGAGCGACTTCAGGTCATCGTGGTGGGGGTAGAGCAACATCAGATCGGGGCACTGGTAGATCCTGCCATAGGCCATCATCTGGTAGACGTCTGACTGGCTCACGCCCTGCTTGGGATCGTCGATTGAAGGCGCGAGGCGCTTCCACTTGGTGTCGATGATCATCAACCGTTCGGGACCTCGACGAATGATGATGTCCGGCTTGGTCATGAAGCGGCGCCGGCCCGTTGGTACGTGGTCTTCGCCGAGCTCTGCGAGGCAATGCAGCCTTCCGCCCTGGAGATCGACCTGAAGACCTGTGCCGACGAGGGCGCGCCTGAGTGTTCGCCCTACGAACTCCTCGAACAGGGTGTTCATTTCAAAGAGTAGCGAGAAGCCTTGTCCGCGTCCGCTGGTAGTCGTCTGGAAGCGCTCGCCGAGGAGAAGTCGGGCGAGCTCGAGGAGATCCTTCCAGCGGGCATTGGTGCGGTCGAGGATCACGCTGTTCCAGCGCAGCGACTGGACCGGCACGTCGCTCACGTCGGCAAAGGCGAACGACAGCTCGCGCAGCCTGCGCTGATTGTGTGTGGACCGCGACAGCTGCAGCAGGCGGGCGACGGCGGCCCTCATGATCTGGTTGAGCGGGATGTCGCTCGACAATTCATCGAAGCGGCACGCCAGCCGGTCCGGGCTTGCAGCCAGAGTGGAGAACTGCCGAATGACATCGAGCCGTCCGCGCAGCGTCGGAATGTCTTCTTCCATGGACACGTAGCGCCGAGGCAAGCCAAGATGCACGGCTTCGAAGAGCCTATCGCAGAAGAGGCGGATCAGAACCTCGAGCAGGTTTTCATCCTGCCAGCCGAGCCGCGCCATCTGGCCTGCGGCAATGTCGAGATCGAGTGCAACCGCAAGCATGTGCACGAGATTGCGCCGGATCTGGGCCTGGCTTGCCGCGCTGTCGCCATCGCCAAGCCCGTCGATCTTGGGAAGGATTTCGAGCGTGCAATCCTGGGCAGCGATGACGCCGACAACCTGCTGCGCGCGCAGCGCATTCCGGCCATGCTGCAGGATGCGCGCGCCTTCCTCGCCGCCAAGCGGGTTCGCGCGCGCGACGGCGGCAATCCGGTCAGCGGCCCATTCGGGTATTTCCTCGGGCCCGTCGCCATAGCGGATCTTGCGCCATTCAAGGACTGTCCGGCTGATCATGCAAAGGCGTCGTAGGCACTGGCGTCGAAGTGATCGCGAACCTGCCAGCGCCAGCGATCCTCGCTGAAGCCATCGGACTGGATGCCAGCCGGTGGAGACAGCTGGCTGCGAGTGAGAAAGCGTCCTGCGCCTTCGGCATCGCCGAGCACGAGCGCGACCTTGTTCCAGTCCTCGTAGAAATATTCGGCGAGGAGCGGGATGACGCGGTGTTGCATCGTCTCGTGGACGTCTTCGATCGTCCGGCAGTTCATGAAGTAGGCGTGGCCGATCTGATGCTCGCGGTCGAAGAGATATTCGATCCGCTCGTTGAGTCGGCGCAGCAGTCCAACCAGGGGCACACCTGTCCGTTCGGCGGCCTCCTCGAGCAGGTCAGGCTCGGGCATGAGCTCGCGGAAGGTGAACCGGCGGCGAAGCGCGGTATCAAGGAGCGCGATCGAGCGGTCGGCGGTGTTCATGGTGCCAATGATGTGGAGGTTGTCGGGCACCCCGAAGACATCGCCGGAATAGGGAAGCTTGACGGTCGTCTGGTTGGCACCGCCGATCCGCTTGTCTTCCTCGATGAGCGTGATCAGCTCGCCGAAGACCTTGGAGATATTGGCGCGGTTGATCTCGTCGATGATGAGAACGAACTGGTCAGGAGAGGCGTCGGAAGCCGGAGCATTGCCAGGCAGCAGACGCGATAGCGCCTCGAGCTTCATCCGGTTGCGCTTCAGCAGATAGCAGGTGCGCATGGTGAACTTGCCATCATGGATGGTCTCAACGGGCAAGGATTCGTCGAGGACAAGAAGCCAGCGAACGGCGCGGCGATGGTTGTATTCGCGGACGTCGGTCGGCGCATATTCGTATCGGCCGACAACCTCGCCAATGGCGCGGAAGCTTGAATTCCCATCCGGAACTATGACGATGTCACCCTCCTTCATGGAGCTGCGGAATCGCCAAAGCTGCGAGATGTTGCCATCCGAGCCATGTGTGCCTGGATGAAGCTCGTTCCACTTGTCGAAGATGGCCTGATAGTCATCATATCGGGGGTCGGACCAGTCCACATCGCCGCCCCAGCCAAGAACTATGTAATTCCCTTCGATGGCAGCATCATAGATATGATCTTCGCTGCCCGCTCGGCCAAGAGACATCTTGAAGAACTCGCGACCGCTAAGGTCGAGCCCCGTTGGCCTGCCGACATTGCGCCGGGATTGCTGGGCAAGAGCGGATATTTCCCGAAATATTCCTCGCTTGGGTTCCAGACGGAAGCCAGCCGCAGCGCCTTCATCTTCGCCTTCACCATTTCCTGTCTCTGGGCGCAGGCCCTCGACGAAGTCCTCGTAGGCGTATGACTGGTGGAAGGTGACAAAGCCGATCTGCCCCGCCTCGACGAGCGTATCGTAGCGTGCCTTCAGTTCGGATCGGTCATTGGGAGCCGAGCCATCGCAAAGCGCTACGGCTTCCTTCGCGGTCCGGTAGGTCTTTCCGGTCCCGGGAGGGCCGTAAAGAATGAGATTGGTGGGTCTGGGCATGGGCTTGGTCTCGTCGTGATCTGAATCATTGTCGGGCTGGGCTGCGTCCTGGGTCTCCCTGACGACCCAGATGAACCCCTGGACATCCCAGAGATCGCGCGGCTGCCAACCCCATTCCTCGAATTTCTCGAACAGTGTGTCGGCAAGGTCGAGGACGGCTGCATATTCGTCCTCGTTGACGGGATTGTTTCCGAAGGGAGACTTGCCTGTCAGCGCCTTGCTTGCGCGCCAGAGGGGATCCGTATTGATCCCCATCGCTTCTGTCGGATGCGCAAGAGCCAGCAGCATCGAGGGAATATTGCGGCTCTCGCTGTAGGGTTGGCTCTTGTCCTGTCCCTCGCTGAGGATCGGCCAGGTGGCCTTGACGAAACGATCGAGGGCTACGGCTGGGTCGTCCTCGGAAAGGATAAGGTTTCCAGCTTCAGTTTCGAGGATCCCCGGGTGGCTGGCGCGAAGGCTCCTCATCCGAGCATCGGTGCGCCAGCCGAGCAGCCCCGATTGCGGACCGGTCAGAATATCAAGGAAGCGCCCGCCCAGCTCTTCTTCAGACACGGATTCATCGTCCAGCGCTGCCTGTGCCTTTTCAAGCAGGGATTCCTTGTATCCTCGCTCCTCATCGAAATATCCGCCTTCGCTCGCCGCAAAACCGGCCGGCTCAAAATCAGGAAACTTGCTGAGAAAGCGCTGCTTGAGCCGCGCGAGCTCGGCTGCATCTATTCTTTCATCGAGACTGTCGACGACCCTGAATCCCAGACGCGATATGAGCTCGCGCGAACGGGTAGCATCACGGATCTGGGTATCGGCTCCTTCGACGGTGCGCAGCGCGACATTGGCGATGGCCTTGCAGGGGTAGAACTTGCCCTCTTCGGCAATCCAGTAGGTTCTGGGGCGCCTGAAGCCATGCTTGTCGAGGAACGGGTCGGTTCCGAGCTCTTCGCACTCGCGGATCGCGGCGATGACCGCGGCGCGAGTCAGCGTGCCTGCGGCTGACCCTTGCGCTTCATACCAGTCGAGCACGCGGTTGAAGCTCGCCCGATCGGCAAACGTGATCTTGATGACCTGGCGTGGCTGCGCGCCGCCGGGCGGCATGTGCTTGAGGCGGCTGGGGAGATTGGATTGTCGCCCCTGGTCGGGGGCGTAGTAATCCGGGGAACCTGCAGGCGGCGGATTGTCCCTGCCGCCTTCGATCCAGATCCGGACCGATTGGCCTTCCTTTTCGAGCGCGACCTGGCGCTCATCGGGCAAGGCAAAGCTCGTGACATAGCGGTTGCCGGTATCCTTGATGGTCGGGATCTCTTCACCGTAGCGTCGCTTCAATTCGCGCTCGGCAGCGGCGATATCGAAAGCCCCTTCGGTATTGAGCCTGAAGGTAAAGCGGACAGTCGAGGAATTGGCGGGTCCGGCCCGGTCGATCAATTCTCCATCGATCAGCTCGGCAAACTTGCGACTGTCCAGAGCGCTGCAGACGGCTGGCATGGCATTGGCGAGCCCAAGGTCGCGGTGGATGTCCCCTGATACCACCGAGAACTGGTTTTCGCCTCTCCGGCGAGCCGGGGTCGCGTAATTGTCAGCCACATGCTGGCGAACCCGGTCCGCCTGGCTCATGTCTCCGGCGGCTGTCTCACCGTTCCTGAAGCGGACATAGGCTGACACTGCCGACTTGTAGCCTGACAGGCTGTCGTAGACCTTTCCGTCGATTTCAAGCCCGGAAGGGTTGGGCTTGCCTGCCGCCTGATCGGCTGCGGTATAGGTAAGCTTTTCGAAGATGCTCGCGCAGCCATCGTGATCGAAAGCTGCGTCGAGGTCGCCGAACTGCTTCTCGACCCGCCGCAGATCGGAGATCCGCGTCGCGATCGAGCTGGCTACCAGCCCTTCGCTCGCCATCCATTCCCTGAACTTGTCTTCGGTCACCAGCGAAATACCCCCGCGCGCATCTTCCAAATTTCTCCGTTTCGATCCAGTCGCTTCTTCAATTACTTGCCTCGTTATTGAGCCAGGCGAGCGTATTGACGAGTTTAAGGTGTTCGACCGTGGTCGCCTCGAGCTCGAGCAATTTCGGATTGGCAAGGACGATGGCGAGCGCCCGTGCGCGGCTGACGGCCACATTGAGCCTGTTCTTCGAATAAAAGAAGTCGACGTGGCGCGGGAGGTCGTCGGGCGATGAGGTCGTCATGCTGACGATGACAATCTCGGCCTCCTGCCCCTGGAACTTGTCGACCGTGCCGACCCTGGCTCCCTCGGGAAGCGCGTCCTTGAGCGCATTCACCTGGATGTTGAAGGGTGCAACGACGAGGATGTTGTCGAGACCGATCGTCCCTTCCTCACCATCGAAGTCGATGAAACGGGTGCCGAGCAGCGCATCGACCAGCTCCACCGTCTTCGCGACCTCCGCCTCACTGATCTGCCTGCAGCCGGTGTGGTCCATCGGGATCATGCGGATCCCGTGAGGAGGCAGGGTGGGATCCGCATCTTCACCAGGGAGCAGGGTCTGTTGCTCGCAAGCGGGATGGGACCTGAGGCGGCCATCATAAACGGCCCGCGAGATGAAGCTCCCGATCGAGGGGTTCATGCGCCAGCTCGTATCAAGGAGAATGCCTCTCTCCGGCGCGATCGTTGCCGCGCCCTCGAGCAGATAGTCGAGTGCGGAGAGTCCGCTATCGCCCGGGTGTGCGCCCTGGATTGGCTGGCCAAGCTGCATCTGATCCCCGACCAGAATGATGTTCTTCGCCGCCGAACCCATGGCGAGCAGGTGCCCGAGTGAGACCTGCCCGGCCTCGTCGACGACGAGATAGTCGAAATGCTGATCGAAGGCGGGGCGGGCAAAGAGCCAGGCAGTGCCCCCGACGAGGTCATAACCGCCTTCTTCGACATCGCCATTGTCGGCGAGGTCATAAATCATCTGGCCGTTGAGGTAGCTGTCCGGATCGCCGGGCGAGACCTTCTTGGCGCCGAACACATGAACGCCTTCCTTTTCTGCGATCTCCTCGATCTTCCCGAGGAGATTGTTGATCGCCTTGTGGCTGTTCGAGGAAACCCCGACCTTCTTGCCTGCTGCGATCAGCGAGAGGATCATGTGGGCACTGGTGTAGGTCTTGCCGGTCCCCGGAGGGCCCTGGATAAAGAGTGCAGAATGATCGAGCGCCAGGGCGCGTGCGATTGCGGCATCGACCAATGTCTCGTTGTCCCTGACAAGCGTCCCGCCCTGCCAGTCGAGCAGGCGAGGACCGGTTCGCTCGACAATGTCGGAAAGCGCCCGGTAGCGCGACTCACTGGGGCCAGCCGGGTCGTGCGAGGCCCAGGCCTCGGCGACGCGTTCGACTGCGAGCTCAAGCTGCGTGGTGTCGAGCGGCCAGCCGGGAATGAGTGACCCGCCAGTCGGGAATTCGCTGCCTGCCTTCTTGCCGCGCTTGACCTCGACAATGCCCTGCTCGCGGTCGATGGCAAAGACGGTTCCGAGCCGCTCGCGGGTCGGTGCGTGGAGCGCCTCCTTGCCTTCGCGCAGCTTGGTGTCCTGGGCAGGGAACCGGTAGGTCGCGACGATCGACTGCTTTTCGGGGCGCAGCCAGTCCCCGCTCGCGGGCGAGATCGCCCCGATGCATTCGCCGTCATCGACCAGTTCGTCTTCCTCTCGCTCGCAGCGATCGAAGATGGCCCATTGTTCGGGCTTCTTGGCGCGGGTGTGAAAGTCGATGAGGTGCGAGGTAAGCTCGCGGCCACGGCCGGATGGCGGGGCAGAGCCAGCCGTGATTGCCCGGCGCAGCGCATCAAGCCGTCCCTCGCGGCGCTGAGCCTCCTCGCTCTTTTCAGGGGATGGCTCGGGACCGGACTTAGTCCACCAGGGAAGATCGGGCCGGAGCGTAAGCAGCCAGTCGCGCAGGCCTTCGGTGTTCTCGCAGTCGACCTTGTTGTAGGCGAGAATGCCGTCGAGCAGTGCCTGATCGGCGGTCTCGCGCCAGCGGTGATAGTGGACGATCGACTGGTCGGCCTTCTGGACATCCTCGCCGCGCTTCTCGGCAAAGAAGATCTCGAGCGTCTTGAGGCTGAGATCCGGTTCGGATGTCCGGATGGCGCCGCGAACGATCGAATAGAGATCGACCAGCTTCTCGCCGCGTAGGAGGTTGTCGACCGCCGCCTCGCGGCTGGCAAAGGCGGTTGAAAGGCGGCGCAGCACCGTCACTTCGTAGGGCGCGTAGTGATAGATGTGTGCGTCGGGGTGCCGCGCGCAGTGTTCGGTGAAGAAATCGACCATGCTCTCGAAGGCGGCCCGCTCGGCTGCACGGTCATGCCCCCAGGCATGGCGGAAGAAGGGTTCGCCTGAGGGGTCACGATAGTGGACACCCCAGAGATACTCAAGGCCATCGGGATGGAGGGGATCGCCCTCGAGGTCGAAGAAGAGGTCGTGGGGGCTCGGCGCGGGCATGCGCAAGAAACCGCGCCCCGGTTCGATCGGCAGCGGCTCGGTCCTGGGCTCACCCGTCCGCCGCGCAACCTGCATGGCTGCCTGCGCCCGCAGGCGCTCGAAGGTGCGCGGAGCGAGCCGGGGGATCTGCGTGCCTGCCGGGAGCGCGCCAAGATCTGCAACGGTGTTGATGCCGGCCGCGCGCAGCTTGTCGATCTGCGTGCTCTGAATGCCCGCCACCTGGTGGAGGTGATCTTCCTCCTCCCATTGGGCGGCACAGACATCGCGCCAGCCGCAGAGCGAACAGGCCTTGCAGGGCTCGGGGCGCGAGCCTTGCGCGCCTTCATCAATGAAGGAAAGATAGCGATCACTTGCCGCACTGACGAAGTGCTCGAACTCGACCCGGCGGAAGCTCGCTTCCGCGCCGTCGCCAAGGACCAGGTGCATTGCGTGCGGCGGCTCTCCCTGCACCCTCGCGATCATCTTCGAATAGAGCGCCAGCTGGATTACATGCTTGGGGTCAGGGGAGCGGGCCAGCTTGGTGTCGATGACTTCGTAGCCCCAGTTGCCGAGGTCGGTGTCGAGATCGACGCGGCGAAGGAAGTCGGCAAAGCCGTGCCAGGGCGGATCGAGAAAGGTCGCCTGATAGATGAAGGTCGCACCTGCCTGCATGGCGGCAAGGGTTGCCTCTGCGCGCTCCTCGAGCGTTCCTTCGCTCGAGATCTCCGCCACATCACCGGACTGACGCAGCGAGGCCAGATAGTCTGCCTCGTGGGCGTGACCGGCGTCCTGGATCAGGACCATGGTCTCGTCGTCCTCGGCCTTCTCGGGAAGCGACTGAGGGTCTTGCAGCTTCCGGAGATTGAGCGCTGCGGCGTGCGCGCAGCCAAGGAAGGCGTTGAGGTCCGAGGCCGAGTGCAGCAATCGGGAGTTGTGCTTGCGCATGTTCAGGATTGCTCCACGTTCCGGGTGAGGGGCGGACAGTACGACGCCCCCAAATGGCTGACAAGAATGCAGTTTTTGAAATGGGCCGGGATACGGGTCACTGCGTGCATCCTTCAGAACTTGAGCCGCTGCAGTCGATGCGCAGCGGTGATGACCGCGCCGTCGTCGCCTACGACGAGGTAGGAATCGAGAGCCTTCTCGATGCGATTGAAGAGCTGAGCGCCGAGCCCTGCCCTGGCCCGCGAACGCGCCTGCCGGTCGAGGTAATAGACATCGGCGCCATGGTGCCTGCGGGTGTTGCCATAGGCGAGCAGCGCATCGACCGCTTCGGTCGGAATGCCGCGCTGCTGGAGGCGGGTCTGTGCGTGGTGGGTAAATGCCATGTCGGGTCCTTTCCTGTTCGTGCAAATCGGTTATGAAGGACGAGGGCGACAAAAACTGTCATCCCAGGGAGGTGCCGTGTCGTTTTCCAAGGCTGTCGACCTGCTCCGCCTCGCCATGATGGCGACGTCACGGCGTGGGGTTTGTCTCGCTGACGTCGAGGCCGAGTTCGGTTGTGTGCGCCGAACAGCGCAGCGGATGATTGGCGCCCTCGAGGAGGCATTTCCTGCAACCGAACACTGGATCGATGAGGGGGGTCGGCGCCACTACTGGCGGGTTCCGGCTCGCGCGATCGCGCAATTGCTGTCGCCCTCTGCCGATGAGCTTGCGGCCATGACCACGGCGGTCGGCGAACTTCGCCGAACCGGTCTTGTTGCAGAAGCCGAGCGGCTGGCCGGGCTCGACCGCAAGGTGAGGGCGCTGATCCCGCCCGAGAGCGGGTGGCGGCTGGCGGTTGACGAGGAGGTCCTGCTCGAGGCCCTCGGCTATGCCGCACGACCTGGCCCCCAGCCTGCCGTGGCAGCAGAGGTTGATCGCGCGATCTCGCAGGCTCTGAAGGGCCCGTTTCATCTTAGGCTTGCCTACCGCAGCCGCGGCGACGCTGAGGCAAGCTGGCGCAAGATCGAGCCGTTAGGGCTCTTGCTGGGCGCCCGGCGCTATCTGGTTGGGCGGGATCTGGCAAAGAAGGACGGGCGCTTCCGTCATTACCGCGTGGAGGACATCAGCGAGGCCGAGGTCCTGGCGTCGAGCTTTCCGTATCCTGCCGATTTCGATCTTCGCGCCCATGCCAGCCGCGCCTTCGGTTCGTTTCACAATGATGCTGAGTTCGGCGAAGTGGTGTGGCGCTTTGCGCCCGATGCAGCGGAGCGCGCCAGCCGCTTCCTGTTCCATCCGACCCAGACGTCGGAGCGGTGCGAGGATGGCTCCCTGATCGTGCGGTTCAGCGCTTCGGGCCATCTCGAGATGGCGTGGCACCTCTACTCATGGGGCTCGAGCGTGGAAGTGCTCGCGCCGCGGGCCCTGGCCGAGATGGTCGGGCCGTATCGGAGGGCGGACTTTCCTTCGCTGCCCTGAGGGTGCTCAGGCAGCCAGATCCTTCTGCGGGCGATAGGCGGGACAGTTCGCCAGCCATTCGTCGGCGGCCTTGGTCGGGACGAAGGTCCGGCGGCCGTACTTGACCGCGCGCAGCTCGCCGGAATTGATGATCTCGTAGAAGCGCGTGCGGCCGATGCGGGCCCAGGCGCAGAATTCATTGACTGGCCTGCTGCCGGTTTGGTGGACACCGAGATAGGGTGTTTCCACCTATCGGAGGTCCACAATGCAAAGAAGGAAGTTCAGCCGCGAGTTCAAGCTTGAGGCGGTGAGGATGGT
>Ga0187809_10001517_pt1 | contig 10701 bp, 11 predicted proteins | sample NC_wetland_sal_i_8_FD_132415 | JGI IMG/M metagenome (GOLD analysis project Ga0187809, IMG submission 132415) | Wetland sediment microbial communities from Neuse River Estuary, North Carolina, USA - ASW_4 | ecosystem: Environmental > Aquatic > Freshwater > Wetlands > Sediment | place: USA: North... | reverse complement strand
GTCCTGGTGGCGGCGACCGACGGCGTCGGCACCAAGGTCAAGATCGCCATCGACACCGGCCGCTACGAGACCATCGGCATCGACCTCGTTGCCATGTCGGTGAACGACCTCGTCGTCCAGGGCGCCGAGCCTTTGTTCTTCCTCGATTACTACGCCTGCGGCCGGCTCGAACCGGAGACCGGCGCCGCCGTCGTCGCGGGCATCGCCGCCGGCTGCAAGGACGCGGGCTGCGCCCTGATCGGCGGCGAAACAGCCGAGATGCCGGGCGTCTATGCCGGCGACGATTTCGATCTCGCCGGCTTCGCCGTCGGCGCGGCCGAGCGTGACGGCATCCTGCCGCGCGGCGACATTGCCGAGGGCGACGTCATCCTCGGCCTCGCCTCCTCCGGCGTGCATTCGAACGGCTATTCGCTGGTGCGCAAGGTGGTCGAGAAGAGCGGCCTGCCCTGGGACGCGCCGGCGCCGTTCTCTCCCGCGCAGTCGCTCGGCGAAGCGATCCTCACCGCGACGCGCATCTACGTGAAGTCCTGCCTCGGCGCGATCCGCGCGACCGGCGCGGTGAAGGGCCTCGCCCACATCACCGGCGGCGGCTTCCCCGACAACATTCCGCGCGTCCTGCCGAAGGGCCTCGGCGCGCTGATCGAGCTTGGGCGCGTACCGGTGAAGCCTGTGTTCAAATGGATGGCGGCTGTGGGGAACATCGCGCAGGACGAATTGCTGCGCACGTTCAATTGCGGCATCGGCATGATCGTGGTCGTCGCGCAGAAGGATGCGCAGCGCGTCGCGCAGGCGTTCAAGGATGGCGGCGAGACCGTGGTCGAGCTCGGCCAGGTGATCCGCGCCGACGGCGAGCCGCGCGTCGTCTATCGCGGCGCGCTCGATCTCGCGGGCTGACACAATGAGCCGCAAGCGCGTCGCCTGCCTGATCTCCGGCCGCGGCTCGAACATGGCGGCGCTGATCGAAGCGGCGAAGGCGAAAGACTATCCGGCCGAGATCGCGCTCGTCGTCGCCAACGTGCCCGGCGCTGGCGGGCTCGACACCGCCGCCAAGGCGGGCATCGCAACGGCGACCGTCGACCACAAGACGTTCGGCAAGGACCGCGCTGCCTTCGAGCGCGCGCTCCAGAACGTGCTGACACAGCACCGCATCGACCTCGTCTGCCTCGCCGGCTTCATGCGCCTCCTGACGCCGTGGTTCGTCGGGCAATGGCCGAACAAAATGCTCAACATCCATCCGGCGCTGCTGCCTTCCTTCAAGGGCCTCGACACGCATGCGCGCGCGCTCGAAGCGGGCGTGAAACTGCACGGCGCGACCGTCCACTTCGTCGTGCCGGAAATGGACTCCGGCCCGGTCATCGCCCAGGGCGCGGTTGCGGTGCGGGACGACGACACCGAGGCGACGCTCGCGGCAAGCGTGCTCGCGGTCGAGCACCGCATCTACCCCCTCGCCCTGCGCCTCGTCGCGGCGGGACGCGTCACGGTTGCAGGCAACCGTTGCCGGATCGAGGGCGGCGCGGCCCCCGACGGCGCATTCATTGCACCCGATTCAAGGCTGTGAATTGACGCGGAAGTGAATACCGGCGCCTGCCCCGGTGTTAGTAAGCTGAGAAGGCGCGGCCAACGCATAGCAGCCGCCACGAAGGGGGGAAGCCGTGAATAAGACCAGACTGCTGTTTCCGGGACTAGCCGGGTTCTACGAGTCGATGCTGCCGGTCGCCGCGACGCTGGTGCGCGTCGTCGTCGGCGTCATGTTCATCATGCACGTCTGGGGCAAGTTCAACGCCGGCGCAGCGCGCATCGCCGCCGGCTTTGGCAACAATTATCATCTGCCGGCTCCGGAGCTGATGGCCTACATCGTCATGGGCCTCGAGCTCGTCGGCGGCGTGTGCCTGATCATCGGCCTGTTTACGCGCTTCTTCGCCGCGGCGCTCGCAGTCGAGATGGGCGTCGCCTTCCTTGTCGTGCATCTGCCGAAGGGCTACGCCGCCGGAGCCGGCGGCTACGAATACGTGCTGCTGATCGGCGTCGCGCTTCTCGCCATCGCCATGCGCGGCGGTGGCCCCTACTCGGTCGACGCCAAGCTCGGCAAGGAGCTCTGACGTCGTTCCGATCCGAAATCCAGCACTCGTCCCGTCGATCGTTCCGGATTCCGGGTTCGCCGCTCACTCAGGTCGGCCTTGGCCGACCTGAGCATTTCATTCCGATCTCGGGCAAACCCGAGATCGGGCGCCCCGGAATGGCGGCTACGCTTTCCTGATCCACGCCTTGTTGTCGTGCACGGCCGCGCCGCCATAGGGCGCGATCGGATCCGAGCCGACCAGCGTGTTGATGCCGCGGCCGTCCGGATAGGCGGAATTCGGCCAGATCGATTCCGCGATCAGCACGCCGCGGCGCACGCCGTCGAACACGCGCGCGTGCAGCCGCACCTCGCCCTGCGTGTTGCCGAGCACGACCGCATCGCCGTCGGCGATCCCGTGCTCGCGCGCGTCCTCGGGATGGATCATCACAGTCGGCCGCTTCTCGTTGGCGAGCGAGGTCGGCGTCTCATTGAAGGTCGAATTGAGGAACGCCCGCGCCGGCGACGTCGCGAGGCGGAACGGATGCGCCGCGTCGGCCTCCTTCACAGAGGCCCAGTAATCCGGCAGCGCCGGCATGGCGTCGACCGGGCCGCTCTTGTACGGCGAGCGGAACGGCACGTTGTGCCAGTCCGGCTTGAAGCGGAACTTCCCGTCAGGCCAGGCGAACCCGTCGAGATAGTGCGCCTTGCGGAACGGCGGCTGGCAGTCGAGCCAGCGATTCGCTTCGAGTTCGTCCACGTTGCCGTATTTCGAGCGGCGCAGCATGTCGTCGATCAATTCGCGCGGGCTCATGCCAAAGCCCTTGTGCGCAGCGCCGACACGTGACGCGAGCCCGCAGATCACCTCGTGATTGCTGCGGGCTTCGCCCGGCGCCTCGACCAGCTTCGGGCCGAGCACGATGTATTGGTGGCCGCCGCCGCGATAAATGTCGTCGTGCTCGGTGAACATCGTCGCCGGCAGCACGACGTCAGCCATCGCGGCCGTCTCGGTCATGAACTGCTCGTGCACGCAGGTGAACAGGTCTTCGCGCGCAAATCCGGCCTTCACCTTGGTCTGGTCGGGCGCAACCGACACTGGATTGGTGTTCTGGATCAGCAGCGCCGTCACGGGCGGGCCGTCGCGCAGGGCCTCACGTTCGCCGACGAGGATCTCGCCGATGCGCGACTGGTCGAGCATGCGCACCGAGCGGTCCCAGACGTCGAGCCCCTCGATCACCGTCTTGTCGAACTTGTAGATGTCGGCATTGGTGAAGAAGGCGCCGCCACCTTCGTGCTGCCAAGCGCCGGTCACGGCCGGGATCGCGCTTGCCGCATGCATGCTCACCGCGCCATTGCGCGAGCGCGAGAAGCCGTAGCCGAGCTTGAAGAAGGTGCGTTTGGTCTCGCCGATCAGCCGCGCGAATTGCTCGATGGTCTCGACCGGCGTGCCGGTAATCGCGGACGCCCATTCGGGATCGCGCGACTTCACATGCGCCTCGAGCTCGCGCGGGACGTCGGTGTATGTGTCGAGATAGGCCCAATCGGCAAAGCCGTCGCGGAACAGGCAGTGCATCACCGCGCACGCGAGTGCTGCGTCGGTGCCGGGCTTCACCAGCACCGGCAGGTCCGCCTGCTCCATCGTGCCGTTCATGTAGATGTCGACCGCCGCGATCTTCGCGCCGCGCTCCTTGCGGGCGCGCGTCGCGTGCGTCATCACATTGACCTGCGTATTGACCGGGTTGGTGCCCCAGATCACGACGAGGTCAGACTTCGCCATCTCGCGCGGATCGACGCCGGCGACCTTGCCGCAGCCGGCGGAGAAGCCCGAATAGGCCGGGTTGACGCAGATCGTCGAATGGAAGCCGGAATATTTCTTGGCGTGGCGCAGGCGGTTGATGCCGTCGCGCATGACGAGGCCCATCGTGCCGGCGTAGTAATACGGCCACACGCTTTCCGCGCCGTGGCGCCGCTCGGCCTCGTTGAATTTCTCGGCGACCAGATCGAGCGCGTCGTCCCACGACATGCGCTCGAAGCGCCCCGAGCCCTTCGGCCCGACGCGGCGAAGCGGGTGAAGCAGGCGGTCGGGATGATTGGCGCGCTCGGCGTAGCGCGCGACCTTCGCGCAGACGACGCCGCAGGTGTAGTCGTTGTCCTTCGCGCCGCGCACGCGGCCGATGCGGCCGTCGATGACGTCGATTTCGAGCGCGCAGGTGGACGGACAGTCGTGCGGACAGGCGGAATAGCCGACCCGCCTGCCCTCGGGGAGCCGGACGGTTTGATTCATCGCCCGGCACTATAGCCGCATTCCACAGGCCGCGCAGGGGGCTCGTGGGCGGCGGGTTCCGCGCCCCGATTAGACCTCGCTCTCGACGGGGCGGCCGCGCAGCTTGATCAGAACGAAGCCGACGGCGACCACGAAAACCGCACCGATCGGCGCCGACCAGGCGTGCGCCTGCTCCATGAGGCCGTGGCCGAGATAGCGCTCGAGCGCCGAATCCGTGACGATGATCTCGCCGGCGACCCAGCCGAGCAGCGCCGCGCCCGCCCACACCAGGATCGGAAAGCGCTCGAGGAGCCGCATCAGGATCGCGCTGCCGGCAATGATGAGCGGCACGCTGGTGGCGAGGCCGAACACGATCAGCACCGTCTTCATCGTCAGCGCGTGCGCGAGGTCGATGCGCGCCGCGGCCGATTCCGCCGCCGCCGCGATCGCGATGACATTGTCGAGGCTCATGACGACGTCGGCCACCGTCACGAGCCACACCGCGCGCAGCAGCGTGTCGCCCGCCTTGACGCTGCCTTCGGCATGGTCGTCGTTCGGCAGGATCAGCTTGACGGCGATCCACAGGAGCAGAAGCGCGCCGGCGAATTTGAGGAACGGGATGGCCATCACCTGCGCGATGATGATCGTGAAGAAGACGCGCAGCAGCACGGCGGCGCCGGCGCCGAGCACGATGCCCCAGAAGCGCTGCCGCGACGGCAGCGTGCGGCAGGCGAGCGCGATGACCACCGCGTTGTCACCGGAGAGGAGGATGTTGATCCAGATGATCTGCCCGAGGGCGATCCAGAACGGTGCGTGTGAAAAGCTCTGTACCAGGTCTTGCAATGGTGGCCTCTAAATCAATTCCGACGTGACGCCGGAAGTCCGTGCGCCGCTCGCGAGGCGCGTACGCGGCTCGTCTGCCAGGCGGAATGGAGAATGCCGACCGTGCCGGCGACGCCGATCGCAAGCAGCGACCATTGCAGCGCGTCGGTCGTATCGAGGCCGAGGTGATGGCGCAGCTTCAGGTAAGGAAGCGCGCACAGCGCAACGAGCGCGGCCCAGTTGAACAGAACGGTATTGAGCGGGCTCGGCATCGCTTCGGCCTTCCGTGCCAAATGGCGCGTGTTCACGCACGGACGCGCGCCGGACGGCGCCACGTGCACGAATGTACGGATGGCCCTTGTGCGAGCCTTTCGGCCGGCACGGACAATCACGCGCGCTTTTGTCAGACGTTAGGGGCCGAGGCCGGTCGCACAACTCAGGACGAATGCCGGGGGCGAATGACTTGGGTGTTTGCACCTAGGTGTTATGATCGAGGGGAAAACCACCACAAAGGATGTAGAAGCTTGAGCGTCGGAGGATTGCAGGCAGGACGACTGCAGACGATGGCCTTTCCGCGCATTTTCGGCGCCCCCAAGCTCGTTATCGGCGCGACCTATCTCGCGGCCTATGCGCTGCTCGACTGGCTGAGCTTCATCGAGCCCTACCCGCCGCTCGGCATCACCCCGTGGAACCCGGGCATCGGCCTGAGCTTCGTGCTGCTGCTCTTGTTCGGCCGGCGCATGATTCCCTTCGTCATCGTCGCGCCGCTGCTCGCCGAGATCGTCCAGGAGCAGTCGTTCCTGCCCTGGGCGTTCGAGGTCGCGGCATCGGTGCTGATCGGCGCGATCTACTCGCTCGCCGCGCTCGTCCTCATGCGGCCGGGGCTGCGCTTCGACCCGGCGCTGTCGTCGATGCGCGACCTGCTGCTGCTGACGCTGGTCGCCGGCGTCAGCGCCGCCTGCGTCGCCATCGGCTATGTCGGACTGACGGTCGCCGCCGGGTTCTTCCCGGTGTCCGACTTCGCCGCCGCGGCCTTGCGCAACTTCATCGGCGATCTGATCGGCATCGTCGTGATCGCGCCGTTCTCGCTGCTCGTGCTGACGCGCCCTCGCCTGCTCGCTCTGTCGACCGAGACCGTGCTGCAACTGGCGGCGATCGGCCTCGCGCTCGTCGTCGTGTTCGGCGTCGTCGAGGAGCAGCAGTTCCAATTGTTCTACGTGCTGTTCCTGCCCGTCGTGTGGATGGCGGTGCGCTCGGGCCTCGAAGGCGTCAGCGCGGGCATCCTCGTCACCCAGCTGGGCCTCATCCTCGGCATCCAGCTCTTCCCCGCCGGCACGTTCAACGTAACCTCGTTCCAGGCGCTGATGCTGGTGCTCGCCATGACCGGCCTCGTCGCCGGCGAGCTCGTGACCGAGCGGCGGCGCGCGCAGGCGCAATTCCGCATGCAGCAGGAGCAATTGTCGCGCGTCGCGCGGCTCGGCAGCATGGGCGAGCTCGCCGCCGCCGTCGCGCACGAGCTCAACCAGCCGCTCACCGCCGCCGGCACCTATACGCGGCTGGTCGACGACGCCATCAGCTCGGGCAACACCGATCCGAAGATGATCGCGGCGACCGCGAAGAAGGCCGTCGCGCAGGTCGAGCGCGCCGCCGAAGTCGTGCGCCGCCTGCGCGCGCTGGTCCGCCTCGACCGCAGCAACCGCGCCGCCTGGACGATCGAGCGCGCGGTCAGGGACACGATCGAACTGTGCCAGGGCGATCTCGACCGCCATCATGTCGGCCTGCGCACCAATATTCCGAACGATCTGCCGAGCGTGGCGATCGACCTCCTCCAGATCGAGCAGGTGCTGATCAATCTCGTGCGCAACGCCATCGACGCCATCGACGACATCAAGGCGCAGCGCCGCAGCATCGTCATCGATGCGGCACGCGCCGATGCAGGCTTCGTCGCGGTCAGCGTCACCGATACCGGCCCCGGCTTCTCGCGCCAGTTCCTCGACAACGCCTTCGTACCGCTCGCCTCGACCAAGTCCGAGGGCCTCGGAATCGGGCTGTCGCTGTGCAAATCCATCGTCGAGGCGCATGGCGGACAGCTCACGCTCGGCGGCGACGCGCAAGGCGCCGTCGTCCGCTTCACCCTTCCGACCGCAAAGACCGCATGATGATGGCCAGACCTTCCCATATCGCCCTGATCGACGATGACGACGCCGTGCTCGATTCCCTGAGCCTGTATTTCCGTTCGCAGAAGGTCGCGACGTCGGGCTTCACTTCGGCGCAGGACTTCCTCGCCGCGCTCGGCGCGGACAAGCCGTTCGACTGCATCGTCTCCGACGTGCGCATGCCCGGCATGTCAGGTCTCGATCTGGTGCGCGAGCTCAAGCGCCGCGAGGTCGCGACCCCGATCGTGCTGATCACCGGCCATGGCGACGTCGACATGGCGGTCGCGGCCATCAAGTTCGGCGCCGCCAATTTCATCGAGAAACCGTTCGACGAGAGCCGGCTTCTGGCCAGCGTGCGCGAGGCGATCGAGGAGAGCCAGCAGCGCGAGGACGCCGACCGGGAGAAGGACCTGCCGGCGCGATTCCAGTCGCTCACCACGCGCCAGCGTCAGGTCATGGAGCTCGCGGTCGCCGGCCTGTCGAACAAGGAGATTGGCGCGCAGCTCGACATCAGCCCGAAGACCGTCGAGAATCACCGCGCCTGGGTGATGGAACGCATCGGCGCGCGCAACATCGCCGATCTCGTGCGCCTGGCGATCAAATTCGACCGCCAGCCCTGATCGCGCGGCGCCCGCTCAGACCTCGCTTTCGACGGTCCTGTGCGTGCTGCGCCAGACATAGCCGCTGGCGAGCACGAACACGGCGGCGACGATCTGCGCCACGAGTTCGACATGCTCCGTCGCGTAGCCGTTGAAGAAATCCAGCACGACCTGGTCGCTCGCGAAAATCTCGCCCGCCACCCAGCCGAGCACGGCCGCCCCGCCCCAGACCAGGATCGGGAAACGCTCGAGCAGCGCCAGGATGATGGCCGAGCCCGCGATCACGATCGGAATGCTGACGACGAGGCCGAGCGTGAGCAGGACGTAGTCGCCCTTGGCCACCGCGGCGACGGCGATGACGTTGTCGAGGCTCATCACGATATTCGCGAGGACGACGATGCGCACCGCGCGCCACAGATCCTCGACCGCCTCCGGCGTGCCCTCCGCGTCGTGCGCCGCCGGCGCGAGCAGCTTGATCGCGATCCACACGAGCGCAAGCGCGCTGACCAGCTTGAGATAGGGCAGCGTCATCAGGACGGAGACGATGCCGGTGAAGACGATGAGCAGCACCGACGCCACGCCGGCGCCGATGATCATGCCCCAGCGCCGCTCGTGCGGCGGCAGGCCGCGGCAGGCGAGCGCGATGACGACCGCGTTGTCGCCGGACAGGAGGATGTTGATCCAGATGACCTGCACCACCGACAGCCAGAATGTCGGATGCGTCATCTCAGTAACGATAAAGTCCATGAATCCTCACCTAAGTCATTGTCTTTTCTGATTTTTATTGTCGCTAAAAAGCGACATGGCGCGCAGCTTACAGTGCGCGCCATGGTGTGACTAGGTGAAAACCCTTAGGGAACCGGGATCAGCCTACGATCTCGTTTTCCGAGAAGAACTGAGCGATCTCGATCTTGGCGTTGTCCGGCGAATCCGAGCCATGCACCGAGTTCTCGCCGATCGAGCGCGCATGCGACTTGCGGATCGTGCCCTCGGCGGCCTTCGACGGATCGGTCGCGCCCATCACCTCGCGGTATTTGGCGATGGCGTTCTCGCCTTCCAGCACTTGCACGACGACGGGACCGGAGGTCATGAACTCGACGAGCTCGCCGAAGAACGGACGGTCCTTGTGCACGCCGTAGAAGCGCTGCGCCTGTTCCTTGGTGATGCGGACGCGCTTCTGCCCGACGATGCGCAGACCCGCCTTCTCGATGAGGGCGTTGATCGCGCCGGTCAGGTTGCGTTCGGTGGCGTCGGGTTTGAGGATCGAAAAGGTACGCTCGCGCGCCATCGTGGTCATCCCTTCAGTGGAATTGATCGGTCGGTTGACCGAAACTTGTTGGCTTGGGCAATTGGCGGCGGCTTATACCGGGCGGTCCGGAGGGCGGCAAGGAGGGCGGCGAGCCGCCCGCGGGGAGCCGGGAAACGCCATGAAATCGCGGTATCAGATGTTCGCCGGCTACAATGCCTGGTGCAACGAGCGGCTCTACGCCGCCGCGGCCACCGTTTCCGACGCCGACTACCGCGCCGACCGCGGCACGTTCTTCAAGTCGCTGCACGGCACGCTCAACCACCTGCTGGTCGGCGACCGCGTCTGGATGCGCCGCTTCACCGGTGCGGGCGCGCAGCCGCCGTCGCTCGACGCGATTCTCTATGACGACTTCGAGACCCTGCGCGAGCAGCGGCGCAAGCAGGACACGCTGATCTCCCGCTACATCGAGCGGCTGTCGGAAGCGGACCTCAACGGCACGCTGCGCTACAGGACGGTGGTGCGGCCGCAGACAATCGAGCAGGTGCTCGCGCCGGCGCTCGATCATTTCTTCAACCACCAGACCCACCACCGCGGCCAGGCGCACGCGCTTCTTTCGTCGATCATCGGCAACGATGCCACGCCGAGCTTCGACCTGATCGTCTATCAGCGCGAGACCGGCGTCGGACTGAAGGCCGTGAGCTAGCCCTGCCCTCTGGAGAATTGACACATGGCGCTCAAGCGGATGGACAATGTCGGGATCGTCGTCGAGGACCTCGGCGGCGCGATCGATTTCTTTCGCGAACTCGGCCTCGAATTCGAAGGGCGCGCCACGATCGAAGGAGAATGGGCCGGACGCGTGACGGGACTTGGCGATCAGCGCGTCGAGATCGCCATGATGCGCACGCCGGACGGCCACAGCCGGCTCGAATTGTCCCGCTTCCTCGCGCCGGCTGTCGCCGCCGATCACCGCAACGATCCGGTCAACGCGCTCGGCTATCTCCGCGTCATGTTCGCGGTCGACGACCTCCACGAGACTCTTGAACGGCTTCGCAAGCGCGGCGCAGAGCTCGTCGGCGACGTCGTCGACTACAAGGACGTGTACCGGCTCTGCTATATCCGCGGCCCCGAAGGGATCCTCATCGGCCTCGCCCAGGAGCTCGGCTGAGCGACGTCGGCGGACCGTGGGGCTGCGGTTATCTCTCAATTCTGACGATGTCGTCCCCGCAGACATCGGGTTTACCCGATGTCTGCCTCTAGAATGCACAAGTCGGCTATAGCCGCTTGTTCTGGCGGGGACCCATACGCTGTGCCCTATCGAAACGGCCGGCGTATGGGTCCCGGGCCTCCTTCGCTGCGCTTAGTCGAACCTCTCCCGTCACCCTGAGGAGCGAGGCGGCGAAGCCGCCGCGCCTCGAAGGGTCTCTGACTCACAGGTCCTTCGAGGCCCGCCTTCGCTGCGCTTCGGCGGGCACCTCAGGACGACGGGTGGCGCTGATTCTTTCCTTCACCTCTCCCCGTTCTTGACGGGGAGAGGTCGACCCGCCGAAGCGTTAGCG
>Ga0187809_10001516_pt1 | contig 10702 bp, 8 predicted proteins | sample NC_wetland_sal_i_8_FD_132415 | JGI IMG/M metagenome (GOLD analysis project Ga0187809, IMG submission 132415) | Wetland sediment microbial communities from Neuse River Estuary, North Carolina, USA - ASW_4 | ecosystem: Environmental > Aquatic > Freshwater > Wetlands > Sediment | place: USA: North... | reverse complement strand
CGCAGCAGCAAACCCGCCGCCCGAGCCGCCGAACCACCCACCCGCGGCGCACCCGCCGGACGAACCGCGCGCAACCAAAACCCACGGCACCGCCGCGCCGGCCCCTCCGCCGGACACCGGCCTTCCGCCGGAACCAGGAACCCGCCGCAGCCGCCCGCTCCGCCGCGACAACCACCGGTTCCGCCGCCGCCGCAGCTCGCTCAGCCGCAGCTCGCTCAGCCGCAGCCCACGCAGCAGACAACAGAATCCGCCCCGGCGCCCGCGCCACGCCGCCAGCACCGGCCCGCCCAAAGCGCTGGCGCGCCTATGCACCGCACGCTGAACGCACGGGACCGGAACGCGGCCGGCCCCGCCGTCCGGATTCGCCCCCGCCGCATTTCCAGCCACCGCCACGCTCCCACGGATGAAAATGGCCGCGCCGGGGCTGCTGCGGATCGGATGGCCGACGCTGACCCGGCCTGACCCCGCTGCTCGGCGTGCCCGGCACACGCCGCCCCGATCGGTCCGGTGTCGATGGCCGGGTCGAGCCCGGCCACGACGATCTTCATGGTCGGGAGAGCGGAAAACGCCAGGATGAGCGCGCGCCGCGATGGCCGCAGCCGCCGCATACCGCAATGCGGGCATACCACTGGGGGCATGCGAACGCGGGCATACCAGCTGGGGGCGCACCAGCGAGGGCACGCCCCGAGCCGATTCCGCCCGGCTCGGCGATTGTGCCAATACGCCGCAGGCGCCGGACGGTATGCTCGTCCGGCCAACCGGCACACCCGGTTTCCGACCGATACCAGGCTGCATCCCGCCACCCTCCCAACCACATCCGCCGCATGTCCTCCCTGTTCTCCCCGTTGCTGCGCGCGCTGGACCAACTCGGCGACCGCGTGTTCCTCGGCGTGCTGCTGCGGTCCGCCGCCTGGTCGGCGCTGTGTTTCCTGGCGCTGTATGCCGCCGCGCTGTGGGGCGTGCACCGCTGGTTGCACCACGTCACCCTGGCGGAGTGGGCCGCCGGCCTGCTGAGCACGGCCGGCGCCGTGGTGCTGGCACTGTGGCTGTTCCTGCCGGCCGCTGCGGTGATCGCCACGCTGTATATCGACCGCATCGCCCGCGCGGTGGAGCGCCGCTACTATCCCTGGCTGCCGCCCGCCCGCGGCGCCCCGATCGGCGAGCAGGTCGTCGACGGCATCGGCCTGGGCCTGAAAATCCTGCTGCTGAGCGTGCTCTCCCTGGTACTGGCGGTGGTGCTGCCGGGGATCGGCATCCTGCTTGGCTGGGCGATCGCCGCCTACGCCATCGGTCGCGGCCTGTTCGTCGCGGTGGCCATGCGCCGCATGCCGCGTCCGGCAGCGATGGCGCTGTACCGCCGTATCCGCATGCCGGTCCTGGCGCAGGGCGGCGTCATGGCGCTCGCCGCCTATTTTCCGGTGCTCAACCTGCTGATCCCGGTGATCGGCACCGCCGCCATGGTACATGTGCTGGATCGGGCGCTGGGAACGGCCGGTCCGCCGCACTGATAGCCGAAGCGTATCGATGTGGATAACCCGCGATACAACGTTGTTTCAACTCTCGGTGGCGTGTTAGGGGCGGATGACTTAAGAGGACTCGCAATGTCATCCAGCTCAGTGGGGATTCCCTTGTTCAAACGCCGCAAGCCTGACGAAATGCCGGCCGGATCGGGGGGAACTCTGCCGGCTGGACTATCCGCCACCGATTCCTCCAGCCGGATTGCCGAGGAATCGACAAAATCCGACCTGCATCCGCGCACCCCTGGCGCAGCTTCCGGCCCGGTCGATTCCGGGCTGGGCGTGCCGCCGTTCCGACCGGCCCAGCCCAAGGAGGCTCAATCCATGTCTCGTCCGCCCTTCCCTGCACCTCCGGGTAGTCCCTCGTCCGCCCCAGGCCTGCCGCCGCGTCCGGCTGCCGCACCCTCCCGCACCGCGAATCGCGATCCGGGCGAACGCCGCACCCTGGTCGTGGGCCGCGGCATCAGCGTGCAGGGAACGGTGCAGGACGCCGAACGGCTGGTGGTGGAAGGCACCGTCGAAGCCAGCATGATCCATGCCACCGAGCTGTCGATCGCGCCGGGCGGCGTGTTCAAGGGCGAGGTGGAGGTCGAGGACGCCGAGATCGCCGGCACCATCGACGGCACGCTGACCGTGCGCGGCAGCCTGATCGTGCGCGCCTCCGGCCGCGTGCTTGGCACCGCCCGCTGCCGCCGGCTGCAGGTGGAGGATGGCGGCCAGATCACCGGCCGGATCGAGATGCTCGGGGACCAGGTGAAGACCGAGGCGCCCCGCGTCGTGGCCGAACCGGCGGAGTAACGCCGCCACCGCGTGAAGCGCCGCGGCCGGCGGTCCGTCGGTCGTGGCGCGCCGGGTGACGCGCAAAGGCCGAGCCCGTTCGGCCGGCACTCCGGGCCGGGTCCAGGCAGCCCAGGGAGAGACCGCATGTCCGCCACCAAGCCGCGACTCGCGATCACCATGGGCGATCCCGCCGGGGTGGGACCGGAAATCATCGTCAAGGCCTGCAGGCGCCTGTTACCGCGCCTGCGGGACGGCGAGATGCGGCTGCTGGTGATCGGCCACCGCTCCGCATTGCAGGCGGCGCGCGACCTGCTGCACGCGGATCTGGACTTCCCGCTTGCCGATCCCGAACGGGGCCATCCTGAACCTGGCGATCCCGAACCTGGAAGTCCCGATGCCGGCCTGCCGCCGCTGGCCCTGCTGCCGGCCGGCGAGGAACTGGCGCCGGTCGCCTTCGGCCAGCTCAGCCCGGAAGGCGGCCGCTTCGCCTATCTCGCGGTGGAACGCGCGGTCGCCCTGGCCCAGGCCGGCAGGATCGACGCCATCGTCACCGCGCCGCTGAACAAGGAGGCGCTGAACCGCGCCGGCTACCACTACGCCGGCCACACCGACATGCTCGCCGCTCTGACCAACACCAAAAGCTCGGTGATGCTGCTGGCGCATGGCGACATGCGGGTAAGCCACGTCACCACCCATGTCGCACTGGAGAAGGTGCCGGGGCTGCTGACCCCGGAGCGGCTGCGCCGCACCATCGATCTGACCCAGGCGGCGCTGCTGGATCTGGGCATCGCCCGCCCGCGCATCGCGGTCGCCGCGCTCAATCCGCATGCCGGCGAAGGCGGGCTGTTCGGCGAGCAGGACATCGTCGTGACCACCCCGGTGGTGGCGCAGTGCCAGGCCGAGGGGCTGGACGTCACCGGCCCGGTGCCCGGCGACACGGTGTTCGTCAAGCTGCGTGGCCGGCAATTCGATGCCGTGGTGGCGATGTACCACGACCAGGGGCACATCCCGGTGAAGCTGCTCGGCTTTCAGGTCGATCCGGCAACCGGCACCTGGCAGGCGCTGTCCGGGGTGAACATCACCCTCGGCCTGCCGGTGATCCGCACTTCGGTGGATCACGGAACGGCATTCGACATCGCCGGCAAAGGGGTGGCCAACGAGGACAGCCTGATCGAGGCGATCGACTACGCCCTGCTGCTGGCTTCTCATCGCCATCGCACGGTTTGATCCGGATCAAGGCCCGCGCGTTTACCGGTTGCTAAGCTTCTCTCACATGATGGCTCCAGGAGGGGCGCATGAACCGGGAAATGTCGGAGATCATCCGCAATCAGACGCCAGTGACCTTGCCGCCCACCGCCTCGGTGCGGGAGGCCTGCCGGCAGATGCACGAGCGCGGCATCGGTGCCGTGCTGGTGACCGACCCAGGCGGCCGCCTGATCGGCATCTTCACCGGCCGCGACGCGGTGCGGGTCGTGGCCGAGGCGAAGGACCTCGGCAGCACCGGGCTGGACGCGGTGATGACCCGCGATCCGGCGTGCATGCCGGCGCGGTCCACGGCGATCGAGGCGCTGCGCCTGATGCGTGACGGCGGGTTCCGTCACGTGCCGGTGGTGGAGGGCGGCCGTGTCGCCGGGATCGTCTCGCGCGGCGATTTCCGGGGGCTGGAGCAGGACCGGCTGGACGAGGAAACCGGCATCTGGGAGCGAATGCGCTGAGCGCAATCACGCCTGACCGGAGGAGTCTCGGAATACGCAAGCGGCCGCTGCCTCGAGCGCCCACCAACAAGGCGTGGATGGCGGGCCTTCGCCCGCCACGACGTGCCAGACGTTCGAGTCACCAATTCGCGAACGCGGTACCAGGGCACGCGAACGCACGCTGATCGTTCACGGGCCGCAGGCGGTCAGTGTCTTCCGGTACCCGTCCGTGGTTCCGGTTCGGCTTCTCCAGGAGCTGGAGCCAATGGAGGTTGCAACCGCGCGGGAAGACAGGCGACCTGCGGCTAGAACTCGAAGACCGGCGCCGGGCGCAGCGAGGGCAGGTCCGGGGTGGCGCAATCGAACATCGGCTGGGCGCGGATCCCGGCCGGCGTGGCCTCGGCCAGCACCGCGGAGCTGGTACGGCCGCCATTCTGCCGCAGCACGGTGACCAGCCGGCCGCCGGCCGACCGCAGCTGCTTGCCGATTGCCGGCGGGATGGCATGCACCGCGCCCTCGATCAGGATGACGTCGTACGGTGCCTGGGAGGGCCAGCCCTCGGCCAGGGAGCCGGCCACCACGTTGATCTCCGGCGCGATCGCGCTGAGTGCGCCGCGGGCCAGTTCGACCAGGCGGGGGTCTTCCTCCAGCGCGGTGACGCGCGGGCCGCAGGCGGACAGTACCGCGGCGCCGTAGCCGAGGCCGGCGGCCACCACCAGCGCCCGTTCCCCGGTCATCGGGGCGGCGAGCTGGATCAGCCGAGCGATCACCATCGGCTCCAGCAGCACGCGGCCGTTGCCCAGGGGCACGTCCTCGTCCACGTAGGCGAGGTGGCGCAGATTGGGCGGCAGGAAGCGTTCGCGCGGCAGCCGGCGCATGGCGCCGGTGATGCGCGGGTCAGTCACCTTGTTGGGGCGCAACTGGCTGTCCACCATGCGGTTGCGCGCATCGGCATAGAGGTCGAGGGCGGCGGTGAGGTCTGCTGGTGCCATTGCGAACTCGCGACGTGCTGGGGCGGGCGGCTTATACAAGCCGCTTGCGGTAAACGCCAATCCGCACCGGGCATGGCTGCCGCGATCGGGCTTGACCGGCCAGTGGAGGGCGCCGATATACCGGCGTCCCTGCGCCGGTCCGGTGGCAGAGTGGTGATGCAGCGGACTGCAAATCCGCGTATGCCGGTTCGATTCCGGCCCGGACCTCCAGGCGTTCCCGCCAGTCCCGCCTCCCACGACTCGCAGCTTTGCAGCGCGGTTTCGGCGCCGCCCGCACCCCGGCTATGATGCCGCCGCGCAATACAATCGGAGACACGCAGGTGGCGTACAGCCCATTCGACCTCACCGGCCAGGTGGCCCTGGTGACCGGCGGCAACAGCGGCATCGGCCTGGGCATCGCCCGCGCCCTGGCACAAGCCGGCGCCGATATCGCGATCTGGGGCACCAACCCCACCAAGAACGCCTCGGCCAAGGCGGAGCTGGACGCCTTCGGCCGGCGCGTGCTGGCGCTGGAATGCGATGTCGGCGACGAAGCGGCGGTCGAGCATGCCTTCGCCACCTCGCTGACCGAGTTCGGCCGGGTGGACGGCTGCTTCGCCAATGCTGGCGTGTCCGGCCGCGGCGTGTCCTCCTTCCTGGAGATGAGCAGCGCCGAATGGCACCGCGTCACCCGGGTGAACCTCGACGGTGCGTTCTACACCTTCCGCACCGCCGCGAAGCACATGGTGCAGCGTGGCGGCGGGGGCGTGCTGGTCGGTACCGCGTCGCTCGCCGCGATCGAGGCGGCACCGCGCAGCGAGCACTACGCCGCCACGAAGGGCGGCATGATTTCCATGGTGAAGGCGCTGGCGGTTGAGTTCGCCCGCCACGGCATCCGTGCGCACAGCATCCTGCCGGGGTGGATCGAGACCAACATGACCGAGCGGGCGATCGGCAACGAGACCTTCAGTTCCAAGGTGATGCCGCGCATTCCGATGCGGCGCTGGGGCACCGGGGACGATTTCGGCGGGATCGCGGTGTACCTGATGAGCAGTGCGGCGCGCTACCACACCGGCGATACCTTCGTGATCGACGGCGGCTATTCGCTGTTCTGAGGCAGCTCAGGGGGCAACGCCGGAACCGCCGCTCGCGACAATGCTGACCCGGTTCTTGCCGAAAAAGCTCAGCACGCCAGGCACATACCAGGGCACCGGCCCGGGACCGCTGGCGGTGAAGCTTCCGGTCTGCCAGGGCAGCCGGCCGATCACCGGTCCCGGCGGCGGCAGCACGAAGCGCATCGCGCCGCCGGCCGCTGAACCCGAATCCCAGGTTTCCGCGCGCGCGGCGCGCACCTGTGGAATGCGTGCGTAGTCGGCAGCCAGAAGCGGCACCCTCGGCGCAAAGCCCAGGGCCATCGCCGCGGCCAGGCAGGCAGGCCCGAGGATTGCCGTCGCCGGCCGAGGCAGCGGCACTGCCGCGGCCACGCCGCGCCCCAGGACAACCAGCAGCAGGATGAGGAAGCAATGGAAGAAGGTCCGGTGCCGTCCGAACCCCCATCCGCCATACTGGTAGTACGACGCAAGGATCAGGAGCACCATGCCGCTCAGCAGGCCTATGGCGAGCGCAAGCAGATAGCGCCATGCGGGAGCGGGCTGGAGCCGAGTCCGGTAGATGCCGAAGACTCCTGCCAGCAACAGGCCGTCGGCCGCGATCGACGCCACCAGGTTCCTGGCGGTCATCGGCGCCTCGCCCAGCTTGACCTCTTGCGGCAGCGTCGCGGCGGTGGCGTGCAGGCTCAGGATCAGGTGGTGGAAATAGCGGTTTGTCGGAGCGACGCCGCTGGTCGCATCGCCGACCCGAAAGCGCAGGGCGCAGGCCAGCACCGCGAGGCTCAGGACAAGCGGCACGAGGTACCACCAGCTCTGCGCGAGGCGGCGCACGCCGCCTGACCAGAGGCGGGGCGCCTCCAACACGAACAGCGCAGGCGCGAAGCCGGCGATGAAGAACACGCCGGTCTCGGAACTCAGGACGGCCAGCGAAAGTGCGGCGGCAACGATCACCCGGCCGCCTCGCTCGCCGATGCGGCCATCCATGATCTGGAAGGCTGCCAGCATCAGCCCCGCGAGCGCCGGCAGATAGGCCGCCGCGGCCATGGGCCAGAGGAACATGTCGCTGATCCTGTAACTGAGCAGGAACATGGCGACGATGCTCAGCGCCAGGGCGAGCCGATAGGACGGCAAACCATCTCGTCGCCATGTCGCGGCGATCGCGGATGCGACCAGGATTGCCCAAAGCAGCGCCAGGAATGGGGTAATGAGCGCGTCATGCGCCTGGTTCACGGCAAGGGCGTAGAGATAGAGCAGCAGCTCCGACAGCGGCCGCGGGCTCCAGGTGAGCATCCGGAACCACAGAAACGACAGACCGCTCTCGCGGTAATGGACGAAGTTGAAGAACTCGTCCCCGTCCCAGTGCCCGGCCAGAATCAGGCCGGCATGCGCGAGGATGACGACACTCGCCAGCAGCAGCGTGGCCCAGGCCAACAGCTTGCCGATGCTGCAAGCGATAGCCGGATTGCGGTTTGCGCGACTCATGCTCTCAGTTCGTCCAAAGGGGCCACCCATCGCAGGACATGGGCGGGCGGCGCAACAGTCGCGGTCACAGCCGAGTTTCTGTGGCAACGCCGTCTCGCATCGCCGCCTGGCAACTTCCTCGGGAAACGCCGTCCGGCATCGCCGTCTGGCAACTCCGCGTCCGGCAACTCCCTCTGGCAACTCCCTGTGGCAACGCCGCCCGGCACCTCGGTCCAGCACCTCCTGGCGGCAATTCCGTCTGGTGCGGTCAGGCCTGTGCCATGCAGGCGCGGGAAATGCGCCAGCGGGCGGGCACGCCCTGGCGCGACACGGACGCCGCGCCAGGGCGGTGATGAGACGCACCTTACCGGCGGAGGCGGCACTGGCAGCCAACGGCGTTGCCGGCTCGGACGAAGCGATCGCCAGCCGCTTCCGGACAAGAAAATGCCGGGGCCTGATCGGCCCCGGCATTGGAATCGCCTGATGAAGAGACGCCGGAGGCTTAGCCGTAGAGGGTCTTGCCGGCGAGCTGCGTCGCGTTGGTCAGGTTGCTGAAGGTGATCTGCGTGTTGTCCGACAGCGTCAGGGTAACGCCGCTGCTGTTGGTGGTCGCCGAGTTGAGCAGGGACGTCACCGACTTGGTCGAGTCGTAGCCCAGCAGGAACAGCGAGTCCTTGGTCGGGTCGAAGTCGGTGATGAAGTCGTGCGCACCGCTGGTTGCCGACTTGAAGAAGGCCAGGGCGTCGTTGCCGGCCCCCGTCGTGATCGTCATGGCGCCCGCACCCGGCTGGAACACGTCGTTGCCGCTGCCACCGACCACGGACGCAGAGCCCGACCCGCCGACGATGGTGTTCGCGGTGGAGGATCCTGCGGCATTCAGGGTCTCGTTGCCGGCGCCAGCCAGGAAGATCGCTGGTCCTTTCGAGCCGCTGAAGGTGATCGTGCTGTTGCTGGAACCGAACAGCGTGGTGGAGCCCGCGCCGCCGTTGACTGTGGCGGCGTTGCCGGACTGGGCGATGAAGAACAGGCCGCCGGAGCCGACATTCATCTGCTCGGAGCCGCTGACGCCGCCGACGATGGTGGAGGTCGCGGTGCCACCATTGAAGGTCAGCGACTTCTGTCCCCAGATCCAGCCGCCGGTTGTCGCGGTTACCGTTTCGGCGCCGCTGCTGCCGGCGACGACGGTGTTGCTCGAACCACCCAGCGTCACCTGCGTGCCGGAGCCGCCGAACAGCAGGGCCTTGGAACCGCCCAGCGTGACCGACGCGGAGGAGTTGGACTGGGCGCCGATCGAGTCGCTGGTGCCCTGGTCGTTCAACGACAGCGTCCCGGTGCCGGCCAGGATGTTGGCGCCGGACGCCACGCTGGTGATGTTCAGGTTGACGGCCGCCCCGTTGCCCCCCACCACGGCGTTGGCGCCGCTCAGGGTGACGAACATGGTGTCGCCGCTGCCGCCGAGCACCTGCACGCCTGGGCCGCTGGACTGGATCGAGGTCGAGCCGGCGCTGGCCAGGATGAAGTCGTTGGTGCCGGTGGAGACGATCAGGTTGCTGTTCGGGTCAACGATGATGTTGGTGCCGCCACCGGGCTTGATGGTGCCGGACCCATTGGCGAAGACGGTGTCGTTGCCGGGGCCGCTCACCACATCATAGGACGAGCCGGTGCCCAGATTGAAGTCGTTGTTGCCGCCCGCGGCCAGCACGGTGCTGGCGCCGGTGACGTTGTAGACGCTGCCGCTGGTGGTGTTGTTAGAGACGATCACCGCGTTGCTGCCGGTCACGGTGACCGGGTTGGGGTCGCCGGGATCGTTGATAATGACGTACTGGTAGCCGGCGGGGATCGAAATCGGACCGGTGATCGGCCCGGTAATGACGAGCTCGCTCACGCCCCCAGCCGGCACTGTCGGCGGGGCCGGGTACGGACCGTTACCGCTGGCATTGGTCGATACGACGGTGCTCGCAGCCTGCAACGCGGCGTTGATCTGATCTGCCAGCTGCGTAACTTCCGAGCTTGTGCCGGGAATGGTGACCGCACCCCCGCTTCCACCAGGCAGCGTTACTTGACCCATCATCGTCTCCGTCTGTCAGGCTCTGGCGCAAACTGGCCGGGCCATCGAATTATGGATTAGTGCCGATTTTTTGCAACCGATTTCTTAACGTAGCAGACGCCTGCAAAAACCGACCCTGCGCCCGTTTGGGCCGAGGTGGATGATATAGCGCGGATCGCTTGGCGCCTCAAAACATTTCGTTACCGCCCGCTGGAAAATCCTAAGTTTTGGGCGCCTTCAATGCCTCATTCTGTTCCCGCCGCCCCGCCGATGCCCGGCCCAACAACGGCGTCGCACAGTAAAATTCAGGGAAATAGCAGCATTATCCCGAAAAACTCCCGGACAGACAGGAGTTTCTCCAATCATTCCTCCACGTATTCCCAGTAAATACATGCAATTTTCTGTTCAGGTCAAACTACGATAACCTTGTAGTTTACTCCTGAGCGGCGGCATCTGATCCGGATGGGTACCATTGCATCTCTATACCGCCACCAGCCGGAATAGTTCCACAAGCGCGTTCCGGGGAACAGGGTTGCCAGACCATAATATGAACATTTCGCTAAGAAATATTTCATGTACGCCTACTCCCCGCGCTTCACGATCCTGTGAAAACCGATCCGCACCATCGCCCGTCCGCAGGACGTCACCGGCCGCGGCCGCTATCCGGTCCAGCCCGCCGGCGATCTCGGCCCGGCCGGCCAGGATCGCCGGTACTGTTCGGCACCGCCCGATCAGCAATCCCGCCCTTCCACCAGCGGCAGCCGGTAACGGTCCTGCGGATCGTCCCAACCCTTGAAGCGAGGCGCTCGCTTTTCAGCGAAGGCCGCACGGGATTCCATCAGGTCGGTCTTGGCGCCATGCTCGTGCAGCACGGCGGCGAGACGCTGCTGCTGCGCATTCGGCACCGGCCGCATCTGCCGCATCATGTGCACCGTGTTGACCCGTGACGCCGGCGGCAGGGTCAGCAGGTGTTCCGCCATCGCCAGCGCTCCGGGCAACAGCTCGTCCGGTTCGGTCAGCCGGTTGAGAAAACCCACCTCGTGGAAGCGCTCCGCGGTGAAGCGGAAGCCGAGTGCCATTTCCATTGCGATCGGATATGGCACATTGGCGATGTGGCCGTGAT
>Ga0187809_10001515_pt1 | contig 10708 bp, 9 predicted proteins | sample NC_wetland_sal_i_8_FD_132415 | JGI IMG/M metagenome (GOLD analysis project Ga0187809, IMG submission 132415) | Wetland sediment microbial communities from Neuse River Estuary, North Carolina, USA - ASW_4 | ecosystem: Environmental > Aquatic > Freshwater > Wetlands > Sediment | place: USA: North... | reverse complement strand
TTCTACGCGTACGCGTACCCGGAGCCCGCGGGCTACTCGGCGCGCGCGCTGCGTCCGGCGGGCGCCGGCTACGACCAGACGATGCGCGAATGCATCCTGCCGTACGATCTCGTTCGGCGATCGGCGTCTCCCGACGACGCGATCCTCGACTTCGCGCAGTCGGCCTACGACGCGGCGGCAGAGTTAGGCAACTGGGATCGCAGTCTCGAGCGGCCCAGGGCCGAGTGGCCGTGACGCGCGCGCGTTGACCGCCTCTCGGCCGCCCCGCCCGCTCTTACGGGAGGCCGACGAGCTTGTGCGTCTGCAGCGAGAGACGCCATTGCGGGTGCGCGAGGCAGTAGGCGAGCGCGCGCTGCGTGTTCTCTTCGCGGTTCGGACCGTCCATGGGTTGCAGCGAGAAAAATCGGAAGGCGAGCGACTCGAATCGCTCGGGTTGTGCCTCGGCCTCCCGCTGCGGGTACACGAGCTTGAGCTCGTCGCCCGTAATGAGGCGCAGCGGCGCGCCGGCCTTGGGACTCACGCAGATCCAGTCGAGTCCGGGCGGGGCGCTCTGCGTGCCGTTGGTTTCGACTGCCACCTGAAACCCGGCCTCGTGGAAGGCGTCGACGAGCGGGACGTCGAGTTGCAGTAGCGGCTCGCCGCCGGTGCACACGACGAGTGGCGTGCCGGGCGCGTCGCGGCCATCGCGCCAGGTGGCCAGCGCGGCCTGCGCCAGCGCTTGCGGTGCGGCGAACCGGCCCCCGCCGGGCCCGTCGGTGCCGACGAAGTCGGTGTCGCAAAAGGTGCAGACTGCTTTGGCGCGATCGCGCTCGAGGCCCGTCCACAGGTTGCAGCCGGCGAAGCGACAGAACACGGCGGCGCGGCCCGTCTGCGCGCCTTCGCCCTGCAGCGTGTAATAGAGCTCCTTGACCGCGTACATTCGCGACACGATAGCCGAGGGTTTCGTTAGGCGATGCAGCCGCGCAGACCGGCTGCCGCTATGAAATCTCGGCGCGCCGGTGTGCCGGCGCTAGTTGTTCGGGCAATCCGGCCGTCGCCGCGAGGGCCGCGCGAGCCGCATCGATGCGCTCGAGCCATTCCGAGACCGGCGCCGCGCGCGCCGATGCACCATTCCCCGCCTGCGCGCCGGAGCGCGCCACCAGGTGGCGCACGGCGTACGCGAGCTCGACTGCCGCACGCACCGCGTTCATGAAGCTCGGGACGTGCAGCGGCAGGTTGATCTCCCACACCGGTCGTGTCGACTGCCTGAATCGCTGGACGTGGCGATCCACGCGCCGCGCCCACCGCAGCCGTGCGCGCGGCGCCAGCGACGAGGCGTCGGGTGCGGTGAGCGCGTCGACTGCTTGTGACGCCTCGCGCAGCAGATCCGCCGCGCGGCGGTCGACGGAGAAGCGCGCCGGAGCAGGCAACACGATGCTCGCGACGACCGCCCCGATCGACGCGCCGATCAGCGTCTCCTCGAGGCGCAGCGACAGCAGCGCCGGCGAATACGTGCCTAACGTATCGTACAGGAGCGCGAGCGCGGTCGTGACGAGCACGATCATCCACGCGTACGAGAGCGGCGCGAGATAGAACGCACCGAAGATGCTGAGATAGAGGAGCACCAGCGCGGCGCGATCGTCGCCGCCCACCGCGCCCGCGAGCGCCACGCCCAACACGACACCGCCGATCGTACCGAGAATCCGTTGCCAGGCGCGCGACAGGCTCTCGGCGCGATTGGTCGCCCGCAGGAAGACGACGAACGCGCCGATCACGGCCCAGTACCAGCGCTCCGACGAGACCGGGTACCCCGCCGCCATGGCGAGCCCGGCGGCGATCGCGGCCTGGATGGCGATGCGCAGCGTCGGCCGGAGCGTCTCGCGCGGCGGATTCGCATCGTCGGGATTGAGACCGAGCGGCGTCGAGCCGCCGGCGGCGGTGACTGTCTCATCGATCACCGCATCGGCGGGTCGCGGCGGCCTCCACGGCCGGCGATACGCGATCACTCCGGCCGCGAACCGGATCTTGTCGCCGAGTGGCCGCGACAGCGCCCGGGGCACCGGCGGCACCGCCGCGTCCGGATCGCGGATGCGCCCGCCTAACGCACGAGCCGCGTCGGCGATGCGGCGGCGATCGCCGGCCGGCAGTCCCGCTTGGCGCGCGGCCGCCGTCACGTCGGCCATCGTTTCGACCGCGAGCTCGACCTCGAAGATGTTCAGCGCCCATGCGTCGGCGGCGGCGCTCCGATGCCGGCGCGCTTCGGCCTCATCCTCGAGGGCGAGCGCGGTGTCGTTGAGGCGGGCGAGCGACACGCGCAACCGATGCGCTCGCCAGCGCCCGGCACGCTTCGCATCGGCCGCCCGTGCGATCGACTCGAGCACCGCTGCGGCGCGCGCGCGGAACGCCGAGAGCATCTCCTCGATGAGGCGCTCCGGTCGGTCGCGCAGAACGCCAAAGCGCACGACGTACGCGATAGCCACACCGACCACGATCGAGAGCGACGACAATGGGAAATCGCCATCGCCCACGTACGCGAACAGCGTGAAGAAGAAGCTCATGAACGCGAGAAGGCCGAGCGCGCTGCCGCGCGGACCGTTGCGCCGCGCGAGTGTGGCGCCGAACACGACGACACAGAACAGCAGCTGGTCGAGCCACAATCGCGACGCCCCGAGCGAGCCGGCGCCGATGACGAGCAGCGTCACGGGAACGGCGAGCAGCATCGTGATCCGCTGCTCGCGCGGCGTGTCGTCGTACACGCGCGCCGCGGCCATGGTGCCGACGACGATCCCGACGACCACCGGCGCGCCGGACTCGTGTCGCGCGTGCGCGATCGGCGCGAGGACGGCCGACGAGGCGATCGCCGTGAGCATGGCCCGCGCTCCCGTTCGCCATCGCGTTAGGCCGGGATCCGATGCGATCAGCACATCGAGCGCGTGGCGGAGGGACGCCGGGCGCGCATGGTCGCGCGCGGGCGCGGGCGGTCCGGCGCCGCGCGGTGGGGTCGTGCTCCGTCCCGGGCGCATCGCCGATCGAGCGTGCATAGACTGCGCCACCCACGAACCGTTGACGACGGCCCGGCGCGCGCGCATTCTCCGCCCAGCGCGCTCCCACGCCGGCTCGGCGACGCCCCGCGGGCGAGCCCGCCGCGGATGCGCGACCACCTCCTTCCGTTAGGCGAATGCCCGAATCCATTCCCGGCGCTCGTGCCGCCATCGAACGGCTGCGCACGCACCCTGCCCTTCCACTCGTCACCACCCCGACGCCCGTGCACGAGATGGCGCGGCTGCGCGCCGCGCTCGGCGGTGGACCGCGTCTGCTCATCAAGCGCGACGACACCATCCCGTTCGGATTCGGCGGCAACAAAGTGCGCAAGCTCGCGTTCGTGGCCGCTCGAGCGGTTGCCGACGGAGCCGATGCGCTGGTCACCACCGGCGGCATCCAGTCGAACCACGCGCGCGTCACCGCCGCGGTCGCGGCGACGCTGGGCATGCGGTGCGTGCTGATCGTGAACGGAGCACGGCAGGAACGCCCGACGGCCAATGCCCTGCTCGATGCGCTGCTGGGCGCCGATGTGCGCTATGTCGCGTCGCGCGAGCACCGCAACGCGGCAGTCGACGACACGGTGGCGCAGCTCGCGCGCGAGGGTCGCCGGCCGTTCACGATTCCGCTCGGCGCCTCGACTCCGTTAGGCGCGCTCGGATTCGCGCGCGCCATTGGCGAGCTGCTCGAGCAGGGCCCCGCGCCGAATGTGATCGTTCACTCGAGCTCGTCGGCTGGGACGCAGGCGGGGCTGCTCGCCGGCGTCGCGCTGCACGGGATCGCGACGCGCGTCGTCGGCGTGAGCCCCGACGACCCGGCGGCGTCGATCGCCGGCCGGGTGCGCGACATCCTCCACGGCATGGGTCCGTTGTTAGGCGTGGACGGCGCGGCGCTCGCGGGCGCACGGCCCATCGAGATCGACGATGCGTTCGTCGGCGACGGCTACGGCGTGCCGAGCGATGCGTCGAGGGAAGCGCAGCACCTCGCCGCGCAACGCGAGGCCATCTTCGTGGACAACACGTACACGGCCAAAGCGCTGGCGGGGCTCATCGCGGCCGTGCGCGCGGGAAGCATCCCCGCCGATGCCACGGTGTTGTTCTGGCACACCGGCGGCCAGGTCGGGATATTCGCCTAACGGCGAGCATCCGCGCCCGGCCGGCCGGTGCAGCGCACGCTCAGCGCCGGTGACGAGCCCGCGTGCGCGCGGCCTTCCGCGCCGCCGCCGAGCGACCGGCGGCACCCTTGGTGCGCACCGCCTGGCGCGCCGATGCCGAGCGCTCGGAGGACGAGCGGCGGCGTGCGGCTGACCGCCCCTGCTTGGAGAGCGAGCGACGCGAGGCCGCCTTGTGTCCCTCACGGCGCAGCGCGCCGGTCACCGCACGTGAGCGCTTGCGCGACGTTTTGCGTCCGCGCTTGCGCCCTTTGGCCAGATCCTGTTTCGCCTTCCTCCGCGTCCGCTTGGATGTGCGCTTACCCGGCGGCAGCTTCACACCGGCGCGGCGCGCCTTCGACAGCCCGATGGCGATGGCTTGCTTGGTCGACCGAGCGCCGTGCTTCCCCTCACGCACGTGCTCCATCTCCTCTCGCACGAACTCACCCGCTTGCGTCGACGGCGACTTCCCTTCTCGCGCATCCTCGTGCGCGCGTTCGATCGTGTCGTGTTCCGGCATCCTGACCTCCATCTGACGGGTCAGCGTTCCGCTCGCTCTGGGATCGGCGAGCACGCGTGAGACTTCGTCGAGCGGCGTCGCATAACACGGACCACACCGTTCGGCGAGCGGGACGCGACGCGTCGGATGTCAGTCAGGCGATCACTGTGGCTTCTTCGGCTTGGCGGAATTTTTGGGCGCCTTCGCCGCGGGACGCGCCGGTTTCGGAGACGGAGGCAGCGTGCTCTTGCCCGCGGCCGCTGCCTGCTGGTAGCGGGCAGACAGGTCGCGATGCTCGGAATCCTGCCGCGCCGTGAGCTCCGGCATGGTCATGCCCTTGGGCGGTTTGGCGAATTCCTGCTCGTGCCGCTGCTCCATCTGCTGCTGCGCCTTGGCGTACGCCTGATCGAGCTTGGCGCGCGACGCGGCCGCGCTCTTTCCGTTAGGCATTGGCGGTGCGCCCGGAGGCAGGCGCACGGGTGCCGCAGCGGGCTCGGGCGCTACCTTGGTCGGCTGCTGGTTAGGCGCAGGATTGGCCGCCGTCGGCGGACGGATCGGCAGACGGGCTGGTGTCGGCTGCGTGGTCTTCTTCTCGGGTGGCAGTCCGCTGCGCGCCGGCCGCAGTCCGGCGCCGCCGGGCAGGACGGTCGTCGCCGGCCGCGAGCGAATCGGCATCGTGGCGGCACTCGGCGCCTGCTTGCGCAGGTCGGCGAGCTCGGTGTGGGTGAGCGGACGTCCGCCGGTTTTCGCCAACTGTTGCTGTTGGACGGCGAAGGCGATCGGCGCCGGCGGCGGGGCATGCACCGCGAGCACCGGCCGCCGCGCCAATGCCGCCGGCGGCAACGACGCGCGGCGGTTCGCCGCTTCTTCCCCGATCAAACTGACGCGTGTCGGCACTACTGGCGCGCGGTCGATGACGCTCACTCGCGTAACGTCGCCGGGCGCAACACGCACCGCTGAGCGCCCGACCGGCGTACCGTTCACGAACGTCTGCTGCGAGACCACCGTCACGGCGTTCGCGACCGTGCGGTTGCGATACGTCACGTTGGTCACGTTGACGTTCGTGATGTTGATGTTGGTGATGTTCACGTTCGTCACGTTCACGCGGCGCAAGTACACCGGGCTCACCGTGTACGGCGGGCGATACACTTCTTCCGGCGCGAGCGGGAACCATCCGATACCGCCGCCGGGTCCGAACGACGCCCCGACGGAGAAGCCGCTGCCGCCGACAAACGCGACTAACGCTGGCGCAAAGACGGGCGGCGCGACGACGCGGCCCGGGCACCATCCCCACCGGTTGTTGATGTATGCCCAACGACCGTAGTGGAACGGCGCCCATCCCCACGGCGCATCGTCGACCCACGTCCATCCCCACCGTCCGACCCATACCCAGTGTCCATAGCGATACGGCGCCCAGCCGACGACGACCGTCCGCGGATACCAGACGGGCCCATACGACGCATCTTGGGCCCATGTGCCCTCGGCCGCGAGGTCCGCGGCGCCCGGCATGTACGGCGACACGTACTGCGACGCCGAGGCTACCGCCGCATCGATGCGCGCATCCCGCGACCTCGACCACTGTGTGAACTCATCCGGCGAACCGACGTCGGCCAGATTGTACGTGGCCGTGCTGTCGCCCTGCACCGTGGCCACCTGTCCGGCGTCGACGGAGAAGGATGCGCCGCCGGCGGAGACGGTCGCCGCTCCCGAGAACACGGTGATCGATGTCGTCGCGCCGTCGGGCGTCACATCCACCCGATACTCGCCGAGCGCCGCCATCTGCACGGCTGCGTTAGGCGCGTCGATCTCGTCCGTCTCGCCGGTCGCCAGCGAACGAAGCCGCAGGATGGCCGAGCCCTGCGGGACGCTGAACTGCAGCGCCGCGTCATCCAACCGCTCGACGTCGAGCTCGGTTTGCTGGCTCATGCGCACCTCGGCCGAGCCGATCTCGACCTCGACGCGTCCGCCATTGTCGGCCCACAGCGCATCGCCGGTGGTAATGGGACTGTTGGGCACGGCAACGGCCCACGCGGTGTCGCCCGAGGCGCGGAACGAAACCGTACCGTCCAGGTAGGCAAGCCGTCCAACGCGGCCCGGTGGATCGCCCGTGGCCTGTGGTCTCGCTGGTGGTTCGGCAACCTGCGCCGGCGCGGCTACGCCGCGCAGAATGGCGATGGCAACGACGCACGCCATCGAAAGCGAGCGCTGCAACGAGAGCGTCGACATGGGTTCGAGCCTCGGCTCGTGAAAGGACTGTGCAAGTGATGGGTCTGGCATCCAGCGCACACAAAGATGCGTACGCAACCTCGACGCCGCGAGTCACTTCCGTCGTGACATCTCTTTCTTTGTCTGCTCGCGTTGGGCGGTGGCGAGGTCAGGCATGAATACGACGAGCCCGTTGCTCGCGGTGTTCTTGGAGTACCCCGCGACGAGCTGCGTGTTGTACTGGTCGATGCTGAACTGGAAGACGTTGGCGGAATCGAGATCGATGATTTCCATGTCGGCGTCGACCATGAACAGCTTGCCGAAGTGCAAGGTGCCGCCGCGGAAGTACATGTAGTTGCGCGCGCTCTCCGGCGGATGCAGCGGATGCGCGAGCGCCGCGTTCGAGTCGCCGAACACCTGCACCACTTCGTTCGAATCGACGCGCACGGCGGTGACGCGCCCGGCGATCGCCGGCGGCGGCAGCAGCTGCTGGGGATCGAGGAGGAGGTCGTTGCCCTGCACGCTCACGCCGTGCGCGTGCGACAGGTCGAGCAGCGACTGGAGCGTAATGCCTAACGCTTTCATCAAGCCGCGGCCGTTCACCGAAAAGATCTTGATCTGTACCGGGTGGACGCGGATCCGCCCCTCGGGGGTCATCGACATGACGGCCGTGATCCGAAACGGGATGTTCACGACTTTGTGCAGCGTCCCTTCCTGGACCAGTTTGCCGCTGTCCGTCGAGAACCTGAGGTTCTTGAGCGGGGCGCCGGCGTAGGCGAACACGTAGCCGTTCATCAGGCTGTCGAGACTCTGCATGCTGAGTCCGACCTCGGCCGACGCGATGTGGATGACGAACGAGGTCTTGTCGTCGAACGCGATGGGCGATCCTTGCTGCTTGCTGCGCAGCTCGCCGCGGAGCCGGGTGATGTCGAGCGAGATCCCGCGGCCGATGTCGAAGTCGACGTTGCGGAACTGCGCCTGCGTGCCCGCGTCCGGCGTCCGCTCGGCGACCGCCGCGGGCGCTTCGTTAGGCACCGTGTCCGGGCGCGGCGGGAGCGCGGCATGGGCTGCGTCGGGTGTGCGCCCGATCATCGCGGCCGACACGACGATGCTGGCCGCCGCAAAAATCGCCAGCGCGCGCTGCGGGTCGGGCGGCCTGCCACGACCGGATTCCTGCGACGAGACGCGGTTCATGTGTCTTCGCATGGCAAGCACCGCGCCGAATTGCGGCGCTGCCGACGCCAGCGTGCAGGCGTGGAACGGAGCTTGAACCGCGTGATGGACATGCCAACCACGCGACGGAAACGCTCACCCTCGCATTCGCGACGCCGGCCCGCGAAAAAGCGCTGGTCGGCCGAGGTCACGGCCCACAGCAACGCGCTCGACCTCGATCGCAGCGTGTTCACGTGGAAGGACCCGCGCCGCATCGCGCGGTCGCTCAAACACTCTGCCGACCGCAGCCGGCGGCGCAAGAGCGACCCGTACCGCTCGGCGATGTCGATGCTGACGTTCTACGTCAATCGCGCCGGAAAGAACTTGGGAGCGCGTCAGCGCGGTGTGTTAGAGCGCGCGAAGGGGGAGCTGCGACGGTTGTACAAGCGCCCCGCGTAGGGCGGCTGCGTCGCGGGTGACGCCTAACCGCCGCCGGCTTGCCCTTCGATCCGGATGCCCTTGATCGCTTGCGAGGCCAGCGTGAACGTGCCGCCGTTGAAGTTCCCGGTTGCCGTCGCGGTGGTCGTTTCGCGTTGGCACGCGATGCCCGGCGGGATGGTGACGTCGGGGGGCAGGTGATCCAGAAACTGCGTGCACGCTCCGTTAGGCGCTTGCGCCGTCGCCGAGCCCGTGCCGCCGCTCGAGCCGAGCACCGCCGATCCGGCCGCGAACACGAGCCCGCTGGCCTGATGGAAGATCTCGAGCGTCACCAGCGTGTCGGCATTGTCGCCCGCCCAGGCGACGAGTCGGAATGCCGAATCGGCCGGCGACCCCTCGATGTCGTCGGTCACCTCGAAGGCGGCAACGCTCGAGTACGTCACGGTCGTGCCGTTCGTGGTGATCTGCACGTCGTGCACCGGCGCGCCCAAAGCGAGCAGCGTGATGGCGCCGGCAAGCTGGGTACGGCGCTCCGACTCGCTGTCAGGGTTGGAGGCAACGCGCAGGGAGTCGAGGTGCGCCATGAGGGCGACCGTCTGGTTCGTCGTAGGACCGGTGGAGTCGCTCGAGCATGCGGCGAGGAGCGCGCCTGACGCTACCAGGAGCAGCGGGAGCGCTCGGGAGCACATGCGGGGTGGATCGAAATCGCGGTTCGGCATTGGCGGCTTCTCGTGTCGCGTAATGTACGGGCTCGTGTCTACCGGTCTCGAGCCGACATACCCCACCCGTCCAATCCCGGTTCCCTACCGCACGTTCCCGGGCTCGGGCGCGCCTGGGCACACGGCGCGGAGCTGTCGCGTTAGGCGGCCATCACGACGGGACTCCGCCTTCCAGAATCGTCACGAGCTTCGACAGATCGATGCTCCCGCCGGACACCACGCACACGACGTGCTCGCCCGCCACGCCATCCGACATCGCGGCTGCGACCGAGGCGGCCCCCGCCCCTTCGGCGATCACGTGCGCCCGCTCGGCGAGAAATCGGACGGCGCGCGCAATGTCCTCGATCGAGCTCACGAAGCTGCCGCCTAACAATGTGCTGGCGAGCGGCCACATTTCCTCGAGCAGGCTGCCGATCCCGATGCCATCGACGAAGCTGGGCGTCCGGTCGACCGTGGATGGTTTGCCGGCGCGCAGCGACGCGGCGAGCGGGGCGGCGCTCGCGACCTCGCACGCGAACACGCGCGCTGTCGAGCCGCGCGCACGCAGGCCCAACGCAATGCCGCACGACAAGCCGCCGCCGCCGAACGGGACCAGCACCGTGTCGGTATCCGGCGCATCCTCCAGGATCTCGGCGGCGATCGTGGCGTTCCCGGCGATGACGTCCGGATCGGATACGGGATGCACGAAGAGTCCATCCATTCCGGGATAGCTGCGCTCGACCATCACCTGCCACCAGCGCGCGAGTGGGACGCGCACGACCTTCGCGCCTAACCGTTCGACGGCGGAGATCTTGGCGGCCGGTGCATGCTCGGGCACGATGACCGTGCACGGCACGCCGACGGCGCGCGCGCACCATGCGACGCCCTGTGCCATGTTCCCCGCGCTCGCGGTGTACACGCCGTGCGCCAAGCGCTCGCGCGGCGCCGCGGTGATCGCCGAGCCCGCGCCACGAATCTTGAACGAGCCGACGGGCTGCAATGTCTCGAGCTTGAGGTGGATCGGCCGCGGCCGGCCGGGAATCTCGAGCGGCACGAGCGGCGTGCGCACCGCGATCCCCCGCAAGCGCCCGCGCGCCGACTCGATCGCCTCCGCCGATGCGGCGAGCTCCATCAACGCGACGCGCCCGGCATGGCCTGCCCGAGTCCGACGAGCTCGCCGCTGGCGAGTACGTGTCCGTTCATGGCGCCGGTGAGCGATTCGTAATTGCTCGTCGCGTCGGCCGGGATCGTGATGTCTAACGCAAACACCTGGAAGTGATAGCGATGTTTGGGGCCGGGCGGCGTATGCGGACCCATGTACGGCTGGTTGGGGCCGCGTATGTTCGGCCCGTACTGCGCGCCGGCCGGCGGCTGGCTCATCTTCGGTTCGAGCGTGGTGATCGATGGCGGAATGTTGACCATGCTCCAATGAAAGATCGGTGCGCCGTTTCGCATCGCGTCGCCGTCCTGCATGATGATCACGTAGGACCGGGTGCCGTCGGGGCCCGCGGTCCAGGCGAGGCCGGGGAACACGTTGCCTTTGTACTG
>Ga0187809_10001514_pt1 | contig 10709 bp, 9 predicted proteins | sample NC_wetland_sal_i_8_FD_132415 | JGI IMG/M metagenome (GOLD analysis project Ga0187809, IMG submission 132415) | Wetland sediment microbial communities from Neuse River Estuary, North Carolina, USA - ASW_4 | ecosystem: Environmental > Aquatic > Freshwater > Wetlands > Sediment | place: USA: North... | reverse complement strand
TGCGGAAGGGATGCTTGCCCGGGTCGAGCTCGCGCGCGCCCCGGACATAGCGGCCCGTGACGGCGGTGAGCACATCGGGCGTGCCCTGCACCGCGGTGCGCTGCATGTAGTGCAGGACGCCGCGGATGCCCCCCAACTCCTCGCCGCCGCCGGCGCGGCCTGGCCCGCCATGCACCAGATGCGGCAGCGGCGAGCCATGGCCGGTGGACTCCTTCGCGCAGTGGCGGTCGACCACCAGGATCCGTCCGTGGAAGGGCGCCATCCCGATCGTGAGCCGCGCGGCGAGCGCGGCGTCCGCCGTGAATACCGAGCTCACGAGGCTGCCGCCGCCCCGGTTGGCCAGATCGATGCCCTCCTCCACGCTCTCGTACGGCAGCAGCGTGCAGACCGGTCCGAACGCCTCGACGGAATGGACGGCGCGGGCCCGCCGCGGATCGCGGCAATGAAGCAGTGTCGGCGCGACGAATGCCCCGCGATCCGCCTCCGCGCCCTGGATCCCGGAGGCGACGCCGCCGCCGCAGACGAGGTCCGCTTCCGCCCGCAGGCTCTGGATCCGCTCCAGCACCTCCCGCCGCTGGCCGAGCGAGGCGAGCGGCCCCATCCGGACGCCCTCGAGCCGTGGATCGCCCATCACGAGGCCGTCGAGCGCGGCCCGCAGCGCTTCCAACACGGCGGACAGACGAGCGGCCGGGACGATGGCGCGGCGGATCGCGGTGCACTTCTGCCCCGCCTTGACCGACATCTCGCGCACCACCTCGCGCACGAAGAGCTCGAGCTCCGGCGAGTCGGCCTGCGCGTCCGGACCCAGGATCGAGGCATTGAGCGAGTCGGTCTCCGAGGTGAAGCGCACCGCCTGCCCGATGACGCCGGGATGCTGGCGCAGCTTGCGGGCCGTGCTCGCCGAGCCGGTGAAGGCGATGACATCCTGACAGGTGAGATGATCGAAGAGATCCCCCACATTGCCGCAGAGCAGCTGCACGGCGCCCTCCGGCAGCAGACCCGACTCGACGATGCGCCGAAAGACGCGCTCGGTCAGGTAGCAGGTCGCGGTCGCCGGCTTGACGATCGCCGGCATCCCGGCGAGCAGCGCGGGGGCGAGCTTCTCGAGCATGCCCCAGACCGGGAAGTTGAAGGCGTTGATGTGAATCGCCGCGCCCTGGAGCGGCACGCAGATGTGCTGCCCGACGAAGCCGCCGCTCTTGGACAAAGGCTCGACCGCGCCGTCGACGAACACGGTGCCATCGGGCAGCTCGCGCGCCCCCTTGCTGGCGTAGACGAAGAGCGTGCCGATGCCGCCGTCGATGTCGACCCAGGAGTCGGTGCGCGTCGCCCCCGTGGCATAAGAGAGCGTGTAGAACTCCTCCTTGAGCTCGGTGAGTCGCCGGGCGAGCGCCTTCAGACAGGCGGCCCGCTCGTGGAAGGTCAGCCGCCGCAGGGCGGGGCCGCCCACGGTGCGCGCATGTGCGAGCGCGGCGGCCATGTCCAGCCCCTCGGTCGAGGCATGGGCGATCACCTCCCCGGTGGTGGCATCGCGCAGCGCCACTCCCGGCGCGGCGGGTGACATCCAGCGGCCGGCGATGAAGCTTTCGAGCGCCATGTTCGGGTCCCTCGCGGCAAGTCCGGTCAGAGCGGGCGCGGCGCACTGGCGCCGTGCTCCGCCCAGGTGCCCGCGGAGCGGGCGATACGCTCGAGCAAGGGCGACGGAGTCCAATAGAGGGCCCCCTGTGTGTCGCGATAGTGCTCGATGCCCCGCAACACCCGCGGCAGTCCCACCGTCTCGGCGTAGAACATCGGACCGCCGCGCACCTTCGGGAAGCCGTAGCCGTTGCACCAGATGACGTCGATGTCGGCGGCCGAGCGGGCGATGCCCTCCTCCAGCAGCCGGGCGCCCTCGTTGATGAGGGCGTAGAGGCAGCGCTCGACGATCTCCTCATCCGTGATGTCGCGTTGCGCGATGCCGAGTCGGCCCGCCTCGGCGCGGATGAGCTCCACGACCTGCGGGTCGGCCTCGCGCCGCCGCTGCGGCTCGGGGTAGCGATAGAAGCCGGCGCCGCTTTTCTGGCCGCGACGGCCGTGCTCGAAGAGCAGATCCGACACGCGAAAGAACCGCGGGTCCTGCGGCCGCTCCTTCCATTCCCGCCTGGCGCTGACACCGATGTCGAGCCCGGCGAGATCCCCGACCGCGTTCGGCCCCATGGCCATGCCGAACGCCTCGAGCGCCTGGTCGATCCGCGCTGGCTCCGCGCCCTCGAGCATCATCAGCTCCTTCTCGCGGCCGTAGGCATAGAGCATCCGATTGCCGACGAACCCGAAGGCGTTGCCCACCACCACGCCGATCTTCCCCAGCCGCCGCGTCACGGCGACGGTCGTGGCGATCGCCTCGGCAGCGCTGCACCGCCCGCGCACGATCTCGACGAGGCGCATGACGTGCGCGGGACTGAAGAAGTGCATCCCCACGACGTCGGCCGGCCGTCCGCTCGCCTGGGCGATGGCATCCACATCGAGCGTGGAGGTGTTGGTCGCCAGCACCGCGCCGGCGCGCACCAGCCGGCCCAGTTGCTCGAATACCGCCCGCTTGACCGCGAGGCTCTCGAAGACCGCCTCGATGACCAGATCGGCGTCGGCCAGCGCGGCGAGCTCGCTCGCCGCGCGAACGCGCGCGATGACGGCCTCGCCTTCGTCGGCTCGCAGCTTGCCCTTTTTTATCGCGCTTTCCACGATCGACCGCACGCGCTGCAGGCCCGCATCGAGCGCCCCGGGCCCGCTGTCGACGAGCACCACCGAAAATCCGGCCTGCGCGCAGCTCGCGGCGATGCCGCTGCCCATCGTGCCCGCCCCCACCACCCCGACCCGGGCGACGGGCCGAGCCGCTTCGCGCGCGGCGCGCGAGCCTTCCCCGCCCGAGGCGCGCTCGGCGAGGAACAGGTGTCGCAGCGCCCGCGACTCGCTCGACGTCCGGCATTCCTGGAACAGGGCCTGCGCCCGCTCCAGCGCCGCCTCGAAAGGCTGCTCGAGCGCGGCCTGCACGCTGTCCAGGATCCGCTCGACCGCCTTCGAGCCGCGCGCCGACCGGGGCAACGACGCCTGATAGTCGCGAACGACGTCGGACCTGGCGTCAGAGGCACCAGGAATGGCTCGATCGCGGACCCGCCGGACACCACTGCCTCGCGCGAGCAGGTCGCGTGCGAACGCGATGGCTGCTTCGCGCACGCTCGCATCCGCCACCGCGTGATCGACGAGCCCGAGTGAGGACGCCGCCTCCAAGCCAAGCGGCGCGCCACCGGTCATGAGGTCGAGCGCCTTCTGCACGCCGACCATGCGCGGCAGCCGCACGGTACCGCCGGCACCGGGCAGCAAGCCCAGCTTCACCTCGGGGAATCCGATCTGCAGATCGGCGGTCGCGCATCGGTAGTGACAGGCGAGCGCGGCCTCCGCGCCGCCACCCAGCACCGCGCCATGCAGCGCGGCGATCGCCGGCTTGCCGCAGGACTCGATCCGCATCAGGACGTCCTTGAGAAGTGGCGGCCTCGGCGGCGCATCCAGCTCGCGCAGATCCGCGCCCGCCATGAACGCCTTGCCGGCCCCGTGCAGCACGATGGCGCGCACCGACGCATCACCGTCCACCTGCTCGATCGCTGCCAGCAGCCCTTCGCGCACGGCGTGCGACAGTGCATTCACCGGCGGGTTCTCGATCACGACGACGGCGATGTCTCCATCGCGCTCGATGCGTACCGGCGGATTCGTCACTTATGCGCGCTCCAGCACCATGGCGATTCCCTGACCAACGCCGATGCACATGGTGCAGAGGGCCCGGCGGGCGCCCGTGCGCTGCAGTTGATGCGTCGCCGTCGTGGCGAGCCGCGCACCGCTCATGCCGAGCGGATGGCCGAGCGCGATCGCACCGCCCTGCGGGTTGACGTGCGCGGCATCGTCGGGGAGCCCAAGATCCCGCAGGACCGCGAGCGCCTGCGCCGCGAATGCCTCGTTGAGCTCGATGAGATCGAGGTCCGCCACGGACAGGCCGAGGCGCGTGAGGAGCTTGCGCGTCGCCGGGACGGGGCCGAGTCCCATCGTGCGCGGCGCGACGCCGGCAACCGCGGCGCCGACCACCCGCGATCGCGGCGTGAGCTCGAAACGTTCCGCCGCCTCGCCGCTCGCCAGGATCAGGGCGCAGGCGCCATCGTTGACCCCGGAGGCGTTTCCGGCCGTGATGGTGCCGCCGGCCCGGAAGGGTGTCGGCAGCTTCGCCAGCGCCTCGAGGCTGGTCGCGCGGGGGTGCTCGTCGCGGTCGACGACGCGTGGAGGACCTTTGCGGGCCGGCAGGGTGAGCGGGACGATCTCCTCCGCCAGCCGGCCGTCGGCCTGGGCCGCCGCGGCGCGCTCCTGGCTGCGCAGCGCGAACGCATCCTGATCCGCGCGGCGGATGTCGCGCTCCGCCGCGACGTTCTCCGCCGTCTCCGGCATGGAATCGATGCCGTACTGCTTCTCGATGCGGGGATTGACGAAGCGCCACCCGATCGTGGTGTCATACATCTGCACGTCGCGCGCGAACGAGGTGGCTCCCTTGGACACGACGAAGGGCGCGCGGCTCATGCTTTCCACGCCGCCCGCGATCAGAAGATCCGCCTCGCCGGTCGCGATCATCCGCGCCGCCATCGCCACCGCATCGAGACCCGAGCCGCAGAGGCGATTGACGGTCACGCCGCCGACGTCCGGCGGCAGACCCGCGAGCAGCGCCGCCATGCGCGCGACGTTGCGGTTGTCCTCGCCCGCCTGGTTGGCGCAGCCGTAGATCACATCGTCCACCGCGCCCCAGTCGACCCGCGGGTGGCGTGCCATCAGCTCGCGGATGGGCCATGCCGCCAGATCATCGGCGCGGACCTCGGACAAGGCGCCGCCATAGCGGCCGATGGGCGTGCGCAAGGCGTCGCAGATGAATACGGATCTCATGCCTCTCCCGATTTCCATTGTGGACCGACGTGTTGGCTCATGCGGTGCCGGCGCGCCGCGCGGCTCATCGTCCGCTGAACCGCGGCGCGCGCTTCTCGATGAAGGCCCGCACCCCTTCCTGATAATCGCTCGAGAAGCCGAGCTCGCCCTGAAAGTCGCGCTCGGCATCGAGCTGCGCCTCGAGGGAGCGCGAGCCGCTCTCGTAGATCGCCTGCTTGGTGCGCGCGAGCCCGCGGGTCGGTGCCGCCGCCAGCTGGCGCGCGAGCTCCTCCACGGTCGCGACGAGCTCGGTGTCCTCCACGCAGCGCCAGATGAGTCCCCAGTCGGCGGCCTGCTCGGCGGAAAGCTTCTCGCCGAGCAGCGTCAGGCCGAGCGCGCGGGCGGTCCCGATCTGCCGCGGCAGGGTCCAGGTGCCGCCCGAGTCCGGCACCAGGCCCAGCCGGCAGAAGGGCTGCACGAAGCTGGCCGAGCGCGCCGCGATGACCAGATCGCACGCGAGCGCGACGTTGGCGCCGGCGCCCGCCGCGACGCCATTGACCTGCGCGATCACCGGCAGCGGCAGCCGCCGCAGGGTGAGCACCAGCGGCTTGTAGTTCTCCTCCACGGAGCGCGCGAGGTCGACCGCCTGCCCGCCGGGCGCGACCGCCCGATCGCCGAGGTCCTGCCCGGCGCAGAACCCGCGGCCGGCGCCGGTGAGCACCAGCACGCGCGCGCCCTCGGGCTCCGCCCGCGCGAGCGCGTCGCGGATCTCCGCATGCATCAGGGTCGTGAAGCTGTTGAGCTTCTCCGGCCGGTTGAGTGTCAGGCGCGCGACCGACTCGCTCACCTCGAAAAGGATCGTCTGGTAAGTCATGTGGGTCCCCAAAGTCGCGCTGCGCCGGGCGGCCCTCAGCGCTCGTCGTAGCTCAGTGTCAGGCGCTCGGACCGCGGCTGCGCCTGGCACGCGAGCGTGAACCCCGCCTCGATCTCCCACGGCTCGAGCGCATACTGCTCGCCGAGCGCCACTTCGCCGCCTACCACCTTCACCCGGCAGGTGCAGCAGATCCCGTCCCGGCAAGAATAAGGCAAGGCGAGGCCGGCGCGCTCGGCGGCATCCAGTATCCGGGTGCCATCCCGGGGCATGGTGAAGCTGCGGCGCCGGCCGTCCATGATGACGGTGACCTCCGTCCCCGGCGCGGCGCTGAGAGCGGCCTCGCCGGGCGGCGCGGGCGCAGGTGCGGGCGCCGCCGGCGCGCGGCGCTGCAGCGCGAAATACTCGGCGTGAATGCGCTCCTTCGGCACGCCGATCCCGATGAGCGCCGCGGTCAGCTCCGCGATCATGCCGCCCGGCCCGCAGAGCATCACCCCCTCGAGCGCCGCGGGATCGAAGATCCTGCCGGCGGCGCGCTCGAGCCAGCCGCGATCGAGGCGCCCGTTCAGCCACTGCACGTCCTGCGGCTCGCGGCTCATCACGAAGTGCAGCGTCAGGCGGTCGAGGAAGCGGTCCTTGAGCGCGAGCAGATCCGGCACCAGCATGCTGCGCGCGAGCGTCTGGTTGGCGATCACCAGCGTGCAGCGCGCCTCGGCACGGGTCTCGAGGAGCTCGCGGGTCAGCGCGTAGATCGGCGTGACGCCGGAGCCGGCGGCGAGCCCGAGGTAATGGCCGGGCGCGCCGGCGGGGGCCGGCAGGCGGAACCGCCCGGCGGGGGGCAGCACCTGCAGGCGCATGCCCGGTCGCAGCGCGTGGGCCAGCGCCTGCGAGACCCGGCCCTGCACGCGGATCGCGACCTCCAGGCTGGCGCTCACCGGATGACTGATCACGGTGTAGGTGCGGCGCAGGTGCTGGTCGCCGACATTCACGCGCACGGTGATGTGCTGACCCGGAATGGCCCGAAACAGCTCCCGGGCCTGCGGCGGCACCGCGAGCCTGAGCCGGATGGCGTCGTCGGCCTCCCGCAGATGGGCCTCGACCGTGAGCTCGTGAAATTCGGGCAGGCTCATCGACCTAGAGACACTTGAAGTAGTCGAACGGCTCGTGACAGCCGCGGCAGCGATAGAGCGCCTTGCAGGGCGTCGAGCCAAACTCGCTCAGGCACTCCACGTCCGTGCCGTGGCAACGCGGGCAGCGGCGGGGACTTCCCCCACCGGCGAGCGCGCGCGTCGAATGCACCGGCTCCTGCGGCGGTGCGATACCGTAGGATTCGAGCGTCGCGCGCCCCTCCGGTGTCAGGTCGGCGCTGCTCCAGGCCGGCCGCAGGACATCGAACACCTCCACCGCATCGAAGCCGCCCGCCCGCAGCGCCGCGACGAGGGCGCCGCGGATCACCTCGGTGGCCGGGCAGCCCGAGTACGTCGGCGTCACGCCGACCCGCACCCGGTTGCCGTCGACCTCGAGCGAGCGGATGACGCCGAGATCGTGCAGGCTGAGCACCGGAATCTCCGGATCCATCACCGTGCGCAGCACGCGCTCGGCGCGCTCGCGGCCCTGCGGCCCCGAGACCGCCGATGGGACTACCATCGCGCCCCCGGGTAGGTGCGCTGCAGGATCTGCATTTCCGCGAGCAGGTGGCCGAGATGCTCGTTGTGCTCGCCGCGCTTGCCGTACCAGCGAAAGCTCGCCGGCGCCGGCAGGGTCAGTGTCGCCTGCGCCAGCACCTCCTGCACCCGGGCCCGCCACCCCGGCGCGAGCGCGGCGGGATGCGGGCCGAGGGCGGCGGCCGCGACGGCCTCCTCGAGCGCATCGGCATCGAAGAGCTCCGCGGTGTACGGCCACAGCCGCTCGAGCGCCAGCTGCACGCGCGCGTGACTCTCGTCCGTGCCGTCGCCGAGCCGCACCACCCACCCGCCGCTGTAGCGCAGGTGATAGCGGGTCTCCTTCACCGCCTTGGCGGCGATCGCCGCGAGGCGCGCGTCGGCCGAGCGCTCCAGCGCCTCGAAGAGCTCGATCTGCCAGGCGTCGAGCAGCAGCTGGCGCATGAGGGTCTGGGCGAAGTCCCCGTTCGGCTGCTCGGCGAGGGACAGGTTGACGAACTCGCCCGGCTCGCGCAGGAACGCGAGCGCGACCTCGTCGCGGCCCCGGCCCTCGAGCTCCCCGGCGTAGGTGAGGAGCAACCGCCCCTGCCCGAGCAGATCGAGCGCGATGTTGGCGAGACCCAGGTCTTCCTCCAGCGCCGGCGCGTGGCCGATGCAGGCTCCGAGCTGCTGCGCGACGACGAGTGACGTGTCGGCCAGACGCAGCACGTATCTCGCACGTTCGGCGTCCGGCAGGGCTGCGCTCACAGCGTCTTCACCTCATCCGGGATGTCGTAGAAGGTGGGGTGACGGTAGACCTTGTCGCGCGCGGGCTCGAAGAGCGCATCGGCCTCGGCGGGATCGGAGGCGACGATGTCACTCGAGCGCACGACCCAGAGGCTCACTCCCTCGCCGCGGCGGGTGTAGAGATCGCGCGCATGCTCGAGGGCCATGCGGGCATCGGTGGCGTGCACGCTGCCGGCATGCTTGTGCTCGAGGCCCGCTCGCGGGCGGATGAAGACTTCCCACAGCGGCCAGCGTGGATCGGACATGGGCTCCCCTCAGGCGGCCGCCGCGCTCGCGCGGGCCCGCTGCTTGCGCGCATATGCCGCCGCCGCCTCGCGCACCCAGCGGCCGCTCTCGTGCGCCGCGCGACGCGCCTCCAGGCGCTCGCGGTTGCAGGGACCGTTGCCCCGCAGCACCTCGTTGAATTCCGCCCAGTCGATGGCGCCGAAGCGGTAGTGGCCCGCCGCCTCGTCCCAGCGCAGCTGCGGATCGGGAATCGTCAGGCCCAGGTACCGCGCCTGCGGCACCGTGAAGTCGACGAACTTCTGGCGCAGCTCATCGTTGGTGAAGCGCTTGATCTTCCAGCGCACCGAGTCGGCGGTGTGTTTGGAATCCGCATCGCCCGGCCCGAACATCATGAGCGACGGCCACCACCAGCGATCGAGCGCCGCCTGCGCCATGCGCCGCTGCTCGGGACTGCCGCGGGCGAGTGTCAGCATGATCTCGAACCCCTGCCGCTGATGAAAGCTCTCCTCCTTGCAGATGCGCACCATCGCGCGGGCGTAGGGTCCGTAGGAGCAGCGGCAGAGCGGGATCTGATTCATGATCGCGGCGCCGTCGACCAGCCAGCCGATGGCACCGACGTCCGCCCAGGTCGGGGTGGGGTAGTTGAAGATGCTGGAATATTTCGCCGCTCCCGAGAGCAGCTGCTCGACGAGGTCCTCGCGGGCGGCGCCGAGCGTCTCCGCGGCGGCGTAAAGATATGCGCCGTGGCCGCCCTCGTCCTGCACCTTGGCCATGAGGATGGCCTTGCGCTTCAGGGTCGGCGCGCGCGTGATCCAGTTGCCCTCCGGCAGCATGCCGACGATTTCCGAGTGGGCGTGCTGGGAGATCTGCCGGATGAGCGTGCGCCGGTAGCGCTCCGGCATCCAGTCCTTCGGCTCCACCTTCTGCTCGCCCGCCACCCGGGCCAGGAACCGCGCCTCGAGCGCCGCGGCATCGGCGCCGCCGCCCTCGCGGGGGCCCTCGGGCTGATCCAGGGCTTGTGCATACATGGCGGTCCTCCGGGGTCTGGACTCGGTATAAATTGACACAGTTTTTTTGTCATCGCAATGATTTTCGTGTCACGTTTGGCGGCGGCCGCCACCGTCACGCTGCGGCCCGCGTGCCCTGCTAGCATGGCCATCCTCATGACCGCGTCCGCGCACGAACCCGCCCCTCCCCTCGGCCCGGCGCGGCCCGCCCTGCGCGCCTTCCGCGGCCAGCGGCCGATCCGCGCCGGCTCCCTCCTCCTCACGATCTTCGGCGACGCGATCGCCCCGCGGGGCGGCGAGGTGGCCCTCGCCTCCCTGATCGCCCTCTGCCAGCCCTTCGGCATCTCCGAGCGGCTGGTGCGCACCTCCATCGGGCGGCTCGCCAAGGACGGCTGGCTGCAGGCGAGCCGCTCAGGACGCAGCAGCTTCTACCGGTTGACGGCGCGCGGCCGCGGGGAATTCGACCTCGCGACGCGCCGCATCTACGGCGCCGCCGCCACGGAATGGAGCGGCTGCTGGACGCTGCTGCTCATGTTTCAGCTGCGCGCGCCCGAGCGCGCCGCGCTCGGCGAAGCGCTGAAATGGCGCGGCTTCGGGCAGCCGATGCCCGGCATCCTCGCCTATCCCGCGGATCGCCTGCGGGAGATCGAGGAGGAGCTCGCGAAGTCGCCCGCGGGCCGGCGCGTGCTCTGCATCCGCGGCCCGAGCGGCGCACCGGCCGAGGACCGGGCGCTGGCGCAACACGCCTGGGACCTGGCGGAGCTCGAGCAGCGCTATCGCCGCTTCGTCCGCCTCTTCGGCCCGATTCAGCGCAGCCTGTCGCGGCAGGCGATCGCGCCCGCCGCCTGCTTCGTGATCCGCACGCTGCTCATCCACGAATACCGCCGGATCCATTTGCGCGACCCGCTGTTGCCGGCGAATCTCCTGCCGCCGACCTGGCCGGGCGCGGAGGCCTCGGCGCTCTGCCGGAAGATCTACGGCGCCGTGTTCAGCGGCGCCGAAGCGTTCCTGACGCTGCACGGAGCGACCCGCGCCGGCACACTGCCGCAGGCGGCCCCGGAGACGCTGCGCCGCTTCGGCGGGCTCGACCTGCCGACGGGGTGAGGGGCCGTCGCGCCCGAGCCCCCCACTGGGCGGCGCCGCGAGCCACGCCCATCGTCCCTGCCCGCGCCGCGCGCTACTCGCCCGCGACGGCGACGACCTCTCCGCCAACGCAATGCGAGCGTCCGC
>Ga0187809_10001513_pt1 | contig 10709 bp, 11 predicted proteins | sample NC_wetland_sal_i_8_FD_132415 | JGI IMG/M metagenome (GOLD analysis project Ga0187809, IMG submission 132415) | Wetland sediment microbial communities from Neuse River Estuary, North Carolina, USA - ASW_4 | ecosystem: Environmental > Aquatic > Freshwater > Wetlands > Sediment | place: USA: North... | reverse complement strand
GTGACGGCACGCGGTGCGGCAGCTGCACGATCGCTGAGCTGGTCGGGCAGACCGACCGCCCCGCTACCGAACGTGCCTCCTAAGTCACAGCTTCCATCCGCATAGCTCGGGGACCCGGCAATCGTCCTTCCGCCGCTTGCACCCCCCGCCCAGGCTGCGCCACCTTGCCTGCCCAACCCCCTGTGACATCGATCCGCCAAGATGCTCCTGCCATGACAGCGCGCGAGGCCAAGCCCCGCCGCAAACGCGCCCGGCGCGTCGCAGCCGCCGAGTCGCCGCTGCTGCCTGCTCCCACCCAGGCCGGCTTCACGCCCCTCGCAACGGAGCGCCTCACGCTGCGCCCGCTGCGCCCGGACGACGCCGAGTCGCTGCACCGCCTGATCAATGACTGGGAGGTGGTGCGCAACCTGGCGGTGGTGCCGTTCCCCTATCCGCGCCAGCTGGCGGATGACTGGATCGCCTCGACCCTGCGCGAGCTGGCGGAAGCCAGCGCGTATCACGTCGCCATAACCGGCCACGATGGCGACCAGGAGTTGCTGCTGGGGAGTGTCGGCCTGCGGCTCGACCGCAAGGCGCGCAACGCGACGCTCGGCTACTGGGTGGGCCGCCGTTTCTGGGGCCATGGGGTCGCCAGCGAGGCCGCCGGACGGTTGGTGCGCTGGGGTTTCGCCAACCTGGAGATCGATCGCATCCTGGCCGATGTCGCCACCGACAACCCAGCCTCCGCCACCGTGCTGCGTCACATCGGCTTCCGCCAGGTTGGTGAGGGCATGAAGCATTCCGTCGCGCGCGGCAACGAGCGCCCGGTCTGGCATTTCGAGGCCACCCGCGAGGACGTGTTCGGCCAGACCGAGGTGCCCGTGGCGGAACCCGGCACCAAGCCGCTGCTGCTGGTGGCCGCCTGCGCGCTGATCGACATCGATGGAAGGGTGCTGCTGGCCCGCCGCCCGGAAGGCAAGAAAATGGCCGGGCTGTGGGAATTCCCCGGCGGCAAGCTCAACCCGGGCGAGACGCCGGAAGCCGCGCTGATCCGCGAATTGAAGGAGGAGCTGGGCATCGACGTCTCCGCCGCCTGCCTGGCGCCCTTCGCCTTCGCCTCGCACGAGTACGAGCGGTTTCACCTGCTGATGCCGCTGTTCCTCTGCCGCCGCTGGAAGGGCCTGCCGCAGCCGAAGGAGAACCAGACGCTGGCCTGGGTCCGCCCGCACAAGCTGACCGAGTACGAAATGCCGCCGGCCGACAAACCGCTGATTCCGCTGCTGCGGGACTTTTTGTGACCGCGGAGGCGCCGGAGCTCGCCACCGGCCGGGTACGCCTGCGCCGCCTCCGGCCGGAGGACGCACCCGACTTCCACCAGGCTTTCGGCGACCCGGCGGCGATGCGGTTCTGGGACTCGCCGCCCACACGCGACGTGGCTGAAACCGAGGCGCGCATCCATGCTTCGCTGTCGGCCGATCCGGCCGTCCACGCCGCCTTCGCCGTGCTGGCACGAGACCACAGCGCGCGTTCCTGGGCATGGTCAACTACCATGCCCGCAATCCCCGGCAACCGCCGGCTTGGCGTCGGCTGGCTCCTGGTGCCGCGTGCCACCGGCAAGGCTACATGACCGAGGCGATGACCGCCCTGCTGGCCCATTGCTTCGGCGCGCTGCACGCCCGCCGGGTGGAAGCGGAGATCGCGCCGGACAACACGCGCTCGCAGCGCCTGGCCGAGCGTCTGGGCTTCCGCCAGGAGGGCCTGCTGCGCGACCGGCTGCTGGTGGACGACACACCCAGGTCGATGTGGATGTATGGCTTGCTCGCGCCGGAGTGGCATGCTGTCACCTCCTCCGCAACGCAAGTCCCGGGAAGCGCGCCATGAATGGAAAGAACCCCACCGCCTGCCTGCTGGTGATCGGCAACGAGGTGCTGTCCGGCCGCACCCAGGACGCCAATATCAGGTTCCTCGCCACCGGCCTGGGCGAACTCGGCATTCCGCTGCGGGAAGTCCGGGTCATCCCCGACGTGCCGCAGACCATCATCGACACGGTGAACGAGGTGCGGGCGAAATTCGACTACGTGTTCACCACCGGCGGCATCGGCCCGACACACGACGACATCACCAGCGAATGCGTCGCCGCAGCGTTCGGCGTGCCGTGGGAGCCGCATCCGGAAGCCTGGGCGCGCATGGAACGCGCCTACAAGCCGGGCGACTTCAACGCGGCGCGGCAGCGCATGGCGACGATGCCGCGCGGGGCCTCGCTGATCGACAACGCGATGTCGGTCGCGCCCGGCTTCCAGATCGGCAACGTCTACGTCATGGCCGGCGTGCCGCGGGTGATGCAGAGCATGTTCGAATGGCTGGCGCCGCGGCTGCAAGGCGGGGCAAAAATCCAGCAACGCGCGGTGCATGCGATTGCACTGCCTGAAGGCGTCATCGCCGAGGGTCTCAGCGCCATCCAGCGCCGCTACCCGGACCTGGATATCGGCAGCTACCCGTTCTACCGCCCCACCGGCAACGGCGTGACGCTGGTGGCCAAGGGCACCGACCTGGTCTCGGTCGAAGGCGCCATCGCCGAAATCACCACGCTGATCACCCAGCTCGGCAGGACGCCGATCCCCGGCGAGCCGGTGGCATAACCCATGAAGTCGCCGATCTGCGAGATGCTTGGCATCGAGTTCCCGCTGCTCGCCTTCAGCCATTGCCGCGACGTCGTCGCCGCGGTCAGCCGAGCCGGCGGATTCGGCGTGCTCGGCGCGACCACGTGCACGCCGGAGACGGTGCATCGCGAACTGGCCTGGATCGACGACCATGTGAACGGCAAGCCGTACGGCATCGATGTGCTGGTGCCGGACAACATGGCCACGGCCGGGGAGGCCAACGTCACCTGGAAATCGCTCGCCGAACGCATCCCGCAATCGCACCGCGACTTCACCGCGGAACTGCTGGCCGAGGCCGGCGTCCAACTGGTGCAGGAAGACCACCAGGACGAGCCGCAGCCCTTCGACCCGGCGAATGCGCTGCGCGTGCTGGAAGCGGCGTTCGAGCACCCGATCCGCCTGATCGCCAACGCGCTGGGCGTGCCGCCGCCGGAGATGATCGCCATGGGCCGGCAGCACGGCGTGCCGGTCGCCGCCCTGGTCGGTGCGAAGGAGCACGCCATCCGCCAGGTGAATGCCGGCGTCGACATCCTGGTGGCGCAAGGCACCGAGGCCGGGGGCCATTGCGGCGAGGTCTCCACCGTGGTGCTGCTGCCCGAGGTGCTGCAGGCGATCAGGCCGATCCGGGAAGTGCCGGTGCTGGCGGCCGGCGGCATCATGAACGGCAGGCAAATGGCCGCCTGCATGGCGATGGGCGCGGCGGGCGCATGGACCGGCTCCGTCTGGCTGGCTACGGTGGAGAGCGAAACCACGGAGATCTTCCGCGAGAAGATGATCGCCGCCACCAGCCGCGATGCGGTGCGGGTGCGCTGCCGGACCGGCAAGCCGGCGCGTCAGTTGCGCTCCACCTGGACCGAGGCGTGGGAGCGCAGCCCGAACAGCCCCAAGGCGTTGCCGCTGCCGCTGATGAGCATGATCAGCCGCGACGCGTTGCGCTCGGTGGACCGGTCGGCGGCGGCGGGCAATCCGAAGGCGCGGGAGATGGTGACCTACTTCGTCGGCCAGGGCGTCGGGCTGATCGACAGCGTGCGGTCGGCGGGTCAGGTCGTGCAGGACTTCAAGCAGGATTTTTTGGCGGCGGTGGAACACCTGGGCGGGCTGCTGGAGGAGTAGCGCAGCGATTGTGAAGTGCCGATCGGAACCGTGCTCAATGCCCGCGTCGCGGCATGCTGCATGATATGAACATGGCCACCCAGGCCGTTCGGTCAGTCCTCGCCGCCGCCCCCGAAATGGTCGGCCAGCTCCGCCGCGGTGAAGCCGAGCGTGTAGCTCTCCGGGTCGAGCGGACGCATCGTGCGGTTCCAGTCCTGCCATTCCGCGACCATGCGCTGGTACACGTCGGGATAGCGGTCCTTCAGGTTGGCGCGCTCCAGCGGGTCCTGCACCACGTCGAACAAAAACGTGTTGCCGCGAATCTTGAGGTACTTCCAGTCGCCGTCGCGCATCGCCTCCTGCGCCATGTTCTTGTAGCGCCAGAACAGCTTGCGCGGCACCGGCGCAGCGCCCGCGGTCAGCCAGGGCAGCAGGCTGATCCCGTCGCTCGGGTGCGACGCGGCTTGCGTGGCGCCGGCGGCCTCCAGCAGCGTCGGCAGCCAGTCCATGGTCATCATGACCTGTTCCGACACCGTCTCGCGCGGGACGCGCCGCGGCCAGGAGATGATCGCCGGGATGCGCAGCCCGCCCTCGAGCAGCTCCGACTTCTTGCCGGTGAAAGGCCAGGTGTCGGAGAAGCGCTCGCCGCCATTGTCGCTGGTGAACACCACGATGGTGTTGTCCGCGATGCCCGCTTCCTCCAGCGCCTGCAGCACCCGGCCGATCTGCAGGTCCATGCGCTGCATGATGCGCTGGTACGTGCGCTGGGAACCGCCGTCGAAATGGAACAGGCTCTTGATGCGCTGCGACTCGGCTTCGTCACCCGGCGCTTCCCACGGCCAGTGCGGCGCGTTGAAGTGCAGGCTGAGCAGGAACGGTTTCCCGCCGCGCGCGTACTGCTCCACCATGGCGACGGCGCGGTTGCCGAGTAGGTCGGTGAGGTAGCCGTCCTGACGGATCGGCGTGTCGTCGTCCCACAGATCGTCGGTGTCTGTGTCGGCCGGCCCGAATTTGTGCGTGTAGTAGTCCAGAACCCCGCCGCGAAAACCGTAGAACTGCTCGTAGCCGCTCTGCAGCGGGCCAAAGTCGGGCAACTTGCCCAGGTGCCACTTGCCGACCAGCGCGGTGCGGTAGCCGGCGGCTTTCAGCAGCGAGGGCAGCGTCGGGTGGTCCGGCGGCAGGCCGATGTTGCGGGCGGACGTACTGCGCAGCGGCTCCTCCAGGCCGATCGCGACGCGGTACTGGTACTGCCCGGTCATCAGCGCCGTGCGCGACGCGGTGCACACAGCGGAATTGGCGTACGCCTGGGTGAAGCGCATGCCGTCCGCGGCGATGCGGTCGATGTTCGGCGTGGCGAAGTCGCGGCGACCGTAGCACGATAGATCGGCATAGCCGAGGTCGTCGGCGAGGATGAACAGGATGTTGGGTCGCTGTTCGGGCATGCGAGAGCTCGGATGCGGTGGCCGGTCGCCGGTCACTCGGCGGCGCCGACGGGAACGCTTGCCTGCGCGGTCACGCGTGGACCCGGGATCGATTTGGACAATTGCAGCATGGGTGCCTCACCGGTCGGCGTCAGCGCCAGGTCGCGATACGCGCGGGCCGATGGATCGCGCTTGAGCTGATACCGCAGCAGCAGCAGCCGAGCCGCCATTATCCCCACGCGGCTCAGTTTGACGGCGTAATCGACTGCCAGCGCAGGCCAGAAACGCCAAGCCGGTACAATGGGAAGACCCGGCCGGCGTTCGGTACGCAGCTTGCGCCGGAAATAGCCGCCTTCCATCGGATGGGCGCGCTCGACCAGGCTCAGGCTCCAGAACGTCAGCAGCATGGTCAGCATCTTCCCGAGCGACACCCGCGTAGCCGCCGCTCGGCGCATCAGCGTGCACATGTGCTCGAACGTGTAGTAGCTGCGCCAGGCTGCCCAATAGGTCTGTTCCCATTCGGCCCGGGTCATCGCCGCGTGGTCCGTCACCACGTGGAACGTGTCGTAGCGGTTCAGGTCGGAATCCATCGGCACGCCGGCGAGCGCGAGTTTCTGGTGGTCCTCCGAACCGGGCAGCGGCGTCATGATGGTGAATTCGACGAAGTCCACCGCCAACTCATCCTGCAGAATGCGGATGTCGCGCATCACCGACTCAGGTGTATCCGCCGGGAAGCCGATGATATAGCCGGCCCAGATCACCGCCCGGATGTTCTTCCAGGCGAGCAGCATGTCGCGGTACTCGGCGATACGGTTCTGCTTCTTCTTCGCGGATAGCAGGCTTGCCGGGTTGATGGATTCCAGGCCGATGAACACCCGCACCACGCCGGCGCGCCCGGCCTTCTCGATGAAGCGGGGGATGCGGTGCGCCAGCGTGTCAACCTGGATGGTGAGCTTGAGGTTGATGCCCTCCTGCTCGCGCATCAGGATCAACCGGTCGAGGATCTGTTCCCAGTCCTTGTTGCGGGCGAAATTGTCATCCGTAATGAAATAGCTCTGGATACCGTGCGCCGCGTTGTGGCGCACGATCGCCTCCACGTCGTCGGCGGTGCGGCGGCGCGAAATCCGGCCCTGCACGTTGATGATGGTGCAGAAACTGCACTGGAACGGGCAGCCGCGGCCGGCATCGAACGTGGTCAGCCGTCCGGCAGTGCGGGCGATGCGGGCGGGCGGCAGCTGCGGGATGGGCACGCCGGCCAAGTTCGGCAGCGCCTTCATGTAGTTGTAGACAGGCTGCGGCGTGCCGGCGGCAACGTCGCGCAGCAGGACCTCCAGCCCGTCCTCCGCCTCGCCCGCGTACAGGACAATGCCGAGGTCGATCGCTTCCTGCAGTTCCGGCGTGATCTCCGGCAGCATCGCGATCGTGCCGGAGACGTGGAAGCCGCCGATCGCCACCGGGATGCCGAGGGCGCGGAAGCGGCGCGCCAGGTCCATTGCGCGGGGGTACTGGTTTGATTGCACGCCAGTGAACGCAACCATGCCGTTGCCGGCCGCCTGAATGTCGCGCGCGATCCGCTCCGGCCGTATGCGCGTATTGGTTTCGTCGAAGGCGTCCACCGATATGGGCATGTCGTCGCCCAATATCCGCCGATCCGCACAATCCATCGCCAGCCCGTACATGGCCGCGAGGCTGTTGGAGGGCGTGGAGGAACGGAACCATTGGATCACGTAGCCGTCATCATCGTAGTGCGACGGCTTGATCAGGATCAGGCGAAATCGACGGTTGTTGCGGATCATAACAATTTTTCGCGGTTCATGAACCGGACGAACGAATATCAATCCGCGCTGGGCGTCAAGTGTTTGTGTCGAGTCTGGCAGATTCGTGCCCGCACGAAACGGCCGGACTGCCGGCGCGGCGGGGTGCGGGCGTCGCCCCCGCTCCTGTATTCAGGGCTGCTTGCCGTCACGCGATGCGGTCAATGTTGGGGGGAAAGTCGCGCCGAGCGTGGCGCGGCGGATCGGCACGGCCGAGGTCGTGCCGAGGATGAACCGGGTCCTGGGTTGCTGTTCGGCCATGCCGGGACTTGGCGCGGCGGGGCCATCGCTGACAGGCGTCGACCCGAACGGCGGCGGTCCGGACGGCGCCGACCCGAACGGCGGCGGCGCGCGACCGGGGGGGTTCAGTCATGGCCGGGCCATGGGTCGCGCCATCGGGTTGAAATCCGCTTTATTTTTCCGGCGGCGATGTAATGGCTGATCTGCGCCCCACGTATAGCAGCACGGCCGCTGGGCGGAGATCAGTCTGTCCAGAGCGAAAGCGCATTTCATGCAAATCACCGGACTTAAGCAGGGCCTCTGGGGCGCCGCGATCGGCGCCGTTGCGATCACCGCGATCGGCTTCACGCAGCTTGGCTGGACCACCGCCAGTTCGGCCCACCAGCTCGCCCAGGACCAGGCGGACGCGGCCGTGGTTTCGGCGCTGGTGCCATTCTGCGTCGCCAGGGCGCACGAGGAAAACGCCTCGGCCACCCTCGCCAAGCTCCAGACGGAACAGTCATCCTATTCGCGCGGCGAGCTCGTGGAAAAGGCCGGCTGGGCGACATTCGACCCGAAAGCCGGTGCGAACAGCGCGCTGGCGAGTGCCTGTGCCGACAAGCTGCATCCGTCGGTGTCCGGATAACGTCCGGTGGGCCGGCCGGAACTCGGCAGCAAGTTCCAGTGCACAGGATGTCATGAACGCTCATACGATCTGAACCGAACCCCTGTGGTGTGTCCGCGCTGCGGCGTGCAACAGCCGGTACGCGTGGCGCGCGCGATCCGGCCGGTACGTGAAAGCCGGCATGTCCGGCCGCCGCCACCCAGGCCGCTGGTCGAGGACGATCTGGCGTTGACCGCCGACACGGCCGCGGAAGAGCCGGACGAGGATGCCGAGGACGCAGAAGACGTCGAGGACGAGATCGAGCACGAGCCGGAAATCGCCGAGCAACCGGTGTAAAGCGCGCAAAGTCGACGGTGGATGGCAGAGCAGGATCTCGTCTCGTCATCCTGTCGTCAGGATTTCCTGCAACAGGGTGACAATACATGGCCGATTATCAAATCACTCCCAACGGGGACGGCTACGATATCCGAATTATCGGCGGCAACGGTGCCCGCCAGACCGTCCTCGGCTTCGCCAGCCAGAGCGACGCCGAAGCCTGGGTGGCGCAGGACAAGCGCCTGAACGACGCGGCCGATCCCTTCAGGCCGGCACGGTTCAAGCCCGCTACCGCGCGCTGACCGCGTGGGCGCCTGCCCCGGCCGAAGCCGGTTCCAACCGCTGCCCCTCCCGCGGCGCCGCGGGACCGTGTACGAATGGCACATCATCACACGCGCAAGCGTGCGCCATTCGTCGCAGCAGGAGCCCGGAACATGTCCGCCCACACCAACCAGCGCATCGACGGCAAGCGGCTATGGGACCTGCTGATGTCCATGGCGCAGATCGGCGCCACCCCGAAGGGCGGCGTGCGCCGGCTGACGCTGACCGAGGTGGACAAGCGCGGCCGCGACCGCTTCCGCGCCGAATGTGAAGCCGCCGGGCTGACGGTGCGGGTGGATGCGATCGGCAACATGTTCGCCCGACGCGAAGGCCGCGATCCCAACCGCCTTCCCGTGCTGTTCGGCAGCCATCTGGACAGCCAGCCGAGCGGAGGCAAATTCGACGGGGCGCTGGGCGTGCTGGCCGGTCTGGAGGTGGTGCGCAGCCTGAACGATCTGGGCATCGTCACCGAGGCGCCGCTGGAGCTGGTGAACTGGACCGATGAGGAAGGCAGCCGCTTCGGCCATTCGCTGATGGGCTCCGGCGTTTGGTCCGGCGTGTACACGCTCGACAAGGCTTATGCGCTGACCGACGTGGACGGCGTCACCGTGCGCACTGCGCTGGACGGCATCGGCTATCACGGCGAGCAGCCGGCCGCGCCATTCCCAGCCGACGCCTACTTCGAGCTGCACATCGAACAGGGGCCGATCCTGGAGCGCGAGGCGAAGCAGATCGGCATCGTCACCGGCGCGCAGGCGCAGGTGTGGTACGACGCGGTGACGATCGGGCAGGACAGTCACGCCGGCACCACGCCGCCCTCCACGCGCAAGGATGCGCTGGTGTGCGCGGCACGGATCATCGACCTGGTGGACCGCATGATGCGCGCGCGGGGCGAGGACGGCCGCGGCACGGTGGGCCAGCTGCTGGTCTCGCCGAACAGCCGCAACGTGGTACCGGGCGAGGTGCGGTTCTCGGTGGAGTTCCGTCATCCGTCGGATGACGAGGTGGACCGGCTGGACGCACAGTTTCCGCGAGAAGCCGGGTTCATCGCGCGCGACTGCGGGGTGAAGCTGGAATTGTCGAGATTGTTCAAGATCCCGGCGCAGCCGTTCGATCCCGCCTGCATCGATCTGGTGCGCCAGGGCGCCGCGAAACTGGGTTATTCAGCCCGTGAAATCGTCTCCGGCGCCGGGCACGACGCGGTGTATGTCGCACGGCACGTGCCGACGGCGATGATCTTCACCCCGTGCAAGGACGGGCTGTCGCACAACGAAGCGGAGAGCATCCTGCCGGAGGAAGCCGAAGCCGGCTGCCAGGTGCTGTTCGAAGCGGTGCTGGCCCGCGCGAACCGCGCGTGAGGATCCCCTGTCCGCCGAGGTGCCAGTGTCATGGCCGGGCTTGGCGCCCCCGGACTTGATCAGGGGGCCACCCACGCCATTGCTGCATGCGCCGAAGCAAGACGTGGGTACCCGGGCCAAGCCCGGGCCGTTACCGGCAAGTCTCTAACGGAGAGAAGACTCTCCGCGGAGCCAAACTACGTCGTGACGGACCCATGGGTCGCGCCGCGGGCGCGCCCGGGGACAGGCTCCGGCCCCCACCCACGACCGGTTCTGACGGCCTCCGGTAACGCGCTATTCCGCAGGCCCGATCAGCCGGCCATCGCCGGAACCCAATGCCAGCCCGCCCTCCCGCGCACCACCCAGCAGAATCTGCTTGACAAACTAACATGTGTTTGTTAGAACGCGGCCCCATGAACCCTGCGGAAACCTGATGCACCACGCGGACGACATCCCCGGCCAGCCTACCCAGCCCTACCTAGGGGTTGGTGCGCGCCTCGTCCGCCGGTTCGGCGGTATGGCGCGGGCCGCGCTGTCCGGCATCGTCCGCCTGCGCCACCCGGCCGCACCGCCCGCCACTCCCACCGCCCAAACGGCCGAAAGCCCGAAGCCGCCCAGGCGGCCCCGCGCCCCGCGCAGGACCAGCACCGCGGTAGCCGCCCCGCCGCCTGGCGCGCGCGCGCGCCCCGGCCGGATCGCCGGCTGGTTCGGCCGCCTCCGCCGAACCCCGGTGCCGCCCTCCCAGCTGCCCGACGACGGCATCTTCACCCCGGAGAAATATCCCGAACTGACCCCGGGCGCCTGCGCCCTGCTCAACACTCCAGTCGAGGACTGCGACCCCGAAGTGCTGCGCGTGCTGCTGTCGGCGCTCGCCCTGCATATCGCCGCATCGATCGGCATGGACGCGGATGACGCCGAGGCGGTGT
>Ga0187809_10001512_pt1 | contig 10710 bp, 7 predicted proteins | sample NC_wetland_sal_i_8_FD_132415 | JGI IMG/M metagenome (GOLD analysis project Ga0187809, IMG submission 132415) | Wetland sediment microbial communities from Neuse River Estuary, North Carolina, USA - ASW_4 | ecosystem: Environmental > Aquatic > Freshwater > Wetlands > Sediment | place: USA: North... | reverse complement strand
GCCGTTGACGTAGCCGTCGGCGCTCGCGGTGAAGCCCATCCCCAAGGTCGCTGCCGACGGGTCGCCTGAGTCGGGAGTCGGCGCGACCCAGTCACCGAACACGGTCGTCACACCGGTCACGGTGACGTTGGCCGCCGAGACCGCGGCCGAGGTGTTGAGCGAGTCGTCTGTCGCCCGTACCTGGATCGCCGTCGCGTTGTACGACCTCAGCGGCGCGGTGTACGACCAGCTCGAGGTCCCGGTCGCCGAGTGCCACGAGGCACCGCCGTCCACGGTCACCTCGACACCCGCCACGACGCCGCCCGCATCGGTCGCGGTGCCGGAGACGGTCACCTGCGAGCCGAGCGTGAGGGTCGTGTTCGTGGGCGTGTTGATGGTCACGACCGGCGCCGTGTGGTCGCTCGACGCCGTCCCCAGGACGAGGCCAGCCTGGAGGGTGGTCGGCTGCACGCCCATGTCGGCGAGAAGGTTCACGGTGAGCTGCTGCACCGCAGGCACGGCGCCATGCGTGCTCAGGTCGTGGGTGCCGTCGAGCCCCCAGCCGTACTGGATGGTGCCGGCGCTGAAGACGAGGGCCCCGGACGGTGCGCGGTACTCACTGAAGTGGTGCGTCAGCGTTCCCGGCGCAGTGACGAGCCCGAAGTCCTGCAGCCGCTCGTTGACGTTCGCCTCGGTGGTGGACAGAGCGATCTCGCCAACCGGTCCATAGCCGTTGTCGACCTGTTCGTCCGACTCGTACCCGACGAGGTCGCTGGCGATCGTCGCCGACGTCCCGGGGCTCAGGTTCGCGAGGCTCGTGTTGCGCCACATCCGCGTCCGGCCTTGATCGGCCGTGATGGTGAGAGGCACGCTCGTGCCCTGCACCATGAACATGGTCCCGGACAGGCTGTTCTCAGGCTCGAACCCCGGGAATCTCGGGTCGCGCCAGGTAGAGGTCGGTGAGACCGGATCGATCTGGGTGTCGGCCCTGGTGTCCTTGTAGCAGACCATCGTGCGGAAGGGCGTCGACGAACCGTCGATCGAGGTCTCCCACCGCGTGCGCCAGAAGATCTCGTTGCCGGACAGGAACATGAGGTTGACGCCGGCGTCGCGCGCCTGTGTGACTGCGTCGCGCTGGCTCGGTGACCAGTACTCGTCGTGTCCCACGGACAGGTATGCCTTGTGGTTCCCGAGGTTGGCCTGACCCATCGCCACGTCGAGCTCCGAGACGTACGAGACGTCGTAGCCGTTCGCCTCGAGGAAGCGGATGGTCGGGTACTCGTTGGCGTAGAGGTAGTCGCGCTGCGCCGTCGTGTCGCGGTCGATGAACGGGCGGTTGTAGCTCACCTTGTAGCCGCGGGGCTGGTTGACTCCCTGGTAGAGGCTGGCGCCGCCGTACGTGTTGTACGCCTGCCAGGTCGTGTCGGAGGTCTGGAACACCACGTCGGAGTGGGAGGCGTCGTTGCGGACGACGAACGGGATGTGCGAGCCGGTGCCGGTGTCCGTCCTCACGAGGTCGGCGATGTAGACGCCCGAGACGGCGTTGGCCGGCACCTGCCAGGTCGCCGACACGGCCCAGTTCCCGCAGTCGAACAGGTCAGTGGCGACGTCGCGAAGGCAGGCCGGTTGGGTCTGGGGCAGCTGGACCGACAAGGGGACGGTCGCGATCTGTCGAGCGCCGTTGCCCTGGTAGTAGCCCAGCCGGTAGATCGTGATCGTGTAGGCGCTCGCCGTGGTGTTGATCTTGAAGCTGATCGATCCGCCCGGTGTGGTGCTCATCTGCGTGGCGAAGCCCAGGATCGTCTGGTCGTCCGTGCCGTTGTCCCACACGCTCTGGGGCGTGCCCGGCAGCAGGTTCTCGCAGGACACCGGATTGCCGCACGACGAGGTGGCGTGAGCGACAGGGGCCGGCAGCCCGAGCGTTAAGAGCACCAGGCACAAGCCCGTCGCCACGAGTCGGATGTTCAGGCGAGTACGCATTCCAGCCCCCCAAGTCCCGGCCTGTCACCCCAGTCGGTCAGCTGGCACCCCAAGCCCCGGCACTGACCCCAAGACACGCCGAAGAGAATGGGCACACCATAAGCCGTGGACGGCCGTTTGGCGATAGTCCAATTTTCCTCCATCGTTCCCGAGGATCGTGGGGCGACGGGCGGGGCTGGCGGTCTGGGCGCGGGCATGTCCTGACTTAAGGGCCACCCAAACCTTTCCCAAACTGCAGTAAACGAGGGGTTCCCTTTCCTCGCCCGCTGTGCGCATACTGTGCTCGAGAACGGACGTGGTTGGTAGCTTTGGGGGGCGGCCACACGTCACGCCCTTCGGCTCGTCTGCCCCCTGGTATAAAAGGGGGGATCCATGACCACCGCAAGTCTCGGACAGCGGCGCCGTACGGTCACGCTTTCGTGGACATTCTCCCGCTACCGTACGAAAAGTATCCACATCCTGACCCTGGTGGTCGGCGACACGCTGGCGATTCTCCTCGCCGCTGCAGTGGCGCTCCTCGGACGCGACCGCTTCATGCTCGTCGACCCGGCACCGCGCCTGCTCGGAGACGTCGTCCCGATCGCCGCGCTGTTCGTGGGCCTGTGGCTGACCATGCTCGCTGCGGTCGGCGCCTACCAGCTCGAGAAGGTCGGATTCGGCAGCCCTGAGTTCAACGCGGTGCTCCTGGGAACGTGCTTCGCCGCGGGCGCCATGGGAGTCACGGCCTACCTGACCGCCTACGACCTGTCGCGGGGCTTCTTCGTCCTGCTGTTCGTGACAGGGCTGCCCCTGCTCCTCCTCGAGAGGTTCTTCGTGCGACGGCTCGTACGGGTCTTCCGCGGCAAGGGCATGCTGTGCGCCCCGGTGATCCTGGTGGGAGACCATCAGCACGTCGACGAGATCGCCGCCGTGCTGCGCCGTGCCACATTCCTCGGCTACCGCGTCGTGGGAGTGCTCAGCTCAGACGCCGACCAGGAGGTCACGCCGTCAGGCCTTCCCGTGCTGGGAACGGTCAACGACATCATCCCCACGATCCAGGCAACCGCTGCCCAGGCAGTGATCTTCACCGACGGCGCGCTGCCGTCGGCGAGCGCCTTCAACCGCCTGGCCCGCCAGCTGGAGGACCAGGACGCGCAGCTCGTCGTCGTCCCCGGACTCACGGACGTCTCGGCGGCCCGGATGAACCTTCGGCCGGTCGGCGGACTCCCCCTCGTGTACGTGGAGAGCCCTCGTGCGCTCCTCGCGATGCGGTGGAGCAAGCGCCTCTTCGACGTGGTCGGCGCCGCGGTCGTCCTCCTGCTCGCGTCTCCGGTGATGCTCGCGATCGCCATCGCGATCAAGCTCGAGGACCAGGGGCCTGTCGTCTTCAAGCAGATGCGAGTCGGCCTGAAGGGGCAGACCTTCGCGTTCTACAAGTTCCGCTCCATGTCGGTCGACGCGGAGGAGCGACTCACGCACCTGCAGAGCGAGGTCGGCGGAGTCCTGTTCAAGATCAAGAGCGATCCGCGTATCACCCGGGTGGGCAAGGTCATCCGCCGCTTGTCCCTCGACGAGCTTCCGCAGCTGCTGAACGTCCTCAAGGGGCAGATGAGCCTGGTCGGACCACGACCTGCACTGCCTCGCGAGGTGGCGCAGTACCAGCAGGACGTGCACCGCCGGCTGGACGTCCGCCCGGGCCTGACTGGCCTGTGGCAGGTGTCGGGTCGATCGGATCTCTCGTGGGACGACACCGTTCGTCTCGACCTCTACTACGTCGACAACTGGTCGTTGCTCCAGGACCTCATGATCCTGACCCGTACCGTCGGAGCGGTCCTTAACTCACGCGGCGCCTATTGACGAACCCACAACGTCGCCTTAGGGATAGCACGAACCGTTTCACCCCCTGTCCCCGGTGACGTTTCACGACTTAGCATGACAACGACCGTGGGGGATGGACATGGCGGGGGGCCAGTGGTCTGCCGACCGGTGTCCGTGCCTGACTCGACTCTGGGAGGAGAGGCATGGACAAGTTGAGGATCGCCGTCATCGGCGCGGGGTACTGGGGCCCCAACCTCGTACGGAACTTCCGGAACAGCCCGGACTGGGACCTCGTCGCAGTGTGCGACCTGGACGCGGCCCGCGCGGCACGCGTCATTGGTGACCGCTCGACCGTCGAGGTCGAGACGGACGTGACCCGGCTGCTGCAGCGTGACGACGTGGACGCCGTCGCGATCGCCACGCCCGCACGCACGCACGCGGCGATCGCGATCGCTGCCTTCGAGGCGGGCAAGCACGTCCTGGTGGAGAAGCCCCTCGCATCGACGCTCGAGGACGCCCGTCGGATGGTGCAGGCCGCCGCTGACAGCGACCGGAAGCTGATGCTCGACCACACCTTCTGCTACACGCCGGCTGTTCGCCACATCCGCGACCTGATCGCGGACGGCGCGATCGGCGACGTGCTGTACGTCGACTCCGTACGCATCAACCTCGGGCTCGTCCAACCCGACGTGAACGTGTTCTGGGACCTCGCCCCACATGATCTGTCGATCCTCGACTTCATCCTGCCGTCCGGACTCGAGGTCGGGCCGGTGACCGCCACGGGAGCCGATCCGCTCGACACGGGGCGAGCCTGCATCGGGCATGCGAGCCTGCCGCTGCCCGGGGGCGGCATCGCGAACATCACCGTCAACTGGCTCTCGCCCACCAAGATCCGCTCGTTCGTCATCGGCGGTCGGAAGAGCACGCTCGTGTGGGACGACCTGAATCCCATGCAGCGCGTCGCGCTGTACGACCGCGGGGTCGATGTGACGATCCGGCCGGACGACCTCGCCGACCGGAAGCAGGTCAACGTGTCCTACAGGATGGGCGACATCCACGTACCCGCCCTTCGTGAAGCCGAAGCCCTGGGCCTGATGGTTGCGGAGTTCGCGGCGGCCATCCGCGAGGACCGGGCTCCGCTGACCGACGGCCACGCCGGCATGCGCGTCCTGTCCGTGCTGGCGGCCATCGACGAGAGCCTGGCGTCCGGTCACCAGGTGGCGCCGAAGGTCGAGGTCGTCCGATGACCGCCATAGAGGGCGCCACCGCGCTCGTCACAGGCGGCGCCGGGACCATCGGATCCACCGTTGTCGACCAGCTCCTCGCGGCCGGCGTCGCCGAGGTCCGCATCCTCGACAACCTGGTGCGAGGCCGGCGCGCCAACATCGCAGACGCCCTGGCCGACCCTCGCACCCGCCTCATCGAGGGCGACATCCGCGATCGGGACCTCGTTCACGACCTCACGAGCGGTAGCGACCTCGTGTTCCACCTGGCGGCGATCCGCATCACCCAGTGCGCCGAGGAGCCGAGACTCGCCAACGAGGTGCTCATCGACGGCACGTTCAACGTCGTCGAGGCCGCTGCGGAGCATCATGTCGGCAAGGTCATCGCCTCCTCGTCGGCGTCCGTGTACGGGCTCGCCGAGGAGTTCCCGACCAGCGAGCGGCACCACCCGTGGAACAACGACACGTTCTACGGCTGGGCGAAGGTGATGAACGAGGGGATGCTCAAGAGCTTCCGGGCGATGAAGGGCCTGGACTACGTGGCTCTGCGCTACTTCAACGTCTACGGGCCGCGCATGGACATCCATGGCCTGTACACCGAGGTGCTCATCCGGTGGATGCAGCGCATCGCGGCGGGCGAGCCACCGCTGATCTTCGGTGACGGACTTCAGACGATGGACTTCGTCTACACGACCGACATCGCCCGCGCGAACATCCTGGCGGCGGAGTCGGACGTGGTCGAGGGCGTCTACAACATCGCCAGCGAGGAGGAGACGTCACTGCGCGGCCTGGCTGAGGCGCTGCTGCGGACGATGGGCTCCGAGCTGTCCATCGAGTTCGGCCCGAGCCGTCAGGTGAACGGCGTCACGCGCCGTCTGGCGACGACGGAGGCGGCGCGCCGCGACCTGGGCTGGCGAGCCACGGTCGGGCTGGACGACGGGCTGCGACGCCTCGTCGACTGGTGGCTCGTCGAGAAGGAGACCGACGCCGAGCTCAGCGGGGCGGTGTGATCGTGGACCGCATCAACGTCATGCAGCCCTGGCTCGGCGAGGAGGAGGTCGAGGCGGTCAGCGCGGTGCTGCGCTCAGGCTGGGTCGCGCAGGGTCCGCGGGTCAAGGAGTTCGAGGAGTCGTTCGGCCGCCACATGCAGGCCGACCACGCCGTCGCTGTGTCCTCCTGTACGACCGCGCTGCACCTCGCGCTGTACGTGGCGGGAATCGGCCCCGGCGACGAAGTGGTGGTCCCGTCGTTCTCGTTCATCGCGACGACGAACGCGGTGCGGTACGTGGGTGCCGAGCCCGTGTTCGCCGACGTCGACGCGGAGACCGGCAATGTGACCGCCGCCACCCTCGAGCGGCACCTGACGACCCGTACGCGCGCTGTCATCGCAGTGGACCAGGGAGGCGTTCCCGTCGACCTGGACCCCATCCGCGAGCTGTGCGACCCGCGCGGAATCCTCGTGCTCGAGGATGCCGCGTGCGGTGCGGGCTCGACCTACAAGGGACGGCCTGTGGGCTCCGGCGCCGAGCTGACGGCGTGGTCCTTCCACCCGCGCAAGCTGCTCACCACCGGAGAGGGTGGCATGCTGACCAGCAGTCGCGAGGACTGGGCGGCCCGAGCACGCACCCTGCGCGAGCACGCGATGAGCGTCTCCGCGGCAGACCGTCACGCCAGCACGCTCGCCCCGGCCGAGACCTACGACGAGGTCGGGTTCAACTTCCGGATGACCGACATGCAGGCTGCGGTCGGGCTCGTCCAGCTGGCCAAGCTGGACGAGGTCATCGCCCGCCGGCGGTTGCTCGCCGCCCGCTACCAGGACGCGATCGCTGCGATCGGCGGGTTGCGTGCGATTGCAGACCCCCCGTACGGCACGAGCAACTACCAGTCGTTCTGGGTCGAGGTCTGTGCGGACTACCCGCTCGATCGTGAGGGCTTGATCGCTGCACTGGCGGATGCGAACGTCTCCGCGCGCCGCGGCATCATGTCCGCGCACCGTCAGGCCCCCTACCGCCAGCTGGTCGCCGAGCTTCCCGTCACGGAACGGCTCACGGACTCCACGCTGATCCTTCCTCTGTTCCACCAGCTGACCGAGAGCGACCAGGACCGCGTGATCGACGTGCTGCAGAGGGCCCGATGAGCGAACCCTTGCTCCTTGTCGCCGCGAGCGGGCTCGCCCGCGAGGTGCTGTCCGTGTGCGAGGCCGCCGGCAGGGAGGTGGTCGGCGTGCTCGACGACGATCCGGCCAAGGCGGGACGTGCGTTCGGCGCGAGCACGGTGCTGGGACCGCTCGAGAACGTACGCGAGCACGCCGACGCGGAGCTGCTGCTGTGCGCCGGGAAGGGCTCCGTGCGCAGGGAGCTGGCTGTCCGGTTGAGCGCCCTCGGCATCGGCGACGACCGGTACGCCACCGTCGTGGACCCCTCCGTACATGTCCCGTCGTCGTGCACGGTCGGGGTCGGGACGGTGCTGCTCGGCGGCGTCGTGCTGACCGCCGACGTACGTGTCGGGCGTCACGTCGTGTGCATGCCGCACGTGACCCTCACCCACGACGACGAGCTGGCCGACTACGTGACGCTGACTGCCGGCGTGAGCCTCGGCGGCGCGGTCACCGTCGGCGAGGCGGCGTACATCGGCATGAACGCGTCCGTGCGCGAGCAACGTACCGTCGGCGCCGGCAGCGTCCTCGGCATGGGCGCCGCCCTGGTGACCGACCAGCCCGCCGGCACTGTCTATGCCGGCGTCCCCGCACGATCTATCGGCAAGGAGTGATGATGGGCGTCCCGTTCATCGACCTGGCGGCACAGCAGGCGGACATCGCCGACGAGGTGGAGCCCGAGGTACTGGATGTCCTGCGGCGCGGGGCCTTCATCGGCGGCCCCCATGTGACGGCGTTCGAGCAGGAGTACGCCACGTACCTCGGCACGACGCACTGCGTCGGCGTCGGGAACGGAACCGACGCCGTCGAGCTCGCGCTGCGGGCGGTCGGCGTGCGGCCGGGCGGCGAGGTGATCATGCCCGCCAACACGTTCATCGCCACTGCGGAGGCGGCGACGCGCATCGGCGCCATCCCCGTACCGGTGGACGTGGATCCGGTCCATCTGCTCATCGACCCGGTCGCAGTCGCCACTGCGATCACGTCCCGTACTCAGGCGATCGTGCCCGTCCACCTGTTCGGTCAGGTGGCTCCCGTCGAGCTGCTCGAGCCGATCGCCGCGGAGCATGGCCTGCCGATCGTCGAGGACGCGGCACAGTCGCAGGGGGCGGAGCGGAACGGGCGGAAGGCAGGGACGCTCGGACGCGTCTCCGCCACCAGCTTCTACCCCGGGAAGAACCTCGGAGCGTCCGGAGACGCCGGCGCGGTCATGACCGACGACGACGAGGCCGCCCGGTACGTACGGCTGATGGGCGCGCACGGGTCCGCGATCAAGTACCAGCACGAGATCGTCGGCATCAACTCGCGACTCGACGCGATCCATGCGATCACGCTCCGCGCGAAGCTCCGTCGCCTGTCGTCGTGGAACGACTGCCGGCGCCACGCTGCTGATCGCTACGCGCAACTGCTCGCGGACATCCCGGGCGTCCGCGTGCCGACGACCATGGCGGGCAACACCGACGTGTGGCACCTGTACGTGGTGCGGCTGGAGCGCGACCGCGATCGCGTCCTGGCCGAGCTGACGGCGGCCGGAATCGGTGCGGGCCTCCACTACCCCGACCCGTGGCACCTCACCCCTGCGTACGCCCACCTGGGGTACGGCCCGGGAACCTGCCCGGTCGCGGAGGAGGCCGCCACGCAGATCCTGTCCTTGCCGATGTTCCCCCACCTGACCGCCGACCAGCAGGGCGAGGTCGCACGGGCCCTGGCGGCGACCATCGCATGACCGTGTCCCTCGACGACCTGCCGTCCTCCGAAGGGCTGGGACGACGCGCGGCCGCCGGGGCGGTGTGGATGACGGCCCAGAAATGGGTCACGCGTCTCACGGGGCTGGCCACGGTCGCGATCCTCACGCGCATCCTGGCGCCCGCCGACTTCGGCGTGGTGGCGGCGGCCGCGACGATCCTGCCGCTCGTCTACCTGCTGTCGGACCTGGGCTTCTCGTCGTACATCGTTCAGGTCAAGGAGACCGACCCGAAGATGCTGAGCACGGGCTTCTGGTTCTCCGCGGCCGCGGGCGCGCTGCTCTGCCTCGCCCTGGTGGCCGCCGCGCCCCTCATCGCCGCCATCTACCGTCTGCCACCGCTCGTCCCGGTCCTGAGGGTGATGACAGCGTCCGTCGGGCTGGCGGCGCTCGGCTCGGTCCCCACAGCACTGCTGAAGCGGAAGATGGCGTTCCGCGCGCTCGCCCTGCAAGGTTCCGCCGCAGCAGTCGTCGGACAGGTCGTAGCCGTCGTCGCGACCCTCTCCGGCGCCGGCGTCTGGGCCCTGGTCGCCCAGACCGTCGTCGCTCAGGCCGTGACGACGGGAGCTGCCTGGATCAACGCCCGGTGGAGGCCCTCGTGGACCTTCTCCCGGACACGCTTCCGGGAGATGGTCACGTTCGGCGGCCAGGTTGTCGGGGTCGACCTCATCGCGTTCGTACGCACCTGGGCAGAGACGGCGATCGTGGCGAGTGCTCTGGGGGCGGCGGGCCTTGGCTACCTGGCCATCGCGCAACGGCTGATCCAGGTCGTCCAGGACGTGGGGGCGGTGGCGCTCGTCCAGGTCTCGACCGTCACCTTCGCGAAGGTGCGCGAGACGGCTGAACGGCTGCGGGGCGCCTACCTCCGGGCGCTCACCCTCGCGTACGCCGCCGTGGCACCGCTGCTCACGTTCGTCGCGGTCGGTGCCGGACAGGTGGTCCCGCTCCTGTTCGGCGAGCAGTGGGGCGCCAGCATCCCTGTGGCCCAGGGCCTCGCCGTCGCCGGAATCCTCACACTCGGCGCGATGGTCGACCAGGGTCTGTTCTACGGGATGGGCAAGCCGGGTCGCTGGTTCTGGTACGCGCTCGTCGTCGACTCCGTCACGGTCGGCACGACCGCGGTCGCGGTCCAGTTCGGGCTCGTCGGCGTGGCGATCGGCTTCGTCGGCGTCGCATTCTGCGCGACCGTCGTCCGCTGGGTCCTCGTGGGACGGCTCGTCGAGGCCTCCACGACGACCGTGGCCCGCCCGTTCGCGGGCATCTCCGTACCGGTCGCCCTCTCCGCCGCGGCCGGGTTCGGCGTGATGTTCCTGGCCCAGCCGCTGCCTCGGCTCCTCGCCACGGCCTGCGTCGGCGTCGCGGTCCTCGCGGTTCACGTCGTGGGCGTCCGGCTCGTACAACCCCGTGTCTTCACCGACATGGTGACGCTGCTGCGGGTGGACCGCCTCCGCGAACGCTTCCTCACCCGCCGGCCTCGTCGCTCGGCCGGCCCCACCTCCCCCCGCTCGACCGACAGGATGGAGGACTGATGGCGACGCCGGAACCCACGGTGTCCGTGGTGATCCCCTGCTACAACTACGGCCGGTATCTCCGCGGCTGCGTCGGAAGCGTGCTGGGCCAGCAGGGCGTGCGGACGCGCATCCTCGTCATCGACGACACCTCGCAGGACGACACCGCGGAGGTCGGGCGTGCCCTCGCCGAGGAGCACGAGAACGTGACCCTCGTGCGCCACGAGGCCAACCGGGGACACATCGCCACGTACAACGAGGGCCTCCTGGAGTGGGCCGATGGGGACTACGTGACCCTGCTGTCCGCCGACGACATGCTCACGGACG
>Ga0187809_10001511_pt1 | contig 10712 bp, 14 predicted proteins | sample NC_wetland_sal_i_8_FD_132415 | JGI IMG/M metagenome (GOLD analysis project Ga0187809, IMG submission 132415) | Wetland sediment microbial communities from Neuse River Estuary, North Carolina, USA - ASW_4 | ecosystem: Environmental > Aquatic > Freshwater > Wetlands > Sediment | place: USA: North... | reverse complement strand
CGCGTGCGCGTCATCCAGGGCGACACCGACCTCATCCCGACCGGCGCCGGCACCGGCGGCTCGAGCTCCATTCCGGTCGGCGGCGTCTCGGTCGACCGAGCCAGCAAGACGCTCGCCGACCAGATGAAGGAGATCGCCGCCGACGCCCTGGAGGCCTCCGCCGCCGACATGGAGATCGCCGATGCGACCGTGCGCGTCGCGGGCACCGACCGCGCCATCGCGTTCGCCGACCTCGCGGCGCATCCGTCGGCGACGCCGGACAAGCTGACCGCGGCCAACGAGTTCGGCATCGACGCGCCGACCTTCCCCAACGGCACCCACATCGCCGAGGTGGAGGTCGACCCGGACACCGGCACGACCCGTATCATCACCTACGTCATCGTCGACGACTTCGGCGCCACCCTGAACCCGCTCATGTTGGAAGGTCAGGTTCACGGCGGCACCGTGCAGGGCATCGGCCAGGCCCTGCTCGAGGACACGGTGTATGACGCCGCATCCGGCCAGCTCGTCAGCGCGTCGTTCATGGACTACGCCATGCCGCACGCGCACGACGCGCCGGACTTCGTGTTCGAGACGCGCAACGTGCCGTGCAAGACCAACCCGCTGGGGGTGAAGGGGGCCGGGGAGGCGGGCGCGATCGGTTCATGCTCTGCGGTCATGAACGCGGTGATCGATGCGCTCGACCGGGCCTACGGCATCCGGGCGATCGACATGCCGGCGACGCCGCACAAGGTCTGGGCGGCGATCCAGGCGGCGACGCGGGTGGCGGCGGAATAAACGAGCCTCGCCGATGTTCGATCCCTGCAGAGGGTCATCGGGAGGGGCGTTCATCATGCTTTCGAAATTGGCTTTGGCGGCGGCGGGCCTCGCCGCCGTCGCGGCGACATCGGTCTGGGGGCAGTCGGACCCGATCGCGGCGCGGATGGCGCTGATGAAGGGCAATAACGACAATTACCGCAATATCGCGCAAATGCTGAAAGGCCAGCAAAGCTTCGACGCCGGCAAGGTCGATGCCGCCTTCGCGCAATGGGCCGAAACCGCGCAGAAGCTGCCGGGCCTGTTCCCGCCTGACTCGAAGACCGGCGAGAAAACCCGGGCTTTGCCGGCGATCTGGGACAACAAGCAGGACTTCGACGCCAAAGCGGCCGCCTTCGCCAAGGTCGTGGCCGAGAACCGCGAGACGGCGCGGGCCTCGCTGGACGGCCTGAAGGCGGCGGCCAAGCCGATCGGCGATGCTTGCGATAATTGCCACAAGGACTACCGTCGCTCGCAGCGCTAGCGCTCGGGGGCGGGACGTCTGCTTCGCAACTCTGTCATAGCGGCTGCCGCGGCGCTCGTCGTCGTCGCTGCGGCCTTTTGGCTGCTGACGGTGCCGGAAACGGTGGCGGCCGGGGCCCTGCCGGCGCGCACTCCCGATCTCGAAAACGGCCGCACAATGTTCCTCGCCGGCGGTTGTGCCGCCTGCCACATGACGCCGAAGCAGGACGACGCCACCCGCCTCGGCGGTGGGCTGGGCCTGCACACCGCCTTCGGCGAGTTCTACGTGCCCAACATCTCGCCCGATCCGAAAGACGGCATCGGCGCCTGGAGCGAGGCCCAGTTCGTCACCGCGATGGTCGACGGCACGGCCCCGGACGGCACGCACCTTTACCCGGCCTTTCCCTATCCGTCGTACCGGTACATGCGGTTCGACGACGTCCGCGACCTGTTTGCCTATCTCAAGACGCTGCCGCCCGTCGCCGGTCGCGTGCGGCCGCACGCCCTCAAGTTCCCGTTCGATATCCGCCGCACCGTCGGCGTGTGGAAGCTGCTGTTCCTCGGGAGCAGGGGCTTCGCGCCCGATCCGCACCGGTCGGCGGAATGGAACCGGGGCGCCTACCTCGTCAACGGCCCAGGCCATTGCGCCGAATGCCACAGCCCGCGCAACGCGCTGGGCGCCATCGTGGCAAGCCGCCGGTTTGACGGCGGGCCGAGCCCCACGGACCAGGGCGGCGTCCCGAGCATCCGCCAGGACAAGCTGCACGACTGGTCGGTGGAGGACATCGTCGGAACGCTGACGACCGGCGACACGCCCGATTCCGATCGGGTCGGCGGCCCGATGGTCGAGGTCGTGCGCAACGTATCGCAGTTGAGCGCCGCCGACCGGCATGCGATGGCGGTCTATATCAAATCGCTGCCACCCGCCGCGAAGTGATGGTCACGCAAACGAAGGCCCCCGCGCCCGGCCGGGCACGGGGGCCTTCGTTCGTTCAGATCATCAGGACAGGACGATGATCTCGACGATCTTGCGCGTGTGCGGATGGATGATGATGACCTCGTCGTTGTAGACGAAGTAGTCGTAGTCGCGCCATCCGGGGTGGATTCTCACGATCGACTCCGGGACCCGCGCGTAGTGCACGGAGGTCGGGACGACGGTGCCGACGCTGACGTTGAAGTTGACGTTGGTCACGTGCGGCGCACTTTTGTTGTTGATGACGGTCTTCTTGATCACCGTCTTCTGCTGCGTCGTCAGGTTGACCGTGGCGTTGGCACTCGCCGCCGACGAGCTCGAGGACGACGCATTGGCCTTGCCGTTGGTGCCGGACTGCCCGGACTTGCCCATCGTGCTGTTCTTGGAGTTCGCCGCGGCGCCGTTCTTGCCGCTCTCGGCGCTCGACTTGCCGTTGCCGCTGCTCGCGGACGTGCCGCTTTCGCCGTTCTTCGAGGTTTCGTTCTTCCCGGACCCGCCTTTCATCGCGGAGGACTTGCCTTCCTCGCCGCTCTTCATCGACGAAGACTTGCCCTGATCGCCCTTGTTCATCTCGCCACTCGACGCGGCCGAACCGCCGGTGCCCATCGAGCTGCTGCTCTCGCCGTTGGCCGCCGACGAGCCGCCGGCGCCCATGGTCGAGGCCGCGCCCGACCCGTGCTCGCCGCCGGTGGCGGAGGAGGCGCCGGTGCCGAGGGTGGAGGAGGACTCACCTTGTTTGGCCGACGAACCGCCGGTCCCCATCGAGGAAGAGCTCGATTGGGCGTAGGCCAGCGCGGTCGTCCCCGCCAGCAGCGTCGCTGCCAGCGCCAACGTGCGAACCTTTTTCAAAGACATGCGAATCTCCCGGAGATTTGTGAATTGTGAGCGTCACCGCCCGTCGGAGGCGCGCGCCTCGCGCGGGAGGAACGTCCGCCCGGCGGTGCCGTTCCGCGCCATGTGTGAGCAATTTGACGCCGGCCGCCGCCCGGCACGCCGGAGTTGTGGGGATGGGTACCGGGCCGCCAATTGCGCCGCGCCGCGCCTCTGCTAGACTTTTGCACAAGCTGCTTGCGGACGGGGCGTGCCGAACCCCGCACTTTGACGAGCGGCGGTTCGGCCATCGGCGGGCCACGCAAGTCTCACAACACCATCGTCTGTACCATCGTTGTCCAATCGCGCGGCTCGACCGCGCGGCACGGTGCCGTCGCCGCCTGGCGTGGCACCGTGGGACCAATCACAATCGGGGGAAATGCCATGCAAGGTAATGGATCGGTTCGCTCCATCGTGGGCTGCTGCGACGGGGCGGCCGAAAGCCTGCGCGATATCCTGCTGCTCATCGGCCGCATCTGCGTCGCCGCGATGTTCTTCCTGACCGTCTCGAAGGGGTCGCCGACGAGCGCCTATCTGACCTTCCTCGGCTACCCGGCGCCCGGATTTTTCAGCGCACTGGCGCAGCTCGCGGAGTGGATCATCGTCGTCACGCTGATTTTGGGATTCGCCACGCGCATCGGCGCGCTGATGGCCGCGGCCTTCATCGTCGTTGCCTCGGTCACGGCGCACCAATATTGGCATTATCCGGCGGCGGGGCAGCTCGTGCAGGCGACCTTCCTCGCGAAGAACTTCGCGGCGCTCGGCGGCGCGGTGCTGGTCTTCGTCGTGGGCGCCGGCCGCTACAGCGTCGACGCAAAGATGCAGGGAAAGGCCTAGAAGGCGGACGGCCTGGAGCGCGATGAACGATCGAGGGAGCTGGCCGCTCGTCGGCCGCATCTACACCGGCATCGAGCTCGCGCTGTGGGCGAGCCTGATCGCCGGCCTTGTCGTCTTCGCGCTCTTCATCGTGCCTGGCATTCCGGCGGCGCAGCAGCACAGTGTCGCCCTCCGCGCCGCCGAGTTCGAGCGCGAGTGCGCCTTCTATTGCAGCAAATGGGGCATGCCGCCGGGCACGCGCCGGCACGAGCACTGCATGTCCGACCTGAAGCGGTTCAGCCGGGCCATCGCCAAACGGGTCGAGAAAGACGATCTGTTCTGATCGAGCGGGCCGCGCGCCCGAAAACAAAAGAGGCCGCTCGCGAGAGCGGCCTCTTCGTTTGTTCAGATGCGCTTCGCGTCAGTCGCAGACGCGCACGCGGCGGATGTGGCGATAGCCGTAACGGTCGTACCACACCTGACGGCGCCAGTAGCACGGCGGGCCGTAGACCGCCGGCGGGCCGACGACGATGCCGACGCCGGGGAAGAAGCCGTGGTGGTGGTGATGGTGATGGTGGTGGTGATGGTACTGCACGAGCTGCAGCAGGGGACGCGGCTGTTGTGCGCGGGCGGCATCGTCGGCGGTGAGCACCGCGCTGGCGTTGTCGACCGGCTCGAGCAATTCGGCGTAGGACTGCGCCGAAGCCACCGGGCTCTGCACCGGAGCGGCATGCGCCGCACCGACCATGCAAAGACCGGCCACCGTACTCAGCAGGAAGGTCGCGTATTGTCTCACGTCGTTTCTCCCAGGTTGTAACGTTCGAATCGCCCCGAATGATCTCAGTCTAGTCCGCCGCTCTGAACTCGATGTTATCGCGGCGTTCAATCGCAGTTCATCTCCGCGGCACAAATATGCCGCGTAGGTGACATTTTAGGGGGTGTCCCGAAGCAGTGTCAGCGGAGTCAGTGGGCTTCGTGCGGATGCGCGAAGCCCTTGGCCAGCGCGTGGTAGATGCCTTCCGGACAGACGATGCGGGACGCCGCATAGGCGATGAGCGACGCGCACATCAGCGGGATGACCATCGCGTGGTTGTCGGTCATCTCGGTCACGATCACGAAGGCGGTAATCGGTGCCTGAACGACGCCGGCAAAATAGGACACCATGCCGAGCAGGATGATCGGCGCGATCGGCGCGGTCGGGAAGAAATGTGCGATGTTGGCGCCGAGGCCGGCGCCGACGGCGAGCGACGGCGCGAAGATGCCGCCGGGAATGCCGCTGATGGTCGACAGGGTCGTGGCGATGAACTTGAGCGGTCCGAAATTGGCTGCGAGCGGTGCGCCGGTCTCCAGCGCTGTCTTCACCTGCGCGTAGCCGGTGCCGTAGACGGTGTCGCCGGAGATGATGCCGCAGATCGCGACGCCGAGGCCGCAGACCAGCGCGAAGCCGACAGGATTGTGCTTGATGTGGCGGCCGATGAGGCCGGGCAGGCCGCGCGCCGCCACGATGACGATCTGGCTGAACAGGCCGCCGGCGAGCCCCCCGGCCACGCCGCAGATCGGGATGGCGATCCAGTCGATGCCGTTGCGCAACACGGCCGGCGTGCTGCCGAAATACGAGTAGTTGCCGACCAGCGCCAGCGAGGTGAGGCCGGCGGCGATGACGGTGGCAATGACGAGACCGGAGGTGCGCGTCTCGAAGGCGCGGCTCATCTCCTCGATGCCGAAGACGATGCCGGCGAGTGGCGTGTTGAAGGCGGCGGCGACGCCGGCCGCCGCACCGGCGAGGATGAGGCCCGGCTGCCGCCGCGGCGAGAAGCGGCCGATGGCGAACATGATCGAAGCGCCGACCTGCACCGTCGGTCCCTCGCGGCCGACAGAGGCGCCGCACAGGAGGCCGAGCAGCGTCAGCAGGATCTTGCCGACGGCGATGCGGATGGAGACCAGCCGCCCGCGCGCCTCCTGGTCCTCCAGTTCGCGCGCGGCGATGGCCTGCGGAATGCCGGAGCCCTGCGAATTCTGGAAGTAATGGTTGGTGAGGTAGACGGAGACGGCGAAGCCGAGCGGCGTCACGGCGAGCGAGGCATAGCGCCACCGCGCCACCAGCTCGCCGAACCAGGCCTGCACCCAGTCGGCCGACAGCGCGAGCCCGACCGCGGCCGCGCCGATGGTGATGCCGCCCACGACGAAGAGGGTTCGCCGCTGCCAGCGCGCGGAGGTCACCTTGATCGTCCGCAGGTAGCGCGTGGAAAGGAAATTTCTCATGGCAGGCGGACGTTTCGTCGAGGGCGCGGAACAGGAGGCAAGGGCGTGGGACGCACCGAGAAAAGGCTGTCCGGAGAGCTTGCCGGGCTTCTGCTAGCAAGATCGGCGGCGCGCGGCAAATTTTCGCCGCATCTTGCCGGGGATGTGGCCGGTGACCGGCATTGATCGGCCTGCCGCGAGGGTCTACCAACGCGGCGGGGGCTCGCCTGTACCGGCACCAAGACAGCAATCAGGACACGAGCCGCCATGCGCAACGATCCGACGACCGGCGCCGACCTCATCGCCCGGGCGCGCACGAAGAACCGCATCCTGGCGAGCGCGGTCGCCGGCGTCGTCATCCTGATGTTCGGACTATCGATCCTGGCCGGCGTGCTCTACCACCTCGACGCCAGGACGCCCGGCGGCCTGTTCGCCCGCGCCGGCAGCCAGGTGGTCCGCTGACCTGCGGCACGCCTTCCGTCAGGCCTGGAACGCCTTGAAGGTGATGATGGTGTAGGTGTCCTTGATGCCGGGCAGCGTCTGCACCTTTTCATTGACGAAATGGCCGATGTCGGTGCCGGCCTCGACGTAGAACTTCGCCAGCAGGTCGTAGTCGCCGGCGGTGGAGTAGATCTCCGAGGCGATCTCGGCCTCGGCCAGCGCATTGGCCACGTCGTACGCCTTGCCGAGCTCGCATTTGATCTGGACGAAGAAAGGGGTCATCGCGGCCTCCGGATGTGGCGTCCAAAACAGCAAAAAGCGCCGGTCCTGACAAGCACGGCGGCGGCCGGGCCGGTCGCTTGCCTTGCCCGGGCGGTCGGACATAGGTAGTCCCGGCAATCTCGTGGGGTGTCCGGCGCCAGGCCGGGCTGAGAGGCCGGTTCGGACGGCCAACCCAGCGAACCTGATCCGGGTCATGCCGGCGGAGGGACTGAGAGATGCACCATGCCGGAGGAGACCTGATCGCGGCCGCGCCGCGGGTCGCCGCGGGCCTGCTCGGGCAGCTGCGCGCGCGGGCGCCGCGCGTTCACTGCATCACCAACACGGTGGCGCAGGCTTATACCGCCAACATGCTGCTCGCCGCCGGCTGCGTGCCGTCGATGACCCTGTCGGCGGAGGAGATCGGCGGCTTCGTCGCCGGCGCCGAGGCGCTTCTGGTCAACCTCGGCACCTTCGACGCCGAGCGGCGGGAGGCGACCGGCATCGCCGTCGCGGCCGCGCACGCGCGCATGCGGCCCTGGGTGCTCGACCCGGTCTTCGTCGACCGCAGCCCGGCGCGCGCCGCCTTCGCGCGCAATCTGGTTTCGCGCGGCGCGCGGGTGGTGCGGCTCAATCACGCCGAGCTCGCGGCGCTCGCCGACGGCGCGGCGCGTGAGGACGCAATGGCCTATGCGCGCGCGACCGGTGTCGTGGTCGCCGTGTCCGGCGCCGCCGATCTCGTCACCGACGGCACGCGCACGCTCAGCATCGGCAACGGCCACGCGCTGATGACCAAAGTGACGGCGATGGGCTGCGCCGGCTCGGCGCTGGTCGCCGCCTGTCTCGCGCTCGAGCCGGACGCGCTGATGGCGAGCGCGGCGGCCTTGATCGCGCTCGGCGTCGCCGGCGAGATCGCCGCGGAGCGCTGCGCCGGGCCGGGCAGCTTCGCCATCGCCATCATCGACGCGCTGGCGGCGCTCGACGCGCCGACGCTGATGTCGCGCGCGAAGGTGTCGGCATGACGCCGGTCGCGCTGACCATCGCCGGCTCCGATTCCTCCGGCGGCGCCGGCATCCAGGCGGACCTCAAGACCTTCGCCGCGCTCGAGGTCTACGGCGCCAGCGTCGTCACCGCGCTGACGGCGCAGAACACGCAGGGCGTCAGCGGCATCCACGACGTGCCGGCGCAGTTCATTACGAAGCAGATCGACGCGGTGTTCGCCGACCTCGCGGTCGGCGCGGTGAAGGTCGGCATGCTGTCACGGGTTGAAGCAATCGAAGCGGTGGCCGATGGGCTCCAGCGGCACAAGGCGCAGAACATCGTGCTCGATCCGGTGATGGTCGCATCATCCGGCGACCGTCTGCTGGCCAAGAACGCAGTCGCCGTGCTGACGCGGGTGCTCATGCCGCGCGCGACGATCATCACGCCGAACCTGCCGGAAGCGGCGGCGCTGCTCGGCCAGCCGGTCGCAAGCAACGAGGGCGAGCTCGTACGGCAGGCGCGCACGCTGCTCGATCTCGGCGCCAAAGCGGTGCTGATCAAGGGCGGACACGGAACGGGCAGACGAAGCCTCGATCTTCTCGTCGTGGCCGGTGGCGGTGTCACACGTCTTGCTGCGCGACGCATCGCCACGAAGAACACACATGGTACCGGTTGCACCCTGTCTTCGGCCATCGCCGCCGGGCTCGCCAAAGGACAGGGGCTGTACGAGGCCGTGGTGGCCGCGAAGAACTACGTCACGAAAGCCATCGCCGCCGCCGATCAACTCACCGTCGGCCACGGCCACGGCCCCCTGCATCACTTCTTCAGGCAATGGAGAGAGACATGACCACGCGCCGCACCTTCCTCGGCACCGCGGCCGCCGGCGTTGTCGCCGCGCCCGCGGTCGCGCGCGCCGGGACTCTGAAATGGCGCATGGTCACGTCGTGGCCGAAGCGGCTGCCAGGCCCCGGCATGTCGGCCGAGCGCATCGCCACGCGCATCAAATCCATGTCGAACGGCCGCATCGACATCGGCGTCTACGCCGCCGGCGAGATCGTGCCGGCCTTCGGCGTGCTCGACGCCGTCGGCAACGGCGTCGCCGACATCGGCCACACCGCGGCGTTCTACTGGCAGGGCAAGATGCCGGCGGCGAACTTCTTCACCACCGTGCCGTTCGGCCTGACGCCGGCCGAGCACGTCGCCTGGATCGACGCCGGCGGCGGCCAGGCGCTGTGGGACGCGCTCTACGCGCCGTTCGGCGTCAAGCCCTTCATGGGCGGCAACACCGGCGTCTGCATGGGCGGCTGGTTTCGCCGCGAATTGAATAATCTTGCCGACCTCAAGGGCCTCAAGATCCGCTCGCTCGGCCTCGGCGGCGATATCTATCACCGCCTCGGCGCCACGCCGCAGACGACGCCGCCGGCGGAGATCCTCGTCAGCCTGCAGTCGGGCGTGCTCGATGCGGCCGAGTTCGTCGGACCCGGCACCGATATCGCGCTCGGCCTCTATCGCGTCGCGCCGTTCTATTACTATCCCGGCTTCAACAAGCCGAACGGCACCGGCGAGTGCATCGTATCCTTGAAGGCGTGGAACGCGCTCGGCGACGATCTGAAGGCCATCGTCGCGCACGCCTGCGCGACGGAGGCGGGCTACGCGCTCGCCGAGATGGAGCGCCTCAACGCCGCCGCGCTCGCCTCGCTCACCGGGGAGCACAAGGTGAAGCTGACGCCGTTCCCGGATGATCTGGTCGCCGCCGCGCGCAAGCAGTCGGGCGAGGTGCTCGGCGAACTCGCCGCGCGCGACGCCATCAGCGGCAGAATCCACGAATCCTATCTCGGCTTCCGCGACCGCACCGCGCCGTGGTCGCGCGTGTCGATCGAGGCGGTGCTGCGGGCGCGCGCATAGGCGAAATGGCGAACCCGCCGGCATGGCGCCGGGGGGACGGTGCCGCCGATCAGAAGTGCGATCCCGCGCGCCAGCGGAACACCGGCAGTCTTCTGCGATTTTATCATCGCTCTCTCCTGTTGGCGCCGGCAGGGAGTGGGAAAGACGACGGAATAGCGCCGGCGGGCCGAGTAGGACTCCGCGTTGTTGCGGAGCGGTGACGAGGACGTAACATCCACAGCGGGGCAGGCGCGATGCATTGGCGGCCCATCGATTGCGCCGATGGCAGGGCCGGCGCCGTCGTCCGGCCGTTACGGACTCGTCACCTGATTGTCGCGCGGCGCGGGCGCATCTTTCCGGTCCTGCGCGCCGGCTTCACGCGCGACGACACGCACAGCGCTGCCGCGCCGCTCCGGCTTGGTCTCGTCCTGCTCTGCGCGATGTCCGGCACGACGACACGGTCACGCGCCGTGGAACCCGCGCGGGAACTCTGCGTTCGGACCACTGGAACCGTCATCCCACAGGATCGCGCATGGCAGAGACGACCGAGCGTGCCCCATACGGCACATGGCTGCTGGCTCTGTCGGCCATCGTCGGATTCGGCATCGCCGTCTATGACGATTTCGACACCGCGAACGGCATCCATGGCAGCTATGGCGTCTGGCTGGTCATGGTCACCACCGCGCTGCTGGCGCTCGCTGCGCTGGCGGTGGCGATCTGGCCGCGCATGGCACGTTGGCTGCGCGGACTGCTGCTCGCGCTGATCCTTCTGGACATCGTCGGCACCGGCTTTGCCGCCTACATGCTCGAGACCTGGTGGCTGGTCGGCGCGATGGCGGCAGCGCTGCTGTTCTGGATCGTCCACCTGATCGTCGACCCGGCGCCGGTGCCGCGCCACGTGACGGAGCCTGCCCGCGCATGATGAAGATCGCTCTCTCGGTCGCCTCGCTGTGTCTGCTCGGCGGCGGCCTGGCGCTGGCGCAGAGCGGCG
>Ga0187809_10001510_pt1 | contig 10715 bp, 12 predicted proteins | sample NC_wetland_sal_i_8_FD_132415 | JGI IMG/M metagenome (GOLD analysis project Ga0187809, IMG submission 132415) | Wetland sediment microbial communities from Neuse River Estuary, North Carolina, USA - ASW_4 | ecosystem: Environmental > Aquatic > Freshwater > Wetlands > Sediment | place: USA: North... | reverse complement strand
GGAACCACGGCCCTCAGCCCGCTCGACCGGCAGTACCTCGATCTCGCGACCGCGTTCGAGCGCGAGTTCATGAACCAGGGACGAACCGAGAACCGCGGTCTCGAGGAGAGCCTGGGCCGCGCCTGGGAAGTGCTGGCGACCTTGCCGCGAGACCAGCTGACCATGCTGTCAGCCCGGTTCCTCGACGCCTATTATCCCGGTGGCGGCCAGCCGTGAGCGGGCGGGGGTTCACCGTGCCGCCAGGCCGAGCCGGAAGCCTCTGGCTGACCAGGCGCCTGCAGGTCGCGCGGCGCGGTGCCGACCTGCTCGATCGTAAGCTCCGGATCCTCCAGGCCGAGCTCGACCGGTTCCGCGAGGCCGAGGCGCGGACCGCCGCGGAATGGGACCGCTGCTGCGCCGACGCCGAGCGGTGGCTGCTGCGGGCGTCGATGCTCGGCGGCGAGCGGGCCGTCAGGCTGGCCGCCGATGGCCGGCCCGCGACGGTGACGATCCCCTACACCGTCACGATGGGAGTCCGGCACCCGGCCGCTCCCGCCTGCCAGATCCCTGCCCCCGTCACCTGGGATGGCCCGGTACTGACCCGGACGCATCAGTCCCATGCCGCCGCACTGGCCGCCGCGGTGCGGCACGCCGCCGCCGCCGAGGCGCTCCGCGTCGTCGAGGCCGAGGTACTGGCCACGCGGTACCGGCTCCGCGCGATCGAGAACCGCCGGATTCCCCGCCTCGAGCAGGCCCTAGCCGAAGTGACGCTGGCCCTGGAGGAGCAGGAGCTGGCGGACGCCGCGCGGCTGCGCTTGGCCGTCAGCCCGAACCGGCGGCCGGACTCGCGGTGAGCTCCGGGGCGTGACCTGCCTGCTCATCGAGCCGGTTGGAGACGTCGATCACCCCGTCCACGTCCCAGATCAGCCGGATCGCCGCGGGGATGAGCTCCCGGTCCTCCGGCGCTTCGGGTTGGCCGGTCAGGATGACGACGCCGTCGTGGACGGTGGCCGTGACGCTGGCCGGATCCACGCGCAGCAGGTCATCGAGCAACTCGCGGACCCGTTCGGCGATCTCGTCGTCCGGCCGCAGGAACACGCTCAGCAGATCGCGTCGGGTGACGATGCCGATCAGCTGGCCGTTCTCGCCGACGACCGGCAGGCGGCGGATGTGACGGCTGGCCATGATCTGGGCCGCATGCGGGATCGTCGCTTCCGGGTAGATGGTGACCGCCGGGGCGCTCATCAGCGCACCAGCGGTGAGCCCCCAGTGCGCCCGGCGCAGCGGCCGACGCCACCGGCCGGTGGCGTTCGCGTGCATCCGGGCCCGGCGGACCTCTTCGTCCTCCAGGGCCAGCAGGTCGGCCTCGGACACCACGCCCATCGCCGCCATCGTGGCCGGCCGGCAGGCCGATCACGTGGCGCTGCGTCAGGCTCAGGCCCAGCAGGCGCGCGAGCACGAGGTCACCGCCGTCCTGCTCCAGCGGGCAGCGGCGACCGGGGTCTCGGATCCGTATACCTCCATCCAGGTGACCTACGTGCTGGCCCGCTGGCAGCCCCCCGGTCGGCCGCCGCGGTCCGGGCAGGTCCTGGCCACGGCGGGAGCGGGTTGGCCACCGGGCCGAAGCAGCCGTAGCAGCCGCGGCCGAAGGCCTTCTCCTGGTGGTCTCGTTCGGTGCAGTTCACCGCGACGATGAGCAGCCGGGCGCGGCGCGCCGCGTACCGCGATCCCGACTGCGCTAGTACCCGGTCCTGGATCGCGATCGCCCGCAGATCACAAGGCCGGACGCCAAGAAAGGCGCACCGCGCCGACCACAGCCGTTCCCGCGGCGGGTGCAGGAACCGCTTCCAGCTCTGCGGCCCCGCCGCGTGACCGAACGCGGCCTCGTCATCCCGGCGGCGCAACTGGTAGCCACCAGGCTCCAGCCGGACACCCCAGCCGAACGGCAGTTCCGCGGCGGAGCACAGTTCCCGCAGCACGATGGCACCGTCCTGGACCGTCGGCCCGATCACGCGGTACCCCTTGGCCACCAGGGACTCATACAGCTGGCCGAGCCCCTCGACGCTAATGAGCCTGGAGGCAGGAAGCGCAGTCTCGGGAGCCATAGCCACCGTCCGTTCGGTATCAATGTCTTTCTCCACCTACTGTCGGTCCGCCGGACCGCCTGCGGTCATGGGCGTAGGTTGATGATTTCGGGGCCCTTCGTCCCTAGTCGGAGCGCTGCGCAGGGCAGAGCGTCGGAGCATGAGCAGCGCTAGACACTTGACCGGGGCCGCCGGGCGCTGGAGCGCGACCCATCCCTGGGCGGCGATCCTCGCCTGGCTCGGCTGCGTCGTGATCCTGCTGGTGACCGGCCACCTGGTCGGCACACGTCAGGTGCCCACCGAAGAAACGGGGTCGGGACAGACCGGGCAGGCTCAGCAGATGATGAGCCAGAACTTTCCCGTGCGCGCCGACGAGTCCGTACTGTTCGAGAGCAGCAGCCTCCAGGTCAGCGCGCCTGCCTATCAGGCCGCGATCCGGGACGTGCTGACCCGGATCCAGGCCACTGGGCGAGTGACCCAGATCCGCTCGCCGCTCGACCCGACCTACGGCAACCAGATCTCCGCGAACCGGCACGCCGCGCTGCTCGAGTTCCAGCTCACCGGCAACATCAACGATGAAGCCACCCGCGTGGTGCCAGTGCTGGCCGCGGTGCAGGCGGCCGCGGCCGCCCATCCGCAGATCCAGATCGCTGAAACCGGCGACGCCAGCATCAACAAGGCGGTCAACGACACGATCTTCCGTGACCTGCGCCGAGCGGAGGCGTTGTCCTTCCCGATCACGCTGGTGGTGTTGCTGATCGCCTTCGGCGCGCTCGTCGCGGCGCTTCTCCCGCTCGCACTGGCCGTGATGGCCATCCTGGCCGCCACCGGCCTGGTCGCGTTTACCAGTCACCTGTCCGGCGAGACCACGCAGGCCAGTTCCGTGATGTTGTGCATCGGCTTGGCCGTGGGCGTCGACTACTCCATGTTCTACGTCAAGCGCCAGCGTGAGGAACGCGCCGCCGGACGCCCGGTACTGGACGCCATCGAGGTCGCGGCCGCTACCTCTGGCCGCTCGGTGCTGATCTCCGGCCTGACCGTGCTGGTGGCGATGTCGGGCATGCTCCTGACCGGCAACAAGGTCTTCTACGGGATGGCGCAGGACGCGATGCTGGTGGTGGCCGCCGCCGTTATCGGGTCGCTGACGCTGCTGCCGGCCCTGCTGGCCCTGCTGGGTGACCGGGTGGACTGGGGCCAGTTGCCCCTCATCAGCCGGCTGCGTCGGCCCGCCGGCCAGAGCCGGGTCTGGACCGCGATACTCGACCGGGTCCTGGCCCACCCGGCGGTGACCGCAGGCGCCGCGGCTAGCCTCCTGGTCGTGCTCGCGCTGCCTGTGCTGCATCTGCACACCGCGGAACCGGGCGTCAGTGACCTGCCGCAGAACACAAGCGCCCTGCAGACGTACAACCGCATCCAGCAGGTGTTCCCCGGCGGTCCCGCGCCGGCGCAAGTGGTGGTCGAGGCGCCCGACGTCACGGCGCCTCGGGCGGTTGCCGCGTTCGAGGCCTTCGAGCACGCCGCGCTGGCCAGCGGCCAGATGAATCAGCCGATCACGTTCGTCGTCAACCCCACGCACACCGCGGCAATCATCGAAGTGCCGCTGGCCGGCACCGGGGAGGACACGGCGTCGGTCAACGCGCTGGCCACTCTGCGGGATAAGGTCATCCCGGCCACGCTGGGCAAGGTGCCCGGCGTCACGGTCGCGGTGGGCGGGCTCACGGCGAGCACCGTGGACTTCAACGCGCTCATGGGGCAGCGCTCGGGCTGGATCTTCGCCTTCGTCCTGCTGCTGGCCTTCGTCCTGCTGCTTATCTCCTTCCGCTCACTGGTTATCCCGGTCACGTCGGTGGTGCTGAACCTGCTGTCTGTAGGCGCCGCCTACGGCGTCGTCGTCGCGCTCTTCCAATGGGGGTGGGGACAGTCGCTGTTCGGCTTCACCAGCACGCATGCCATTGCCAGCTGGCTACCGCTGTTCCTGTTCCTGGTGCTGTTCGGGCTGTCCATGGACTATCACGTGTTCATCCTCAGCCGGATCCGGGAGAGCTACGACCGCACTCACGACACCGACCAGGCGGTGGCACACGGCATCAAGATCAGCGCCGGGGTGGTCACGGCCGCCGCCGTGATCATGGTGTTCGTCTTCCTGACCTTCGCGACCATGTCGATGGTCCAGCTCAAGGAGATGGGTGTCGGCCTGGCGGTCGCCGTGCTCCTCGACGCGACCGTCGTCCGGGCCATGCTGCTGCCCGCCACCATGAAGCTGCTCGGCCCCCGCAACTGGTACCTGCCCCGCTGGCTCCAGTGGCTGCCGCAGATCTCCTTGTCAACCGCGCCACCGACCGCCGGTCGGCCGCCCAGGCAGCCGGTCACGGTGGCTTAGTGGGGGATGGTGCCAATGTGTGACAGCGACACCCCGCAGCTGGCCGCTGGTGGCGAGCGGGGGAAGATGCGGGCCTGCGATGCGGACCGTGATCGCGTGGTGGAATTCCTCAGCCTGGCCTACAGCGAAGGCCGGCTGTCCAAGGACGAATACGACGATCGCCTGGCCCACGCCCTGTCCGCGCGCACCTATGCCGACCTGGACCAGATCGTGATCGACCTGCCTGTCCCGCGGGCGGCCGTGGTGCCCGCTGCGGCCAGGACCAACGGGCTCGCGATAGCGAGCCTCGTCTGCGCGCTCGCGCAGTTCGTTGTCGGACCGCTGGCGACCATCCCGGCGATCGTGTTCGGCCACGTGGCCCGGCACCAGATCAAGCGCACCGGAGAACAGGGGGCTGGCCTGGCGCTAGCGGGCCTGATACTCGGCTGGGCGACGGTGATCCTGATCGCCCTGCTCATTTTCGGCGTGGCGATGTCCATGTCCACCGGGATGGCCAAGTAGGGCCCTAAGCCCCTGCCATCGCGGGCCGGATCGCGAGACGATCCGATCAGCACAGGTGATGAGATTAGAGGTAACCGGGTGAGGCTGCCTCGGGCAGGAGTGGACGATGGCACTTTACGACGTGGCGGATCTGTCTGCGCTGGAGATCCTGGACTCGCGCGGACGGCCGACGCTGGCGGTGACCGTGCGGTTGGCGGACGGCGCGACCGCCCGCGCTGGGGTGCCATCAGGTGCCTCGACGGGCTCGCGGGAGGCGGTGGAGCGCCGCGACGGCGACCCGGAAAGGTACGAGGGCAAGGGTGTCCTTGGCGCCGTGTCGGCGGTCAACACCGAAATCCGCGACCTGCTGCGCGGCCGGGCCTGGGCCTCGCTGGCCGAGGCGGACCAGGCCATGATCGACCTGGACGGTACCCCGAACAAGAGCAGACTCGGCGCCAACGCCACCGTGGGGACCTCGATGGCGCTGGCCCGCGCGCTGGCCTTCTCGGCCGGAATGCCGCTATGGCAGTGGCTCGCCCCGGAGGGGGTCACGCCGTCACTGCCGGTTCCGCACTTCAACGTGCTCAACGGCGGCGTGCACGCGCCGAACTCGCTCGACTTCCAGGAGTTCATGGTCGCCCCGGCCGGTGCGCCCTCGATGGCCGAGGCGGTCCGCGCGGGCGCCGAGGTCTACAGCGCGCTACGCCGCGAGCTATCAAGCCGTAAGCTGTCCACCGGGCTAGGCGACGAGGGCGGCTTCGCCCCGGAGGTCGCCGACCCGGAAGAGGTCCTGCGGCTGCTGGCCCAAGCCATCTCCGACGCCGGCTACCGGGCCGGCACCGACGGCGTGTCGATCGCGCTGGACCTGGCCGCGTCGGAGTTCCGCCAGCCAGACGGCCGCTACCGGGTGGCCGGAGACCTGCTGTCCAGCGGCGACATGATCGAGCGCCTGGCCGCGATCACCGGGCGGTTCCCGGTGCACCTGATCGAGGACGGCCTGGGGGAGGACGACGAGGACGGCTGGATAGCCCTGACCGCCCGCCTGGGCGCCACCACCGAGCTGGTCGGCGACGATATCTTCTGCACCAACCCGGCCATCATTACCCGGGCCATCGAGCGCGGCATCGGCAATTCCTCGCTGATCAAGCTCAACCAGATCGGCACCGTCACCGAGACGCTGCAGGCCATGGCGATCTGCCGGGGGGCAGGCTACCGCCAGTTCGTCTCGCACCGCTCCGGGGAAACCGAGGACCATTTCATCGCCGATCTGGCCGTCGGAACCGGCTGCGGGCACCTCAAGACCGGCGCCCCGGCCCGCGGTGAACGCGTAGCCAAGTACAACCGGCTCCTGGAGATCGCCGCCGCCGTACCCGATCTCCGCTACGGCATGCCGTGACGCCGTGACGCCAAGCCCCGCGGCCGCTGCGATCGGGCGGAGCTTGTCCAGATCCCCGAGGTCCCGCTGGTCCTGCTTCCGCCCGTGCTGCGGGGATGTCGCGGATTTGTGTACTCATGATGTCAGCCGTCACGATGTCAGCCGATTGCTCGGCGGCCGCGCAGCCCAGGGCCGAAAGGCCGGGCAAAGGTCCCTTGCGGGGCGATCGGCGGCACGCGGCTTCATGCCGCCGCGCGATGGGGCTGGCCGCGCATGACCAGCACCGGGCAGTGCGCGTGATGGACGCAGTACTGGCCGACGGAGCCGAGCAGCGCGTCCGCGAGGCTCCCGTGGCCGCGGCTGCCTAGCACGAGCAGACCCGCGCTGGCCGCAGCCTCCCGCAGAACCTGGGTCGGGTCGCCCTGGACGACCCGTGCCGTGACCAGCTGGCGGTCAGCGGGTGCGACCTCATCGCTTATCACCGCATCCAGAGCCCGCCGTGCGTCCTCCTCCAAGCCAGCTGCCTCGTCCACGTAGATGGGCGCCCAGGCGGAGGTCCGCAGGATTCTGGGAAATTGCCAGGCCATGACGGCGTCCAGCGTCTCGCCGGTAAGCACGGCCTGCCTGACCGCCCAGCGTAGGGCTGCCCGCGACGACGGAGAACCATCGACCCCGACCACGATTTTCGTGCCGTCCGCTGACATCACAATCAGATCCTTCCGCACTTCTGCTTACTCCTATAGCCAGCTTCCTTCGCTTGAGCTTGGCCTACCTAGGGCCTTTATCCTCTCTTTATCAAGACCAAAGTCTGCCCGGCCGGAATTTCCGTCTCGCCGCTGCTAACACGGATGTGTGCCGCCCAAATTGTCGTGGAGATATACCATCGCTGTTGCCGGTGGTTTTGATTCACCACGATGCCGGGCGCCGCACTGTGGCCTGGAGCGATGCCCCAGCCGGGACCTGAGTCATGCCTGCGGCCGACCTTCGACCCTATCGGACTCCGGCAACAGAGGTAATTCTGGCCTGGACCGGGAATCATAGGTCCCGGTCTGGGCGTGAAAGGCCGCGCCTGGAATAGGAGAAAGGTTTTGAACAATGAAGCACATCACGGGAACGGCGCTGGCCGTCGCGTGCTTTGCCGCGATAGGTGGGGCTCTGCTCGCAGGCAAGGATGACATCCGCAAGTTCAACCGCATGCGGAGCATGTAATGCGGGAATCCCCGGTGAATATTTATATATCCGGGGTGCAAGATTAACGACTCCAGTGGAAGGCGGAACGACCATGAAATTGATCACCGCCATCGTCAGGCCGGAAAAACTCGACGAACTGATACCGGCCTTGACCGACCAAGGCGTTCGCGGGCTGACCGTGACCGATGTCCGGGGTTTCGGGGTGCAGTACGGCAACCTCATCGGCGCGGCGGCACGGGTCACCGGTCCACGCGGCGGGCGTATGGCCGTGCTGCTGGCGAAGGTCCGGCTGGACCTCGTCGTACTGGATGACGACGCCGAGACGATAGTCGAGGTCATCGCCAAGCATGCCCGGACCGAGACAATCGGTGACGGGAAGATCTGGGTAACGCCGGTTGACAGCGCTCTGCGCGTCCGGACCGGCGAACGAGATCGCGCCGCGGTATGACACCGGGCGGGTCAGCCACGGCGTCAGGGCGGGAACGGAACGAAGTCGTTCCGTTCCCGCCGCACAGGACTCAGGTATGGCACCTTGGGTCCGCGCGGCGTAAGATACGTCTCTACCTGCGCCTCACCGGCTGGGGCGACGCTGAGCTCATGAACGCGAAATACACGGTTTGACTCAGCCTTCGTGCTTGCCGCGCATGATGACGACCGGGCAGGCTGCGCTGTGCGCGCAGTACTGGCCGACCGAGCCGAGCAGCGTCTCGGCCAGCCCGCGGTGACCCATGGAGCCCACGACGAGCAGATCGGCTCCGTCGGCTGCATCTACCAGCACCGGCCCGGCCCGTCCTTCCACCACGCGCGGGCAGACCTGGACATCCGGGTCGACGGCGCACATCTCGTCTATCGCCTCGGCGAGTACGGCGAAAGCGTCCTCCTGGTAGTCGGGCATGTCGGCGGTCGGCATCCAGCTGGTGCCCACCGGGATATGCCAGGCGGTCACCGCCTCCACCACCGCTCCGGTCAGTTTCGCCTGGCGGATGGCCCAGCGCAGCGCGGCCTTGGACGACTCGAAGCCATCCACCCCGACCACGATGCGGTGCTGCTCACCGCCTTGCGTGCTGTTCATAGCGAACCTCCTCAGGGTCTATCGTGGGCCAAGACGTGACGGCCCCGATGTCGTCGCGAGCGGCGTGCGGGTCGAGATACTGACCGCCCAGGGCATCCGGGCGCAGATCCGGTCCTAGCTGGTAGACCAGCGGGATGCCGGTGGGGAGCTCCAGCTCCGCGATCCGGTCGTCCGGGATGGACTCCAGGTGCTTGACCAGTGCCCGCAGGGTGTTGCCGTGCGAGACGACGAGCACGCAGCCGCCGGCGCGCAGGTCCGGGAGGATCGCGTCGTACCAGTAGGGCAGCAGCCGGGCGGAGACGTCCGCCAGGGATTCGGCGCGCGGCAGCGCATCGGGCGGCAGCGTCCGGTAGCGCGGATCAGCGGCCTGCGCAGACGCGGCCGCCGTGTCGAGCGGTGGCGGCGGCACGTCGTAGGAGCGGCGCCAGAGTGTGACCTGCTGCTCGCCGTACTGCTGGATGACGTCGGCCTTGTTCCGGCCTTGCAGCGCCCCGTAGTGCCGGCCGTTGAGCCGCCAGGATCGGCGTACCGGGATCCAGTCGCGGTCCGCGGCCGCCAGGACGAGGTCGGCGGTGCGGATCGTGCGCCGCTGCAGGGATGTGTGCGCGAAGGCGGGAAGTACGCCGTGTTCGGCGAGCAGCATCCCGGCGCCTGCCGCCTCCCGTTCTCCTTGCGCGGTCAGGTGGGCGTTCTCCCACCCGGTGAATACCCCGGCCGCGTTCCATTCGCTCTGCCCGTGCCGCAGCACGACCAGGCGATACGGGAAGCCGTGAATGCTCATGGCTTGTCCAGGACGGCCAGCCCGGGCAGCGTCTTGCCCCGGATGAACTCCAGGCTGGCGCCGCCGCCGGTGGAGACGTAGCCGAACGCGCCGTCGCGGAAGCCCAGAGCCCGGATGGCGGCGCCGGTGTCGCCGCCGCCGACCACGGTGAACGCCTCGCTGCTGGTCAGCGCGGAGGCGATAGCCCGGGTGCCGCTGGCGTACAGGGCCAGCTCGAAGACGCCCATGGGGCCGTTCCAGAAGACCGTCCTGGCGCCGCGGAGGCTGGCCGTGAACAGCCGGGCCGACCCCGGCCCGATGTCCAGGCCCATCTGGTCCGCCGGGATGTCGCCGACGGCGACGACCTCGTGCGCCGCGTCGCCGTCCCGTCCGGCCGCCACCACGAGGTCGGACGGCAGCACGATCCTCGCGCCGGCCCGGGCGGCCAGGTCCAGGTAGCCCTGAGCCAGGGCGATCTGATCGGGGTCCAGCCGGGACGTGCCGACCTTGTAGCCCTGGGCGGCCAGGAACGGGAAGGCCATGGCCCCGCCGATGAGGATGCGGTCGGCCACGCTGAGCAGGTCGCCGATGGCGTCGAACTTGTCCTCGACCTTCGCGCCGCCGAGCACGACCATGTAAGGCCGCCGGATGTCCGCGGTCAGCCGGCGCAGCGCGCCGACCTCCGTCCGGACCAGGTAGCCGGCGGCATGCGGCAGGCGCAGGGCGATGTCGTAGACGCTGGCCTGCTTCCGGTGCAAGACGCCGAACCCGTCTGAGACATACAGGTCAGCCAGCGCGGCGAGCTCGCCGGCGAACAGACCCCGCTGCGGGTCGTCCTTGCTGGTCTCCCGCTGGTCAAACCGCAGGTTCTCCAGCATGACCAGCCCGCCGGGCGGCAAGTTCGAGACGGCCGCTTGCGCGGACGGGCCGGTGATGTCGGCGGCGAGCCTCACCGGGCGGCCGAGCAGCTCGCCCAGGCGGGCCGCGACCGGAGCCAGGGAGTACGCCGGATCGGGCTTACCCGCCGGTCGGCCGAGATGAGCGCAGACGATCACTTTGGCCTGGCGATCCAGCAGGGCGGCCAACGTCGGCAGGGCGGCCCGGATCCGGCCGTCGTCCATGACCCGGTCGCCGTCGAGCGGCACGTTGAGGTCGTCACGTACCAGCACCCGCTGGCCCGCAACCTCGAAATCATCGATCGTCTTCATCATGCGATCTCCTTCGGCCGACGCTGAAGAACCGGCTCGGGTGGGTGTCCCCGATTCCAGTTCCCAGCCTGACGCCGCCGTCTGCCCCGCAGTCAGAGCCGTTAGCCGCCGTCCGGGGGGACCTTCGTCTGTAGCGCGTCCGAATCCTGGAGGACGTCTTCGTCCAGGCTCGCCGAGTGTCCGAGT
>Ga0187809_10001509_pt1 | contig 10722 bp, 6 predicted proteins | sample NC_wetland_sal_i_8_FD_132415 | JGI IMG/M metagenome (GOLD analysis project Ga0187809, IMG submission 132415) | Wetland sediment microbial communities from Neuse River Estuary, North Carolina, USA - ASW_4 | ecosystem: Environmental > Aquatic > Freshwater > Wetlands > Sediment | place: USA: North... | reverse complement strand
TCGGGCCGGCTGGCCGCCGAGGCGGTGAAGATCTGGGCCGACGGCGGGATGAGCAGCCGGACCGCGGCCATCCACGGCAGTTACCCGGTTCCGCCGTACGGCTCGGGCATCTTGTACTTCGAGCGGGACGAACTGACCGAGCTGGTCCGCGACTTCGATACCCGCGGCTTCCAGGTCTGCATCCACGCTCAGGGCGACCGCGCGATCGAGATCGTCCTGGACGCGTACGCCGCCATGGCGGCCGGCACCGCAGGCAATCCGCGCCGTCACCGGATCGAGCACGGGGGCGCGATGTACCCGCAGCTGGCCGCGCGGGCCGCGGCGCTGGGGATCGTCGTGGCCAGCCAGCCCGGGTTCATGTCGACGCTGGGCGACGGGTTCGCCGCGGCGTTCGGCGACCGGCGCCACGACTTGTACGCGTTCGCGTCCTGGCGGCGGGCGGGCATCACCGTGGCCGGATCATCCGACGCCCCGGTCATCACCGCCGATCCGCTGCTCGGCATCCGGGACGCGATCTTGCGCCGGACCGGTGATGGCGTGGTGCTCGGCCCCGCCGAGCGGCTGCTCGCCCGGGATGCGCTCGACCTGTACACCAGGCAGGCCGCGTTCGCCATGCACCGCGAAGACGAGATCGGCTCGCTCGAGCCGGGCAAGCGGGCGGACTTCGTGGTCCTGGACCGCAGCCCGCTGCGGACCGACCCGGAGCGGATCACGGACATCCGGGTCCTGGCCACCGTCCTGGGCGGCACGCCGGTCTACCAGTCGGAAAGCATCTTTGCCGCGCTCAGAGGCTGAGTACTGGGGTCTGTCACCTCTGAGCGAGGGCGAAGTCATGATCATGTACAGTTCTGGGCGCTATTTGTCCCGAAGTGTTCACGATCATGAAATAGCGCGGGGCTTGAGTCTTCAATCCTGTAGTGCGCGGATGGGAACGGGCTCAGGCCCTTCTTCCCGTGGTACCCCGAGATGGTTAGCTAGGGAAATGAAAGAACGGCCGGGGTTGTTGGCACCTGTCGGGGACGATCAGCTTTGACGAGGGTGGGCGGTAGCGCTGTCAGGGAAGACAGGGAGCACGGCGGGCAGGCGAGATCCGGGGCACGGGTGGCTGCGGCGGCTGGCCGCGTACAGCTGGCGTTACCACCGCAGCGTCGTCGTGGCGCTGGGCGGCACGCTGCTGGCCACGGTGGCGACGGCCGCGATCCCGCTGTTCCAGCGGCAGATCATCGACAACGTCATCGTGACGCACAAGCAGTCCATCTGGCCGCTGGCCGGCCTGCTGCTGGTCGCGGCCGCGGTGAACTTCGCCGGTATCTACCTGCGCCGGTACTACGGCGGCCGGCTGTCCCTGGACGTCCAGTACGACCTGCGGACCGAGCTGTTCGGCTCGCTGTCCCGACTGGACGGCGCACGCCAGGACGAGATCCGTACCGGACAGCTGGTCGGCCGGTCCATCTCCGACCTGAACATGGTTCAGGGCATCATGTCCATGGTGCCGGTGACACTCGGGAGCATGGTGCTGTTCGTGCTCTCTCTGGGCATCATGGTGGTCCTGTCACCGCTGCTTACCATCGTGGCCATCGCGGTGGCGCCCGCGCTGTGGCTGATCGCGCTGGCGTCCCGGCGCAAGCTGTTCCCGGCGAGCTGGGACGCGCAGCAGGAGTCCGGCGAGGTGGTCGGCCTGGTCGACGAGGCCATCGGCGGCGTGCGCGTGGTCAAGGGCTTCGGGCAGGAGGAGCAGGAACAGAAGCAGCTGGAAGCGGCCAGCGCCAAGCTGTTCGCCTCGCGGCTGCGGATGGTCCGGCTGACGGCCCGGTATAACCCCGCGCTGACCGCCATCCCGTCGCTGGGCATGGTCGGCGTCCTCGCGCTCGGCGGCTGGCTGGCTATCCAGGGCTCTATCAGCCTCGGCACGTTCCTCGCGTTCTCGGCCTATCTGGCCCTGATGACCGGCCCGGTGCGCATGCTCACCTACATGATCACGCTCGGGCAGGAAGCCCGGGCCAGCGTCATCCGGGTCTTCGACATCATCGACTCGCGGCCCGTCATCACCGACCGGACGGACGCGATCGAACTGCCCCGGGACGCGGCCGGCCTCAGCTTCGACGACGTGCGGTTCGGATACGTGCCCTCGGAGCCGGTACTGCGCGGTGTTTCCTTCCGGGTGGAGCCGGGCGAGACGGTCGCCGTGGTCGGTGCGTCCGGCTCGGGCAAGTCCACCCTGGCCCAGTTGCTGCCCCGCTTCTACGACCCGCAGGGCGGCTCGGTCCGCATCGGCGGATACGACGTCGCGGACGTGACGCGTGACTCGCTGCGCGCCGCCCTCGGGCTGGTCATGGAGGACAGCTTCCTGTTCTCCACCACGGTGCGGGCCAACATTGCCTACGGCAGGCCGGATGCCACCGAGGAGGAGATCGTCGCCGCGGCTCAGGCGGCGCAGGCTCACGAGTTCATCGTCCGGCTGCCCGGAGGTTACGACACCGTGGTCGGCGAACAGGGCCTTACTCTTTCCGGCGGGCAGCGGCAGCGGGTGGCTCTGGCCAGGGCCCTGGTCACCGATCCCCGGGTGCTGGTCCTCGACGACGCGACCTCGGCCATCGACCCGCGCCTGGAGGCGGAGATCCACGCCGCGCTGGGCGAGGTGATGCGGGGCCGCACGACGCTGATCATCGCGCACCGCCAGTCGACGCTGCACCTGGCCGACCGAATCGTGGTCCTGGACGGCGGCCGGGTCGCCGACATGGGCACGCAGGAGGAGCTGACCGAACGCTGCGCGCTGTACCGGCAGCTCATCGCCGGTGAGGATGCCGACGCCGACGTGCTCCCGATCAGGCCCCGCCAAGCACGCACTGTGGAAGACCTGCTGGACGCCCCGGCCCCGGCCCGGGCCGCGGCCGGGGCGAGCCGCACGCAGCTCTGGGGGACGTTCGAGAGCCTGCCGCCCTCGCCGGAGCTGCTGGCCAAGGTCGCGGCGCTGCCCCCCGCCAGGGACGTGCCGCAGGTGGATATCGCCCAGGCGCGGGCCGCGGACCGGCACTTCTCGCTGCGCAGGCTGCTCAAGCCGATCGCTGCCGCGCTGGTCATCGGGCTGATCCTGGACGGCCTGGACGCGCTGGCCGGGCTGGCGCTGCCCGCGCTGGTCCGCAACGGCATCGACAACGGCGTGCAGACCAAGGTCTTCCACGCCATCGTGGTCGTTTCCCTCATCGGGCTGGCCATCGTGCTGGCCGACTGGGTGGTCAACATCGCCGAGACGATGGTGGTCGGGCGCAACGGCGAACGGCTGCTGTACACCCTGCGGGTCAAGCTCTTCGCCCAGCTGCAGCGCCTCGGCCTGGACTTCTACGAACGCGAGCTGTCGGGCCGGATCATGACCAGGATGACCACGGACGTGGACGCGCTGTCCACGTTCCTGCAGACCGGGCTGATCACCATGGTCAGCTCGGTACTCACCTTCTTCGGCGTGCTGGCCGCGCTGCTCATCATCAACCTGCGGCTCGGCCTCGCCGTGCTGTGCATCCTCCCGGTGCTGGTCGTGGCGACGGTAGTGTTCAGGGCAAAGTCGGGCCAGGCGTACACCGACTCGCGGGAGAAGGTCGCCGCGGTCAACGCCGACTTCGCGGAGAACGTAGCCGGGCTGCGGGTGACCCAGGCGTTCCGCCGCGAGGCCGCGAACCAGGACCGGTTCAGCAGGCTCAGCCGGGCGTTCTGGACCTCGCGCCTGCGGGCGCAGCGGAACATCGCCATCTACTTCCCGTTCGTGCAGACCCTGTCCACCGTGGCGGGCGCGATCGTCCTGGTCATCGCCACCGGACAGGTCGCCAACGGGACGCTCACCGCGGGCGCGCTGATCGCCTACCTGCTTTACATCGACATGGTCTTCGCCCCCGTCCAGCAGCTCTCCCAGGTCTTCGACGGCTATCAGCAGGCCATGGTGGGGGTCAGCCGGATCACCGACCTGCTCCGGCTCGGCACCTCTACGCCGCCCGCCCGGCGGCCGGTCACGCCCGGCCGGCTGCGCGGCCGCATCGAGTTGCGCGACGTGGACTTCGGCTATTCGGGTAGCGAGGCCAACGCGCTGAACGGGATCAGCCTGACCATCAAGCCGGGCGAGACAGTGGCCCTCGTCGGCCAGACCGGGGCGGGCAAGTCCACCCTGGTCAAGCTCATCGCACGGTTCTACGACGTGACCGGCGGGGCGGTCCTGGTCGACGGAACCGACGTCCGGGACTTCGACCTGGCCGCCTACCGGCATCAGCTCGGTGTGGTCCCGCAGGAGTCATACCTGTTCGCGGGGACGGTCCGGGACTCGATCGCGTACGCCCGGCCGGACGCCAGCGACGCCGAGGTGCAGGCCGCGGCGCGCGCCACCGGCGCGCACGACATGATCATGCAGCTGGCGGGCGGCTATGCGCACGCGGTGTCCGAACGCGGCCGGAATCTGTCGGCCGGCCAGCGGCAGCTCATCGCGCTGGCCCGCGCGCAGCTGGCCGATCCGGCCATCTTGCTGCTCGACGAGGCGACCGCGGCCCTGGACCTGGCCGCCGAGGCGGCGGTGAACCGCGCCATCAGCGAGCTGACCGCGGCGCGCACCACGATCGTGGTCGCGCACCGGCTCACCACCGCGGCCCGCGCGGACCGGATCGTGGTCCTGGACCAGGGCCGGATCGCGGAAGTCGGCAGCCACGAGGAGCTGCTGGCCGCGGACGCGACGTACGCCTCGCTGTGGCACGCCTTCACCGGTGAGTCGGAGCTCGTCGCTTAGCCGGTCACGTCGCGAAAACCACTGTGGCGGCGGGCGGGTCGTGCCGTAGCCTCGCCGGATGACGAACTCTGCGACCGTCGATGATCTCGCCCGCGCAGCCGCGGCCATGGGTGACCTGATCGACCGTATCGCTGCCGACCAGTGGACGGCGCCGACCCCGTGCACGGAATGGAACGTACGGGATCTGGTCAATCATCTGGTCGGGACGAACCTCGTGCTCGTGGCGCTGCTCGAGGACGGCCCGAGGCCGGAACGCGGCGCCGACCGTCTGGGTGCCGATCCGGGCGGGGCCTACCGTCGGTCGGCGGCGGCGCTGCAGGCCGCCGCCGGCCGTCCGGGGGTGCTGGAGGCAAGCCAGGCGACGCCGCTGGGCGTGGCCACCGGCGCCGAGCGGCTGCAGTGGCGCATCGCGGATCTGCTCACACACGGATGGGACCTGGTCCAGGCCACCGGCGTGGCGGCCGAGCTGCCCGCCGATCTCGCGGAGCAGGCGCTCACGTTCGTGCGAGCCCGGCTGCCCCTCCAGCAGCGCGCCGGACGATTCGCCGATCCGCAGCCGATCCCCGACACGGCACCCGTCCTGGACCGGCTGGCGGCCTGCACCGGGCGACCAGTGCCGTGGACGCCATGAACGCACCAGGGTGAGCGATGTACCGGTTCCTATTCCGGGTGGTACTCCGGCGGCTGCCGGCCGAGACGGCGCATCGGGCCGGCTTCGCGCTGATCCGGGCGGCCGGAGCGGCGGGGACGGCGGGGCTGCTGCGCCGCTGGCTCGGGCCGCGGGATCCCGTGCTGCGGGTCCGGGCCCTGGGGCTGGAGCTGCCCGGGCCGCTCGGGCTGGCGGCCGGGTTCGACAAGGACGCGCGGGCGACGGGCGGGCTCGGGGCGCTGGGGTTCGGGTTCGTGGAGGTCGGCACGGTGACCGCGCGGGCGCAGCCGGGCAACCCCCGGCCGCGGATGTTCCGGTTGCCGGCGGACCGGGCGCTGGTCAACCGGATGGGGTTCAACAACGAGGGCGCCGCCGCCGCCGCGGCGCGGCTGCGCCGACGGCACCGGGACGGGCTGGTGGTGGGGGTCAACATCGGCAAGACCCGGGCCGTGCCGGACCGTGAGGCGGCCGCGGACTACGCGGCCAGCGCACGGGCGGTGGCGGACGTGGCCGACTACGTGGCGGTCAACGTCAGCTCGCCGAACACGCCCGGGCTGCGCGACCTGCAGGCGGCCGACCGGCTCAGGCCGGTGCTGGTGGCCGTGCGCGAGGCGCTTGACGCCGGCACGGGCGGCGCGCGGCGCGTGCCACTGCTGGTCAAGATCGCACCCGACCTGGCCGAACAGGACGTCGACGCGGTGGCCGACCTGGCCGTCGAGCTAGGACTGGACGGGATCATCGCGACCAACACCACGACCTCGCGCGACGGGCTGGCCAGTTCCGCGGCTGAGGTGGCCGCCGCCGGGGCGGGCGGCCTGTCGGGACCGCCGCTGCGCGGGCCGGCGCTGGCCGTACTGCGGCGGCTGCGGGAGCGGGCCGGGGACCGGCTGGTGCTGATCGCGGCGGGCGGGATCGAGACCCCGGATGACGCGTGGGAGCGGCTGCGGGCCGGGGCCACGCTGGTGCAGGCCTACACCGGGTTCATCTACGGCGGGCCGCTGTGGCCGCGGCGCATGCAGACCGGGCTGGCTCGCCGGGCCCGGGCGGCGGGCCTGTCCGGCATCGGTGCGGCCCGCAACCAGCCGAGTGGCTAGACCGCGGTGGCGGCCGGGGCGGGTGCGCCCAGCCAGCTGACGTCCAGTTCGCGATACGGGGCCTGGCAGGGGTGGCCGGCCGCGAGCCATAGCCGGCGGGCGGTCAGGTCCATCAGGACGGACGCGATCGTGGCCCCCTGCTCGAGCGGATGGTCGGCCGGATCGGGATGGGAGCAGATGCTGTGCGGGTAGTCGGCGTGATCGGCGAGCAGCGCGCGGAAGTCGTCGAGGGTAGCGGCCCCCGCCGCGCCGGCCCGGAGCCGTTGCAGGCGGACCGCGCTGCTCGGCATGGCCCACAGTGACACGTCGACCGGGTGCAGGCGCGGCGACAGGAAGTGGTTGGTGTGCAGGAGCCGGCCCTGGTCGGGCAGCTGCGGGTACAGGCGGGTGAAGTCGCCCGGCGCGGCCTCCACGTCGAGCGCGGCGCCGCTGGCGTGGCCGATCAGGTAATTGGCCGACGAGGACCGCATCCCGGCCTGCAGGACCTGGAGGGCTTCGGTGACGGTGGCGCAGTCGAGTATCGCCCGCAGCAGCACGTGGTACGGCAGCCCGGGCGTCCCGGTGTCGGCGTCGGTGACCAGGGCGTTGGTGACCAGGCCCAGGCCCGCGGCGTTCAGGCCGGTCTTGGCCAGCAGGCCCGCTTCCACCACGGTGACGAAATCCGGGCTATCGTCCTGCCTGACCTCGAGGACGACCAGCGTCTGGGCCGCGTGCAGCAGCCAGTCCCAGTTCTGGCCGAGAAGCGTCGCAGGTTGAGCGGCTCCGGGAGCGGGGACGAGGGCGAAGGCGCTGCACTCGGCGGGCCAGTGACGGGCCCGGGCGGCCAGCGGGGCCTGGCGGGCCTTGGCCGCGAACATCACCTCGGTCCGCACGTTGATGGCCAGCACGTCGGCCAGGTCAAGCCCGGCGCCGTCGGCGATGCCACGCATCTCGTCCAGGTAGGCCGGGCGGAAGGCGGCGATCGGCGTCTCGAACGCGGCCGCGGCCCGGCAGACCTCCGGCCAGTCCCACCCCGCGTAGTGCGCGAACACGCGCTGGTAGGCCTGGACCGACAGGTGGACCTGGCCCCGAGCCTGTGCGCCGTACTGCCGGCCGCGTTCGTAGGGCGTTCCCGCCAGGCGTATGCGCGGTGTCATAGATACGAATTGTCCCCTATTAGCCGGGGGGTTGAGCCGACCGGTGCGGCGCTGGTGGCGGCGGCTCCCACGCGCGGAGCACGGCGGCGGCCGCAGAGCGCCGCTGCGGCCGCCGGGGCCGACTAACGCTCTCTCACTTGTCGTGATGAGAGGGCAGGATCATGACCGGGACTTGCGCGTGCTGGACGACGTTGCCGCTGACCGACCCGAGCAGCTGGCGCGCGAACCCGCCGCCGCCGCGAGAACCCAGCACGATCATGTCGGCGTCGGCGCCCGCGTTGAGGATGACCTCGGCCGGGATGCCCTGGGTCGCCGTGACCGCGACCGACGCCGGGCGGGCGTCGCCGAGACTGGCCACTACCTTGTCGGTTTCCGCCTGAGCCGCCTGGCGGCCCTTCTCGACCAGATCTTCATCGCCCGCGTAATGCAGAGTGCCGCCCCAGAAGCCTCTCACCGCCTGATGCACGGTGAGCACGGTAAGCGACGTATGGCGGAGCGCCGCTTCTTTCGCGGCCCATTCGAGGGCGCGCTGCGAATTGGCGGAACCGTCTATGCCGACGAGGATTCCAGGCATCTCACTTCTCCTTCTGTTTAAGCTGCCTCGGTACCGCCCAAAGCCGCCTCGGTACCGCCACTACCGATCACTACAGATGCTAGGCACTCAACGCCCGCGGCAACAGGGCGTCTAGCCTGCTGACGCGGGATCTTAGTCCTTCGCCAACGTCGCATAAGCTGCGGAATCGATATTCGCGAACGCCCGGAGTTACCGGCCCGGCCAGCGAGGCCAAAATGTTATCCCGGAATTCCCCTCGGACATGCACAAGGTCATCGGGGCGGCGCGCCGGAACGCCCTTGCCGGCCTGGTCGGCGCGCGATCATGATGGCGATGGGAGAATGACGTATCCAAGGCAGCCCGGCACGTGCGGGTCCGGCGAGGAGGAGCAGCATGTCAGCTAAGCCCATCGTGGCCGCCACCGACGGCTCTGAAGAATCGCTGCGGGCGGTGGACTGGGCCGCCAGGGAGGCCGTGCTGCGCGGCGCTCCCCTGCGGATCGTCTCGGCCGCAGCCCTGCTCCCCCGGATGGTGAGCAGCCAGGGCCACTCGCAGTACCAGACCGTCTCGGACGTCATACGCTCGGACAGCGACGTCGCGCTGAGCACCGCGGCCGGCCGCGCGGCCCAGGTCGCCCCGGACCTGCTGATCGACGCCGATCACCTGGACGGCGCACCGGACGAGGCGGTTACCGCGGCCGGAAACGGTGCGCTCATGCTGGTCGTGGGCTCCCGCGGGGTCGGCGCGTTCACGGCCATGGTCCTCGGCTCGGTCAGCCGGTACGCGGCCACCCACGCGTCCAGCCCGGTCGTCGTGGTCCGGGACGAGGTCAGCGCCGTGCACCGGCAGGTCGGCATCGGCATCAGCAGTCAGGAAGGTAACGAGGCCGCCCTCACCTTCGCGTTCGAGGAGGCGGCCCTGCGCCAGGCCAGCCTGATCGCCGTCCACGCCTGGCACACGCCGCAGGCGGATATGTCGCGGGCCGGGGACCAGTTCACGGCGGAGGGCCGGGATTTCCTGGAAACGGAAGCGAGCCGGCAGCTGGAGGCCCTACTGGACGAATGGCGCGCCAAGTACCCTGACGTCCCGGTCAGCCAGGACGTCGTACACGGTCATCCAGGCCGGACCCTGGCCGGCCTGTCCGCCCGGACCGACCTGCTCGTGCTGGGCCGGCACGCCGCCCACCACGGCTCCGGCAGGGTCACCCACGCGGTCCTGAACCACGCGCACGGCCCGGTCGCCACGGTTCCAGTGTCCTAGTCCGGCGAGCCGTTATCGCTCCCTGTGGGCGCCTTCTGCCGTAACGGTTTCGGGACGTTCCGGTGGACGCGGCCTTCCAGCCCGCGCACGTGTCCGTGTGGCTTCCGCCGGGAACCTGAGATTGCGCCCAAGTGTCGGGGTGGTTAACGCTGCCAGCCTGCCCTGTTCCCGGCGAGGCCGGGCGAAATAGCCTGGGAGGCACGCAGGGAACTCGGGACGAGCACCACGGCCCGTTCCATAAAAAAGGGGTCAGCATGAGCGTGACGGATCAGGGGTCACAGACCCTCACCGGCAGTGACCTGGACGCGCTTGACGCCTGGTGGCGCGCCGCGAACTACCTGTCGGTGGGGCAGATCTACCTGCTCGGTAACCCGCTGCTGACCGAGCCGCTGCGGCCGGAGCACGTCAAGCCGCGGCTGCTCGGGCACTGGGGCACCACACCAGGCCTGAACATGATCTACGTGCACCTCAACCGGGTGATCAGGAACCAGGACCTGAACGTCATCTACGTCACCGGCCCGGGGCACGGCGGGCCGGGCGTGGTGGCGAACACCTACCTCGAGGGCACCTACTCCGAGCTGTACCCGCACATCACCCAGGACGCCGCGGGCATGGGCAGGCTGTTCAAGCAGTTCTCGTTCCCGGGCGGCATCCCCTCGCACGCGGCGCCGGAGACGCCCGGGTCGATCCACGAGGGCGGTGAGCTGGGCTACTCGCTGGTGCACGCGTACGGGGCGGCGTTCGACAACCCCGACCTGATCGTGGCCTGCGTGATCGGCGACGGCGAATCCGAGACCGGGCCGCTGGCGGGCAGCTGGCACTCCAACAAGTTCCTGGACGCGGCCCGGGACGGGGCGGTGCTACCGATCCTGCACCTGAACGGGTACAAGATCGCCAACCCGACGGTGCCAGCCCGGATCCCGCACGCCGAGCTGGAGTCGCTGCTGCGCGGTTACGGATACGCGGTGCACACCGTGGAAGGCGATGACCCCAAGCTGGTGCACCGGCAGCTGGTCGGCACGCTGGACGCGGTGATCGAGGAGATCCGCGAGATCCAGCGGCGCGCGCGCGACCTCGGCGATCTGTCGCGGCCGGCCTGGCCAGCCATCGTGCTGAAGACGCCCAAGGGCTGGACCGGGCCCAAGGTGGTGGACGGGCTGCCGGTCGAGGGGACGTGGCGGGCGCACCAGGTCCCGCTGAACGCGGCCCGGACCAACCCGGAGCATCTGGCCCAGCTCGAGGCGTGGATGCGGTCGTACCGGGCCGAG
>Ga0187809_10001508_pt1 | contig 10726 bp, 13 predicted proteins | sample NC_wetland_sal_i_8_FD_132415 | JGI IMG/M metagenome (GOLD analysis project Ga0187809, IMG submission 132415) | Wetland sediment microbial communities from Neuse River Estuary, North Carolina, USA - ASW_4 | ecosystem: Environmental > Aquatic > Freshwater > Wetlands > Sediment | place: USA: North... | reverse complement strand
TGCAGGGCGCTTCTCTGTCCCGGATTTCTGTCTCATCTTCGCTCCTTGAATGGCTACGATGAACCAGAAATCCTCCCCTCTCAGTTAAGCCGATTTTGTCTCATTGGTGCTGACGCCGGACAGGCTGAAAACCAATCTCGTCATCACCACCGACCGGCGTGCCTATCACCTGCAGCTCGAAAGCACCGAGAAAACCGCCATGGCGGCAATCTCCTGGACCTATCCGTCCGACCAGCTTCTCGCACTGCGCCGGCAGAACGCGGCGGCCGAAGCGGCAATGCCGGTGGCCTCCAACATCGCGCTGGAGAATATCCGCTTCCGCTATGCGATCACCGGCGACAACCCGCCGTGGAAGCCGGTGCGCGCATTCGATGACGGCCACAAGGTCTATATCGAGTTCCCGCGCCGCATCGATCAGGGCGAGGCGCCGCCGCTCTTCGTTCTCGGCGCCGACGGCGGCAATCAGCTCGTCAACTACCGCATGCGCGGCAATTACTACATTGTCGATCGTCTCTTCGCCGCCGCCGAGCTGCGCCTCGGCACCAAGCCGCAGCAGGTCGTGCGAATTTCCCGCACCGATGGCAAGCCACGGCGCGCCGCGCTGTTTTCGCGCACGAACCGGTAAGGGGAGGGGCCATGACCGATACTGCCGCACCCACGCCACCACCCGCTGGTTCGTCCAAACGCGATCCCGGCAAGCTCGACCTGCGCGCCGCGCCACGCCGCGTCATCCGCTTCAGGCGCGGCCTTATTATCGGCGTGGCCGCGCTCGGCTCCGGCGCCATTCTCGGCGTGACCATGATGGCGCTGCAAGGTCCGGTCCGACGCATCCAGGACCAGGCCAAGGAACTTTATACCACCGAACGCAAGCCGACACCGGATGGCCTTGCCGCGCTGCCCAGCGATTACAGCCAGGTCAGACCAGAGGCGCCGCAACTCGGGCCGCCGCTGCCCGGCGATCTCGGCCGGCCGATCCTCGAACGCCAACGCCAGCTCGGGATTGCGCCCGGAGGGCCGGAATTGTCCGCTGAAGAAGAGCGGCTTGCCCAGCAGGCCATCCACGCGAAGGAATCCGGCGTCTTCTTTCGTATCGAGAACCGGCCGCGGCAGGACGCGCCGGCAGCGGCGGGTCAGTCCCGGCCAATGGCGGCAACGAAAGCCGCTTCACCCGGTGCCAATCGACTGACGCTCGACCCCGAGCGCGACCAGAACAACCAGCAGCGCAAGCTCGACTTCCTGAGTGAGCGCGACACCGGTGGCATCTACAATCCCCATGCTCTGCAGACGCCCGCCTCGCCCTATCAGGTGATGGCCGGCAGTGTGATCGCCGCGAGCCTGATCACCGGGATCAATTCCGACCTGCCGGGCCTCGTCGTCGCCCAGCTCACGGAAAACGTCTACGACACGGTGACCGGCCGCACGCTGCTCATCCCGCAGGGCTCTCGCCTGATCGGCACCTATGACAGCGTCGTCGCCTTCGGCCAGTCCCGTGCGCTTCTCGTCTGGCAGCGGATCATGATGCCGGATGGCTCGTCGATTGAGATCGACAATCTGCCCGCCACCGACACCGCCGGCTATGCCGGGCTGAAGGACGAGGTCGACTACCACACCTGGCGGCTCTTGAAGGGCATCGCCATGGCGACGCTGCTCGGCGTCGGCACGGAACTCAGTCTGGGTTCGGACGAAAGCGATCTGATCCGCGCCATTCGTCAGTCCACCCAGCAGAACGTGGCGCAAGCCGGCCAGCGTATCACCGAGAAGAATCTCAACATCCAGCCGACCATCGCCATCCGTCCCGGCTGGCCGCTCAAGGTGATCGTCCAGCGCGACATCGTGCTCCGGCCTTACAAGGGCTGAAAGGATCCTCCCATGCTGAAACTCGCCAAGCTCCCCGACCGCACGCCGGCGAAGATCACCGTCACAGTTGGCGCCGACCTCAACCAGGCGCTCAAGGATTACGCCGCGCTCTACCGCGCCACCTATGGCGAAGCGGAGACCGTCGCCGAACTCATTCCCTACATGCTGGAGGCCTTCCTCGTCAGCGACCGCTCATTCGCGAAGGCCAGAAAAGAGGGACTGCCGGAGGCAGAGCCGGAACGACCCGCCCGCCGCGGCCGGGGTTCCCGGGCGAGTGCGCCGGAAACGGAGGCCGATGATGCGAGCGGACGATCCGCATCGCCCTTTTCATCCTCCGCATCACCAATGCAGGAGACTTAAGCCATGCAGATCGGACACTTCACTCTCGCCAGGGATGGCGGCTGGACCGGCTCCATCCGGACGCTCACCATCGATGCCAAGGTCCGGCTTGTGCCCAATGACGATCGCAACGGCGACAACGCTCCGGCCTTCCGCGTGCTCGTCGGTAACGCCCGCATCGGTGACGCGTGGGACGCGCGCACGGCAGGTGACAACCCGAGATACTTTCTTCGCGTCCGTCTCGACGACCCGAGCCTCGCCGAGCCGCTCTCCGCCGCGCTGTTCCCCACCGACGAGGGCGATCGGGCGCAGCTCGTGTGGAACAGGCGGCGGGACCAGTAGCTCTGGGGCGCTACGCTCGCGGTCGTGCTGTCTGGTTCCGGTTGCAGGAGCCCGCTGCTCGTGATACAAAATCTCGGCATTTATGTGTTATTGCCGAGCATAAGAAACATGGCTGGGACGGTTCAAGGAACGCTGAAGGATCGCGCACTCACCATCGCCAGAGAGCGCGGCATCGCGCGTGCGCGCGATTTCGATGCGGCGGGCGTGCCGCGCGGCTATCTGCGCCGGCTGCAGGACCAGGGGCTTCTGGTGCGTATGGGCCGCGGTCTCTATCAGCTTGCCGACGCGGAATGGTCCGAATCCCACAGCCTGGCCGAAGCCGCCCGGGCCGTGCCCCACGGCGTCATCTGCCTCACCTCCGCGCTCAGATTCCACGAACTCACCACGCAATTGCCGCATCAGGTCTGGATGCTGATCGGCCACAAGAAATGGGCGCCGAAAAATCCGCCTGTCTCGCTCCGCATCATCCGCGCCACCGGCGAGGCCCTGACGGCCGGCGTCGAACGGCACACGATCGAGCAGGTGGAAGTGCCCATCACCAACCCGGCCAAGACGGTCGCCGACTGCTTCAAGTACCGCAGCCAAGTCGGTCTCGATGTGGCCATCGAGGCGCTGAGAGACTGTCTCCGAAGCCGCCGCGCCACGGTTGACGACCTCTGGCGGTTCGCCGCCATCGACCGTGTGCAGAACGTGATGCGCCCCTATATCGAGGCCACGGTATGACCCCGAAACCGCCCCTCAAGAATGTCGGCGCCTCGGTCCGGGCACGGCTCACCCAGCGCGCCAGCTCCGCCAAGGAAAACGTCCAGCTTGCGCTCACCCGCTTCGCCATTGAGCGGCTGCTCTACCGGCTGAGTCTGTCACCCCACAGGGATCAATTCGTCCTCAAGGGCGCCATGCTGTTCAGCCTCTGGACGCCCACGCCCTATCGGGCCACCGGCGATCTCGATCTTCTGGGATATGGCGATGCGGCGCCGGAGCGGATCGCCGCCGTCTTTCGCGAGATCTGCCGGATCGACGTCGAGGACGATGGCGTCGTCTTCAAGCCCGAAACCCTGCGGGCGGAGCCGGCCAGGGCCGAAGACGAGTATAGCGGCGTCCGGATCACCATGGCCGCCGAGATCGCCGGTGCGCGCCTGCCCATTCAGATCGACATCGGATTTGGCGATGCCGTGACCCCGGCCGTGCAGGAGATCGATTATCCCTCGCTGCTCGACATGCCGGCGCCCCGGTTGCGCGCCTATCCGCCCGAGACGGTCGTGGCCGAAAAGTTCCAGGCGCTGGTCGCGCTCGGCATGCTCAACAGCCGCATGAAGGATTTCTTCGATCTTTGGGCGATCTCCGAGACGTTTTCCTTCGAAGGAGCGATCCTCGCGCAAGCGATCGCCGCGACCTTCGATCGTCGCCGCACGGCCATCCCCACGGATACGCCGATCGCTCTGACGCCGGCCTTTGCCGAAGACGCGGCGAAGCAGGCGCAATGGCAAGGGTTTCTGCGCCGGACCGCAATTGCCATGGCCCCTGGTCCCCTGGCGGAGTTGCAGGGCAAGGTGGCCGCGTTCGTTCTGCCGCCCGCCCGAGCTCTTGCCGCCGGCCGGCTGTTCGAGGGCAAATGGGTCGCAGGCGGTCCCTGGAAATAACTTAACGCCGGGCGGTTCAACTCGAAGCCGAGGCGGAGCGAATTATTCAACGCCGGTTGCGCGGGAGCGCGCCCAAGCAAGGCCAGAAAGCCGGGCGCGCTCCACCGCTTCGGGGCATCCATCATGAGATGCCCTCGCGGCCAACCCTATGTCGGTTGGCCTGGTGGGCTCCGAACGGGTTCGCCGCCATTCCCACCACCGCCCTTGATCCGCCTCTGCCGACGGCTTCTCCGGCGCTCCCGGCGCTTATCGGGTCCCGGTCCCCATCGATCACTCCGCCGCGGTCGTTACGGGGATGACGCTTTCGATCTCCGCGATCGACTGAAATTCCGACAGATATTCCTGGCGATGTTGCGATAGCCAGCGCACCACCCGTGCGTTGCCAAGGAGTTTTCTTATGTACCCCTTGGTGACCGTCAGATGCAGGTTGTCGATGCCGTAGGTTTCTTCCACGGTCTTGACTTGCGCCTGGAGACCCGCGAGTTCCCGTTCCAGACGCGCAATCTGTTCGGCCGTCACGGCTCGTTCGCCGCCCGGCTTTTTCTTGCGCGGGTCGACGAGCATGGCATCGGGCGTCGCCGCCAATATGGCCTTTGCGAAGGTGGCGGTGAAATTGCTCTGCCCCATCATCAGCTCCGCCGCCTCGACCTGGCGGATCGGCGCCATGCGCCTGAGCACATCGAAACTTGCCGCCGGGCAGGGCGCGTCCTTGAGGATTTCCACCGCATCGGTGCAGATGCCATCCAACATTTGCCTACGCCGCCGGATCGTTGGCACTTCAACGCCAAGGGCTTCCGCAATCCGCTCCTCCGGCACCCCGCGCTCGATTGCGCGGAGAATCATGCGATGTTCCTGGACAGGTGGGAGCCGGTTGATCCACTTGTTGTAGGTGTAGGTTTCGTCGTCGGTTGCGACGAGGCATTCGACCTTTTCAACTCCGAGGTCCTTGAGCGCTTCGACCCGCAAGTGACCGTCGAGCAGAAAATACCGGTCTGGATCGTTTGAATCGGGTATCACAGCAGGTGGCTCAATAAGCCCGACGGCGCGCACCGATATGACGATTTGGCTGTATTTATGGCTCTCCTTGGTCCCAGGGCGCATGATCTTGAGGGGCACGATCTGTGCGAGAGGGATCACCACGCTTTCGCGCTCGAAGGCGACCGCGACCCCGCTGCGCGTCTTGTTCTCACTCATGATCCGGCCTCCCCTTCGATGCGTGCCGCCAGCGCCCGCGGCATGGTGGCCAATCCTTCTGCCTTGAGAACCGTGGTGAAGCCTTCGTCGGCGAGAAGGTCTCTCATCGCCTCGACAATGAACAGCAGCCGGGCTTGGGTAAAATCTGCCTTGCGCGCCAGCAGCCGCTGCTTTTCCGCCTCGCGCTGATACACGCGCAGCAGGTCGTCGGCGTTGAGGCGCCGGGATTGGTTCTTCCGGCCAAGCCGGCTGTCCTTGATTCCGTTCTTCTGCCTTAGGCGCTGGTCGAGAAGGCGACGGATGGCGGCTATTTTCTTGCCTTTGATCTTGCCGCTCTCATACGCCTCGATGAGGATGGATTGCGCTTCCACACTTTCGGCCATGGCAATTTCGACCGCCATGGCGATGGGCATCAATCCGGCTTCCACGGCCGTGACAAGGCGTTCCTCGCCGCGATCCAGAAGCATGACGATATCGTAGACCCAGCTCCGCGAACAGCCGGTCTTCTCAGCGATCTCGGTGTCGCTGTAACCGCGCTTGGCGAGGCTGCCGATTTCGGCCATGAGGTCGATCGGCCTGTGCGGTCGCCGCGCAATGTTCTCAACAAGGCTCATGACCAGGCAGTCATGCTCGGCGGCGTCGATGACGATCGCCGGGATTTCGGGCTCGCCAAGCAGCCGGAAGGCTTCGAGCCGTCCTTCGCCGCAGACGAGGTCGTAGCGCACCGCCTCTCCTGCTCGCCGACGTGTCACGGTGATCGGGCGCTTGAGGCCAACGGCGGCAATATTGTCGACGATCTCGCGGTGCTGACGCTTATTGCGGGCGCGGGGATTGAGCACATGAATGGCGTCGACGGGGATCATTTCGACAGTGTGCCTTTGAGATGGCCGTAGCATTAGGCTGCCTCCCTGATGCGGATCGGCGCCGCAAGCTCGTAAAGAAAATCCAGGGCTTCGAAGCGGTAAGCGTCGAGAGATAGTTCGTTCTCCTCGGCAAGCCTGAGGAGGGTGTTCGCCCTGTCGATGCGCGGAAAAAAGTAGAAGTCGAGCGGGCGACGATTGCGCTGATCCATGCGCACGGCAACGGAGATGTCAGGATCGAGCCCGGTGTCGAATCGCAGCCGCCAGCGCAGCGCGCCCGCGGGGGTCTCTTTACAGCGTGCGATGATGACGGACAGCGAGAACTCGCCGTTCACCACCAACAAATCGGTTTCAGGCTCGCGCTGCACGGCGGCGCCGGCGTCCTCGAGCCCGGCGACAATTTCGCCGATGAATTCCGGATACAGACGACGAAGCGCTCGATTGATCTCAATATAGCGATAATCGCGTCTTGGCGAATAGCCCACCAATCGGTAAGCCCGCAGGAGGCTTCCAAACCGGTGCCCATAGGCGCTGCTTGAGGGGAGATTTTCCGTTTCGTCGATAATCAAGCCCGACAATCGGCCGTGGCTTTCGAAGAGTCTCCTGAGGGCCTCCAGCATTTCCTCGTCTGTAAAGCGGCGCGAGCGCTCGGCGATGATCGCCTGGGCGGCTTCAAACAAGATACGATCGACAATTCCCGCAAAGGCGCCTTCGGCCCGGATCCACATGTCCGGGCGGTTGTGTACGCGCTTCTTCTTGAGCTTGAAGGAAACCCTGTTCCAGATGTTGTCGCCGACGTATTTTCCGTTGATCAGCACCTGATGCACGGTGCCGCGCGTCCAGGAGCGGCCAAAGTCGGTCGCAAGGCCGCGCGCGTTCAAAAGATCGGCGATCTCTCGTTCGGACCTTCCTTCCTTGACGAAGGCTTGGTACATCCAGCGTACCGTCTCAACCTCCTCATGAGGGCCGGGGACCAGAATAACGCGGTCGGTCTGCAGGCACTTTTGTTCGCGTGAACCGAGCAACCCCTGGGGCTCGCCATTTTGATTGACGCGCATCCGGCGCAGCCCATAGCCGGCCGGACCGCCCTGGCGGAAGCCATTTTCGATCAGGCGGCATTGGCCGGCAAAGACCTTGACGGAAAGTTCGCGGCTATATTCGCCGGCCATGGCGCGCTTGACACCCTTGACGATGGTCGCCACCGGACTGCCATCGTTGGTGAATTGCTCGGCGCAATATTCGACTTCGATGCCGGCGCGCCGGCACTTGTATTCGTAGTATGCGCTCTCGTCGGCATCCTGAAAGCGGCCCCAGCGGCTGACGTCATAGACGAGAATGACCTCGAAATCGGCTGCGCCTGCCTCGACGTCATCGATCAGGCGCTGCAAGGCGTCACGCCCCTCAATTCTGAGGCCGCTTTTCCCTTCATCGGCATAGGTTCGCACGATCTCGAACCCGCGCCGCTCGGCATATTCCCGGATTGCGGCCGACTGATTCTCTGTCGAATACTTCTGATGATCGGTCGACATGCGCACATACTCGGCGGCCCGCTTGGAGGTAGAGCCTCCGCCCGGGTGGCGCGTCGTCTCCGATCCCTGCCAACCGACCACCTCGACATCCTTTGGCGCGTAGCGACAGTCCTTGAGAAATCCAACAGAATGTTCACTTCGTGTCAATCGTGAATGCTACAGAGTGTTGGATTGTTGTGGTCTTGATGTCACTGCGTGACGGTAATCGGCCGCTATTCTGGCCGACAAAAGGCTGCCGACTACAAATCCCTATCTCCAACAGTGCGGTCTTGCGCTTGACAACAAAACGTTGGATCGTGACGTATGGAAAATCGAATCAAGGAATGGCGGCGAGTGCGCGGCCTCACATTGAAGCAGTTGGCCGAGCGCGTTGGCACCAGCAATCAGCAGGTCAGTCATTTGGAAAACGGGCGCCGCCGCCTGACATTGGACTGGATCGAGCGTATCGCCATCGCACTCGAATGCCATCCTGCCGACCTCATCGGCGGCGATACACAACTGCACAATGAGCGGGAGCGGGCCATGATCGAATTGTTCCGCGGGCTGTCGGAGGAGCAGCAGGAGGCATTTCTCCAAGCGACTGCTGCGTTGGCGAAACCAATGAAGAAGAAAGACGAGCAACCGTGTTTTCGGTGTCGCTGACCGGAAGAAGGAAAGCGCTCAGCGGACAGCAACGGCCCAAGGTTGTCTGGCAGCGCAGCCTTGACCGACGTTCACCTTGCACGCAGCCGCTTGATGTGATCCAGGATCAGCCTGTGATCATAGGGCTTTGCGAGATGGGGACCTTCCTCGCAGAGATCGCCGGCCGTATCGGCAATGCGTTCTACGGCGCTGGCGAGCAGTATTTTCACTTGGGGCTTGGATGTGCGGATCCAATACGACAGCTCGAAACCGCTGATTTCCCCAGGAAGCTCGACGTCGGACAGGACGATATCAATGGTAAAGTCCGGATGTTGGAGCGCCTGGAGTGCTTCCGTCCCGGTCCCCACCTCAAGCACGCGGAAGCCGCAGTGGCGCAGATACTCTGCAATCACAGTTCGGGTTATTACGTCGCCGTCGACAATGAGAACGGTTTCGGCTGCAGCTTCTTGCTCCATCAGCCATTCCTATTTGCTGGGCTTGCTTCGATCATTTCCATTATCGCCGTTGCCAGTTGATCGCTCGGGGTCGGCTTCGAAACGAAGAGATCAATGAGGAGATTGTGCTCGTCATTCGGAGCAAGATGGCCTGACATAACGACAACCTTCAGACCCGGGCGCCCCTGTCTCACGGCGCGCGCTACATCGAGTCCATCGCGGTTGCCAGGCATTCGCACGTCCGTGACGACAAGGTCTATGCGAGCGGTCGACTCCACGACATCAATCGCTTCGTCGGCGTTGCTGGCCTCGATCACCTGGCACCCTAGCTGCCTGAGCTCATCGGCGATGTCGAACCGGATGAAAGGTTCATCCTCCGCCAAAAGCACGACGGGTCTATCTGCATCGAGTTCATGCCAGACGACAAATTTAGCGGCCATCGGCTGCATTTTGGCGCGAGATTATTATGTTGCCCATCTTCACCCCTTGTTTTCCTTTCGATACACAACTTTACTCGGGCAATTCAGTTCCTCTTTCTTGCAAATTATTCAGCAATGGACATTTGAGCCAGCCACGCAGAGGTCCGCTCAATGCTTTTGCATCCGTCCGCCCGGGCACCACCGTCGCGGCGTTTACCCAGGCTGATGCTCCTTCCATCGCTTGTTAGACCGGGCCATCGCGTTGAGAATGGTGAGCATTTTTCGCATGCAGGCAGTGATCGCGACTTTGGCCGGTTTCCCGACGGTACGCAGCCGCCCATAGAAATCGGCGACAGTACGGTTGAAGCGGCACGCTGTGAGTGTCGCCATATAGAGGATCTGCCGGATGTTTCCGCGCCGCCGGTGACGAAACGATGCCCTCGTCGCCGGCCGCTGTCGCGGTTCATCGGTGCCACACCCACCAGGCTCGCGATTTGCTTTCGGCTGAGTGTGCCGAGTTCGTTGAGACTGCCGATAAGCGTACATGCGAGGAGTGGGCCGATACCTGGGACGCTGGTCAGGAGATCATAAAGCTTTCGTTTTTCGGAGTTGCGCACCAACTGCCGCATCGTCGCGTCGATCTCCTTACACTCACGCGTTGCGGCTTCAAGTCGCTCGTCAAGTGCGTGTCGGATCGAAGGATTTGTCAGCCGCCGTAGTTGATTCCGGATAGCGATCGTTTCGCGGATCAAGAACCGGCGATATGTCAGATAATCGCTGAGTTGGGCCTCCAGGTTGGACTGCGGGCGTGTCTCGCGTGGACGAAACACCTCAGCGAATTTTGCAATCATCTGCGCATCGATCGCATCCGTCTTCGCTGTTCGTCCTGCACCTTTCGCAAAATCCCTGACATGCCGAGGATTGACAATTGAGATTGCGATGCCGACCTCGACCATCGCCGCGAAACATCGTTTCTCATAGCCTCCACTCGCCTCGAGAATGACGCGTTCAACGCGGAGCGGTTCCAGGATGTTGATCAGTTCGGCGATACCGTGGTGATTGTTGGCAACCGAGACGCTATGAGCCTGAGGCAGAATGTGGACGTGGAGGCGATCTTTAGAGACGTCGATCCCAACGTAGCTACCAATTTCCATATACGTGTCCCATCCTTGTAAGTTCGGGGTCGCTCCCCCAAGCAACTGTTCGGGCTTCGGCATGGAACGACGCAGTGCCTTGCTAATCTTCGGGCTTATGCGCCAAGGCTGTGGTCGGGCTCTGCGTCGGAGGCTTGGGGCCGCCCAGATGGACGGCCCCGGAGTCCTCAGTCGGTCTTCCTAGCAGGTCTCGACTGTCAATCGGCAGGGAATGGGGACCCTGGATCGGCGTACAAACGGGACCCCTTTGTGGAGCTCGGGGGTGAGCGCCCGACCGGGTGGAGCCGGTCAGGGTAGCGCAGCCCGGTCGGGCGCG
>Ga0187809_10001507_pt1 | contig 10726 bp, 7 predicted proteins | sample NC_wetland_sal_i_8_FD_132415 | JGI IMG/M metagenome (GOLD analysis project Ga0187809, IMG submission 132415) | Wetland sediment microbial communities from Neuse River Estuary, North Carolina, USA - ASW_4 | ecosystem: Environmental > Aquatic > Freshwater > Wetlands > Sediment | place: USA: North... | reverse complement strand
GGGGTTGTCGTAGCACCGACTGTACGCAAAGCCTCCAACAGAGTGTGCTCGCGAGCGCGTAACTCTCGTAGCTGTGCTTCGCTTGCCTCGGCGCGTAGCGCGAACAAGGCTGCGCCGACCTCGTGGGCTACGTGGGCGAGCAACTCACGCTCCTCAGCCACCGTGTGCTCGCCCGGACGCGGGCCAACTACGAGAACTCCGAGTAGGTGGCCGCGCACGCGTAGTGGGAAAGCGTAGCCGTCTCTCCCAATTGCGCTCGGTGCCTCGTGCAGGTTGACCTCCGGCTCATGTGCCCGCAGCTTCACCAGAGCCAGATCATCGGCTGCGACTTGCGGCGGCAAATCCTGCGTGCCACGCTGACGGACGCGAGAATAACCGTCGGGCGCGTACTCGTAGATTGCGATCCATGGAACGCCGGCATGGAGAGCAATCTGGTCCACAGCGAGATCGAGCAAGCTCTCAGGCTCCGTCACGAAAGCACATTCCCTGGCGAAGCGGTGCAGGGCAACTTCCTCGCGGTACTGGCGGCGAAACACCAGGCGATCGACCCAGCTGTCGATGCGACGGTGGACAGTGCTTAGCGACGCGCCCAAGCCCAGCGGTACCGCGAGTTCCATCAACAGGCTGGTATCGTGGCCCAGGGCGGAGCGCTCGATCAAGCTCTCGAAAAGGGCAAAGAGGCCCAGCACGAGACTGGTGGTTGCCGCGTATACGAGCGTGCGGTTCAGGATCACCGTGAAGTCCACTATCCGGTGGCGGAGGATGGTGTACAGGAAGCCGACCCCTGCTGTCGCGGACAGGAAGAACGATAAAGCCAAGGAGATCGAAGATCCCAGAAGCGGCGTGTTGTTTAGAACAATCGCGGCGACGAACAATGCGCTGCTCGCCAGCATCCAGCGCAACCGCAGCCGCTGTGCCACTCCCGCAGACTGATAGCTCACGAGGAGCAGCATGACGGGGAGCAGATAGGTCGCGCTGACAATCAAGCCGTAGGCGGGTCGCAGCATTTCTGCCCAGCCCGTGGTGACAAAGACGATCGGCCCGATGACTGCCCGGATGGCTGCGACTGAAAGCAGCGTAAGGAAGCCAGCACGCCACCATGTTCGCGCTCGTGGGTCAAGTGAGCCGGCTACCATGGACTCCGCCATCACGTAGAAGCCTACCCGCGCGAGCAGGTAGAAGCTCCACATTGCCAACACAGGCAAGAGTCCGTCAGACGGTACGGAGGAGATCGCGATCGCGGTCAGAAATGCCGTCGCCCACAAGGCAAGCCCCGCGGCGGCGCGGTCACGACCGCGCCAGACCGCGAGCAGCGCGATTATGCCGATCAGGGCGTCGGTGCAGAATGCCGCCCACGCGCCCTCGGGATCGACGTGGGCGCTCGTGACCTCAACAGCGACATGGGACTGTCCGCGACTTACGGCGAATGGATAAGTTGAGTGTGGCGGAGGAGCTACCAGATTGAGGGTCGAGTCGATTGCTACGCGGGTCAGCCATGGCTGTGTGGGTAGATCGATGAGATCACCTGGGCGCAAATTCCTTGGGAACGGAATCCCCTGAGCAGGTCCGATTATCGCCGTGTGGCGATCGAGGAGCTGGATGGAAAAGGGCAGCTGCGGAGTGTGGAATATCCCGAAAAGGCTATAGCTGCCTGTCAGCACGATGATTGCGCTGACCAGGATCGAAACTCCGCGGCGATGACCCATCTCGCTCCCCTTATCGACCGATGCCTGACGTCCCGGAGCAGGGGCGCCGGCGAAGACAGGGCTACGTCAGCCTCATTTGAATCGCGAGCACGGAGTGCGCAGCCTTCATCCAGCGCAAGCGCGAAGGAAATCGCGGCAGCCGCCTGCTACCAGCAGACGTCGCCCCGGTTCAGAGGCCCCCCAGTCCTGCTCGGACAGCCAGACATGGAATTCCCCCGGGGCCGCGGGATGGCGGGCGCAACCTTCCGCATGCCGCATCTCCTCATCGCGAACGCGGTGGCGTCGAATCTGCGCCTTCAGTGCTTCCCGGATGAGCGCAGAGCGGGTCGCTCGCTTGGCCCGGCTCATCGTATCGACGAACTTCAGCAGGCTGTCGTCGACGGTCATCTGAATGGCTTTTTATGACTGTGGCATGACAGTCGGCATTGTAATCCACACATCGCCAAGCCCCAAGTCCAGGGGGCGGGGCTTTTGACGGAAAGTTCGCTGCTGCATCTTGTAAGGGCCTTTCGGCAATGGGCAGACGAGCGCGCTTCGAGCCGGCCGGCCGTCATTCACCTGGCCGCGGGGAGGTACTTTCAGCGCGTGAAGATTCGATCAGGCCGGTCACGATTTCAAAAGAGTGGCGGCGTGCCGCATGGTCGTGCATGTTGCTGGTCACCATCAGCTCGTCGGCGCCGGTCTTCTCGACAAACGCACGAATCCCGTCAGCGACTACGCCGGGCGAGCCGATTGCGGAGCAGGAGAGCACCTGATCGAGCAGCATGCGACTTTGCTGCGGCAGGGATTCGAGATAGCCGTCCAGCGGCGGCGGCAGGCGCCCCGGGCGACCGGTGCGCAGATTGACGAAGGACTGCTGCCAGGACGAAGCAAGGTAGCGGGCCTCGGCATCCGTGTCGGCAGCCGCCACGTTGAAGCCCAACATCACGTAAGGCTTGTCCAGATGGCGGGACGGCCGGAAGCGCGCGCGATACACGGTGATCGCATCCAGCATTTGCGCCGGCGCGAAATGCGAGGCGAAGGCATAAGGCAACCCCAGCATCGCCGCGAGCTGCGCGCCGAACAAACTGGAGCCCAGGATCCAGATCGGAACCTCGTGGCCCTCGCCGGGCACCGCGCGCACCGGCCCTTTGCCTTCGAAATAGGCCATCAGCTCCATCACGTCGCGCGGGAATTCATCCGGATCCGTACCCAGGCTGCGCCGCAACGCCCGTGACGTCGCCTGGTCCGAGCCTGGTGCGCGCCCCAGACCCAGGTCGATGCGCCCGGGGTACATGGCCTCGAGCGTGCCGAACTGTTCGGCAATCTGCAGCGGCGAATGATTGGGCAACATGATGCCACCCGCCCCCACGCGAATACGCGAAGTCGCACCCGCCACGTGGCCGATCAACACCGAGGTCGCGGCACTGGCGATGCCGAGCATGCCGTGATGCTCAGCCATCCAGTAGCGTGTGAACCCCCAGCGGTCGGCATGTCGCGCAAGATCGACGGTATTGGCAATGGACTCGGTCACCGAGCCCCCTTGGTTGATGGGGCACAGATCGAGAATCGAAAGCGGAATCATGGTCATCGTGAGCCGACCTCATGGTGACAACGGCGGTACCCGGCTGCAGCCACCATGAAATGCGGCCGCTGTGACGCAATACAACCTCTTTCGCCTGCAACGTCAAGGAGCTCGCGCTCTCGCGCGTACATCGACCTGGCGCTTGAGCTTGCCGAAAGCGAGCGTGCGCACTCGCGTGGCTCCGCTACGCGGGCATGGGGACAATTACGTAATGGAATTGGATTGGGTCTGCGGCATTCTTCCTGGGTGCCGGTCCGGTGGATGGTGCATTGGTGGACCGTCTGTCTGTGACGCTGTTTCCGGTCACAGCCAGATGCAGGAGCTGGGCATGGGGAAGATGGGCATGCACCGATGACCACGGATTCAGGGGCGCGACGCGCGGAAGATCGAGGGGTGATGAGTAGTCTCTCTCGATCTCGGCGGGTGAGGATCTTCGGCGCCTTGCCGTGCCGCCGACGGGTGAAGCGGTGGAAATCCTCAGGTATGATGAGGGCGATCGGTCTCACCAACTACCCAGGGGCGTCACCATGTCATTCATCGCGTGGATCATACTGGGCCTCATCGCCGGCTTCATCGGCAGCAAGATCATCAACAAACGAGGAGAAGGGCTGATTCTCGACATCCTGCTCGGAATTGTCGGGGCGGTCGTCGGGGGCTGGATGTTTCATCTGTTCGGGATGTCGGGAGTCACCGGAATCAACGTCTACAGTCTCATTGTGGCGGTCGCCGGCGCGGTGGTGGTGCTGGTGATCTATCACGCCATCAGAGGGTCGAAGCGCAGCGCCTGAGGCGGTTGCAGACGCCGCCTGTGACGGACCGCGGGCGGCTTGCACCTGGCCGAGTTCACCTCAGAAGCGGTCGACTACCGTGATTCCGGCGCCGCCGCCGCCGTCCAAGCGTGCGAGCGCTCCCTGCAGGCCCTCCAGGGGGATGCGCTCGGTCACCAGTCGCGAGAGATCGATCCGCCCTGAGGCCGCCATTTCCAGTAGCGAGCCGAAGCCCGCGGCCCCAAGTCCGCGCATTCCGTAAAGGCTGAGCTGACGCGAGTAGACCAGATCCAGGAGCGGCAGATTGACTTGGGCGTGGGGGCCGACCGGCATTCCGATCTGTACGTGGCGTCCCAGTTTTCGCAGCGAGCGTATCGAGTTGTCGAACGTGGCGGTGATGCCGAGCGCGTCGATGGACACGTGCGCGCCGCCATGGGTCACGTCCCGCACGGCGGCGCCGACATCCCGAATGGCGAGGGCATTCAGGCAATGCTCGGCGCCAAGCTCGCGCGCCTTCTCGAGAGCGGCCTCGGAGACATCGATCGCCACCACATGTGCGCCCATCGCCCTCGCGAGCATGACGGCCGAGAGCCCTACGCCACCGCAGCCATGGACGGCCAGCCACTCGCCTTCCTGCAGGCGGGCGCGATCAGTCAGGCCGCGCCATGCCGTGGTCACGCGGCAGCCCATGCCGGCCGCTTGGACATCGCCGATGGCTTCGGGCAGACGCACGAGGTTGAAATCGGCGCGCGGCACGGCGATGCGCTCGGCGAATGCGCCCCACTGGGTGAAGCCGATGAGGCACTGGCTGTCGCAGATGGTGGGGTGGCCGTCGAGACAATCCTGGCAGCGACCACAGCCGAGAATGAAGGGCGCCGTCACGCGCTCGCCCCGTCGGGCCTTGCGGCAATCGGGGCCGGTTTCCACGACCTCGCCGGCAAATTCATGACCCATCACGTGCGGCAGGACGAGGTCGGGCTCGGCGCCCTTCCACGTATGCAGATCCGAGCGGCATACACCGCAGGCGTGGACCTGGACGATGGCGCCATCAGGCGGACATCGCGGCTCCGCGACTGCTTGGATCGTGACGGGCTCGCCGATCGCGGTGAGCAGGGCGGCTTTCATGGTTCTGCTTCCGACGGGGAGGGTGAGAATTCGGGGCGCAGCCCGTGGCGGCACTGATGCCCGCCAGCGGGCCGATTGCACAGGATACGGATTTCCCGAAGTCGGTGGCAGTGTGGCTGTTGTCCGCCGCGTGGCGCCGATCGCGCTCAGTCGAAGCAGCGGAATGGCTGATGCGCCCTGCTTGGATGAATCGAAAACTCACGGCATGGCGTATTGCGACCGCTGGACTCGGCGTCCCTTGGGGGTCTCGATGGGTCGTCAGCAGCCGGCCGCGACCATGCCGTGAGAGAAACCGCGATGATGAAGCTCAGCCAGCCGACGCCTTGCGTGCGCTCGGGTGGGATGCCATCGCTGCGTCGATCTGCTTTTCCGCGACCAGCCAGTCCTCCACCTCGTGGCCGTCCGCGAAACCCCGTTGCGCCGCGATGTAGTACGCGGCCTCGGCGATCATGGCCCGGCGCGTGTGCGCGGCCACGGGTGCGAGGGCGCTGCCGAGCAGCACATTCGGCTTCGAGCCGCCATCCCGCCTGGGCGTGGCGGCAGCCGCCGCCGGCGGCTTGCCGGGCCTGGCGCGGTCGGCCTTCGTGGAGTGGTGGGCCATCTGGAACCCCTGGACCGCGCGATGGCGCAGTGCACGGGCGTAATGCTCGCCTCGCGGCGATGCGGCCTCAATAGGTATTTGCCGCGAGGACGGTTCCTTCGGTCAGCGTGACCCCCGCCAGTCCGCGCCCTGGCATTCGGTCAGCATGTCGCGCGAGAGCCGGCGCGTGCGCGCGACGCTGGCCTCGAATTCCCAGATGCTGCGGCTGAGCGTGCCGAGCCGATCGGGCGGGCCGCCCTCGCGCACGAGCTGCGCGCCGCCGGCTGCGGCGATCGCGTGGACGAACAGGAGCAGTCCCGCGAGGTGCGCTCGCTGAGCGGCGGCGAGGCCGCGCTCCGAAGCGCGACCGCCAGAGGCGGCGCAACTCCGATAGAGTTCGTACCGACGCGTGCGGATGGCGACTGCGATATCGGCCTGCAGCGCCAGGGAGCGCTGGATCTGTCCGCCCAGCTCCGCGACACTTTGTCTCAATGCGGCGACGGCGCCGGCACCGCCGCTGCGCCGGGTCGGGATGGCAGGGGGCAGCCAGATCACGTTTCCGGTGACGTTGTACGCTGCCCGTCTGGCTCGACCATCGAGATCTTGCACGCAGCTCACCGCGACCGCCCGCGTGGGAGAGGGAGTTCTCGCGCGTCCACCGGGCGCTTTCGAGGCTACACCGCGGCCGGGTGGCGATCAAATGTTTCACCGCCGGCGGCTTGTGTCGGCCGGCCTTGCGCTCGTGAGGCAGATCGCGTCGCCGCATCAGCGCCATGCGCTCGCGACAGAGGGCGCTCGCGCGCCACGAGCCTCGCCATGGGTGCTGTGCCTCAGGCTGGAGCTCGACAGCAGCGGTCGGCCAGGCGCACGCGAAGCGCCACGAGATCAGGGATGGCGGGCGAAGTCCGATGCGGCAGACGAGGGGCGCCGTGCGCTTCCTCGACGCCGGGCGCCCGGCGGTGTTGACGGCGACTTTGCCGTCGCGTGCACGCGGCCGCGCGGTCCCTGGGCCTGCTGGTGCAAACCGATCCCCCACTTCGGCTTATCGCGCGATTTGCGCTACGCCGACGCGGTGAGCTGAAACACTTTGGTTTAAAGGACCCTGCCCGCCGATGCTATTCTGCCGCCCAAAGGTGGGTCCGCCGCAGCCGCCGGTCGAAAGCGGGCGGCGCAGCGAAACGAACGAACATTTCCCGAGCGAATTCCATTCATTAGTAGAGAGGCCACCAGCCATGCCCAGAGCGCGCCACGTTGTGCTGCTTTCCTGTCTGTCCCTGGCATCGACGGCGGTGCTCGCGGCGCCCCTGCCGGCGGGCAAGCTGACGAGCGTGCTGCACTGGCGCAGCGTCGGGCCCTATACCGGCGGCAGGGTCACCACGGTGGCCGGCATCCCCGACAAGCCCAACGTGTTCTACATGGGCACCGCCGGCGGCGGCGTCTGGGAAACCAAAAATTACGGCCAGAGCTGGCAGAACATCTCCGACAAGGATTTCAAGAGCAACAACATCGGCTACATGGCCATCGCGCCCTCGAACCCCAAGGTCATCTACGTGGGCACGGGCGACTCGGCTCCGCGCAACACGGTCCTGACCGGGCAGGGGATGTACAAGTCGACCGATGGCGGCAAGAAATGGACGTACGTCGGACTCGGCAAGACCCACATCATCAGCTGGATCGTCGTCGATCCCCACGATCCCGACGTCGTGTACGTGGCGGCGCTGGGGCACCTGTTCGCTTCCAATGCGGAGCGCGGCGTGTTCAAGACGACCGACGGCGGCAAGACCTGGAAGAAGGTTCTCTACGTCAATGACGGCACCGGCGCCATCAGCCTGGCGATGGATCCCACCAATCCGAGCGTGCTCTACGCCGGCATGTGGCAGATGTCCCGCAAGCATTGGACGTTCTCCAGCGGCGGCCCGGGCAGCGGCATCTACAAATCGACGGACGGTGGGGCGCACTGGACCAACATCTCGCACCGGCCGGGATTGCCGACCGGCATCTTCGGCAAGGTGGGGATCAGCGTGGCGCCGAGCCAGCCCAACGTCGTGTACGCGCTGATCCAGGCGAACTACAAGGGTCAGGCCGGCGGTCTGTTCCGCTCCGACGACGGGGGGCAGAGCTGGAAGCTCATCAATAACAGCATGGACATCACGCAGCGCGCTTTCTACTACATGACCTCGTTCGTGGATCCCAAGGATCCGAACACGATCTACCTGCCCAACGTCGGTGTCTACGTGTCGCACAACGCCGGCAAGAAGCTGATCCCGCTGCATCCGCCGCACGGCGACAACCATGTGTTCTGGATCAACCCGAACAACCCGCAGATCCTGATCGAAGGCAACGACGGCGGCGCGACGGTGAGCCTGAACGGCGGCAAATCCTGGAGCTCGGAGAACAATCAGGCTACCGGCCAGTTCTACCACGCCGATGTCGATGATCAGTTCCCGTTCCACATCTATGGCGCGCAGCAGGATCGCGGCTCGGTCGAGGCGCCGAGCGCCGTGGCGGGCGGGGTGATTCCGCCGGTGTGGAAGGATGTGCAGGGTGGGGAGATGAGCTGGGTCGTGCCGACGCCAGGCCGCCCCTGGGTCACCTATGGCAGTGGCTATTACAGCATGGAGTGGCGGGAGAACCGCAGGACGGGCCTGATCACGAACGTGAGCCCCTGGCCGTCCTACAAGTTCGGTCTCGCGGGATCGCAGATCAAGTACCGCTACGGCTGGAACCACCATGCCGTCGTGTTCGCGTCTCCGACGGAGCTGCTGATGGGCGCGAACGTGCTGCTGAAGTCCACGGACCAGGGACTGCACTGGATGCCGATCAGCCCGGATCTGACGCGCAATGACAAGAGCAAGCAGGCGAGGCCGGGCGGCCCGATCAGCGCCGACGTGACCGGCGAGGAGATGTTCGACACGATCTCCTCGATCGCCGTCTCGCCGAAGTCCGACAACGTGATCTGGACGGGGTCCGACGACGGCCTGGTCTACCTGACGACCGACGCGGGCGGACACTGGAAGCAGGTGCGGCCGCCGATGCTGCCGAAGTGGTCGACGATCACGTGCATCGAGGCTTCCGCCACCGATCAGGGCACCGCCTACGTATCGGCCAGCCGATACGACTGGGACGACTTTCATCCCTATGTCTACAAGACCACCGATTACGGCAGGCATTGGACTCAGATCACCACCGGGCTTGCCGACGACGAGTACGTCGAGAGCGTACGGCAGGACCCGAACGAGCCCGACCTGCTGATCGCCGGGACGAGCGCGACCGCGTACTTCAGTCCCGATGGCGGCGGCCATTGGGAGCGGCTGGCCCTCAACCTGCCGGCGGTCCGGGTCAATGACGTGGAGATTCAGCCGCAACAGCATGCCGTGGTGCTGGCCACCTTCGGCCGGGGCTTCTGGGTGCTCGACAACCTGCAGTTCCTCGAGCAGCTGGGCGCGGCGCACGTGAGCGACGATTCCACGTACCTCTTCAAGCCGCAGCAGGCGTGGCTGGTGACGCGCCGTATGGGCGGCTTCGGCCCCCCGGGCCCGGGGGGCGCGAATCTGCCGCCCGGCGTGACGGTGTTCTTCCATCTGCCGGCGGGGTACAACGGCAGCACGCCGGCGAAGCTGAGCTTTGCGGACGCAAGCGGCAAGGTCATCCGCACCTTCACGCTGCACTTGAAGCCCAAGGGCAAGCCGAAGAAGCTCTCGCAGAACCCGGGCGTGGCGCACCGCCAGCACGAGGAGCGGGCGACCGCGGTCAAGCCCGGGATGGACAGCTTCCAGTGGGATCTGCGGTACGCGGATGCGACCGACGTGAAGGGCGTATATAACTCGTTCTTCGCCGCCGCCATACCCGTGGGCCCGGAGGTGTTGCCCGGGACCTACTACGTAACGCTCACCTATGGGGGTACCACGCAGAAGCAGTCGTTCGTGGTCAAGCTGGATCCGACCCTCCATACGACGGAGGCGCAGATGCAGCAGCGGTTCGACCTGCTCATGCGGATCCACGACGCGCTCAACGGGCTCGATTCGAACCTGAATCAGGCCATCGACGCGCGGGCTGCGCTCGAGAAGGCGGTCGCCGGGAAGGACGCGTCCGCGAGTGGGGCGCATGCAGCGCTGAAGCGCCTCAACCACGACATCGACGACCTGGTGGATCTGCGGATCCAGTCGAGCGAGGGCGCGCTTGTCTATCCCGGCCGTCTGCGCTCTTGGCTGACCTCCATTGCCGGTCAGGTGGGAATGGCGTTCGTGCCGCCCACTCCGTCCATGGAGCAGGTGGCGGACGGCTACATCAACGATGCGGCGGCGGGGGTCTCACGGCTGCGCGCGGACGTGGCCGCTGCCCACGAGGCGATGAATCACTGACCCGCTGGTGAACCGGGGGCCGCTTCGATGCGCTCTCACGCTCGAAGCGGCTCCCCGGGGCGAAGCCATCAGGCCTCGCGCAGGACGGATCCCGCGGTGTCGCGCTTCACTATCGTGTGAATGAGGACTTCCGGGGGATCCTCGGCAGGGAGGCTCCGATCACCCCGGCGCGTGCACCGCAGCGCCGCGGGCGGCGCCACGAGAAGCCCGCGCCCGGCCCCCTCACGACCCCCGTACGGCAGCAGATGCGGTCCGCCGGCTGAAGTCATTCGCGGCGGCGATTTCCGCCACCCTGCCTCTCCGACGGGCGTCCGGGCAGGCCCCACCGCGCGCGTGCGCACCCATACCCTCTTTTCGGCCGACCAGACGCCTTCCGGGCGCTGCCGTTCCCGTCCGCAGAGCCGCGGTCGGGCCGCGCGGCCTGCATTGCGCGCCTCGGCCGCCTCGCCAGGACTCCCCGCGTGCCTCCAGGCAGATATTCGTTCATATGTGAATGAACTTGACACGGGAATGCATTGCTGAGACGCTCTCGGCGCCGCGTCATCGGGTGCGGTTGCAGAGAAGACTGGGGGACCGATGAAGAGCACAGCGTTCGTTTGCGTCGCGCTCGTATTGGGCGCAGC
>Ga0187809_10001506_pt1 | contig 10743 bp, 8 predicted proteins | sample NC_wetland_sal_i_8_FD_132415 | JGI IMG/M metagenome (GOLD analysis project Ga0187809, IMG submission 132415) | Wetland sediment microbial communities from Neuse River Estuary, North Carolina, USA - ASW_4 | ecosystem: Environmental > Aquatic > Freshwater > Wetlands > Sediment | place: USA: North... | reverse complement strand
CCGCGACTAGTTTTCCGGTCCGCCGAATGCCGGTGCACCCCAGTTTCCTGACGCGCGTGCAGCAAGACTGCCTCAACGGGCAACAGTGGGCTTGCGACATGCTGCAGTCGCTGTCGCAGGCGGCGCGCGCTCGCGAGGCGCGCTGACGCCGTCGCGGGCGGCAGGCGCCGGTGCAACAGCGCGTCTTATTCTGGCGGATTGACCGGAGATGCGTGCAGGTCCGCTTTCCGCCCCAGGGGCGGAGCGGAACCCGTTCGATACAAGCCATTGTCACACGGTCTGCAGGATCGCGTCCTCCTGCATCTCCGGCGTCATCTCCCGTCGCCAGTCCGCATTGCGCGGCAGGATCGCCTCATGCGCGCGCAGCGAATAATAGCTGGTGCCGGTACCGTCCGGCGCGCCGCCGGCTTCCACGGTCTTCACCGCCTGGCGCAGCAGCTTGCGGGCCTGGATGATCGCCTTGTCCGCCGGCCCCAGATGTTCCTTGGAGCGGTCCACGATCCGTCCCATGCTCTCCTGGATCGCGCGATCCTGCACGTTGATCCCGTCGATGCCGCTGTAGCTCTCGGTGCGCTGCACCAGCCGGTCCAGCAGGTAGTCGTTGCTGCGGTTGGCGACCGGGCGGAACGTCTTCTGGTCCACGTGCAGCGGGCCATTGCCGAGGCTGCGCTCCAGCCGGTCATCCTCACTCAGCGGACCGTCCGGGCAGTACGACCAGTTGAACACCATGGTCGTGCCGTCATCCATCGGCACCCAGCAATGCCCGGCATCCAGCGGCAGTCCGCTTTCCGACTTTGAAGGCCGGATCTGGTGGAACGGCATGATGAACTGGTACGTGCGAATGTGCAGCTCCGCGTCGCCGAGCGGACGGAGACCGGCGTACTGGTAGCCGTAATCGGTCAGGTCGACCACCAGCTGCGGCGCCTTGCCGCGCACGAAGGGATTGGACGGCTTGAACCCGCCGCGCGTGGAGGTCTCGCTGATCAGCCGGTGCAGGATCGGCGCGTGCGAGGTGTCGATGCCGCCTTCCAGTCCCTGCAGCCAGTTGCACTCCTGGATCACCTTGGTGACGTGGCGGTTGGCTTCCGGCGCCTGCGTCCAGGCGAATTTCGGCAGCGGCGGCATCTTCTCCGCCGGGCCGAGATAGGCCCAGATCACCCCGCCCATCTCGCAGGTCGGATAGGCCGGCGTGCGCACCTTGTGCTTAAAGTCGTGCTCCGGCGGCTCGTTCATCATGTCGGTGCACTGGCCGGACACGTCAAACTTCCAGCCGTGATAGATGCAGCGCAGCCCGCATTCCTCGTTGCGGCCGAAATACAGCGAGGCGCGGCGATGCGGGCACAATTCATCGAGCAGCCCGATGCGTCCCTGGCTGTCGCGGAACGCGATCAGCTCCTCGCCGAGCAGGCGGACGCGGGCGGGCGGGCAGTCGGGTTCGGGGATTTCCGACGACAGCAGCGCCGGCACCCAATAGCGGCGCAGCGTGCGGCCCATCGGGGTGTCCGGGCCAACGCGGGTGATCAGTTCGTTCTCTTCGCGCGACAGCATGCCGCATCTCCTCCCAGGAATGGTCCTGGAGCGGCATCACCCGGCGGGGTGAAACCGCTCGGCCGGCCGGAAAGCTAGACCGGATTGTCATCGGCGGGAACCGGCAGGTTCGCGCCGGCCGTCTGCCGGTTCGGATGCGGTGCGCCGACAGGACGGTGGCCGGATGTTGGTCCACGACGGTCCGTCCGAGGAATCTGTCGCACGGTCGGCAGGTATGGTGTGATCCTTTGACACTTTAACCGGAGCGCGTGGCGGGAATGGGAGCGTTGCATGCAGGATGCCGATCGTCTGTTGGCACAAGCCAGGGAGATAGCCGCAGCGTGGCGCGAACAGCGCGGCGAGCGGCAGCGGCGGCGGGAACTCGACCCGGACGATTTCCGGCAATTGCAGGAGATCGGCCTCCACCGCGCCGCGGTTCCTGTTGAATTCGGTGGCGCATGGGAGGGTACGCGGCGATCGGTCCGTCCGTTGTGCGAGGCCCTGCGTAGCCTCGCCCAAAGGCGATGCGTCAGTCGCGCTGTCGGCGTCGATGCATCCGGGCGTGCTGGCCTTCTGGCGCGATTCGGAACCGCCCAGCCCTGCATCTCCCGCCTGGGAGGAGCAGAAGCGGCAGGTCTATGCCAGTGTGCTGGACGGCGCCTGGTGGGGTACGATCACGTCGGAATCCGGCAGCGGAGGCGATGTGGGCCGGACCCGCGCCGTGGCCCGGCGCGACGGCGCGAAATACCGGATCACCGGGGAAAAGCATTTCGGCTCCGGCTCGGGCGCGACGTCCTTCATGCTGACGACCGCCGTGCCGGAGGGCGAGGACCTCCCGGCCTGGTTCTTCTTCGACGTGCGCGGTGTGCCGTGGGATGGTTCCACAGGCATGACGTTGCGGGGTGCGTGGGACGGCCATGGCATGACCGCCACCAACAGCCATGCCTTCGTCTTCCGGGATTTTCCTGCCACCCGGTTGGAATGGCCGGGCTCCTGGCGGGACGTGCTGGGCGGTGGCGGGACGATCGTGATGTTCTATACCGCGGTGGTGGTTGGCATCGTCGATGCCGCAATGGACTACGTCCGCCACCAGGTGCTCGCACCGGGTAAAGCGGCGCAGGCAGGGGCATTCGAGAAGGTGGAATGGGTGATGGCCGAACGTGAGGCGTGGCTGGTGCGCCAGGCCTACGATGGTGCGCTGCGGGCGCTGGAACAGCATGGGCGAGCGCGTGAGGACACCGCGCTGGCCAAGGCGAACATTGCCGCGCTGGCGGAATCCGTGCTGACGCGGCTGTGCCGGATCGCCGGTGGCGGATCCTTCGCGCGCCGATCGCCGCTGGGATTCTGGTTCGAGGACGTTCGGGCACTTGGCTTCCTGCGGCCGCCCTGGAGCCTCGCGGTCGATGGGCTGTTCGACATGAGTGTCGCCCCGAGACCGTGACGCCGAACTCCCATACCGCTCCCCCGCCCACCATCGAGGACGCCGCCCGCTGCTACGGCGCGCGCGACTTCGCCGGCGCGGAACGCATCGCGCGGGCGATCGTCGCCGCCGATCCGCATCACTTCGACGCGCTGCACCTGCTCGGGGTGCTTTGCCTGAACGACCACCGCCTGGCCGATGCCGCCGGCTTCCTGCGCCGCGCCGCGGTCGAACGGCCGGACGACGCGCAGCTGCACTACCATTTCGGCAACACCTGGCTCACGCTAAAGCTGTTCGACGCGGCGGAGGCGGCATTCCGCGAGGCGCTGCGGCTGAACCCGAACCACCACGATGCCCACGGCAACCTCGGCAATGCGCTGGCCGGCGCCGGGCGGCACCGGCAGGCGGTGGAATGCTTCCGCCAGGTGCTTTCCCTGCAGCCGAACGTCGCGCCGAACCTTTACAACCTCGCCCGGTCGCTGGCCGCGCTGGGGCACTATGATGAGGCGGTGACGCAGTTCCGGGCCGCCCTCGCCTATGCCGGCAACGCTCCGCCCGACCGCCTGGCCGACGTGGTCGCCGGGCTATGCCACGCCTTGATCGATCAGGAACGCTATCCCGAAGCGCTGGTCGCCTGCCGCGACGTGCCGCCGCAGCTGTACGGCCATCCGGTGGTGGAGTGGAACGAGAGCCTCACCCGGCTGATGCTTGGCGAGTACCGGACCGGCTGGCGGTTATATGAGAGCCGCTTCCGGGTGCCGGAACACGATCCGCCGCGGCCTGGAGCGCAGGTGCTGGACCTCGCAGCGGTTGCCGGCAAGCGCGTGCTGGTGTTCGGCGAACAGGGGCGCGGCGATGCAATCCAGTTCGCCCGTTACCTGCCGCTGCTGGCGGCACGGGGCGCCCAGGTGATCGCCGAGGTTTACCCCGAGCTGCAGGCCTTGTTCGCCACGATCGAGGGCGTGACGCAGGTGGTCGGGCCGGACGACGCCACACCGCCGCACGATCTGCTCACGCCGCTGCTCAGCCTGCCGCTGGCGTTTGGCACCGAGGTGGTCAGCATTCCGGCCGCCATGTCGTATCTGAGTCCTTCGGCCGACCGGGTGGAGGACTGGGCGGCAAGGCTCGGCCCGCACCGCCGGCCGCGGGTGGGACTGTGCTGGTGGGGCGCGCAGCACATTCCCAAGCGTTCGATCCCGGCAACGCTGCTGACGCCGCTGCTGGCGCGGCAGGACTTGGAATTCCACGCCGTGCAGAAGGACATCATGCCCTCCGACGCCGACTGGCTGGAGCGGCATCCAGACGTGCAGGTGCATGCCGCAGCGTTGCGCGACCTGGCCGACACCGCGGCGCTGCTGGCGCGGATGGACCTGGTGATCAGCATCGATACCGCGGTCGCGCACCTCGCGGGCGCGATCGGCCGGCCGGTGTGGATTCTGCTGCCGTCCAGTCCGGACTGGCGCTGGTTTCCCGACCGGGAGGACAGTCCGTGGTACCCGACGGCCCGCTTGTTCCGCCAGCGCCGGCGCGGCGACTGGGCCGAGGTGGTGCAGCGGGTCGCCGCTGCCCTCGCGGCGCTGTCGTTGCCGCCGGACCCGCCGCTCCAGCCGCTGCCGCTATCACTGCGTGATGAGGACGCTTCCGCATGATCCTGCTGACCAACAACGAGGGCACCCTCGGCGTGCCCACCACCGCGCGGCACCTGGCGGAAAACGCTCCGGCGCTGGATGCCATCGAAGCCGGTATCCGGCTGATCGAGGCCGACCCGTCGGTGCGCACCGTCGGCCGCGGCGGCTGGCCCAACCTGCTGTGCCAGCTGGAGCTGGACGCCTGCCTGATGGACGGCGACACGCTGCGCAGCGGCGCGGTTGGCGCGCTGCAAGGCTTCCTGCACCCGGTCAGCGTCGCCCGAGAGGTCATGCGCCGCCTGCCGCACGAGCTGCTGGTCGGCGAGGGTGCCGCGCGTTTCGCCCGCGAAATCGGCGCGGAACCGGCGGAGAACCTGATCGAGGACTCCCGGCGCGCCTGGCAGGCCTGGTACGACGCGGAGCTGTCCGAGGCGCAGAAGCGCGACTGGCCGGAGATTCCAATGGCCGAGCTGTGCCGCCATGCGATCGACCCGGAGATGGTGGGCGAGGCCGGCCAGGACACCACGGTGTTCCTGGCGCAGGACGCGCATGGGACGATTGGCAGCGGCACCAGCACCTCTGGCTGGGGCTGGAAATATCCCGGCCGGCTCGGCGACAGCCCGATCGTCGGCGCCGGCTCCTACGCCGACAGCCGCTACGGCGCGGCGGCCTGCACCGGGGCAGGGGAGATGACCATCCGCTGCGGCACCGCCCGCTCCATCGTGCTGTACATGAAGCGCGGCGCCAGGGTCGCCGACGCGGTGCTGGAGGCGGTGGACGACATGCGGGCGCTCCGCGGCGGCCTGCTCAGCCGGGTCACCATCCACGCGATCGATACGCGCGGCAACCACAAGGTGGTCGCGGTGAACGGCAGCCGCGACAACACCTATCGGCTATGGGAAGGCCGGGGCGAACCGCGCGCGCTGCCAGCCGAACCGGTGGCGATCGCCGCCCAGTACGCCAAGCCGACCGCCAGCGCGCGCTACGGCTATGGCAGGTCGTCATGAGGGTCCACGCTGCGTCCCAAGGGTGAGTTCGGGGAGAAACCTGAGCCTCGGCGCTGGTCCGTGTGGACGGAGCTCCTCTCCCGCGATCACGAAGCGCTGAGCCGGTCTAGGCGGCGGCCCGGATGGCGACAGCGCGGACGTCGTCGCCGACCCCGGCCTCGAACCCCTCGAAGTTCTTCTCGAACCGTCCCACAAGGTCCCGCGCGGTCCGGTCGTACGCCGCCTTGTCGGCCCATGACTGGCGGGGATCGAGCACATCGGCCGGCACCCCCGGCACGCTCTCCGGAACCATCAGCCCGAAGAACGGATCGCGCCGGAACTTCCCCCGCGCCAGGCTGCCGTCCAGCGCTGCCCGCAGCAGCGTCCGCGTGTGCTTGATGCTCATGCGCTGCCCGACGCCGTACTGGCCGCCGGTCCAGCCGGTATTCACCAGCCAGCAATCCACCTCGTAGCGCCGGATCAGTTCCTCCAGCATCCGCCCGTACACCTCCGGCCGGCGCGGCAGGAACGGCGCGGCAAAGCAGGTGCTGAAGGTCGCCTCCGGCTCGCTACCCAGGCCCTTCTCCGTTCCCGCCACCTTGGCGGTGTAGCCGGACAGGAAATGATACATCGCCTGGGCCGGCGTCAGCTTGGAGATCGGCGGCATCACCCCGAATGCGTCCGCCGTCAGCATCACCACGTTGCGCGGCTGCCCGCCGCGGCCGGACAGCTCCACGTTCGGGATGAACTCCACCGGGTAGCAGGAGCGGGTGTTCTCGGTCAGCGTGTCGTCGGTCAGGTCCAGCTTGCCGTGACGGTTGCTGACCACGTTCTCCAGCACCGTGCCGAAGCGGTGCGACGCCGCCCAGATCTCCGGTTCGGCTTCCTGCGACAGGTTGATGACCTTGGCGTAGCAGCCGCCCTCGAAATTGAACACGCCGTTCTCGCCCCAGCCGTGCTCGTCGTCGCCGATCAGCCTGCGGTGCGGATCGGAGGACAGCGTCGTCTTGCCGGTGCCGGACAGGCCGAAGAACAGCGCGACGTCGCCGGCCTCGCCGATATTGGCACTGCAATGCATCGGCATCACGCCGCGCTGCGGCAGCAGCCAGTTCATCACGCCGAAAATCGACTTCTTGATCTCGCCGGCATACTCGCTGCCGGCGACGACGATGGTGCGCTGCTCGAAGGATACGGCGATCGCAGTGCCGCTGCGCACGCCGTCAATCGCCGGATCGGCGCGCCACAACGGGGCGTGCAGGATGACGTAGTCCGGCTGGAAACCTTCCAGCTCATGCTCTTCCGGCCGGATGAACATGTTGCGCGCGAACAGCGCCGCCCACGCATGTGTGGTGACCAGCCGCACGCGGATGCGGTGCGCCGGATCGGCGCCGGCGTACAAATCCTGGGTGAACAACTCCTGGCCTTGCAGATAGGCCTGCACGCGCCCCTTCAGGATCGCGAATTTTTCCGGCGCCATCTTCTGGTTGATCTTGCCCCACCAGATGTCGGCCGTCACCGAAGGTTCATCGACAATGAACTTGTCTTTCACCGAGCGGCCGGTGTGCTCGCCCGTCGCCACCACCAGCGCGCCTTCCCAGGACAAATGCCCCTCGTCGCGCCGCACCGAATGCGTCACCAGGCCGGGTGCCGTGAGGTTGGCGTGCACCGGACCGGATGCGTGCACGCCGGTACCAACAAGTGCCTCCGCTGCCTGGCTGCGCCAATTCGGATGCTTCGCCGTGTGCGATGGGGTGGGCGCGGTCAAGGACGTTCCTCCTGGCGCGTTGCGGGGCGGCCGTTGATAGGCCAACTTGCAGCAAAATTAGGGGGCGGCTCAGAACAAATCCAGCGGAGCGAGGCCGGAAATCGTTTGTGCGGCGCACAACTTCGCACGCGTCCCGACCACGCGTCGCGCCCACACCCCGCCGCGGCGTGACCTGCACGCGTGGCTGCGCTATGACGCGGCGCATCGAATGGAGATGCCACACGTGAGCACGTCGCTGCCACAGCGAGCCGGCGCCAACAGCCTGCGTACCGGCCCGAACGAGCGCGGACGTTTCGGCGAGTTCGGCGGCCGCTTCGTCGCCGAAACGCTGATGCCGCTGATTCTCGAAGTCGAACGCGCCTACAATGAGGCGCGCGCCGACCCCGCGTTCCACGCCGATCTGCAGCGTCACCTGAAGGATTATGTCGGCCGCCCCAGCCCGCTCTGGTTCGCCCAGCGGCTGACCGAGCAGCTCGGCGGCGCGAAGGTGTATTTCAAGCGCGACGAACTGAACCACACCGGCAGCCACAAGGCGAACAACTGCATGGGCCAGATCCTGCTGGCCCGCCGCATGGGCAAGACCCGCATCATCGCCGAAACCGGCGCGGGCCAGCACGGCGTGGCTACCGCTACCATGTGTGCATTGTTCGGCCTGCCCTGCACCGTGTACATGGGCGCAACCGACGTCGAGCGCCAGAAACCCAACGTCTTCCGCATGAAGCTGCTCGGCGCGGAGGTGAAGCCGGTGACGTCCGGCGCCGGCACGCTGAAGGACGCGATGAACGAGGCGATGCGCGACTGGGTCGCCAATGTGAGCGATACCTATTACCTGATCGGCACCGTCGCCGGCCCGCACCCCTATCCGATGATGGTGCGCGACTTCCAGTCGGTGATCGGCGAGGAGACCAGGCAGCAGCTGCAGGAAGCCGAAGGCCGGCTGCCGGATGCGGCGGTGGCCTGCATCGGCGGCGGCTCGAATGCCATGGGATTGTTTCATCCGTTCCTGGATGACGCGTCGGTGCGATTGATCGGCGTGGAAGCCGGCGGGCACGGCATCGACAGCGGCGAACATGCGGCGAGCCTCACCGGCGGACGTCCCGGCGTGCTGCATGGCAATCGTACTTATCTGCTGCAGGATGATGACGGGCAGATCACCGAGGCGCACTCCATCAGCGCCGGCCTGGATTATCCGGGCATCGGACCGGAGCATTCCTGGCTGCACGACATCGGCCGGGTGGAATACGTCTCCGCCACCGATGAGGAAGCGCTGGCGGCCTTCCAGCTTTGCACGCGCACCGAGGGCATCATTCCGGCACTGGAGCCGGCGCACGCGCTGGCGCATGTGACCAAGCTCGCCCCAACCATGGGCAAGGACGAGATCATCGTGATGAACATGTGCGGGCGGGGAGACAAGGACATTTTCACCGTCGCTGATTTTCTCGGGGTGAAGCTGTGACCTCCTCCACGTCATGGCCGGCGCAGGCCGGCCATCCACGACTGGCTCCTGGCGCACGACTGCAACAAGTCGTGGATGGCCGGCCTGCGCCGGCCATGACGCCGGTGGCGCGGCCTGCGCCGGCCGCGACTCTTGTGACCGCGCTTCGCGCCACTGGTTCGGGGCCGCGCTCATGAGCCGCATCGCCGCCCGTTTCGCCGCGCTGAAGCAGGAAGGCCGCGGCGCGCTGATTCCGTTCCTGGAGGCATGGGACCCGGACGAGGCCACTTCGATGGCGCTGCTGCGCGGCATGCCGGCGGCCGGTGCCGACCTGATCGAGATCGGCATGCCCTTCACCGATCCGATGGCCGACGGCCCGATCATCCAGGCCGCCGGCAAGCGCGGGCTGCAGGCGGGGGTGAAGCTGCGCTACGTGCTGGACATGGTGCGCGCGTTCCGCCGCGACGACGATGCCACGCCGGTGATCCTGATGGGCTATCTCAACCCGATCCTGTCCTACGGTCCGGAACGCTTTTGCGCCGACGCGGCGGCAGCCGGGGTGGACGGGCTGATCGTGGTCGATCTGCCGCCGGAGGAATCGGACCTGCTGCTGCCGCATGCCGGCGCGCACGACATCGACTTCATCCGCCTGGTGGCGCCGACCACCGACAACCAGCGGCTGCCGCAGGTGCTGAACGGCAGCTCCGGCTTCGTGTATTACGTCGCGATTACCGGCATCACCGGCACACGAAGCGCCAGCGCGGAACATCTGGCGGCGGCGATCCCCCGGGTGCGCAAGGCGACGCAACTGCCGATCGCCATCGGCTTCGGCGTGCGCAGTCCGCAGCAGGCGGCGGAGGCGGTGCGTGTGGCGGATGCCGCGGTGGTAGCCTCGGCGCTGATCGACACGCTGGCGGCGAACCTGGACGCGCAGGGCAAGGCGAAGCCGGACGCGGTGGGCAAGGTGCTGGACCAGGTCCGGGCGCTGGCTGCCGGCGTGCGTGGCGCCAGAGCGGCGGCCTGATCGCGTCGGCCGGGCGAAGCCGGCGCAGGCACCTCTCCCGCTGAGCGGCGTGGCGCCGCGAAGCGGACCGGCGCGTGCAGCGGAGCGACGCGGAAGAGGGGCGGCCCATCACGAAGCAATGTGATGAGCTGGCTCTCTCCCGGCTCACTGCCTTCGCCGCGTCAGTCCGCTTTGCGGCCAAACCCGCAAGCGCGAGGGGTAAAACGCAGGGAGCGATGTTCGGCTTGCTGCCGCAGTCGAGCCGTAACACCTCGATGGTCCGCCTTCGCAGACGATGACACGCCCGGGCTGCCGTCCGAACCGCGGTGCGTGTTCGCCGACGGACGCTTGTCCGTGGTTCCGCGCCGCTCCGCCAATGGGCTCAGCGGCCGGGCACTATTGGCGCGGCGGCCCACCGTTCGCGCCGCCGCGGCAGCCGGGATCATTCGGGTGCAGGCCGCATCCGCCGGCGCTCGCATTGAGGTGCTGCTGCGGGGGCGGCGTCGGCACCACGGTTCCATCCTCGATCGTGCCGTGGGCGGTGCATTCACAATAGCCGTCCACCGGCATTGTGGTGGCGCACATCATGGTTTTCGTCTGACAGACGTTGGCAAGGGCATGGCCGCCAAACGGCGCCATGCCGAGGGAGATCGCCGCGGCCAGCTGCAAGAGGCGTCGCATTCGGTGAGCCTTTCATGGTTCGTTGCTGGGCAAGGCCAGAGTGACAGGAGCGACGCTGATAGACACGATGGCGCGGCGAAACCAAAACACAAACGCTGCGCGTGCGCCTGACGTCTGCGTGAGCGTCAGCCAACGCTCCAGCTCCAACGGGAACGGCGGGGCTGGCCATGGTCCGGCCCCGTGCGTTCCTCGCGGTTCAGGCTGTGCGTGCGGTCAGGGCGGCCGGCGCGGCGCGGTTCCGGGCTCGCGATACGCCGGCGGCAACGGCACCGGCAGCAGCGGCCAGCGCTCGCCGATG
>Ga0187809_10001505_pt1 | contig 10750 bp, 10 predicted proteins | sample NC_wetland_sal_i_8_FD_132415 | JGI IMG/M metagenome (GOLD analysis project Ga0187809, IMG submission 132415) | Wetland sediment microbial communities from Neuse River Estuary, North Carolina, USA - ASW_4 | ecosystem: Environmental > Aquatic > Freshwater > Wetlands > Sediment | place: USA: North... | reverse complement strand
GGCCGGTACGTCATGACCACGACCCGGTCGCTGAGCTGCACCGCTTCGGTAATGTTGTGCGTGATGAGCAGCGTCGTCTGCTCGAGCTCGCGCCAGATGTCCAGGATCTTGTCGCCCAACAGGATGCGCGTCTGCTCGTCGAGGGCGGCGAACGGCTCGTCCATCAGCAGGACGGCCGGGTTGTAGGCGAGCGCGCGGGCGATGGCGACGCGCTGCTGCATGCCGCCGGAAAGGTGGTGCGGATAGGAGGCGGTGAACTTCTCCAGCTTCACCAGCCGCAACTGCTCGCGTGCGATCTTCTCGCGCTCCTCCTTCGGCACGCCCTTCATCTCGAGGCCGAAGGAGACGTTGCCGAGCGCGGTGCGCCAGGGGAACAACTGCGCGAAGTCCTGGAAGACCACGCCGCGGTCCATGCCGTGGCCGGTGACCGCCTGGCCGCCGATGCGGATCTCGCCGGCGGCCGGCGCCAGGAAGCCGGCAATGACGTTGAGCAAGGTCGACTTGCCGCAGCCGGAGGGGCCGACGATGCAGACGAATTCGGAGGCGTCGATGCTGAGGCTGACGTCCTTCACGCCGGGCACCTTGCCGCCCGGCGTGTCGTACACCAGCGAGACGTCGCGGATTTCGATGGGAAGCATTGTTTCTTGTTATCCTTTCGCCACCCGCACCATGCCCCAACGGTGCACGGTCGCCCGTTCGATCGAGCCGAAGACCAGCCGCTCGAAGACGAAGCCGATGATGCCGATGACCACGATCGACGCGATCATGATGTCGGCCTGCAGGAACTGTTCGGCGTCGAAGATCACCCAGCCGAGGCCCCAGTCCGACGCCGCGATCATCTCGGCGCCGACCACGGCGATCCACGCGCGCAGGAAGCCTTGCCGCATGCCGGTGATGATGAAGGGCGAGGCGCCGGGCAGGATCACCTTCCAGAACAGCTTGCGCTCGTCGGCGCCCATGGCGCCGGCCGCGCGCAGCCACAGCGGATTGACCGCGCGGACGCCGGACCAGGTGTTGAACAGGATCGGGAAGGTGGCGCCGTAGAAGACGACCAGCACGGTCGTCGTGTTGCCGAGGCCGAACCACAGCATGAACAGCGGCACCAGCGCGAAGGAGGGGATCGGCATCAGCGCGCTGACCAGCGGCAGGAAGAAGTTTTCGACCGCCTTGAAGCGCGCCATCAGGATGCCGAGCGACACGCCGAGCGCAGTCGCCAGCGTGAAGCCGACGAGGACGCGCAGCAGCGTCGCGCCGGCATGCTCGAACATGCTGCCGTCCGCCAGCATGCCCCAGAGCGTTCCGGCCACGGTCTGGATGTTCGGCAGCAGCACCTGCGGGAACATGCCGCTGTAGGACACGCCCTCGTACAGCGCAGCGGAGCCGGCGATGGCCAGCGCGCCGCGCACGAGCGAGCGTCTGCGTTGCGCGTCCATCACATCGACCCCACCATGCCCCAGCGCACGACCGTGTAGTCCTCGAGCTTCTGGAACACGTACTTCTCTAGCAGCAGCCCGATGACGGCGATGACGATGACTCCGGCCATCATCGCCGCCGTGTCGAGGAACTCGCGCGCACCGAAGATCAGCCAGCCCAGGCCCCAGGGCACCGAGGCGAGCATCTCGACCGCGATCAGAATGCGCCAGGCCTGCGCGAGCCCGAGGCGCAGCCCGGTGAGCATGTATGGCATCGCGCCTGGCAGGATGACGTGGCGGAACAGCCGGTGCTTGTCGGCGCCCATCGACTGCGCCGAGCGCAGCCAGATTTCCTTCACCGCCTTCACGCCGGTCCAGCTGTTGTAGATGACCGGGAACATCGAGACGAAGGCGACGAGCAGGATCGCGGACAATTGCCCCGGACCGAACCAGAGCAGGAACAGCGGCGTGTAGGCCAGCCCCGGGATCGGCGCCAGGATCGACACCAGCGGCAGCAGGATGTCCTCGGCGAGCCGCGAGCGCCCCATCAGCACGCCGATGGTGACGCCGACCACGGCGGCGATGCCGAAGCCGGACGACAGGCGGATCAACGTGTCGAGCGTGTGGTGCGGCAGCGTTCCCGCGACGGTGAGCTCGACGAACGAGCGCACGATGTCTCCCAGCGTCGGAAACAGCTTGCGCGGAAAGATGCCGGAGAGGGCGACGATCTCCCAAAGCGCGCCGAGCACCAGGAACGGAAAGGCGTTGCGGGCGACGGCCCGCAGCCGCTCGCCGCCCGGTAGCGATGCCGGCGCGGGCGCCGGAGCCGGAGCCTGAAGTGTCGCGGCGTCCTGCATGTGCCGGCGCCTCCTCCCTGAACTTTTTATCGTGGGCAGCGAACGTTATGTTCGTCTGCGGCAGCGAGCCTTGTTCCCGGCCTTGCGCGTAGGATAATGCTCTTCCGCCGTCGGGGACAAGGCGGCGCGGTCAATACGCCGCACAGGCCACTGGCGCGATGCCCTCAGAACGGGTAAACGCCTGCCGCCTCGTCCATCGCGGCGGCGGTTCAACGGGAGAGTTTCGGGATGTCGAAGAGTGAAGTGAAGATCGGCTGGATCGGCGCCGGACGCATGGGATACCAGATGGTCGAGCGTCTCGCGAAGGCGAAGCACGACGTGTCGATCTGGAATCGCACGAAGGCGAAGGCCGAGCCGCTCGCCAAGGACGGCGCGAAGGTCGTGGACAAGCTGTCCGACCTCGCCGGCGTCGACATCCTTTTTGCGATCGTGTCGGAAGGCAAGGATCTCGAAGAGGTCTATTTCGGCAAGGACGGCGTCGTCACCAACGCCAAGGGCAAGCTGCCGAAGATCTTCGTCGACTGCTCGTCGATCTCGGTCGAGGACTCGGTGCGCATCCGCGGCCGTCTCAAGGAGCACGGCGTCGAGTTCGTCTGCGCGCCCGTCTCCGGCAACGGCCTCGTCATCAAGGCCGGCAAGCTGTCGTCGGTGGTCTCGGGCCCCGAAGCGGCGGCGAAAGAAGCGATGCCGCTCATCGAGGTGTTCGCGCCGCGCGGCGTCTCCTACGTCGGCGACGGCGAACTGGCGCGCATCTGCAAGATCGCGCACAACGTCATGCTCGGCGTCGTCATCGAGAACCTGATCGAGATCACGCTGCTCGCCAACAAGATGGGTGTGCCGCGCCACGCCTTCCTGGCGTTCATGAACAACGGCGTCATGGGCTCGATGTTCACGGCCTACAAGACGCCGGCTCTGGTCAATCTCGACTGGACCGCGACCTTCACGCCCGAACTGCTGCGCAAGGACCTCGATCTCGGCCTCGAGCTCGGCCGCGAATGGGACGTGCCGATGCCGGTGACGGCCGCCACGCGCGAGGTCATCCAGCAGCACATCGGCAAGGCGCTGTCGCAGTCGAACAGCAAGGAGGTCCTCGGCCAGGACTTCGCCAAGATGGCCGAGACCATGGCCGAACTCTCCGGCATGAAGCTGGAGAGCGAGAACAAGAACGTCGGCACCGGCCTCTGAGGCCTCGTCGCAGCAAGAACGCCGCCCCGCGTCCGCAGGGCGGCGTTTTTCGTTGCCCGCCGCTCAGGGCTTGGCGATGTGCCAGGCGCCGTTGAGGAAGCCGTCGCCGGTGATGTCGCCCGGCTTGTGGTCGTTCTTCCACGTGTACAGCGGCTTGCCCTTGTAGGCCCACTGCTTGCCGCCGTCGGTGCGGGTGACGACGGTGTAGTCGGCCATGGGCTTCGCCTCGGCCGAGGCCATCAGCGGCGGCCAGTTGCCGGCGCACGGGCCGTTGCAGGCCGACTTGCCGCCGGCGTCCTTGTCGAACGTGTACAGCGTCATGCCCTTCTCGTCGGTGAGCACCTGACCCTTGCTGGTTGTGCCCATCTTCGTCGGCGCCATTTGCGCGTGCGCGACGCCGGCGATGCAGAGCGTGGCGGCGGCGGCGGCCGCGAGCAGAATGCGGTTCATGAAATCCTCCGGAATGGTTTGGACGAGAATGTCCGTTGCTTGCACAAGGACAAATGCCGCCGCGGAGCGGCTATTCCGGCGCGGGCAGGATGAAATTTTTCTCGAAGGCCGGAATAATCGAAGGTGCCGGCACAAAAAAAGAGGGCCGCTTTCGCGGCCCTGTGTGCATAAGGTGGAGGATTCACGCCGTCGCTAAGCCTAAGGGAGGAAAACGACGGCTGCGCACGGATACACTCAAGCGGTCGGGGGGCCGGATCACAAGTAAAATGGCTATAAAAATCCCGCTGGATTTCTCGACGAATTTTAGCGCATGATTTCCGTAACAAAATCACGGAGGAACGCGATGGCCTACCGGCTCTACAACGCACCGCAATCCACATGCAGCCAGCGTGTGCGCTTCGTTCTGAACGCGAAGGGCCTGCCGTTCGACGAGGTCAAGCTCAATTTGCTGGAAGGCGACCAGCTCAAGCCCGATTATCTCAAGCTCAATCCGAATGGGGTGGTGCCCACTCTCGACCATGACGGTGCCATCGTCATCGATTCAACCGTGATCACCGAGTATCTCGACGAGGTCGAGCCGGATGCGAGCTTCACGCCGGAAGATCCTGTCCTGCGCGCGCGCATGCGTACGCTGATGCATTTTATCGACGAGATGCCGGCGGCCGCGGTGCGCGTGCCGACGTTCAACCTGGCCTTCCTGCCGAAGTTTCAGGCGATGAGCCGCGAGGACTTCGTCGCCATGGCCGAGTCGAAGCCGCTGCGCCGCGAATTCATGCTGGCGATGGGCCAGACCGGCTTTCCCAGGGAGGAGATGGACGCCGCGCTCGGCCGTCTGCGCCGCTCCTACGAGCGCATGGACGTCGAGATCGGCAAGAGCGGCGGCCCGTGGCTGCTCGGCAAGGACATCAGCCTCGCCGACGTCACCGTGATGCCGGCGCTCGTGCGCATGTACGACCTCAACATGGCCGACTGGCAGGACCTGCCGCGGGTCGCTACCTGGTTCGACAATATCCGCGCCCACAAGGCCTTCGCGCCGACCTACTACCACGGCTCGCTGCTGTCGGAGCGTTTCCCGCACCTGAAGGCGATGATCGCAAAATCGGCGTAAGCTCCCCGCGGCCGGCGGCTGCGCCGGCCCGCAACAGGGAGCTCGCCGATGAACCCGATTACCCTTCTCGTCACCGTGGTGCTCGCCGCCGCGGCGGCCCTGCTCATCGTGTCGGAGCACATCGTTCCGGGCGCCGTCGTCGCGATCGTCGCCGTTGTCGTGTTCTTCGCGCTGAAGATGGCGAACAACTGGGAGCGCTTCGTCATCCTGCGCGCGGGGCGGCTCTCCAGCGTCAAGGGGCCGGGCCTGTTCATGATCGTCCCGATCATCGACAGCGTCGCGGCCGTGATCGACGAGCGCATCCAGACGACGGGCTTCAACGCCGAGCAGGCGCTGACCCGCGACACCGTGCCGGTGAACGTCGACGCCATCGTGTTCTGGCACGTGCACGACGCGCAGCGCGCAGCGCTGAACATCACCAATTATCGCGAGGCGATCGACCGCGTGGCGCAGACGTCGCTGCGCGAGACCATCGGCTCGTCGATGCTGTCGGCGCTGTTGTCGGACCGCAAGCAGGCCGACGAGAACTTGCGCGTCGAGATCGCGCGCAAGACCGCCGACTGGGGCATCTCGGTCAATTCGGTGGAGATCAGGGACGTCGCCATTCCCGTCGCCCTGCAGGACGCGATGTCGCGTCAGGCGCAGGCCGAGCGGGAGAAGGAGGCGCGCGTCATTCTCGGCAGCGCCGAGGCCGAGATCGCGGCCAAGTTCGTCGAGGCCGCAAAGACCTACGGCAGCGATCCGGCGGCGCTGCACCTGCGCGCCATGAACATCATCTACGAGACCACCAAGGAACGCGGGGCCACGATTCTGATCCCGACCTCGATGGTCGACTCGATGAGCGTCGCCTTGCCCGCCGCCTTCCGGGCGGGGCAACCGTCAGGTCAAAGCTAGCGGACCGCGCGCCGCCGCAGGGCAGCGCGCAAGTCAGGCCGCCGCCACAGCACCCTGTTCGCCGCCGCCGATGGCGTCGATCTGGCGCTGGGTATTCAGGCGGTCGAGCGAGCGCAGCGGCAGATTGACGAAGATGCCGATACGGTTCGAAAGCATGCGGAAGGCGTCGGCGTAAGCGAGGCCGATCTGCGAGCTGTTGCCCTGCGCCAGAGCCGGATTGTCGATGCCCCAGTGCGCGAACATCGGCTGCCCCTGCCACATCGACCGCGGCAGCAGCGTGGCCTCGTCGCAGACGGTGAAGATGTAGTCGAAGCGCGGAGCGCCGTCGCCCGCGAACTCGTCCCAGCTCTTCGGACGCAGGCCGGACGTGTCGAAGTGCGCCCGCTTCAGCACCTCGACGGCGTGCAGGTCGATCTCGGCGTGCGGCTGAACGCCGGCGGAAAAGGCATTGAATTTGCCCGCGCCCTCGCGGTCGAGAATCGCCTCGGCCATGATCGAGCGCGCGGCGTTGCCGCTGCCCAGGAAAAGTACGTTGAACCTGCCGTCCTGCTTGCTCATGTCGGAGTCCCCATCGTCTTTCATGAAAGCGGTGCTTGCGACGGCGTCAAATTGAAAAGGCCGTGTGACCGTCGTCGCGTTGGAATGGACGTGAATGCTGTACCGCTGAAAAGTTAAGTGCCGCTTATCGGTCCTGTTATGCAAAAGTCGTCATATCAATTGTCGGGTTGCGAGGTCCGCGACGGCTCATGACGATATGACAGTTTTATGAAACGCACCGGTCGTCGCTTCGACGCCTCCGCCCCGGCGAATTCGCCCTCGGCGCGGTGGAAGAATGTTCGAAGCCTCACGCGGGGACCGGCGCGTTGCGCAGCATAGCCGGAAGGCGGCATCCCCGCTGCCGTCGCGATGCGCGGGGCTCTGCTGTCACCTTCGTGTGGATTATGAAAAGTGTGACTGGGTAGTGACTCGCACATTAATCGCCCGGGAACCTTTCGCGCCTAAGCAGGAGGCGTTTCGAGAAGACAGGTTTCGCGATGTTGCGCCCCCGCCATTTTCGACTGTCGATTGCAACCAAGGCGATGATACTGATCGGCGCGCTGGGCGTGCTGTCGTCGTTCGCGAACCTGTTCTCCTGGCGCAACCTCAACGAAGTCGACCGTGTCGATGCCAGCGTGGCGCGTGACATCGCCCCGGCGCGGCTGGCGCTGTCCGAAGCCAAGATCGCGGTCACGACGCTGGGGCTCGACACCTACAAGCTCGCAGGGATGAGCGACCCCGACCTGGTGCAGCAGGCGATCTCCGACCGCTCCAACAGCTACGCCACGGCCCGGCTCTGGCTCAACGGCGTCCTCACCTATTTTCCGGACCGCCGTGACGACATCGCCGGCATCCTGAGCAAGGTCGACCGGCTCAACGACATCTCGTCGGAGATCTCCGCCCGCGTCGCCAGCGGCCATCGCGACGGCGTGCAGGCGCTGTTCGAACTCAGGCTGGAGCCGGCGCTCGACGACGCCACCTTCCAGATGAACCGACTGATCAACACCATGGGCGGCCAGATGCAGGTCACCATGGACGCCGCCGCCGAGCGCAAGCAGGACATCTACCGGCTGATGCTCTGGGTCCTGATCGGCGGCACGGTGGCCACCGTGGCGCTGGCGCTGCTGCTGGCGCACCGCATGGTCGCGCGCCCGCTGGAGCGGCTTGCCGCGATCATGCGCGACATCGCCGACGGCCATCTCGACGCCCCGATCGCCGGCCTCAAGCGCAGCGACGAAGTCGGCGCCATGGCGCGCGCCGTGCTCGTCTTCCGCGACAACGCGGTTGCCCTGCGGGAGGCGCAGCAGCAGCGCGCCCGCGCGCGCGATCAGGCGGCGGCGGACAAGCGCGCGATGCTCGAGCGGCTTGCCGCCAACTTCGAGGCGAAAATTCTCGGCGTCACCGGCGCGCTCGCGCAGTCGGCCGCGGCGCTCGATCAGTCGGCGCGCTCGATGAGCGGCCTGGCCGACGAGTCGGGCCGCTACGCGCAGGCCGCGGTCTCCGCCGCCGCCGAGACGACGCAGGTGGCGGGTACGGTGGCGCAGGCGATCGACGAACTCTCGATGGCGATGCACGACATCGACGTTCAGCTCGTCAACGCCGGCGGCGTGGTCGACGAGGCGACGCGCCGCGCCGGCGCGGCGGTCGACAGCGCCGGCGGGCTCACCCCTGCGGTCACAGAGATCGAGAAGGTCGCCGGCATGGTCAACGCCATCGCGCGGCAGACCAATCTCCTCGCCCTGAACGCGACCATCGAGGCGGCGCGCGCCGGCGAGGCGGGCCGCGGCTTCGCCGTCGTGGCGCAGGAGGTCAAGACGCTGGCGACCCGCACGACGCAGGCGCTGGCCAACATCCAGAACCATACCGGGTCGGTGAGCAACATCATCGGCGACGTGCGCAACGCCACCGAATCGATGTCGAGCGTCATCGCACAGGTCGACGAGGTGGCGCGCGCCATCACCGAGTCGGTCAAGCTGCAGAACGTGGCGACCCGGCGCATCGCCGAGAGCGTCGAGGGCGCGGCGGCGCGCGCGCACGGCGTGTCGGAGACGATCGGTGGCGTCAGCGATTTCGCCGACCGCACGCGGGCCGGCGCTCAGCAGATACTGCAGGCGGCGGCCGACCTCAATCGCGAAGCGAGCGCCCTGCAGAACGAGGCGCAGGACTTCATCGCCAGCGTGCGCGCGGCGTAATCTGCGTCAGCCCGGGATCGTGACGGTCGGCTCGAGTTCGCCCATCCCGCGGGACTCCTCGAAGCCGTGCATGCCGAGCTGCCATTGCAGCGCGACCACGGCGCCTTTGACCGGCTGTAGCAGGCCCATGCACATCGCGGCGGCCGCGGTCAGCCAGAGCGGGATCGACAGCACCATCGGTGGCGCAAAGGCGGTCTCCACCGCCAGCACGATCGGCACCAGGATGTGGCCGGTGATGACGATGACGAGGTAGGCGGGGAAGTCGTCGGCGCGGTGGTGGTGCAGCTCTTCGCCGCAAGCCGGGCACTCATCCGCGACCTTGAGAAACTTGCGGAACATGCGTCCCTTGCCGCAGGCCGGGCAGTGACCGGTGAAGCCCCGCAGCATGCTGTCGAAGGTTTCGTTGCGCAGGCGGGGCGCCGCCGCCGGTGCCTTGAAGGCCAGCGGGTCGGGCTTGTAGGTGCGCGTGTCCATCGAGCGATCCTTCGTGGGAGCATCTACCACATAGCGGTCCGGCGGGCTTTTCGCCACCTCGCACGCGCACCGCTGCCCTGCAGCGACGGCGCGTCCGGTTGTCTCGTTCGGCTGAGGCTCTAGGATGACCTGAAAACAAGCCGAAAAGACGAGGAAACGCCGTCATGCTCAGCGCCGCCCGCAACGACATGCTCACCCGCGTCGGGCCGGGGACGCCCATGGGCGAACTGCTGCGGCGCTACTGGATGCCGGTCGCCGGTGCGAGCGAGCTCGCCGCCGATCCGGTCAAGCCGGTCCGCCTCATGGGCGAGGACCTCGTGCTCTTCCGCGACCGCTCCGGCGGCTACGGCCTCGTCGCGCGGCACTGCTCGCACCGCGGCGCCGACCTCGCTTACGGCATGGTGGAGGAGCGCGGCATCCGCTGCTCCTATCACGGCTGGGCGTTCGACCACGCGGGCACGTGCATTGAGCAGCCGTTCGAGGACATCGCCAACCCGAATCCGAAAAGCCGCGAGGGCTGCGCCATCGCCGGCTATCCGGTGCGCGAACTCGCCGGCCTGCTGTGGGCTTACATGGGACCGCAACCGGCGCCGGAACTGCCGGTGTGGGCGCCGTTCACCTACGACAACGGCTTCCGCGAGATCGTCACGGCCGAGGTCCCGTGCAACTGGTTTCAGTGCCAGGAGAACTCCATCGACCCCGTGCATTTCGAATGGACGCATGAGAACTGGGGCGCGCGACTGCGCGGCGAGGACAAGCAGGCCGCGCGCCACCTCAAGCTCAAGTTCGACGAATTCGAGCACGGCTACGTCTACCGCCGCATCCGCGAGGGCGGCGACGAGAGCGATCCGAACTGGACCGTCGGCCGCGTCGCGCTGTGGCCGAACGCCTTCTATCTCGGCATGCATTTCGAATGGCGCGTGCCGGTCGACGACGAGAACACGCTGAGCATCTCCTGGTTCTTCATGCGCGTGCCCAAGGGCCGCGAGCCCTACGTGCAGGAGAGCGTGCCGGTTTGGCAGAGCCCGATCGCCGGTCCCGACGGGCGCTGGATCGACAGCCACGTCATCAACCAGGACATCGTCGGCTGGGTCGGGCAGGGCCGCATCGCCGATCGCACCCGCGAGAACCTGCGTTCGAGCGACATCGGCATCGTCGAGATGCGCAAGCGCTTCTTCGCCGACATGGACAGGGTGGCGAAGGGCGAGGATCCGTCCGGCGTGATCCGCGATGCCGCCGCCGCGCGGTGCGTCGCGCTGCCCGACGTCATGCGCAAGTACAACGTGGATGGCGTGCCGCTCGCCGACTACGGCAAACACCCGCTGCTGAAGGAGCGCCTCGCCGGCTTCCGCCATCACTACGGGCAGCCGGCCGAGGTTCGCCGGGCGTTCGAACAGGCGATGGGGATTTGACCCCTCCCCGCGGACGGGGAGGGGCGACGCTGACTAGTACCGGTTGGCGATCGGCAGTTCTTCCGCCGGGAACAGCGAAATGAGCCGGCAGCCCTTGTCGGTGACCACGACCTCTTCCTCGATGCGCGCGGCCGAGACGCCGTCGGTCGCCGGGCAATAGGTCTCGATCGCGAACACCATGCCTTCCTTGATCTCGGTCGGGTGCTCCATCGAGATCACGCGCGAGATG
>Ga0187809_10001504_pt1 | contig 10763 bp, 7 predicted proteins | sample NC_wetland_sal_i_8_FD_132415 | JGI IMG/M metagenome (GOLD analysis project Ga0187809, IMG submission 132415) | Wetland sediment microbial communities from Neuse River Estuary, North Carolina, USA - ASW_4 | ecosystem: Environmental > Aquatic > Freshwater > Wetlands > Sediment | place: USA: North... | reverse complement strand
GAAGTTCGAGTTCCTGGACGCCATGACCGCTCGACTCGCAGCCCTGCAGTCGAAACCCGCCCTCGTCGCCGGTGACCTGAATGTGGCCCATCGGCCGGCGGACATCAAGAACTGGAAGGGAAACCTGGGCCGGGCCGGCTTCCTGGACGCGGAGCGGGATTATCTCGACCGCTGGTTCTCCTCGGGCTGGGCCGACCTCGGCCGGATCCACAGCGGCGACGGACCGGGACCCTACACCTGGTGGTCCTGGCGCGGCCGGGCCTTCGACAACGATGCCGGCTGGCGGATCGACTACGTCCTGGCCTCGCCCGCGATGGCGGCGCGCTGCGTCAAGTTCGAGGTCGGCCGGGCGGCCAGCTACGCCGAGCGCTGGTCCGACCACGCCCCAATCACGGCCTGGTTCCAGTAAGTCTCGGCTCCAGTGCTGGGGCTTGGGGCGCTTCGCCTCAAGCAGTGCACCGCACGGTGGCCCGGCCGTCGACGCCGCGCAGCACCCGGATCTGGTCCGGGATCCGGCTCTTCAGCTCGCTCACGTGGCTGACGATGCCCACGCTGCGGCCCCCGGCCCGCAGCCCGTCCAGCACCGCGATGACCTCGTCCAGTACCTCGGCATCGAGCGTGCCGAAGCCCTCGTCGATGAACAGCGTGCCGAGGTCGATTCCGCCCGACTCGGCGCGAACCACGTCGGCCAGCCCGAGGGCCAGTGACAGTGAGACGTAGAACGTCTCGCCGCCGGACAGAGTGGCCGGGTCGCGGGGGCGGCCGGTGTGCAGGTCGAGGACCCGCAGGTTCAGCCCGGACTTGGCTGATCCCGTTCGGGCGTCGGTGTGTTCGAGCTCGTAGCGGCCGCCGGAGATCCGGCGCAGCTGGTTATTGGCGGCCAGCAGGACCTCGGCGAACCGGCGCACTAGCACGTAGGTGGTCAGTTCCATCCTGAGCTGGTTGTCACCGAGTCCGGCAACCAGGTTGCCGACCCGGATCGCTGCCGCCGTCTCGGCCAGCACCCGCTCGACCTTGCCCAGCGCCTGCTCGACCCGGGTCACCAGTTCGGTGGCCCGAGTCGACAGCTCGACCGTGGCGCCGTGCTGCTGCCGGGCCGCTTGCTCGGCCCCCTCGGCGGCCTCGGCGGCTGCCGCCAGCTCGTCCAGGTCCGCCGGCGGGTCGTCGAGCTCGGGGTCGAGCAGTTCCTCGTTCTGCAACCGGGTCCGCACCGCGGCCAACTCCTGCTCGTAGTCACGCAGTTGCTGGCGCAGCCGGGCGATCTCGGCGCTAGTGCGCCGGGCCGCGGCCCATTCCGCCGGCCCGGCGAACCCGGCATCGGTCAGGGTCCGGTCGAACATCTCCTGGGCCTTGGCCACAGCGGCCTCGCCGGCCCGACCCTCCTCGATCCGGGCCAGCGCGCGCTCGACGGCTTCGGTGTCGGCTCGCAACGCCTCGATCCGCGCCGACACCGATTCGAATCCGGCCCGAGCCGCCTGCAGCCCCTGTTCGTCGTGAGCGATGGCCACGCCCAAGGCCGACAGTTGGCTCTCGCGCCGGGCCCGGTCGAGCCGAGCCTCGGCCAGCACCGCGGCCAACTGCTCCTGCTGGCGCCTCAGCTCGGACAGTTCCTCAGCCAGCCCGGGCTGTCGGCCGCCGGACAGCTCCAGCTCGTCCAGGACCGCTTCGAGCTTGCTGAGAGTGGCCTGGGCCAGCTCGGGCGTGAGTTGCTCGGCCGCAACCTGCAACCGGATGAGCTCACCCTGTCGCTCGGCCAGCTGGCTCCGCCGACGCTCGACGTCGCTCCGGAGCCGGCTCAAGTCCTGTTCGGCGCGCTGCAGTTGGTCCTGGCTGACGTGGTCGCGCGCCGGCCGCGCCGGCTGCGGATGCTCGATCGAGCCACAGACCGAACACGGGTCACCGTCCTGCAAGGCCAGCCCGAGTTCGCTGGCGATGCTGGCCCGCCACTGCCGCTGCAGCCCGGCCAGGCGTTGCTCGGCCCGCTCGGCTGTCTCGAACAGCTCCTGGGCCAGCAACTGCTCCTGGGCCGCCTCGGCCGCGGCAACCTCGGCCTGGCGGGCGGCGGCAAGCCGGATCGCTGCCCGATCCCGCTCGGCCCGCGCCGCGGGAAGCTGGGCGGCCGCTCGCTCGGCGCCGGCGAGCTCGTGCTGAGCCTGCGAGATCCGCTCCGGCAGGCTGGCCAGCGCAGCTTCGGCCTGAACGATCAGCCCAGTCTGCTCGGCCTGTTCCCGAGCCAACTCGAGCTGGTCATCGCGGCGAGCCGACAGCTGCTGCTCCCGAGCCAGTTCCTGGTCCAGGCTGCCCAGGGTGGTCGCCAGCGCCGACGCCTCCCGGCGCAACCGGTCGGCCGGAGCGTCGCCGAGTCCGGGCGGCAGGGTGGCCCGGGCAGCCAGCTCGGCTCGCCGCGCGCGGTCGCGCTCCGCTTGGGCCGAAGCCACACCCTCGGAGGTTCCGATCACCGAGACGGCGCGCTCGGCCGCCGAGAGCTCGGCCTGGCCCGCGGCGTGTTCGGCTGCCCGGTCGAGCAGCAGGTTTTCCTTGCTTCGCAGCGAGTCTCGCAACTGGCGTCGCTGCTGCAGCTCGGTCGCTCGACGCAACCGCGACTGGGCGCTCTGGCAGCGCCGGCCGGCTTGCGTCGCGGCAGCGCCCGATTCCGCCGCGCGAGCGGCCAGGCGCTGCAGCTGTTCGGCCAAGGCGGTGGTGAGGGCCTGCCGCGCCCCCCGCTCGGCGGCCTCGACCAGCTCGGCAACCGATTCCGGGGTGAGCTCAGTGACCGCGGCGAAGGCGCTGACCGCCGCTCGGACGGTCTCGCCGGCGCCGGCCCGCTGCCGAAGCGCCGCTTGCCGGCCTTCGACGAGTTGGGCCTGCACCCGCTCGATGACTTCGGTGCCGAACAGTCGTTGCAGCAGGTCCCGCTTGACCTCGGTCCTTGCGGTCAGGAACGAGGCGAACTCGCCCTGCGGCAGCAGGACCGTCTGCACGAACTGGGCGTGGCTCAGCCCGAGGATGCGCGTGAGCTCGTCCTCGGCGTCGCCCAGGTTGTTCGAGATCAGCTCGCCGTGGTCCAGGTCGTCCGGGTCGGTGAGCCGGTAGAGGGCAACCGTCATCCGGACCGGCAGGGTGCCGGTCCCGCGCTTCTTCGCCCGCTCGTACGGCACCGAACGGCGGACCCGGAACCGGCCGGTGCGGGTCTCGAAAACCAGCTCGACCACCGGTTCGGTGCCGAGCGGAGCGTGGTGAGACTTCAGCCGTTCCACGCTTGCCCCGGACCGGGCCGGTTTGCCGTACAGCGCAAAGCTGATCGCGTCGAGCACGGTCGACTTGCCGGCTCCGGTCGGGCCTTCGATCAGGAACAAGCCGCCGAACCGGCTCAGGTCCAGCTCGGTGTGGTCCCGGAACGGCCCGATCGCCGTCATCTGCAATCGCTGCAACCGCATCAGCCACCACCGGCCGCGGCGAACGCGTGTTCGAACAGGTCAAGCTCTGCCGGCTCAGCGCTGACCCCGCTGACCTGCTGGATGAAATCCTGGGCCAGCTGACGGGGGTGCGCGGCGACCGCCGACCGGTCGGCGGCCAGGCCGGCCGGCTCGGCGCCGAGGGGACGGAACTCGACCCGCAGCAGGTGCGGAAACCGCTGCTTCAAGCGGTCGAACATGGCATCGGGCCGGGATCGGTCGGTGACCGTCGCGCTGACCCAAGCGCCCTCGTGCTCGGTCCCGGCCAGCAACTCGGCCAGCGAGCCGGCGAGGACCACCATCTCGCGGGGCTGGGCCAGCGGCACCGGCTGCAACGTCACCCCACCGTCGGTGGCCAGCTCGACCAGGGTGACCGATTTCGTCTGCGCCGCCTCGGCAAAGCTGTAGCGCAGTGGCGAGCCGGAGTAGTGCAGGACGGTGTCGCTGCCCGAGCGCGGTTGTTGCCGACCGTGCAGGTGGCCGAGGGCCACGTAATCTATGCCGGCAAAGGTTTCGGCTGCGACGCTGTCGACGCCGCCGACGACAATCGAGCGCTCGCTGTCGCTGGCAACACCGCCGACCACGAACGCATGGCCGATCACCACCGAGCGGATGCCCGGGCGCCGGGCCAGATCGGCTCGAACCCGCTGCATGGCCGCCGCCAGCACCCCCTGGTGGGAGCGGGGCAGCGGCTCGTCGCCGGCGAGGGCCAGCCGAGCCGAATCCGGGTCGAGGTAGGGCAGCGGATACACCGCCACCGCCTCCCCGCCCAGCAGCACCGGCCGGCCGATGTCGGCCAGGCTCGTGCGCAGCTTGATCCGGTCGCGGAACAGCTCGGCGCCGAAGCCGAGCCGGATCGCCGAGTCGTGATTTCCGGAGGTGACGATGACCGTGGCGTGTTCGGCCAACGCCGCAAGCGTCGTCGAGAACAGCGTCACCGCCTCGACCGGCGGCACGGCGCGGTCGTAGACGTCCCCGGCCACGATTACCGCGTCGACGTCGGACTCGGCGGTGATCTCGACGATCCGGGCCAGCACCGCTTTCTGGGCCGCCAGCAGGTCCACGCCGTGCAGCGTGCGCCCGAGGTGCCAGTCGGAAGTGTGCAGGAACCGCATGCCGAAAAAGCTACAAGTGGGCTCCGACATTTTCCGGCTGCCACACCACGGGCCCGCGGTTCGGTGGGGTTGCCCACCTCCGGCCACAGTGCCGGCGGCGCGTCACAGCCGGTGCAACCCGGCCGCCGGGGTGACCGTGAACGATGCCGGCGGCTGGTAGCCCCGGCCCCCGAAGGCGCCGTCCAGGGCCACGACTGCGGCCCGGGCCTGGCGCGGCTCGAACAGCCCGATGACGCAGCCGCCGAAACCTCCCCCGGTCATCCGGGCTCCGTAGGCCTCGAAGGCCAGCATGACCTCGACCGCCAGGTCCACCTCGGGCACGCTGTTCTCGAAGTCGTCACGCATGCTCGCGTGCGAGGCCGTGAGCAGCGGCCCGACCTCGCGGATCTGTCCGGTCCGCAACAACTCGGCGGTGGCCAGCGTCCGCTCGTTCTCGGTGATCACGTGCCGGGCCCGTTTGCGCAGTCGCTCGTCGGACAAGCGGCCCAGCGCAGCGTCGAGCTCGGCCACGGAGATGTCGCGTAACGCCGGCACGCCGAGCTCGGCCGCAGCCTGTTCGCAGGAGGCCCGGCGTTCGCCGTAGAGCCCGTCGGTCAGCTGGTGCGGCGCCCTGGTGTCGGTCACCAGCAAGGTCAGCCCGGCCGCGGCCAGATCGAACGGGACGTTGGCGACCTCCAGCGAGCGCATGTCGCACAGCAGCACACTGCCGGCCTGGCAGAACACCGAGGCCAGCTGATCCATGCCACCGGTCGGAGCCCCCACGAAGTCGTTTTCCGCCTGCCGGGCCACAGCCACCAGTTCAGCCCGGGACAGCCCCAGCCCGAACAGGTCATCGATCGCGCCGGCGACCGAGCACGCCAACGCCGCTGACGAGGAAAGCCCGGCGCCGGAAGGCACGTCACTGTCGATGGCGATGCTCAGGCCGCCCAGCTGATGGCCCCGCTCCTGCAGGGCCCAGGCGACCCCGGCGGCGTAACCGGCCCAGCGATCCGGCTCGGCCAGCCGGTCCGGAGCCAGCTCGGACAACCTCAGCTCGACCGGGTCGCCGAGCTGGGCCGAGGTCACCTCCAGGACCGGTTCGGCGAGCGAGCCGACCCGGGCGGTGCAACCCTGCTCGATGGCCAGCGGAAGGCAGAAACCATCGTTGTAGTCGGTGTGTTCACCGATCAGGTTGACCCGTCCCGGCGAGCGCCAGACCCGCTCAGGCACCGGTCGACACCGGTTGACCCGCAAGCTGGTGGAACGCCCAGGCATCGGCCACCATCCGGTCCAGATCACGCTCCGGGCGCCAGTCCAGCACCGAGCGAGCGCGGTCGTTGGAGGCGATCAGCGTGGCCGGATCCCCGGCGCGGACCGGGCCGTCCTCGGCCGGGGTCGGCCGGCCGGTGACCCGCCGCACGGCTTCGACCACCTCGCGCACCGAGGCGCCCGAACCGGAGCCGAGGTTGCAGATGAGGTGGCCCTGGTGCTCGCCGGTCCAGGACAGCGCCCGCTGGTGAGCATCGGCGAGATCGAGAATGTGTATGTAATCGCGCACGGTCGTGCCATCCGGTGTCGGCCAGTCGGTGCCGTTGATCTGCAACGCCGGCCGGCGCCCGGCCGCGACGTCGAGCGCGATCGGGATCAGGTGGGTCTCGGTGGCGTGCCGTTCGCCCAGTGGCTGCTCGTCCCGGATCAGCGCGCCGGCGACGTTGAAGTAACGCAGGCTGACGGCCGAGAATCCGTAGGCGGTGCAGTACCCGCTGAGCATCTGATCGACGGCGAGCTTGCTCGCGCCGTAGGTGTTGGTCGGCTTGGTCGGAGAATCCTCAACTATCGGAACCCGATCTGGCTCGCCGTAACACGCCGCGGTCGAGGAGAACACGATCCGACGCACGTCGGCGGCCCGCATCGCCTCGAGCAGCGCCAGGCTGCCGGCGACGTTGTTGTGCCAGTAGAGCTCGGGTCGGCCGACGGATTCGGCGACCAGGGACTTGGCCGCGAAGTGCAGCACCGCATCGAAGCCGCGGGCCAGGGTCGGTCCGGCCTCAGTGATGGACGCGGCCACGAATTCGGCTCCGGCCGGCACCGCGTCGGCGTGACCGGTCGAAAGGTCGTCCAACACTGTGACCTGGTGGCCGGCGGCCAGCAACTGGGCGGCCACCACGCTGCCGACATATCCCGCGCCGCCGGTGACCAAGAGTCGCATCGTGACTGCACATCCTGTCCGTAGTCGCGAGCTTTCGACCCTACACTGGAGGTCCGCACGCCCGGCCGGGCCACCCGATCAAGACTTCGAGGAGCGCCGAGTAACCCGATGAACGGCACCGTGCTCAACGTGGGCATCGTGCTCGCGCTGATCCTGATCGAGGCCCTGTTCGTGGCCAGCGAGATCGCGCTGGTGTCGCTGCGCGAAGGCCAGGCCAAGTCGATCGGGGAGCGGGGCCGACGGGGCCAGGCCGTGGCCCGGCTGCTCGCCGACCCGAACCGGTTCCTGGCCGCGGTCCAGATCGGCGTCACCTCAACCGCGCTGTTGTCTTCGGCCTTCGGCGCAGTCACCCTGTCCGAGTCGGCCAAGCGCAGCCTGATCGAGCACGGTCTGAGCAGCGGGCTGGCCGGTGCCGTCGGCATCATCGGGGTGACCCTGGTGATCTCCTTCGTCACGCTGGTGATCGGGGAATTGGTACCCAAGCGGCTCGCGCTGCAGCGCCCGGAAGGCGCCGCGATGCTGTTCGGCCCGACGCTGGACCGGCTGGCCACCGTAGCCCGGCCGGTGATCTGGCTGCTGTCGGCCTGTACCAACGGCGTGGTGCGCGTGCTCGGCGGGGATCCGAACGCCGGGCGGGAGAGCATCAGCGAGGACGAACTGCGCGGGCTGGTGGCCGCGCACGAGTCGCTGACCGTGGACGAGCGCCGGCTCATCGACGAGGTCTTCGCCGCCGGCGAACGCTCGGTCAGTGAGGTGATGATCCCGCGGACCGAAGTGACGTTCCTCGAGGCTCAGCTGACCGTGAGCCGGGCGGTCAAGCTGGCCGGGGACTCGCCGCACTCGCGCTACCCGGTGATCGGTCAGTCCAGCGACGACGTCCTGGGCTTCGTGCACATCCGCGACCTGCTGCTCAATCCCAACGGCAGCGAGGACCGCTCACAGCAGGTTCGGGACCTGGTCCGGGAGGTCAAGGTCCTGCCCGGCTCCAAGAAGGTGCTGGCGGCGCTGAGCGAGATGCGGCGGGAAAGCCATCATCTGGCCATCGTGGTCGATGAGTACGGCGGCACCAACGGCATCGTCTCCCTCGAGGATCTGATCGAAGAAGTCATCGGCGATATCCGCGACGAGTACGACGAGGCCGACCGGGCCAGCCCCCGGTTGACCGGTGGGGCGGTCGAGGTGGACGGCCGGTGCAATCTCGACGAGTTCGCCGAACTCACCGGGGTCCACCTGCCGGACGGCCCGTACGAGACCGCGGCCGGGTTCATCATCGCCCAGCTCGGCCGGTTGCCGGCGGTCGGCGACCGGGCCGAGGTGGGCAGCCACTCGGTCGAGGTGATCGAGGTCGAGGGGCGCCGGGCGGCCCGGCTCCGGGTCGAGCCCCGGCCGGCGGCCGAGCCGGCCCCGGAGCCCGCAGCTACCGCCTGAGCCGGCCCGTTCCGGCGGCGGATCGCCGCTGCGTTTGATGAGGAAATCGTCATCACGGCAACTGATGTCGTCATTCCGCTCGCGGAATGCGGTCAGCCAGCCGATGATGTCTGTGGGCAACCAGTACCCGTTCGACCGCTGTAACGATTCGAAGTTGTGTTGGGGTTCGTCGTGTCACAACCGCGCTTTGCACCGGCCGGCCCGCTCAGGGGCCTCCGGTGGCGCCCGTCGCCATCCTTGACCCGAGCGGCCCGCGGCCCGCTGCTGGCCTTCTGCGCACTGGTGCTGGGCCTGCTGCTGGCGGTGCCGTCCTCGATCGCGCACCCGACCCGACGGGCCGCGCTGGATCGGGCCGTGGCCGGGCCGGCGATGGCCCCGGCGCCCGCGGTGGCCGAGCGCACCCAGATCAATGTCGCAGACATATCCCCATCGGCGGTCAGCACCTCCCAGCCGCCCAGCGCCGGCATCAAACCGGTGGTCCAGCCGATCAACAACGGTGGCCTGCTCGGGCCGGCCGGCGAGACTGGCGAGCTCGGCATCCCGACCATGGTGCTCAAGGCGTACAAGCTGGCTGCGGCCGAACTGGCCAAGGAGCAGCCGGCCTGTCACCTGCCGTGGTGGCTGCTGGCCGGCATCGGGCACACCGAATCCGGTCACGCCGAGTCCGGCCGGCTCTACTCCGATGGCACGACGCGCGGCCGGATCCTCGGCCCGCGGCTGAACGGCGGCATCGCCGGGGACGCGGTCATAACCGACACCGACCACGGACTCTACGACGGCGACACCCAGTACGACCGGGCAGTCGGTCCGATGCAATTCATCCCCTCGACCTGGCGCAGCTGGGGCGCCGACGGCAACCACGACGGCAAGAAGGACCCCAACAACATCTTCGACGCGACCCTGGCCGCCGGTCGTTACCTGTGCGCTGACGGGCGCAACCTGGCGACCAAGGCCGGGCTGCAGGCCGCGGTGCTGAGCTACAACCATTCCCAGGCCTACCTCGACACCGTGCTGGCCTGGGGCTACGCCTACCGCAGCGGTGCCTCGGCCCTGCCGGACCAGACCACCCCGGTCGTCGGCGACGTGACCAAGGTCCGGCCGCCGTTGAGCGCCCGGCCGCCGCACAAGCCGATCAAGCTCCCGGCCAAGCGACCGGCCAGCTCACCCAGCACCGGCCCGACCGGCCCGCCCAGCAGCGGCCCGACCGGGTCGCCGACCGGTTCCAGCCCGGTCAGTGCGAGCCCGACCTGCAGCAGCGCCACCCCGTCGGCCTCGGTCAGTGGATCGGCCACCGGCTCGGCCAGTGGATCGGCCGGCGCCGGTGACACCAGCTCTGCGGCCGCCGGGACCGACGCTGCGACCGCGTCGGCGTTGGCCTCGGCCGACGGCAGCAGCGCGACCGGTACCAGCGGAGTCAGCGACAGTGCCAGCGCCACCGGCAGCGCCAGCAGCAGCACCGGCGCCAGCAGCACACCCAGCTGCACCGGCTGATCCGGCGTCGGCCGGCGCGGGGGACCTGCATCAACCGGCGGCCCGGGTGGAAGGATCACCGGTGTGAACCAACGCGTGCTTTCCGGCATCCAGCCCACCGGCGATTCCATGCAGCTGGGTAATTACCTCGGCGCGGTCAAGAACTGGGTCGCGATGCAGGACGGCTACGACGCCTACTACTGCGTGGTCGACCTGCATGCCATCACCCTCGACCCGCCCGAGCCGGAAGCGCTGCGGCAACGCACCCGGATCGTCGCAGCCCAACTGCTGGCCGCCGGGCTCGATCCGGACCGGTGCGCACTGTTCGTCCAGTCCCACGTGCCCGAACACCCCCAGCTGAGCTGGGTGCTGGAGTGCCTGACCGGGTTCGGCGAGGCCAGCCGGATGACCCAGTTCAAGGACAAGTCGGCGCGCTCGGGCGCCGACCGGCAGAGCGTCGGACTGTTCACCTACCCGATCCTGCAGGCGGCCGACATCCTGCTCTATCAAGCCCATCAGGTGCCGATCGGTGAGGACCAGCGCCAGCATCTGGAACTGACCCGGAACCTGGCCCAGCGCTTCAACGCCAAGTACGGCCAGACCTTCGTGATCCCGGACGCCTACATTCCCACGGCGGCGGCCAAGGTCCTGGACCTGCAGGACCCGACGGCCAAGATGTCGAAGTCGCGGCCGGACAACGGCACGGTGTATCTCTCCGACGATCCGGCGGCGATAACCCGCAAGATCAAACGGGCCGTTACCGACACCGAGAACGAGATCCGGTACGACCCCGAGGCCAAGCCGGGATTGTCCAACCTGATCGGCATCCTGGCCTCCCTCACCGGTGCCGAGCCGGCGGCGGTGGCCAAGGAGTTCGACGGCCAGGGTTATGGCGGGCTCAAGGCGGCGGTGGCCGACGCCGTGGTGGCCTTCGCCGAACCGTTCACCGAACGCACCCGCGAACTGCTCGACGATCCGGCCGAACTCGACCGCATCCTGGCCCGGGGCGCCGACAAGGCCCGGTCGGTGGCGTCGGCCACCGTGGCCGCCGCCTACCGCAACGTCGGATTTCTGGCGCCCGTCGTAGGCTGAGGTCGATGACGAGCG
>Ga0187809_10001503_pt1 | contig 10767 bp, 9 predicted proteins | sample NC_wetland_sal_i_8_FD_132415 | JGI IMG/M metagenome (GOLD analysis project Ga0187809, IMG submission 132415) | Wetland sediment microbial communities from Neuse River Estuary, North Carolina, USA - ASW_4 | ecosystem: Environmental > Aquatic > Freshwater > Wetlands > Sediment | place: USA: North... | reverse complement strand
GCGCTGGCGTTCCAGAATGCCATCGATCCCGCTCTGCGCGTCCCGATTTTCCGCTTCAGCCGCGAGCACCGCCCTGAACGCCGCCAAGGCCTCGTCATCGCGGCCGAGTTGGGAAAGCGCCTTCGCCAGGGCGAGCCGCGCCTCCACATAGTCCGGATCGACGTCGAGTGCCCGATGGAAACAGCCTGTCGCCTCCTCAGCCCGATTACGCCCCGCGAGAAGCTTACCCAGTTCGTAGTTTGCCTCGGCAAAGTCCGGATCGGCGGCCACGGCGGCACGCAAGCGTCCGATCGCCTCGCGGGACCGGCCGCGCTCCGCCAACAGCATGGCGAGGCCATAATTTGCCTCGGCGTGGCCGGGTTCGGCGTAGAGGATCGTGTCGTAGCACGTCATTGCGGCATCCAGGCGGCCGCATGTCTGCAGACAAACTGCCAAAGCGAACCTGGCGTGCGGTATGGCAGGATTCAGTGCGAGCGCACGCTCATACTCGGAGATCGCCTCCTCCGCGCGCCCCTGTCGTTGCAGTGCAGCGCCAAGATTGGCATGCGCTTCCGCCGAGTCAGGCGACAGGACGAGAGCCTGCCGCAGCAGGCCCTCTGCCTCGGCCGCGCGGCCCTGCATGACGCGGACCGACCCTAGCTGGATCAATGCCCCGCAATGCTTCGGATCGGCCAGAAGGATCCCTTCGTAGGCGCGTTCGGCCTCATCTGTTTGACCGTCGCGATGCAGCGTGAGCGCCTGCTGAAAATCCATGATAAACTCCGCCCGTTTGTAGTCCAGGTGCCGGCTGGCAGCGCTCTATTACATGATTGTCTCGCGATCCGCATGCACAGTCCAGGTCACACACTTCAGACGCATTCGCCCCAGGTACCACCCGGCCTCTGGTCGACTGCCCCGCGGCGTTGCCAGGCAGCAGGTCGGCCAACCTGGCGTCCCGATATGCCGCGGGCCTCATGCTGGTTTCGACGTGGCGTCGGTTCCGTCTGCGCACCGCGCCAGTGGAGCCTCGCGGTGGGGGGGGGGCGGGTCCTCAGCTGCACTGCCGCGCATCACCTTCCACACTCCGCGCGTCATTTCCTGGAAGATGACCGTCCTGCTCCCGGGCTGCCCTGAGGGGTTTGACGTTCCCCGGACTTGCCTTACGCGACCCTCGCGGGCGACAGTCGCGACCTGCGTTGCCCGTCCTCCCAAAGGGAACCCCGATGCGATCGCTGCGAGTACCCCTCCGTATGGTTGTCAGCCTTGTCACGCTCGTTCTGCTCGCCCTGACCGTCGTGAGCCATCGGACGGAGGCGCGCGACGTTATTCGCGTCGGCATGATCCCCGACGCCGGCTCCACCCAGGTCTCGGTGGAACAGAAGGCGCCGCTGCGCGACTACCTGGCAAAGGCCATAGGCCGGCCGGTGGAGCTGATAATTCCCACCAACTACAACGCCACCGTCGAAGCGCTCGGCAACGGCTCGCTCGATTTCGCCTATCTCGGCGGCCTGACCTATATCAAGGCGCACAAGCTCTACGACGTGACGCCGATTGTCCAGCGCGAATCGGATACGCAGTTCCATTCGCTGTTCATCACGCACGCCGGCACCCACATCGAGACGCTGCAGGACCTCAAGGGACACAGCTTCGCATTCGGCGACATCAACTCCACCAGTGGCCACCTGATGCCGTTCGAGGCGCTGCGGCGCGCGGGCATCGATCCCAACACCGACCTGCGGTTCCGTTACACCGGCAGCCATCCGGCCACCGCAAAGGCTGTGCAAGCCGGCGTGGTCGATGCGGGGGCAATAGACGAAAGCGTGTATCACGCGATGCTGCAGGCCGGACAGCTCGACAAGTCCAAAGTCCACGTATTCTTCACCACGCCGCCCTTCGTCGATTACGTCTGGGTCGCGCGTAAGCAGATCGACGCAGCAGCGCGCGACAAGTTCGCTGCCGCGTTCCTGGCGCTGCAACCGGGGAAAGACGACCAGATCCTGGCAATCCTGCGCGGCAAGAAATTTATCCGGGCAACCGACAGCGAATACGATACGCTCCGCCGCGTGGCGACCGCATTGAAGCTGTTCTGATCCGACGCCGATGCTGGCGATCGAAGGCCTGAGCGTCCGCTACGCCAGGAGCGGCACGCCAGCCTTGCGCGACGTATCGCTTGCGGTCGCCGCCGGCGAACGAGTCGCGCTGGTGGGGCCGAGCGGCTCCGGCAAGACGACGCTGTTCCGTGCGATCGGTGGGTTTGTGCCGATCCAGGCCGGGCGAATCCTGATCGACGGCTCAGACATCAGCCTCGCGCACGGCCGGCAGTTGCGGGCGATGCGGCGGGGCATTGCCATGGTCGCGCAGCAGCACGACCTGGTGGACCGCATGCGCGTCTATCAGAATGTGATGGCTGGCGCGTTGGGACGCTGGTCGACGCCACATGCCTTGCGCTTCTTGATCTGGCCGCGCCGCGCCGAACTGGAGGAGGCGCGTTCGGCGCTGGAACGCGTCGGTGTGGCGGAAAAACTTCGCTCGCGTACCGCCGAACTGTCGGGGGGGCAGCAGCAGCGCGTGGCAATCGCTCGCGCATTGGTGCAGCAGCCGCTGGTGATGCTGGCTGATGAGCCGATCGCGTCGCTCGATCCGGATCTTTCGCAGCACATCCTGTCGCTGGTGTGCCGGCTCGCCGGTGAGGCACAAATCGCGCTGGTGTGCTCGCTGCACCAGCACGATCTCGCGGAGCGTTATTTTGACCGGATCGTCCGGTTGCAGGACGGCACGATCACCGAGCACGGGCGGCCGGGAATGCAGCTCGCCGCGGTATACTAGGCGATTGGCATGTTCAACCTGATCGCCAGCTTCTTTCCACCCGATCTGGCGCTCTCCTATCTCGCGGCGCTGGTCGTACCGCTGCTGCAGACTGTCGGCATGGCGGCGGCCGGTATGCTTGTCGCTTGCGTCGTCGGCGTGCCGCTGGCGATGCTGATCGGCGCGCAAATTCCCGGTGCGCGCGCCTTGTACGCCGCGATGGCCGCAGTGCGTGCCATCCCCGACCTGACGCTGGCCATTCTATGCGTCGTGGTGGTGGGAATCGGGCCGGCTGCCGGCACACTCGCGCTGGCCATCTTCTATACGGCAATGGTCGGGAAGGTGTTCGCGGACCTGTTCCTCGCTGCCGACTGGCGGCCGATCGAGGCGCTGCGCACGACTGGAGCCACGCGGCTGATGGTCGCGTTCTTCGGACTGCTGCCGATGACCGTCACCAATCTGGTGTCGATGGGCTGCTATTCGTTCGAGTGCGCCGTGCGCGCCGCAATCATCGTCGGTGCGGTGGGTGGCGGCGGACTGGGTTCCGAACTTGTCGGCACGATAGCCGGGTTTGACTACCAGCGAGCGACGACGCTGATCTTGCTGCTGATCGTACTGGTCAGTGCGTTGGACAGCCTGAGCTGGATACTGCGGCGGCATCCTCGCGCGATCCTTTTGCTGCTGCCATTCGGCGCGGCGGCGCTGTGGACGTGGCGGCCAGAAACCATGGCGCTGCGCCATGCGGTGACGACGATCGGCGGCATGTTCCCTCCGGTGCTGGCGCTGTCGGCGATCCAACAACTCCCACGGCTGTTGCTGGAGACCGTGTTCATCGCCGCCGGGGGGACTTTGCTGGCTGTGGCGATGGCGATGCCGCTGGCACTGCTCGCGGCGCGCAACATGGTGCCGCTGCCGGTCGCGGCTGCGACACGCTTGTTGCTGGAGGCGCTGCGCGCGGTGCCCGAGGTGATCTGGGGGTTGGTTCTGGTCACGGTGATTGGCATCGGACCCAAGGCCGGCGTGGTCGCGCTGGGGCTGCATTCGGCCGGGGTGCTGGGCAAGCTGTTTGCCGAAAGCTGCGAAAACGTGCGCAAGGCGCCGGTTCAGGCTGTGGAGGCAACCGGCGCTTCGCGTCTGGCGGTCGCGTTCTATGCGATGCTGCCCTTGGCGTCCGGGCCGATGGCAGTGCACACGTTGTTCCGGCTGGAGTGGAATTTGCGGGCGGCGACTGTCGTCGGGATGATTGGCGCCGGCGGCATTGGGCAGGCGCTGTACGAAGCGCAGCAGCTGTTCTTCTACAAGCAGATGATGGCCTATGTGCTTATAACCTGGGCGATCGTCATGTTGTCCGACGCGCTGAGCGACTGGACGCGGCAGCGGATGGGCTGGTCGGCGGCTATGGCGTAGAGCGCGGCTCGTCTATCTGACCGAAAACCACATCTGTTGGTTTTCTTCGTTGGTCTCGTAGTGGATGAAGATTTCCTCCCCTGCAGCGATCTCGCGGAGGGCGACGATCGACATGAGGCCGTCGGCGGCATTCTTGCAGTGCACCGCGTTCGGGGTTGGTGAATGATTGTAAAGCGATCCGTACCCCAGCGCGATTGCTGCACGTCTTCCGCCCTCGCCCCATCCGAAGTAGTAGTCATGAAGGCCGGTGTCATCGAGCTTGCGCGCATCGGCTTCCGACAGTGCAACCATCGGGCACACCTCGATGATTTCATTCGGTTCGAACCGGCGCCTGGCGAATACGCCGCGGCCGCGGCCAGGGCTGGGTCCTACAACGACATCGGCGGGATGAAGCATGTGCGGAATGGCGGTATCAGTGCTCATACTGTCATTCCTCACACTGCACGACCGGCGTTCTGCGGGTTGCCGCTGGGGCAATCCGCTGCATCATAGGGTGCATCGGCGAGCGGAGCGACAACGGATGATAAACATGCCGGAGCAGCTTAGCGGAGGCTGCCTCTGCGGAGCCATTCGCTACACATGCACTGCAGTGCCGTGCGACGTGCACTACTGTCACTGCCGTCTGTGCCAGAAAGCCTTCGGCAACGTCTTCGCCGTGTTCGGATCGCTGCCAGGGTCGGCACTGGACTTTACGCGCGGCTCGCCGCAGCTCTACCGCTCGACGCCCTATGCCGAACGCGGCTTCTGCCGCGACTGCGGCACGCCGCTGACCTTTCGCTACCTTCGCTCCGATTGGATCGCCATCGCGATCGGCAGCCTCGATCATCCCGTTGCGGTTCGCCCGGAAATGCATTGGGGCATCGAAAGCCAGGTGCCATGGGTGGCACTGCACGACAGTCTGCCGCGCAAGCCGATCGAAGGCGATCCGGAGTACATGGCCATGCGCAGAACGGCCGGCTAGAGGGCTGCCGTTACAGCGCACAGGTACGAAATCCGGCCATCACGTCGCGCCGCTCCGGCGTGAAGAAATTGCGGTACATGTTGGTGACCATCCGGCCGCGCGTTGCCCATGCGCCCCCACGCAGCACCTTGCGGGTACCGAACCACGGCGCGGAGTAGTCCTCGTACGCATCGGGGGAAAAGCCCGGAAACGCCTCGAACGTCGTCGCGGTCCACTCCCAAACGTTGCCAAGCATCTGCCGGCATCCCCATGCGCTGTCGCCGGCAGCGCAGGACGCCACACCGATAACCCCCAGCGCTCGCCCGTCGAGATTGGCGTGATGCGGCTGTGGCACATCGTCGCCCCACGGATAGCGCCGCTTGCGGGTGGCCATGCCACCGTTTGGCGCCGGCTGAGTCGCTGCTGCAGCTTCCCACTCAGCTTCGGTGGGCAGACGACGACCGGCCCAGCGGCACCAGGCTTCGGCTTCATACCAACTGACATGGATCACAGGATGATGCGGCCGGAGCACCTCGACACGATCGAAGCGGCGCACGGCCCAGCCGTCCGGCTTCTGCGTCCAGTACAGCGGCTGTTCGACACCGGCAGCTTCGCGCCAGCGCCAGCCTGCGTCACTCCAGAATGGGCGGTGTTGGTAGCCGCCTTCGGTCACGAATGCCAGGAACTCCGCGTTGGTCACCGGCGCACGGGCGATACGGAAGGGCGCCACCTCCACCGGGTGCGCCCATTTTTCATTGTCGAAAACAAAGGGATCGTCCGGTGCCGAACCGAGCCACAAGACACCCCCTGGAACGGCGGCGTCCCCCGGTAAAGGGCCGGCCTCGATCGTTTCGGCACAGGCGTGTATCGTGGAGAAAGCCGGCGCTGGGTAACCGAGGGTCTGACGCGTGTAGGTGAAGGCTTCGTCGTGCATGTCTTCGTGATAGATCGTCAGCAGATAGAGTTCCGTCTCCTCGGCTGATGCGAGACCGTTCCCCAGCCGCTCCACCATTGCGTCATGCACGCGCGCCATGTAGTCGAGCGTGCCTTGCAAAGACGGCAACGGCAGCTGCCATCGCGCATCGTGCGGCACCGTCGATGAATTGTACAAAGCATCCGCGTTCGGCAGACGTGGCTCACTGCCATCCAGTCGCCGCAGCGCGAAATACTCGTGGAACCAGCCGACGTGTCCGATCTCCCAAAGCAGCGGGTTGACGATGTCGAGCCGTGGACCCATCAATTGTGCGGCATCCAGACCGCGTACAAGCTCGAGCGTGCGGGTCCTTGCGTCCGCCAGGTACTCCAAAATCCGGGCAGCGGACAACGGCTGGGTCATACGCGTTTCCTCGGAGAATGCGACGTGACGAATGAAGATTAGCCTGATCACCCCGGCGCGCAAGCAGTCGCGCACCGGCAACCGGACCACCGCGATGCGCTGGGCGCGTATCCTGCGCGGCCTTGGCCATCGCGTGCTGGTCGGCACCGATTATCATGAGGGGCCGGTTGATCTGATGATCGCGCTGCACGCCTGGCGCAGCGCCGCTGCCCTTCGCGCGTACCGCGCCCGCCATCCGGACCGGCCGCTGATCGTTGGCCTGGCTGGAACGGATATCTACCGCTTCCAGCAATCCGAGCCGACGGTGACACTGGGATCGATGGCCATGGCCGACCGGCTGGTGGGGCTACACGATCTGGTGGCGGACGCAATTCCCGAGGCGATGCGCGGCAAGCTGCGCGTCATCTACCAATCGGTTTCTCCCCTGTCGCGCCGCCTCCCGCCCCGGCGCGATGCTTTCGAAGTGCTTGTGATCGGCCACCTGCGCGAGGAGAAGGATCCGCTGCGCGCCGCACAGGCCGCGCGCGCATTGCCGGCCAGTTCGCGCATTCGCGTCATTCACCTCGGCATGGCGCACGACGCACAATGGGCGGAGGCGGCCAAAGCGGAAATGGCGGCAAATCCACGCTACCGATGGCGTGGCGAAGTGCCAGGCTGGGCGGTGCGGCGCGCCCTCGCGCGCGCGCCATTGATGGTGCTGAGCTCCATCATGGAAGGCGGTGCCAATGTGGTTTCTGAAGCCCTGGCCGCCGGCGTTCCGGTTGTTGCCTCTGCCATCGACGGCTCGATTGGACTGCTCGGGCGTGACTATCCCGGCTATTTCCCGGTGGGTGACACGCAAGCTCTGGCCGCTCTGCTGCATCGCGTCGAAACCGATGGCAGCTTCCTGGAAACGTTGCAGCGGCACTGCGCCGCACGTGCCCCGCTGTTCACGCCGGAGCGCGAACGCGATGCATGGCAGGCGCTGCTGGCCGAGGTCAGCGATGCAGCACGATCGGCTCAAGCTGATCGCTCAGCGGCTTGACGGTGCCGATGATGGCGGCATGGGCATAACCCAGCTGCCGCAATGCCGCGAGGCAGGAGTCGGCGTGATCGGACGGAACGCTGGCCAACAGTCCGCCTGCGGTCTGCGGATCGAAGATCAGCGGAAAACGTTCGTCCTGCGCGAAGGCGTTCACGTCACGCACCGCGCGTCGCAGCCGCACATTCTGCGGCTGCAGCGAGCTGAGGATGCCCAGGCGCACTGTGTCCAATGCACCATCGAGGAACGGCAGCGCCGAAAGCTGCAATTCGACATCGACGCCGGACGGCTTGGTCATCTCCACCAGATGGCCCAGCAAGCCGAATCCGGTCACATCGGTGCACGCGGTGGCGCCATGCTGATGCACGCAAAGCGCTGCGGCACGATTGGACTGCACCATCGAGGCGAGTGCCGCATCGATCCAGCGCCCCTTGGCCTTGCGTCGCATGTCGGCGGCGAACAACGTACCGGTACCAAGCGGCTTGGTCAGGATCAGCTTCTCGCCGGGACGCATGCCGCCTTTGCGTAACAGGCGTTCGGGGTCGGCGAGGCCGTTCACCGCGAAGCCCATGGCGAGTTCGGCGCCTTCGCTGGTGTGGCCACCGACCAGTGCTGTTTGCGCCTCGTTCAGCACCTTCAGCGCGCCGGCCATCAGCTGCGACAACTGGTCCTCCACCTTCGATTCCAGGCCGAACGGAACCGTGACGATGGCCAGCGCCGATTGCGGCTCGCCACCCATGGCAAAAATATCGCCCAGGCTGTGATTGGCGGCGACCTGACCGAAAATATAGGGATCGTCGATGAACGATCGGAAGTAATCGACGGAGTGCACCATCACCTTGCCGGGCGGCACGGCAGCCACCGCGGCGTCGTCGGGCGCGTCGAGTCCGATCAGGATGTCGGACCGGCGAAACGGCTGCAGCTGGCCCAGCGCGCGGTCGAGGACGGTACTGCCGACCTTGGCGCCGCAGCCGCCGCAGCGCATGGCGATGGCGGAGATCTCCTTGATTGCCGCTGCGTCCGCAACGCCTCCGGCCAGAAGCGGCTGCTTCGCCTGCGCCATCTCCGGCAGCTCGGCGTATTTGCGCATGAAGCGTCGGTCTATCCGATCTTTCCAGCGCCACATCAGCCGGCCCTGCAGCGCCCAGTCGCCGCGTGACGCCACCGCATACTTGTCGCCCGTCGTGATCAGGCTGAGGAAGCGGCGTTGCGGCCGGAACGGGCGGAGCGGCTGACCGCTCAGCGCGCGGCGCAGATTGTCCGCCAAGGGTGGGCCCTGGCGCACCGCGAACACCCCGGACTTGGGCCGGGGATGGTTCTGCACCGAAGCGATATCACCGGCCGCGAAGACCGACTGATGCGACACAGACTGCAGCGCGTCGTTGACCGCGATGAAGCCCTGCGCGTCCAGCAGCAGACCCGATTCGGCAAGCCACGACGCGGCGCCGGCGGCCGTCACCCAAAGTATCTCGTCCAGGGCGTGTTCCGTTCCATCCGCAGTACGCAGGTGGCCGGGCGAGACCTCCACGGCTGCGTTGCCTGTAAACACCTGCACATGCCGGTCGCGCAGCACGCGCTCGAAGGCGCGCCGCGCGCGGGCGTTATGTCCGCTCAGAACCTCACCGGAGTCACCGAACAACGCGTAGGCGATGTGAGCATCGGTGCGGCCGCGCGCGAGCAGTTCCTGACGCAGCCGGTACTGCACGGCCAGCACCATCTCCACGCCACCCGCGCCGGTGCCGACCACGCCGATGCGCATGCCATCGGTGCGCGCCAGCACGCGGTCGATCATGAGGTCCCAATGGGCCATGAACTGGTTGATCGGCTTCACCGGCACCACGTTACCAGTTGCTCCGGGAACGTCTGCGGTGCGAGGCGTGGAACCGATGTTGATCGAAAGGATGTCGTACTTCACCGGCGGACGGTTGCGGCATTGCACCGAGTTGCCGTCCAGGTCCAGGCCGATCGCCTCGTCGTGGTAGAGCCGCGCACCTGCGAAGCGGCACAGCGGGCCGAGATCGATATGCGCCTCGTCGAATGTGTAGTGGCCGGCAACAAGGCCGGGCAGCATGCCGGAATATGGCGTGTGCGTTTCCCGGCAGATCATGGTGAGGCGGACACCGGGCATCGGCCGCATGCCGAAGCGCTTCAGCACAGCGACGTGGCTGTGTCCGCCGCCGACGAGCACAAGGTCCTTGATGACCGGTTGCGGTGAGGGTTGCATGGAAGCGTCCCGTCTTCAGTGATGCGTCGCGCACTCGGCTGCCGGTATGGCATTCCAGAGCTGCACCACGCCTTGGGCGTTACAGCCGAGGTAGATCCGTGTCACGAGCCCTGGCTCCTTCGCCCGGGGCGACAAACAGGCGGCAGGCGGAACCCCGCCGGCTCGCCAATTGACGCCCGATTGAGGATGATTCAATGTATTGATTGAAGGATAACGCGCAGAGGTGATGTGATGTCAAGCCGGAAGGCCGCCGCCGTGGTACGCACCGCGCTGGCCGACGTTGCAAAGGCGCTCGGACATCCGCACCGCGTTGAACTGATCGAGCAACTGGCGCAAGGCCCGCGTAGCGTCGAGGCACTGGCCGAGCGCATTGGACTTAGCATGGCGAATGCTTCGCAGCATCTGCAGCAGTTGCGCCGGGCCGGGCTGGTCGATGGGCAACGCGACGGCAAGCGCGTTATCTATAGGCTGGGCGCGGCTGCCGAGGCGGATATCGTGTCGCTGTTAGGGGCGCTTCGACGAGTAGCAGAGCATGCCAACGCGTCGATGGAGCGCGCGGTGGTCACGTACTTCCATGCGCGCGACGACATGGAGCCGGTCGGCGCGGCGGACCTGATGGCCCGCTTGCGCCTCCGCGACGTGGTGCTGCTTGATGTGCGGCCGGAGGACGAGTTTGGTCTGGGCCACCTGCCTGGCGCGCTGAATATCCCGCTGCGTGAACTGGAAGAGAGATTGGCCGAGCTGCCAAACCGGCAGGAGATCGTGGCCTACTGCCGAGGTCCCTACTGCGTGCTGTCGTTCGAAGCGGTAGCGGCCCTGCGCGCGCGCGGATACAGGGTCCGGCGACTTGACTCTGGGTTTCCGGAATGGAAGGCCGCCGGGTACCCGGTGGAGGGGCGATTTTCCCCCGGATAGTGGGCGACCCGCTGCCTGGTGGCTGCGCGGGAGCGATGGCCATGCGCCCGGGCGGGTACGGAATTTGGTGAAGTTGGTTGCGGGGGCAGGATTTGAACCTGCGGCCTTCAGGTTATGAGCCTGACGAGCTACCGGGCTGC
>Ga0187809_10001502_pt1 | contig 10772 bp, 11 predicted proteins | sample NC_wetland_sal_i_8_FD_132415 | JGI IMG/M metagenome (GOLD analysis project Ga0187809, IMG submission 132415) | Wetland sediment microbial communities from Neuse River Estuary, North Carolina, USA - ASW_4 | ecosystem: Environmental > Aquatic > Freshwater > Wetlands > Sediment | place: USA: North... | reverse complement strand
CTGACACGGAAGAGGTCACTGGTTCGATCCCAGTAACGCCCACGAGTACGTCAAGCCCCTGGCCACAGGTCGGGGGCTTTCGCGTACCCGGACCGCGCACACCGCGGTACGCAGCCCTGATCTCGTACAGCCGGGCGTCCTGGTCAGCCCTGGCGAGCGTTGTAGACGTTGATGCCACCGGCGTCGACGGCGGCGCGGTAGTTGCGGTAGACAGCCAACGCGCCCTCCTTCTCCACGTCGTTGATGACGTGGATGCCGCGGGCCTCGAACTGCTCGACCCAGTCGTCACGGACTGGTCCCTCGTCGAACGTCGTGATCTCCTCGAGCTCCGGCCCGAAGCCGGCCGTCACGACCGTGCGTACCCCCGACCACATCGTCGCCCCGTAGCACTGCACGCAGGGCCGCCAGTTCACGACCAGCTCGTGGTCGGGCTGCCCCGGCCCGCCGAGGTCCCAGCCGCCGATCGCCTTCTGAGCAGTCCCGAGAGCCATGACCTCGGCATGTCCGGAAGTGACGCCCGTGCTGAGGACCACGTTGACCCCGACGGACACGATGCGACCCGTCTCGGACTCGGCGACCAGGGCCGCGAACGGTCCCCCGTTCCCCTCGCGCCAGTTGCGGTCAGCCAGCCGATGCACGAGTCGCATCCGGCCCTCGCGGTCCCCGATCGCGTCAGGCTCATCGGCCAGGAAGTCGTCGATCCAGGCAGGCAGGGCGAGTGTGAACTCGTGGGAGGCAAGGCGCATATCCGCATGATGTCGCGTTTCCCTGCGCTCCCGCGACCGTTGCTCGCAGACTGGATGCACCTGATCCGCAGCGCCTGTGTAATATACCCCCCAGGGTATCTGAAAGGATGACGATGGCACTTTCAAGGCGGTCCCTGATGGGGCTCGTGGTCGCGACGACGGCGGCGGTGGCCGGCTGCAGCAGTGCGGGACTGCCACAGGGGACGGTCGTCCTCGACGTGCGCACACCTGCCGAGTACGCCGCCGGCCACCTCGAGGGGGCGACGAACATCGACGTGCAGGCGTCGACCTTCAGCTCGAAGGTGTCCAAGCTGGACAAGAACGTGCCCTACTTCGTCTACTGCCACTCCGGCAACCGAGCCGGACAGGCCATCACGGCGATGAAGGCCATGGGCTTCACGAACCTCACGAACGGCATGGGAATCGACGCGGCCTCCCAGACCAGCGGGCTCAAGATCGTCACGTAGCGCCGTTCCACAACCTGGAGGGCGACTCGACGCGACCGCCTAGTTGCGATAGTTTGCAAGTCCGCAACTGTGCGAGTCGAGAAGGACGCGCGTGACCGTTCCGCTGTACGAGGCGAAGGCTGAGCTGTTCCGTACGCTCGGTCACCCCGTACGGATCCGGGTGCTCGAGCTCCTCAGCGAACGGGACCACGCAGTCCACGAGCTCCTGGCGGACATCGCCATCGAGCCCAGCGCGCTCAGCCAGCAGCTCGCGGTGCTGCGTCGAACGGGCCTCGTGAGGCAGCGGAGAGCCGGCGGGGAAGTCGTCTACTCCCTGCTCGTCGACGACGTGCGGCAGCTGCTGACCGCGGGCCGGGTGCTCCTTCGCCAGCTTGCGGGCGCTCGCGACGAGCTGCTTCGTGAGCTCGACGAGACCGGTGACGCGTGAACCCCCTCCGCCTCCTGAGGCTCATCGCACGTACGGGTCGCTTCGCCGAGCCAGCTCCCCCGGCACCCACGCCGGCGACTGGCACCCCGGTCCCCCACGCACTGCGCGGCAGCGTCCAGGTGCGCCACGTCGACACGGGCTCCTGCAACGGCTGCGAGATCGAGATCGGCGCTGCGTTCGGCGGCGTGTACGACGTCGAGCGGTACGGGGCACGGCTGGTCGCCAGTCCGCGCCACGCCGACGTCCTCGCCGTCACCGGCGTCGTCACGCACAACATGGTCGAGCCCCTCCTGCGTACGGTCGAAGCCACTCCCAGGCCGCGGCTCGTCGTCGCCATCGGAGACTGCGCCCACAACTGCGGCCTGTTCGCCGGCGCGTACGGTGTCGCCGGTTCGGTCTCCGACTTCGTCGACGTCGACGTCGAGGTGCCCGGCTGCCCACCACGGCCCGAGGCGATCGTCGAGGCGCTCCGTCGCGTGACCGGCCGATGACCGCCGTCGGCGGCCTCCTGACGGCCTTCACGCTGACGGCACTCGCCGTCGTGCTCGCGATCGTCGTTCCCGCCCGTCAACGCTCACTCGCCTCGGGTGGTGCCAGCCTTGGCGTGGGCGTCGCCGGGATCCTCACCGGGGTGGCCGCGATCACATCGTCGCCCACTGCGGTCGTCGTGATCCCCGTCGCCCTCCCCGCCGGCATCGGCATCGATCCGCTCCTGCTGTCGCCCACACCACTGGGGGGCGTCTTCTGCGTGGTGGTCGGCGGAGTCGGCGCGGTCGCGGCGCTCTACGGGATGGGGTACGCGCACGGGCCCGCCGCCTCTCGTACGGGCTGGTCGGCGTTCGCGGTCTTCCTCCTGGGGATGCTTCTGGTGGCATCGGCCGGAGACGTCGTGAGCTTCCTACTCGGCTGGGAGACGATGGCGATCGCGTCCACCGTCCTGCTCCTCGCCGATCATGCAGCGCGGCCGGCCGTCCGGTCTGCCGCGGTCTGGTACGCAGTGATGACGCACCTCAGCTTCCTCAGCCTGGCGACCGGTTTCGCACTGCTCGCCAGCAGGGCCCACAGCACGACGTTCACCACCATCGCCGCCGCGCACGTCACCGGGCCGACCGGGATCGCGGCCTTCCTGGCGCTCCTGCTGGGATTCGCGACGAAGGCCGGCCTGGTCCCGCTCCACGTGTGGCTCCCCCGCGCCCACCCCGAGGCACCGAGCCATGTGTCGGCCGTGATGAGCGCCGCCATGGTCAAGCTCGGCGTGTACGGGATCATCGTGCTCACGAGCACGTGGCTGCCTGAGGTCTCGCGCTGGTTCTCCCTCCTCGTTCTCGCACTGGGCGTCCTGTCGGGGGCGTACGGGATCCTCCAGGCAAGCATCACGAGCGACCTCAAGCGCCTCCTCGCCTACTCGACCACGGAGAACGTCGGGCTTGCGGTCACTGCGGTCGGCGTCGGCATGCTCCTCGCGAACGCCGACCAGGGCCCTGTCGCCGACGTCGCCCTGGTCGCGGCCTTGCTGCTCGTGGTCAGCCATGCAGCGTTCAAGACCGTGCTCTTCCTCGGGGCCGGCACGATCCTGCAGGCGACCGGCGAGCGCGACCTCGACCGACTGGGCGGCCTCATCCGTACGCACCCCGTCACCACCTGGACCTTCGGGATTGCGGCCATGGGTGCGGCGGCGCTGCCCGTGACGAGCGGCTTCGCGGCCGAATGGACGTTGCTGCAGGCGCTGGTTCATGGCGACGGACGCGCCAACACCACGCTCGCGCTCGCGCTGCCCGTCACGCTCGGCCTGATGGCCCTCACCATCGGGCTCGGCCTGCTGACGTTCGTCAAGGCCTTCGGCACCGCGTTCCTCGCCCGCCCGCGATCAGAGGCGGCGGCGTCACCCGCCCCGGAGTTCACAGCGAGGCCCAGCAGCGCGGCTCGAGGCCTCGCGCAGGTCATCGGGGCGGCAGCCGTGATCGGACTCGGGCTAGCCGTCGGGCCGGTCGCGACGACCTTCTCGTCAGTGCTCGGCTACTCCGGCACAGTGACCAGCGAGCTCGGCGGACTCCGACTCGTGACCATCGGCGTCCTCGACCCGTACGCGCTGGCGCTCGTCGGCCTCGGGCTCGCACTGCCCGTAGCGCTGCTCGTGCTCGTGATCCGACGGCGTGTCCCCCGTCGGCAGACGGACGTGGCCTGGGGCTGCGGCGGAGTCCGTACGTCGCCTCGCATGGAGTACACCGCGACCTCGTACGCGGAGCCACTCGTCCGCGTGTTCGGTGAGGCGCTGCGACCCACGCGCTCGCTCGAGGTGTCGCACCTCGAGGAGGACCACGTGCTGGAGAACCGCGTCGCGTTCGCCCAGGAGGTCACCGACATCGTCGAGGACCGCTGGTACGCGCCGGCGGCGTCGTGGCTCCGGGTCGTCGGCGACCAGGCACGTCGCGTCCAGAACGGCAGCATCCACCGCTACCTCGGCTTCTCCTTCGCCGCCCTGGTCCTCGTGCTGGTGGTGACGCTGTCATGACCGCCACACTCCTCGTCCTCTGGCAGATGGTCGTCGCGACCGCGTTCACGCCCTTGCTGGTCGGTGTGATGCGCCAGGTCCGGGCGCGTCTGGAAGGCAGGGTCGGTCCCGGGGTCCTTCAGCCGTACCGGGACGTCCGCAAGCTGCTGGCCAAGGAGCCGCTCCGCGCGGAGGGCTCGAGCCTCCTGCTGATCGCTGCGCCCCTGGTCCTGCTGACGTCGAGCCTGATGGTCGTGGCTCTCGTACCGCTCGTGACCACCGCCACGGTCCCAGCGGTGCCCAACGACCTGTTCGTCGTGGTGTCGATCCTGTTGATCGGCACCGTCGCGCTGGCCCTGCTCGGGCTGGACGCGGGGACGGCGTTCGGCGGCATGGGCTCGAGCCGCCACATGATGATCGCCGCGCTGGTCGAGCCCACGGTCCTCATGAGCGTCTACGCGCTGTCAGTCCCCGTGGGCAGCTCGACGCTGAGCAAGATCGTGGTGGCTCGCGGCGCGGACGTCAGCCGAGTCGTCACTCCAGCTGGACTGCTCGCCGTCGTCGCGCTGGTCGTCGTGGTGCTCGCGGAGACCGGGCGGCTGCCCGTCGACAACCCGTCGACCCACCTGGAGCTGACGATGATCCACGAGTCGATGATCCTCGAGAGCGCCGGCCGCGACCTCGCCTGGTTGGAGGTCGGGTCCTGGTTGAGGCTCACGGCGCTTCTCGGACTGGTGGTGAACCTCGCGCTGCCCTGGGGGCTGGCGTCCGACGGGGCGCCGATCGGGCTCCTCGTGGCGGTCGCGGCGCTCGTGGCGAAGGTCCTTGTCGCCGGCGCGCTCGTCGCGGCGGCCGAGGTGTTCATGGCGAAGGTCCGCCTGTTCAAGGTCCCCGAGCTGCTGGCCGGCTCGTTCGTGTTGGCGTTCCTCGCCGTGACCGCGTCCTACCTGGCGGGATGAGGCACTCATGAACGCGTCACTGACATCCGGCTTCGTCACAACGGCCGTCGGCATCCTCCTGCTCACCGCAGTCCTGCAGACGTGGCGGCGGTCCGCGGCAGGGTCCGTACGACTGCTGGTCGTGCAGGGACTCGCCCTCGCGGCGCTCGTCGCGGCCCTCGGCGCCTCCCGCGGGGACGTCGAGCTGTTGGCGGTGGCCGGGATCATCGCTCTGGTCAAGGCGGGTGTGCTGCCCTGGGCGCTGGGACGAACGGCGACCGGGCGAATCGTCGAACGGGACAACGCGGTCAGGCCCGCCGTCGGGCTCCTCGGCGCAACCGTCCTCACGATGTTCGCGTACGCGGTCAGCGACCCGCTACGCGGCGGTGACCAGAGCGCGGCGGCGCGCGCCATCCCGGCGGGTGTCGCGCTCGTGCTGATCGGCTTCTGGATCCTGCTGACCCGGCATTCTGCGGTCGGCCAGCTCGTCGGCTTCGTCGTGCTGGACAACGGCATCGCGATGGTCGCGTTCCTCACCTCAGACGGGCTTCCCCTGACCGTGGAGCTCGGCGCCACCTTGGACGTGCTCCTCGTCGTCGTGATCCTGCGCGCCCTGACCACACGCATGCGAAACACCCACGGAGGCACGTCGGTGGATGACCTCACGGAGCTGAGGGACTGATGGCCGCAATGCTCTGGCTCCCCGTCCTCGTGCCCACCGTGCTGGGCGCTCTCGTCGCCTGGCGCCACTCGGATGCCTACGCACGGTACGTACCGCTCGTCGCGGCGCTCGCGATCCTCGGCATCGGCATCGCACTCGTGGCGAAGGGGCAGGTCGTCACATCGTCGGTCCTGCGGGCCGACGCCGCCGCCTCGTACGTGCTGCTCTGTGTCGGCGCAGTCGCCGTCGTCGCGCTGTGGGGCGGGCTCTCGAACCCGCCGCTGGGCGGCCGCGGCGACGCGCTGATCTGCGCGTTCCTCGCCGCCATGAGCCTCGCTGTGCTCTCCGACAACCTCGGCGTCATGTGGGTGGCCGTGGAAGCCACCACGATCGCGACGGCCTTCCTCGTCGGGCATGCCGGAACGCGGGGCGCGACGGAAGCAGCCTGGAAGTACGTGGTGCTCGGCTCCGTCGGGGTCGCGATCGCGTTCCTCGGCATCGTCCTCGTCTACGCCTCGAGCCGTACGGGCGGGTCGCCCACCTTGTCGTGGGTGGCGCTCGTCAGCGGCACCGTGCCGCTCTCGCCTCACCTTGCCCGCGTCGGCGTCGCCCTCGCAGTGCTCGGCTTCGCCACCAAGGCCGGCCTCGCCCCTATGCACTCGTGGCTTCCCGACGCGCACTCGCAGGCACCGGCACCCGTCTCCGGGCTCATGTCGGGTGTCCTGCTCTCAGTCGCCATGTACGCGATCCTGCGGATCCAGGCCGTCGCCGCGGCCCACATCGGCGTCGGGCTGGTCCACGGGCTGCTGCTCACGTTCGGGCTGCTCTCGCTCGCGGTCGCCGCCTTCCTGACCTTGACGCAGAAGGACTACAAGCGTCTCCTTGCCTACTCCTCGATCGAGCACATGGGCGTCATCGCGCTCGGTGTCGGCTCCGGGACGACGCTCGGTCTCGTGGCCGCACTGCTCCACATGCTCGGCCACGGCGTCGTGAAGGCCGCGATGTTCGTGCTCGCCGGCCGCGTGCTGGCCATCACCGGGAGCTCGCGGATCGCACAGGTCAAGGGCCTTCTCGCGCGACGCCCCGACCTCGGGTGGCCGTTCGTCGCCGGCACCGCTGCGCTCCTCGGCTTCCCACCCTTCGTCACGTTCTTCACGGAGGTCGCCGTGCTCATCGCCCTCGCCGAGAGCGGCCTGTGGTGGGCCGTCGGTGGCGCTGCGGCGCTGCTGCTCATCACGTTCATCGGGATCGCTCGACAGGTCCTGAGCATGACCGCAGGCGCTCCCGAACCACAGCCCGACGCGCCAGACCATCCACTGGTTCACGACACGCCCAGCCTCCGTGCCACGGCTCCGGCCGCGATCGCCATGACAGCCGGAGCAGTCGTGAGCTTCCTGTCCCTGGTGTTCGTCCCCGTCCTCGGCGCCGCGGCCGCCGCCTTGGGAGTGTCCCGATGACGACGCGCCTCACCGTGGACCGAGAGGACCTCGCCGACGTCGCGGGACGGCTGCTGAGCGGTGGCAGTCGTCTGGCACTCGTGGCGGCCCACGAGGAGGACGCAGGGTTCCGGGTCGTCTACGTGTTCCTCGCGGCGACGGCCACAGAGATCACAGTCTCCATGCCGCGCGACGACGCCTGGCTCCCGAGCCTCGCGGCGATCTGCTATCCGGCGGGACGTTTCGAGCGCGAGATCCGCGACCTGTACGGGATCAGGGCGAAGGACCACCCGCTCCCGCACCGGCTCGTACGGCACGCTCACTGGCCGACCGGATGGCATCCGATGCTGAAGGATGCCGGTCCGATGCCCGAGATCCAGGGGCCAGCCTCGTACCCGTTCCTCCAGGTCGAGGGCGACGGTGTGTACGAGATTCCCGTCGGACCCATTCACGCGGGCCTCATCGAGCCCGGGCACTTCCGGTTCTCGGTGGTGGGCGAGACCATCCTGCGGATGAAGGCACGGTTGTGGTTCCTCCACCGCGGCGTCGAGAAGCTCGCCGAAGGACAACGCATCGAGGACGTGCTCGCCCTCGCGGAGCGGATCTCCGGCGACACCGCCGTCGGGCACTCGCTCGCCTATGCGATGGCCGTGGAGGACGCGTTGGGCCTCACGGTTCCCGACGACGCCAGGCTCGTACGGGCCCAGCTCCTCGAGCTCGAGCGTGTCTACAACCACGTCGCCGACATCGGCGCGATCGTCAACGACGCGGCCTTCAGCGTCGTCGCCGCTCACACGGGGAAGCTGCGCGAGCAGCTGTTGAGGCACAACGACGCCCTGACGGGCCACCGGCTGCTCCGGGGAGCGATCTCGATCGGCGGTGCCCAGCTGCGGCGTCCACTCGACATCGAGCTGGTCGATGACGTCGTACGCGAGGCCGTCGACCTGGCTCACCTGGCCGGCAGTCACTCCGTGGTGGCCGACCGGCTGCGTACGACGGCCGTCCTTCGCGAGGACCAGGTGCGCCACATGAACGTCCTCGGCTACGTCGCTCGAGCCTCAGGGGTCCCGGTGGACGCTCGCGCCGACCAGCCGTTCGTCGACCTCGGTCCGTCCTTCCACGTCGTCACCCAGCCGGACGGCGATGTGTGGTCCCGGTTCCAGATGCGGGTCGAGGAGCTCCGCGTGTCGGCAGCGGTCCTCACCGACCTCTCCCGGCGCCTCGCGGGCCGGCTCGGCGAGTCGGCCCCCGTGACCGTGGGCGTTGGAGCTGGGCTCGGGGTAGTCGAGGCTTGGCGGGGCGCTGCCTGTCATCGTGTCGAGGTTGCCGACGGAGTCGTCACGCGACTGAAGGTGGTCGACCCGTCCTGGTTCAACTGGCCCGCGCTCCCGCAGGCCCTCTCCCACACGATCGTCCCGGACTTCCCTTTGGCCAACAAGAGTTTCAACCTGAGCTACGCGGGTAACGACCTCTGACCCCGTGTCCACCCAATGAGATGCTGTCTCGCAACGTGGGCATGGTGCTTGCTTTTGTTGGTCCTGGATACCAGTGTTCTGCCTAGCGCCGGTCATAGCATGCTTTCTGACCACCGCTGAGGCTTGGTCTCGACAACCGAGACGGGCCGGGAGGTCTTCTCCCGAACGGCAATGGGGCCGCCACGATCTGATCGGAAAGGTGGGTCCCCTCATGCCAGCACCTGCCCTTGTGATGCTCTCTCCGGGAAGCTCCGACCCCAAGGTGACCCAGATCGCCCACGAGCTCCGCCGCGAGCTGCAGACCCTCCGCCCGGAGATCACGGTCAACACCGCGTTCCTCGCCCACTGCCCCCCGACCGGCCCACAGGTCGTCTCGCAGCTGACGGCACGCGGCCACGAGGAGATCGTCTTCGTGCCGATGTGCCTCACGCGTGCGGCCAGTCACGACGCCGACCTCGAGCTGCTCGTCTCTCGGGTGCGCGCGACCTACCCAGGCGTCCGCTTCTCCGTCAGCGAGCCTGTCGGCCCCGCCGGAAGCCTGCTCTCGGTCGTCGACCTGCGCCTCCGCGCGGCGCTCGCCGAGTCCCGTGTGCTCGAGGTCGATGGCCTGGTGCTCTGCACCGAGGGTGGTGGCGACGTTCGCGGCGGTGCCCTCCTCGCCCGCCGTGCGCGCCAGTGGGCGGCCCACCATCGCGTCCCGGTCGTCGCCTCCTGCAGCGACGGCAGCGGCCCCAGCACCTCGCAGGCGATCGGCATCCTCCGCAGCCAGGGTCGTCGCCACATCGCCGTGGGATCGCTGTTCCTCGCCGCCGACCACACGTACGCCGAGCAGGTGCTCCAGGCTCAGCGCGCGGGCGCCGTTGCGGTCGCAGAGCCGATCGGTGTCCACCGCGAGCTCATCGATCTCGTGCTCGCCCGCTATGCCTACGCGGCCATGGGCCTGCTGCAGTTCGAGGGCGAGCTCGTCGACGCGGCGACGGCCTGACCCGCCTCCGCGGGCAGCTCGGCGCTCAGGACCCGGCGACGCGCGCCTTCTCCGTCGCGACGTCGAACGTCGCCGGCGGCCACTTCGGGTCGATGGACAGCAGCGCCTCGTGCAGCAGCGTGGCGACGGCCCAGTTCCGATACCACTTCCGGTCGGCCGGGATGACGTACCACGGCGCTACGTCCGTGGAGCACTGCGACAGGGCCGCCTCGTAGGCCTGCGTGTACTCGGCCCACTGAGCGCGCACGTCGATGTCGCCGGGGTTGTACTTCCAGTACTTCGACGGATCGGTCAGTCGAGCGGCCAGACGCTTCTTCTGCACCTCGGGCGAGATGTGGAGGAAGCACTTGATGATGCGGGTGCCCGAGTCGGCGACCTTGGCCTCCCAGTCGTTGATCTGGTCGTAGCGCTTGCTCCACACGTCCTGCGGGACCAGGTTCTCCACCCGGACGATCAGCACGTCCTCGTAGTGGCTGCGGTCGAAGATCCCGATCATGCCCTTGCCCGGCAGCGCGTTGGTGATGCGCCAGAGGAAGTCGTGCTTGCGCTCCTCCGGCGTGGGAGCCTTGAACGCCGTGTGCTCGATCCCCGCCGGGTTCATGAGCGAGAACACGTGGCTCACCGTCCCGCCCTTGCCTGACGTGTCCATCCCCTGGAGCACGACCAGCACGCTGGTCGCACGCTCCGGGAAGGACCTGCCGTCGGCGAACAGCCTCTCCTGCAGGTCCGCCAGCTCCACGAGCATCGCCTGGCGCAGCTTCTCGGCGTCCTTCTTGCCGTCGCCGGGGAATCCTGCCGTGGACTTCGTGTCGTACGAGGCCAGGTCCACCGTCGAGCCCGGCAGAACGCGGAGCAGGTCGGAGAGCCGGCGGGACTCGCCCGCGAAGATGTCGTGAGACGCCATGGGCACAGTGTGCCGAATCCCGAGCGATCCCGTGCCGCCTGTTCGTGATTCCGTTCCGCCACGGAGCCGCCCGATCCGCCCTAGTGTGACCGGAGAACACCAGGAAGGACCACCGATGCCCCACCCGCGCGTCGAGATCGCCGCCGACCTCGTCGGCCTGTGGCGTGGACAGGGCCACGGCCACACGCCCCGCCCGTTCGACTACGCGGACAGCTGGGAGTTCGTCGACGTGGGCAAGCCCT